>Ga0183100_1000025_pt3 | contig 69709 bp, 60 predicted proteins | sample Biomet2_FD_127789 | JGI IMG/M metagenome (GOLD analysis project Ga0183100, IMG submission 127789) | Microbial communities from bioreactor (seeded with anoxic lake sediment) at LBNL, California, USA - Biofuel metagenome 2 | ecosystem: Engineered > Bioreactor > Anaerobic > Unclassified ...
CTTTAATTAAACTTGTAAAAAAAGAATATGGCTATACACTGCTGCCTAAGTTGGCGGTTAAGGAAATGACAGATCCTGAAGACCTTAGACTAATAAGACAGTTCACAAAACCCATTCCTTCAAGGGAAATAGGTCTGGTTTATCCATCCACGGAACTTAAAAAACCACTGCTTAAAAAACTATCTGAAATTATAAGAAAATCAGTCCCTAAGGAAATGCTTTCCGATAAACAAGAAACCATTATCCCGATATAAATATATAATCATTTGTTCCTGATACTCTATATAAAATTGTCCTTAATGCTTATGTGGTTTGTATAGCACAACATGTACTATGGACCGCATAAACATTAGAACTTAGATAAACAATCTTCAAATACAATTTGAGTAATTATAACCCAAAATGATTTCTTAAATCGGCTGCTTTATCTGTTTTTTCCCAGGTAAATTCAGGCAAAGGCCTGCCGAAATGTCCGTAAGCCGCTGTTTTAAAATAAATTGGTCTTAGCAAATCAAGCGACTCAATAATTCCTTTAGGAGTCAGGTCAAAGAACTTAGGAATTATTTTTACAATATCATTTTCATTTACTCTGCCTGTATTGTGCAGATTAACTAAAAGTGAAAGTGGTTCAACAACACCAATTGCATAAGAAAGCTGTACAGTACACCTGCTTGCCAAACCCGCTGCAACTATATTTTTTGCCACATATCTGGCGGCGTATGCTGCCGAACGGTCAACTTTTGACGGATCTTTACCCGAGAATGCTCCGCCTCCGTGTGGAGCACTTCCTCCGTATGTATCAACTATAATTTTCCTTCCGGTTAATCCTGTATCTGCCAGCGGGCCTCCTTCAACAAACCTGCCTGTAGGGTTAATGAAATATTTAATGTCTTTAGAGCGGTACTCAACCGGGATAATCTCTTCAATAATTTCTTTCCTGACTATACTTCTTAATTCTTCAATATCAATATTATCAGTGTGCTGGGTGGATAATACAACACGTTCAACAGAAGCAGGTTTGTTGTATTTATAATTAACTGTTACTTGTGACTTTGCATCGGGCAGCAGAAAATTAAGTTTATTTCCTTTTCTTAAATCCGCCTGGCGTTTAACAAGCTTATGTGCAAGTGCCAGGGGCAGGGGAAGCAGTTCTGCAGTTTCGTCAGTGGCGTAACCAAACATTAGTCCCTGGTCGCCCGCCCCCACTTCGTTACTTCCTTTATTAACGCCTATGGCAATATCGTTTGCCTGTTTACTGATGCTCAGTTTAATTTCACAGTTCTGCAAATCAAAGCCTGATGCATAATTGCTATAACCTATTTCATTTATAACCTGTCTTGCGGTTTCCTCAAAATCCACTTTAGCATTTGAAGTAATTTCTCCTGCTATTACAATTAAGTTTTTGGCTATCAAGGTTTCGCATGCTACGTGCGAATTTTTGTCCTGTGCTAAATGAGCATCAAGGATGGCATCGGAAATTTGATCGGCAACTTTATCCGGATGACCTTCAGAAACTGATTCGGATGTGAATAAATAAGAACACATATGGAACTCCTTTTTTATATTTATTTTTCAAATATGTAAAAAGGTTAAATGCAGAAAAAATAACGGAGCAAAGGCGGGGGATTGGTTTAAAACCAAAAACCCGCCAAATAGCGGGTTGGAAAAGATATTATCTTTCCGGCTATTTAGCAATTTATTTCTTGTCGCTGCAATTTACCTTAAATTACGACATCATTTATTTTAAGAACTGACGCAAATATATAAAATATTTAACTAATCTACAAAAACTATTATTTCTAAGTTATTCTTGTTATGGAGTAACGACTCCATTCACAGAGTTAACTTATTCATTAACAATAAGATCAACACTTGGCTTTCTATTTTTTTTCCCCTAAATGAAAAATAATTATTTGTAATGAACCGGCAAATTTAGATCATATTACCTCGCCCAAATGCTTATAGTTGGATGCAACAATCTTGAATGCCTCATCCATACGTCCGCTTAACATCATCTTACCCATATATAAAGCGAAGCCGGTCATCTGGTCGAATTCCAGTTTCGGGGGCATTGCAAGGGCGTTAGGATCAGTCTGAATCGTAATCAAAATTGGACCTTCCTGTAGAAAAGCCTTTTCTAATTCTGATTTTACTACATCGGGATCACTTATGGTAATACCCGGCATTCCCATTGCTTCCGCCAGTTTTGTGAAGTCTGGATTTAGCATTTCCGTTTCCCTATCAGGAATCCCGGCTACTTCCATTTCCAACTTCACCATTCCCAGTGTACGGTTGTTAAAAACAATAAGCTTTATTGGTAATTTATACTGGACAATTGTCATCAAATCACCCATCAACATGGATAAACCCCCATCTCCGCAAAAAGCAATCACTTGTTTGCCGGGGCAGGCAAGCGCTGCACCAATGGCCTGAGGCATTGCGTTTGCCATTGTACCATGATTGAATGAACCGAGCATTTTCCTTTCGCCTGTTCCTTCAATATACCGTGCAGCCCATACGCAGCACATTCCAGTATCTATCGTGAAAATGGCATCCTTGTCAGCGAGCTCATTAATAACCGAAGCGACAAATTCAGGATGAATAGCATCTGTTTTACCGGTATCCTTCACGTAGGTCAGCAATTGCTTCTTTACTTCTTGATAAAATGCCAATTGCAGAGCAAGGAAAGTGTCATCTTCTTTCATTTTTATCAAAGGCATGAGTGCCTGCAAGGTATCTTTCACGTCTCCACAAAGTCCCAAATCGAGCTTAGCTCTTCGCCCGAGGCTCTCAGGTTTAATGTCAATTTGTACGATTTTATTTTTAACGGGCATGAAGGTTGTATAAGGAAAATCTGTTCCTAATAATACAAGCAATTCACATTCATGCATGCTATGGTACGCCGATGGAATCCTCAGCAATCCTGTGAGTCCCACTTCATAGGGATTATCATACTGGATTGCCATTTTCCCTTTATAAGAATAAGCCACAGGAGACTTGAGTTTACCGGCAAGCTCAATAATTTCTTTATGTGCCCCGGCAGCGCCAAGTCCGCAGAAAATAGTGACTTTCTTGTGCGAGTTTAACAGTTCAGCTAGCTGCAATAGTTCGTTTTCCGATGGTCTGATAATAGGCTGGTTCCGGAAAAGCATGGTATTAGTTTCAGCCGCCACTGAGGGAAGGTCGGTAATATCACCGGGTACTCCAAGTACAGCTACTCCTTTTTTGTGGACGGCATGCTGAAGGGCGGCTTGCAGCATGCGCGGCAATTGTGCAGGTGTAGAAGCCATCTGATTATAGCAGCTGCAATCGTCAAAAAGTTTGATTGTGTTTGTTTCTTGGAAAAAACTTGTTCCAAATTCTTTGGTAGAAATCGTAGAAGCGATAGCCAGCACGGAAGCCGATGAACGGTGCGCATCATACAGTCCGTTGATCAGGTGGACGTGCCCGGGTCCGCTGCTGCCGGCACAGCATGCCAGACCATTCAACTGGGCCTCTGCTCCGGCTGCGAAAGCAGCAGTCTCTTCATGCCGTACATGGATCCATTCTATTTTGCCGTTACGGTGTATGGCTGCATTTATGTGATTAAGACTATCACCGGTTACGGCATATATCCTTTGGATGCCTGCCTCAACTAATGTTTCCACCAATTGATCTGATACTTTTTTGTTCATAAGTAAGCTCTTAAATTGCTAATATCAAAGAATAATTTACTTCATATCCAATTGTTTTAATGCGACTTCATAACGTTCAACTACTACTTCCCAGTTTACTACATTCCAGAATGCATCTATATAATCCGGTCTCTTGTTCTGATATTTCAAATAATATGCATGTTCCCATACATCCATTGTAAGCAGAGGTGTACCCTTCTTTTCAGCAATGTCCATTAATGGATTATCCTGATTTGGCGAAGAACAAATAAACAGGCCGCCTTTATCATCAAGACATAGCCATGCCCAGCCGCTGCCGAACCTGGTTTTACCCGCATCCGAAAATTGTTTTTTGAACTCTTCAAAAGAGCTAAATGTTTTAGCAATAGCTTCAGTTAATTTACCTGCCGGAAGAGTCCCTCCATGAGCTTTCATGTTTGCCCAATAAAATGTGTGATTAAAATAACCACCACTATTGTTTCTAACTGTCATCGGATATTTGCTTATGTTCTTGAAAATATCCTTTATGTCCATGGATTCCATCTCGGTACCTTTTATTGCATTCATGAAATTGTCATAATATGCTTTGTGATGTTTGCTATAATGGATTTCTACCGTAAGCTTATCAATGAAAGGTTCAAGAGCATCATAAGAATATGGCAGCGGTTGAAATTCAAATTTGTTTGGCGTATTCATTTTAGTTTCCTTTTTAGAGTTATTGTCTGTTTGATTTTTTTTCATGTGATCTATCGGAGGCTTTTGTCCTTTTGCAATGGATGTGCATTGAAAACAAAGAAATGTAAGGATGATTAATATTACAATCGATTTTAGTTTTTTCATTTTATGTCCTGTTAAAGTTTTCAGTTACAATTTAAAGCAAGTCATGGTAATGCGCCTCTTGATTTTATTTTTTTGAATTCGTGCTGAAAAAAGACACTCTTCAACTGCCTTCACGGAATATTCAAGAGAGATCCGGATGTATTCTGCATTATTTTCCTGAAAAGTATGTAGGGTGGAATAGTAATCAAGGGTTTTACAAAAATTTCTTGTTTCTATTTCTGTATTATCAAAAGTACCCATCATCCTTTCTACTTGCGGGAAAGAGGGTGCAAATAATTCTTTGGCGTATTGTTTCACTTCCTGCTGATCAACTTCAAAAGGAAAATGAATTTTCGATACAGCTGCTACTGCGGGCATCGTTATATTATTTTCTAATGCTGCCCTTGTTTTTGCCATGCTTGCCATTCTATTATTTGCATAGAGACAGAGCCACCAGCATTATTTCGATTACGAGATGTTGAATTAGCTCGCCTGACTTTCAGATTGATTAGCCAGGTAATTCTCCAATCCCATTTGGTCAATCTGTGTACGTTGCATTTCCGCCCAATCGACGTGACCTTCTTCCATTTTAAGTATCTTGGTAAACAGGTCAACAGTGCCTTGATCAAAAACCTCATGGGCGATTTTGATTGCGTCATTATAATCGTGTACTACTTCAAGTTCATCATCACCATCATTTCGGATTATTTCTGAAACAGTTTTACCAATTTTTATAGTATTAAGTTTGGATACCGTTGGTTTACCGTCAAAAAAAATGATCCGTTCGATAAGCCACTCGGCATGGTGCATTTCATCCATTGCCTGTTTCCTAATAGCTAAATGTAGTTTACCATAACCCCAGTTTTTGCACATTTCAGAATGTACCATATACTGATTTATGACAGTGAGTTCATCTGCAAGAAGCGAATTTAACACAGTAAGTATTTTTGCATTACCCTTCATTATAAAACTCCGTTTATATTTAAGTTATATACTTTAGTATCATAGAGCGCGGCGTCCGCTGACTAGTTGATATATGATTATTATAGCGGCAACGACCAAAAGGATATGAACAACACCACCCAGGGTGTAAGAAGTGGCAAATCCAAGTATCCACAACACTATTAATATTACGGCAATGGTGTATAACATGATAATCAGCCTTTCTATTATTTGGTAAAATATTATCTGATCTGTTTATTACTTGTGTGAAATATAGGGATATGTTTAGAATGGGACAATCGGTCAAAAGAATGAAAAAGGAACTAGCTCTTATGGTCGGATGTTTACTTCCTGCTGGTATTCGTAATCGATATTCTCATTTCCTTTCTTCTCAACTTCGCTTAACCATTCATTCTCAAGTGCAGGTAAATCTTTTTTGTATATTTCTTTTATGTCATTACTGCCTTTTCCCCATAACAGTTTCATTTTCTCCCTTCCATAAGTCTCATAGAGAAATTTTATAAAACTGCCTGACTGCGGATATGTAACCATTGACGAATATTTTGAAAAATTACCAATCAGCTCTTGAATGCTAAGCAATTTTTTCTTTTTTAATAGATACTTGCTTATGGAGTGTAAATCGCACCCGTTCCACATACTATCAGAAAAGACAGCAAATCCCTCAGATAGAAATTTTTCTCCCTGACTTCCCCATAAATTATGGACTATAATATGATTTAGTTCGTGTGCGCCAACAGCTTTTAAATCTTTACTGTAAATTGCATATACTGCATTGAAGCGTGGATAGGCAGATGAATTCATTCTATATTTTGTCAGTGTGAACATTCTATCTTTTGAACTTAGTAAGAAGTAATCAATTTTCTGATAGTAGCCTGCCTCACCGGTTAATTTTAATATGTCTTTAATGCTTTTTTCAGTAACTTCTTTAATGCTAAAGATATTATCTTTTGCACATGAAGAGTCCTCATAATGATAGTTAATATGCTGTGAAGTATCTGCCATCCAGTAAAAATTTTTATTGGATAGAGCATCTTTGGGTGTAATTGTAAAAAGCATGTCATACAGGGCGCATCCGCTTAAAAGCATCATCAATGATGTTGAACTTAATAATAACACACGTTTTATCATTTTGATTGTAAAAAAATATGAATAATAAATATTGCTGATCCGGGAACGCAATCTCCAGGCTATTAGATATAATAAGATGTTATGCTTTCTTTAATGTAAAAAAGAAAGTACTGCCAACATCTATTTTGCTTTCCACCCATATTTTCCCACCATTTTTTTCAACAAATTCTTTGCACAGCAATAAGCCTAATCCTGTTCCTGTTTCTCCTTCAGTACCTGTATTTCTCAACTTTTGATCTATCCTGAATATCTTGTTTAAGTTGTCCGCGTCAATTCCAATGCCTGTGTCTGCAAGGGAAATTTCTATCATATTATCTTCAATTTCCTTCGCAAATATTTTAATCTCACCATTTGTATGAGTAAATTTAACGGCATTTGATAAAATGTTTCTGATAACCGTATTAAGCATTCTTTCATCTGCATATACCGTTAAGGCTTCAGGAACTGCATTTATTATCTTAATCCTTTTTTGCTCAGCTCTGTGATATATTGTATGAATACATTGCAAAACCGCACTAAAAAGAGAACTCTCCCCGGGGGTAAAACTTGTTGACTCTTTCTGCATCTCTGCCCATTCCAGTAGATTTTCTAAAAGCTTATATAAATTGTTGGCGGATTTGTCTAATTCTTTGTAAATGTGTGAAAGCTCTGCCAGGGTAAAGCTGCTTAAGTCCTGCGTCAGTACTTTAGTCATTCCTAAAAAACCTTGAAACGGGCTTCTAAGGTCGTGAGCGATAATTGAAAAGAATTTATCTTTTTCAGAATTTATTTTTTCAAGTTTAAGCTTGGTTTGTGTAAGTTCTTCAATTAAGGCATTCTTTTGCTCTAAATTTGCTTTTATTATGTCATTAGAAATTTTTAAACTTTCATTTAGTTTTATTATAGCTTCTTCAGTCAGTTTGCGTTTTGTAATATCACGAACAATAAAAACCAAACCTGCAGGCTGTCCAGTCGGATTAGGTATAAATTCCGCGTTTACTTCTATGTCAAGAATGCTTCCATTTGCGTGAATTGCCTTATATTCACCCAAGCCGGTAAATGTACCTTGAAACATTAGTTCTATATTTTTTTGTGCCTTGGGATGATCTTCCGGAATAAGATACTCAAATATAAAATGTCCAATTAGTTCGTCTTTGTCTTGATAGCCGAACATTGCCACCCCCTTTGGCGAAATCATTCGGATACGTCCTTCCAGATCCGTTATGGTTACATCGTCAGGCGATGCGTTAATAAATGACCGGTAAAGTGCTTCACTTTCTTGTAATGCTGCCTCAGCTAATTTGCGTTCGTTTATATTATATACAAAATTTAGAGTAGCAGGTTTACCTTCCCATCTAAACATGGTAGAATTGATTTCAACCCAAATTATACTGTTATCTTTCTTTAATAATCTGAATTGATATCTGCTTTCAACATCATTTCCGGTTATCCTTTGCTTATATCTTTCAGAAACAAAGTCTCGGTCTTCGGTGTATATGAGGTCTGAAAACGGCATTGCTAAAAGTTCTTCTATCGAATATCCGGTTAAATCACTCGCTTCCGGATTACAAAACGTAAGTGATGATTCACATATAACCACTATCGCTTCAATGGCATTATCAACCAGCAGCTTGTACTTCTCTTCGCTTTCTTTAAGAAGTTCTTGTGTATGTTTGGTTTCAGTTAAATCATGTAATATGCTCAGAATGTGCGGAGTACCTTGAAAGATTACATATTTAGCAGATAATAAAGCAGTAAACAGGCTTTGGTCCTTTCTGCGAAATATGATTTCAAAATTATCAAAAATTCCGGTCGTATTTAATTCTGTGGTAAAAATATTTCGTTGAGTTGGATCCTGCCATAGATTTATGTCCAAAGTGGTTTTATCTGAAATATCACCGACAGTATAACCTGTTAGTTTGGTGAAAGCACTATTAATATATACAAAATATCCATCCTGCAGGCGGGTGAGTAAAATGGCGTCAGAACTGGTGCTGAAAGTCTTTTCAAAAAGTTCTTTCTCCTCGTTCAGCTTATTTATGCTATTTTCATATAGAACCTTTAAGCCTGCATTTGTTTTTTCTGACTCCTGCAGTCTAAAGATAAGCTCTTCTTTGGATTCTTCTTGGTAATTCATTTATGCTTGATATATTATCTATGTTGCTTTAATATTCACTATTTTTGTAAAAACACTAAAAAATGTAATAATTACATGGCAGAAAAACAATTAGATATAGTACTTGATAGGTGGTGGATATAATAACTTTAAGAAATGTCACATCTAAGAGTTTGTAATCGGAGCCTCTTATTATTTACTTTCCAGCATTTTTTTATATGCCTGCAATTTTGGTAGTTGTTCTTTGCTTATCTGGGGATATGTAAGTTTTAATTCTTTCAACTTATTGACTATTATTTCAGAAACAGCCGGCCGGGCATACCATTTCTTGTCAGCAGCACTTTTCCTATACCACTTGGAGGAGCAGTATCACCTCTACTAAAAAAAGACTTGACTTTAAAAAATATTCTATCTAAGTTTTTAACGTTTGAAAAATTTCAAATTTTCAGAATATATTTATCTTATCATAAAAGAGTGTAACAATGAAAAAAGTAGTGATAACGCACGCTAAACGTACTGCTGTCGGATCTTTTTCCGGAGCACTTAGCACATTTTCAGCCCCTCAGTTGGGCAGCCTTGTTATTAAAGCCCTTTTAGAAGAATCTGGTATTGATAAAAATCTTGTTGATGAAGTGATAATGGGTAATGTCTTAACAGCCGGCATAGGTCAGGCTCCGGCTCGTCAGGCCGCAATCTTTGCCGGACTGCCGGAAAAGACAGAAGCTCTTACCATCAATAAATTGTGCGGTAGTGGTTTAAAAGCTGTTATGCTTGCACAACAGGCAATTGCTTGTGGTGATGCAGACGTTATTATTGCTGGCGGACAAGAAAGTATGACTAATGCTCCTTATCTACTCAAGCAGGCAAGAACTGGCTACCGGTTGGGTCACTCTACTGTTTATGATTCAGTTTTGATTGACGGATTGACTGATGTTTATAATAACATTCATATGGGCAGTTGCGCCGAGTCTTGTGCTAAGGATTATAGTTTAACCAGAGAGGATCTGGATGCATTTGCTGTTGCCTCATATCAAAAATCTCTGACCGCTATAAAGGACGGGAAGTTCAAAGATGAGATTGTTGATGTTATCATTAAAACCAGAGCCGGTGAAACAGTCTTTAACATTGATGAAGATCCTGGAAAAGTAAATTTTGAAAAACTCCCTTCACTTAAACCAGTCTTTGATAAAAACGGTGTCATAACCGCTGCAAATGCCTCTAATCTGAATGATGGAGCAGCTGCATTGCTTATTATGTCAGCAGAAAAAGCTGAAGAGCTGGGCTTTAATCCCATGGTGGAAATTGTTGCGCAGAGCTCCGCTGCTAAGGCACCGATTGAGTTTACTACTGCTCCTGCAGATGCAATTAAGAAAGTCTTAAAAAAAGCGAATTTGACAAAAAATCAAATTGATCTTTTTGAGATTAACGAAGCTTTTGCCGTTGTATCACTTGCAGTTAATAAAATACTGGATCTTCCTACTGAAAAAATAAATGTCAATGGCGGTGCTATTGCTATCGGGCATCCAATTGGAGCAAGCGGTGCAAGAATATTGACAACTCTTCTCTATGAAATGAAAAAACGTAATTCTAATTATGGTTTGGCTTCTCTTTGTATCGGCGGCGGCGAAGCTTCCGCTTTAATTGTAAAAAAATATATTTAAATCTTATGACTAATCAAGAACTTATAAGGAAAGAAATAATCCAAAGGTTTGGCGATGCTTATAAAGCCTTTGGACTAAACAAGTTGATGGGCCATATTGTGGCTCTGCTTATTTATTCTCCCGAGCCTCTTTCTCTGGATGAAATATCTCGGCAGCTTGAAAGAAGCAAAGGCCCTGTTAGTCAGATTGTTAGGAGACTTAGAGATAAAAAACTAATCCGAAAGTCTTGGTCCCCTGAAAATAATAGAAAAGATTATTACGAAATTGAACCTGAAATATTTGAGAATGCTTTCCGTAATAACCTTGAACTTATTAAGGATAATACGCGGATTGCCAAGGCTCTCAAAGTTAAAATAAAAGAAGTTAAAAAAGAGAATATTGAGGTAGTTGAACAAAGGATATATGAAATGGAACTTTTCTATGCCCTAATGGAAAAAAATTATCGCAAATTCCTGGCTGAATGGATCGAAGAGCGTAACAAGCTCATTTCAAAAAAATAGCATAACAAAATAGAACTAATTATTTAAATTTAACGTTTGATATTTTTCAAACGTTAAAAACATAAGGAGTACCACTATGAAACGTCTTCAGGATAGAGTGGCAATTATTACCGGTGGAGCCCAAGGCATTGGCCAGGCAACCGCTTTAAAATTTGCCGAAGAAGGGGCCAGCATTGTTATTTGGGATATCATGGAGCAAAAAGGAATCACTTTTGTTGATGAGTTAAAAGCAAAAGGAGTCTCTGCTCATTTTACTAAAGTGGATGTTACTAAATTTGATTCTACCGAAAAAGCAGCCAAAGAAGCTGTGGAATTGTTTTCAAAAGTAGATATACTTATTAATAATGCAGGTATTACCAGGGATGCCTCCCTTGCTAAAATGACTCCGGAGCAATGGCAGCAGGTTATTGATGTTAATTTAACCGGTGTTTTCAATTGTACTAAGGCTGTTGTCCCTTTCATGATTGCAAATAAATACGGCAGAATTATCAGTACTTCATCAGTGGTCGGGCTGTATGGAAATTTTGGGCAGACAAACTATGTCGCAACAAAATCCGGTATAATTGGCATGACAAAAGTATGGGCGCGTGAGCTGGGCCGGAAGGGGATTAACGTAAATGCTGTTGCACCTGGCTTTATTGCTACGGAAATGGTTAAAACTGTCCCTGAAAACATATTGAAGGCAATGGAAGACAAGACTCCTTTAGGACGTCTTGGAACGCCGGAAGACATTGCTAATGCATATTTATTCCTGGCAGGCAGTGAAGCCGGTTATATAAATGGAACCGTCCTCAGTGTTGATGGGGGCTTAATTGTTTAATTCAATATGGAAAAAATAATGAGAAATTCTGTAATCATAGGCTCCGGATCGTACGTTCCTGAGAAAGCAATTCCTAATTCATACTTTAACGAATTACTTGGCGAAGATGTAGATACTTGGCTTAGGGAAAATTTAACCATCAGGGAAAGAAGATGGTGCGATGAGAATCAGTCAACGGCTGACTTAGCAGTTGAAGCTGCATTAAAGGCCCTTGAATCGGCAAATTTAAAAGCTGAACAACTTGATCTTATAATAATATCAACCGATACGCCGGAATATATATCGCCCTCTACTTCCTCAGTTGTGCAGGACAGAATTGGGGCAATAAAAGCCGGTACCTTTGACATCAATTCTGCTTGCGCCGGCTTTGTTACTGCACTTGATACGGCAAGTAAGTTTATTAAAGCTGATGAAAGTTATAATTATGTCTTGATTATCGGTGCTTATGCAATGAGTAAATATCTTAATATGAGTGATAAAAAAACTGTAACTCTCTTTGCTGACGGCGCCGGCGCCTTTATTCTTAAGGCGGAAGAAAATACTGATTGCGGACTTCTTACAAGTTCTCTTTATACTGAAGGTAAGTATGCCGGTTGGATGGGCATTTATGCAGGCGGAACTTATATGCCGGTTACTCATGAAGTAATTGAAAACAAAGATCACCTGCTTAAGTTTGTTAAAAAATTTCCCATAGAAATAAATCCTACAACTTGGACAAGAATGATTAAGGAATCCTGCAAAAAGATAGACGTTCGGCCTGCTCAAATAGATCATTATTTATTTACACAAATAAATATCAATACCATCAGGGAAACGATGGATAACCTTGGTGTTGACAGGAACAAGGCTCATACAATTATGAGTTATTACGGCTATACCGGTTCTGCCTGCATTCCTATGGCTTTTGATGATCTATATAAGGGCGGTAAAATTAAAAAAGGTGACTTATTATGTTTTATGGGATCTGGTGGTGGTCTGGCATTTGCCAATGCTATTTATAAATTCTAAATATTAATACCATGGAAACTATTAACAGCAGCAAAACAACAGTTCGCATACCGGCATATTCATGGTATGCATTGGCCCTGCTTACATTAATTTATGTAATGAATTTTGTTGACCGTGTATTAATTTACATATTATTTGCGCCTATCAAGAAGGAACTGATGTTTAGCGACCTTCAGCTTGCTTTGCTTGGTGCAACCTCATTTGTAATTTTCTACACACTGCTTGGTATTCCTTTCGGCAGGCTTGCGGATAAAACTTCACGTAAAAGAATTATTGCTTTCGGCCTGACTGTGTGGAGTATCTTTTCCGGATTGACCGGATTTGCAAACAGCTTTTGGACTATATTCATATGCAGATTAATGGTCGGCATTGGTGAAGCTTCACTTGGCCCTGCTGCTTTATCTCTACTTAGCGACTATTTCCCCTCTAAAACGAGAGCAACAGTTCAGGCTGTCTTTTCTTCAGGCATAGCTATAGGAACAGGTGTTGCTTTTTTCTTTGGAGGCTGGATTAGCGACATTCTTAGTTGGCGCTTTGCTTTTTATTTTTTGGGTTTCCCGGGTTTGATTCTTGTCATACTGGTATTGTTTCTAAAGGAACCTGAAAGGGGAATTAGAGATGCTGCGGTTGAGCATCAGAAAAAAGATTGGAAACTCCTTTTTAAAAATGTGCCATTCAGATATATTTTATTCGGCTACGCTTTCTTTGCAGTAGCCTCAAACAGTGTCTCTATATGGGTTCCGACATTTCTTGTAAGAACTCAGCATGTTACTGTATCTAAGATTGGGATGCTAATAGGAATTGCCACAATGATTGGCGGGCTTCCCGGAACTATTCTTGGCGGCTGGCTGGCTGATAAGTATAGAACAAAACGCATCGGGGGCAGGCTAAGGTTTACTGCATTACTTGCATTAGTTTGCATGCCATTTTGGTTAATTCTGCTTTATACAACAGTATTTCAATTGCAAATAATCTGCATAACCATTCTGCTTGCACTTTCTCTTGCCTGGCTTGGCCCTGCTGCCGCAGATATTAACGATATTGCCGGACCGTATCTTCGTGGTTTGGCTGTCGGGTTGTACTTCTTTATTGTTAATGCAATCGGTTATGGTATTGCACCACCGGTATTCGGGAAAATAAATGATATTTTACATGTAACCAATAATCCTGAAATTATGAAAATAACTTTGTTGCTTTCTCCCATTGCGTCTTTTATGGCGGGAGTAATCTTATACAGAGGAAGCAAAGTTTTGGAGCAGAAATCATGATAAAAACTGACTGGCTTGCTAAATGGGCTTATTATACCCCAGATAAATTATTTTTGCGCGAACATAACAGAAATATGGAGTGGACATTTCTGCAATTTAATAAGCGCACCAATGCTTTGGCAAATTATCTTACCCAAGAACTTGGAATAAAAGCAGGTGATAGAATTGCAGTTTACTCAAAAAACAGAGCTGAGTATGTAATTCTATTTTTAGCGTGTATTAAATGCGGTGCAATTTTAGTCCCTCTCAATTTCCGCCTGACACCACGCGAACTGGATATTCTGATACGTGATTCTGAACCCGTGCTCTTTTTTTATGAAAATGAATATTCCATTCAAATTGGAAAATTGCAATCATTAATTAATATCCCCGCCCAAAGAAAAATTGAAGATGTTACACCTTTTTTGATTGCTGAAATAACTTATTCTGATTTTACTCCGGTACGGGAATTTACTAATGATGATCTTGTCATGATTCTTTATACTGCCGGTACTACCGGATTGTCAAAAGGGGTTAAAATAAACAATGAAATGCTGCTTTGGAATGCTATAAACACGGGGCTTCGTTTGGACCTGAATTCTGAGGATCATACACAAAGCTACGCACCATTTTTTCATACCGGCGGATGGAATGTTTTGTTTACTCCTTTCTTATTACATGGGGCTTCACATACATTGCTGCAAAGTTTTGATGCGGAATTAATTCTGAAATTGATGGAAAAAGAAAAGACGACTCTTCTTTTTGGTGTTCCAACCATGCTGCAAATGATGTCTGACTTAGACTATTTTAAAAAGGTAGATCTCTCTTCGGTACGCTATGCTATTGTTGGAGGAGCTCCAATGCCCATTCCCCTTATAAACTTGTGGCATGAAAAAGGTGTATATATAAGGCAGGGTTATGGTTTAACTGAGGTCGGTCCTAATTGCTTTTCGCTTCATCAGAATGATGCGATCAGAAAAAAAGGTTCAATCGGCTTTCCTAACTTTTACGTTGAAGCCAAGATCATGGACGAAAAAGGCAAAGAGTGCGGCAATAATGCTGCGGGAGAATTATGGTTGAAATCGCCCGTGGTTACGCCTGGTTATTGGCATAATGATAAAGAAACATTAGAATCAAAAACGGACGGGTACTTCCATACAGGTGATATGGTAATCAGGGATGATGAGGGCTATTATTTTGTTGTCGACCGTAAGAAAAATATGTTTATAAGTGGCGGCGAAAATGTTTATCCGGCAGAAATTGAAAAATATTTATATACAAACGATGCAATAAAAGAAGCTGCGGTTATTGGAGTCCATGACGGGAAGTGGGGCGAAGTCGGAAAAGCTTTCATTGTCTTGAACGGCAATAAATCTCTTACCGAAAACGATGTTATTGAGTATTGCATCGGTAATTTAGCAAAGTACAAAATTCCTAAGTACGTTCAGTTCTTAAAGATGCTTCCTAAAACTGAAGCAGGAAAAGTTAGTAAGATAGAATTAATGAACATTCATAATCAAATAAAAAACCAATAAAACAAATCAAGGAGTGCGTATGAAAAAGTCTCTATTGCTTCTTCTATTTTCGTTTTCAATCATTTTTACAGCCTGTAAGGATGATTCCTCAACGAATTCACCGGCCAATACTGATATTACTGTTACTGCAGTTGCACCTACTTCAGGAAATGCAGGTACTGTTGTGGTAATAACAGGAACAAATTTTGGCACCGATAAAACTGCCCTGACGGTTCAATTTGGCTCGGTTAGTGCTGTTATAGATTCCGTTACTAATGGAACTGCCATATATACAAAGGTTCCTGACGGTATAGTTACCGGAGATCAGCAGGTTAAAGTTATAAAAAGTGGTATAACACAAGCTATTGCTTTTAATGTCCTTGATAATATCGTAGGTACCTGGCTTACGGATGGTGCTAATGTGGCATATGGATTAAGACTTGCTCCATTTAAAGTAAAGAAAATTGTTGCTACTTTTAATGCCAACAAATCTTATACAGTTGTTCAGACTGACAGTTCTAATGTAACTACTACTTTTACCGGGACATATACTATCACCGAATCTACAAATAGTGATACATTATCAACCACAGGTACAAAAGGAGCAAAAATCTATTCAATAGTTGCCAATCAACAGACTCCTTCAACCGTTACTGCTAATGGAATATTTGCTGTTAGTAATTCTAAAATGACTTATGAAGTCATACAGACCTCACCAGCATTAGCCGGTGTATCTGCTCCAACAGCTCTTGGCGGATTTGGAAGCACAACTATTGCCGGAGTTAAATATGCAATTTATGTTCAAAAATATGTTAAACAATAAGTAATTAATATACTCCTTGATAATAATCCTTTTCTGGTCCTTCTAAATAAGTATCAGTCTGGGATTATTATTAAGAGTATTGAAGGAGCCGAGTAATGAAATTTAGACTGCTTCTCGTTATATTTTGCATCTTTTTTTCTGTTTATTATAGCTATGGACAAGATGCACAAGTAAATAAAATTCCCGACGCTAAAACACCGGAATTTAAGTTCATTGGGTATTGGTTCAGCAGGGGTACTGCCTCAGATATTGCTCCAACTAATGAGCTGTTACGCGGACAAATTATCGGAAGGTTATTTGGCCCAAATACTACTTATACTTATGCAAAGACCGCTACTTACTTTGAACAGCGTTTTGTACCAATGTTTATCTATACTCCTCAAATTCTTGATGGAGTTGCCACTTTTAGAAGTTTATTTAAAATTGACATGACCTGGGGCGATGCAGCATATGGTGTAGGTGGTAATAACGGCGGTGGTATAAATGCCGGACAGGTAAACCTGCAAACGCTTCTTGCAAATGTTGACATAAAGCCAAGAGATGCTGATTGGAATGTGGTCGTTGGACTTCAGAGAATGTTTGATAACGTTCGAGACCCAAATCAGAATGCAGTTAGCACATTTCAGAACAGTGCATATAAGCTGTGCTATTGGGGTACCCAGGCCACCGGTATAAGCCTTTTTGCAAATCTGAATGAAACCACTCAGTTAAGATTCGGCTACTATCAGCTTTATGAAAATATTATTCAGGAAAATGATGATGTCCCTCTCTGGATGCTTGATGTAGAATCTCGCATTGATCCCCTGTTGGAGGTTGGTGGAAATGCCTGGTTAGTTTTGGACAGAGGTAAAAGTTCCGGCGGTATTTCCGTACTTGGACAAGGATTAAACAGCGGTTTGGCAGAATATAATGGTGCCGTGCGTCTTAGTTTTCCAACACAAAAATATGAAGCCAATATATTATGGCTGGGTACACATGCAGCATATAATCGTGACTTTCTTGTAGGCAGATGGTGGGCTGATGCCTTTGCCATTGCTAACCTTGGAACAATTGATACAGTAAGCAGTGATGCATCTAGCGGAAAATATGCTGATATCTTTGGTGTTGCAGCTAACGCAATGCTTGCTTATAAATATGGGCAGACTGCGAATGATAAAGTGTCTATCGAGGCTTTATATACAACCGGGGATGATAATGGCGTAGCTGATAAAAAAGTTCATTCTGTAATTACAGGTAATGAGTGGGGTTCTCCCACAGGAATTTACAGCTCGCATAAATCATTACTGTTATTTCCTGATGCACAGGTTGTAAACAGGTATTACTCAGCCGTGCACGATATTTCTAATATGGGAATGGGTGTAACCGCCGGTTTCCTATCTGTTTCAAGAGATATTATTCCTAATAAGTTCAATGGTAAGCTTGGATTTGCTACTGCATTTTCTAACGTTACGCCTAAAGGAGGAACTTCATATATTGGCTCCGAAGTAAATGTTGAATTTAAATATAATATAAAAGTTTTTCTTACGCTTGGGATTAGTGCAGGTTATCTACAGCTTGGCGATTTCTATAAATCTCCGGTTGTTAAGTATAACAACAGTACATCCAAGCCGAAAGACCCTTTTGTAATTTTTACTTCACTTAGCTGGCTTATGTTTTAGGAGTAAACCATGAAAAAAATATTTGGACTTATTATTATGGCAGCTTTTTTATTTAACGGATGTTCAGGTTATTTATACACTAAGAAACCTCCGTTGGAATTTAATGATATAGAGTATGGCTATCCAACTAAAAAAGCGTTAAAAAACCCTTCCATCTCATACATCGATGTGGGTGAAGGTAAACAGACAATAATTTTAGTGCATGGATTAGCCAGCAATGCTGGATTCTGGCGCTATAATATATCTGAACTGGCAAAACATTTCCGGGTTATTGCTGTCGATCTTCCGGGATATGGAAAATCGCAAAAAGATTATTATATCTATAATATGACTTTTTTTGCCGACCAGATTAGACGGCTTGCTGACGAACTAAAATTGGATAAATTTATTTATGTCGGTCATTCCATGGGTGGACAGATTGGACTCAATTTTGCAATGCGTTACCCCGAACGTTTGGAAAGACTAATTCTTGCATCACCGGCCGGTTTTGAAGAATTTGAACAAGGCGAGGGTGATTGGCTCAGAAGTGTAATGACTGTTCCCGGGGTTAAAAAAACCTCAGAAGAGGGAATTAGAAAAAATCTTGCAATGAATTTTTACACCTGGAGTGATAAATGGGAATGGATGGTTGAAGAACGAGTCCGCATGGCAAAAGGGAAAGACTTTGATGATTTCTCATACGCAGTGGTAAGAAGTGTTAACGGAATGCTTGATGAACCGACCTATGACAAGCTTAATAAAATAACAGTTCCAACCTTGGTAATTTACGGAAAGTATGACGGCTTAATTCCAAATCCATATTTAAATCCGGGAACTACAAGTGAAGTTTTCCAGAAAAGTAAAACAAAGATTCCGAACTGCACATTTCACCAGATAGACAACTGCGGACATATGCTTCAAATAGAACACCCTGAAGAATTTAACGAAACAGTTATAAATTATATGCAACAGTAATTAAAGAAAAAGCGGTAAACTTAAAAAATTTACCGCTTTTTTAGTTTAACAACCTAAACAAATATTATCCCTCCAGCATTTTTTTATATTCATGCAATTTTAGTAGTTGCTCTTTGCTTACCTGAGGATATGTAAGTTTTAATTCTTTCAACTTATTGACTATTATTTCAGAAACAGCCAGGCGGGCATACCATTTCTTGTCAGCAGGTATTACATACCAAGGGGCTATTGGGGTTGAAGTAACTGTCAATGTCTCTTGAAATGCTTTTTGGTAATCATCCCAATGCTCCCGTTCTTTTATATCTCCCTCGGAAAATTTCCAGTTTTTGCTTTTATCATCTATACGTTTAATAAAACGCCTTGCCTGCTCATCTTTGGAGATGTTAAGAAAGAACTTTAGAATAATTGTCCCGTTTTCATGCAGATATTTTTCAAAATCATTTATTTGTCTAAACCGTTTTTGCCAAATATCATCATTATGGATAACGTCAGGGTATAGTATGTTGTTTAATAAATTATGAACTCTTACAACTAATACGTCTTCATAATATGAACGGTTAAAGATGCCGATCATGCCTCTTGCAGGAAGTTTTTCGTGGGCTCTCCATAAATAATCATGGTTTAATTCTTCGGCGGAGGGTTGTTTAAAACTGTGAACCTGTGTCCCTTGCGGGTTAAGTCCGCTCATTACGTGCTTAATTGTTCCATCTTTGCCGGCTGCATCCAGAGCCTGAAAAATCAAAAGCAGGGAGTATTTCTGTGAAGCATAAAAAACATCCTGAAGATTTATCATTTCTTCAATGTTTCCGGCTGTCCTTTCTTCCCCTTCCTCTTTTGATAATTTATTATCAGGGGTTGTCGGACAATCTTTTATCCTGAACTTTTCCTTGCTATCTACCAGAAAATTTGTGGCCTTCATTTAAATCTCATTTGGCTATTACAGAGACTAAAAAGTATTTAGAGTCGGCTATTTTTCTACAGTAAACTCAGTAGTAGAGTTTGCCTCTGTTTGGTTTAAGTTATCTTTAACATTTATCACAGCTTTGTACTTACCCAATTTTGAGTCTTTATTCAAATTCAATTGAACATCAATCTTTATATCGCTGGTCTTTTCAGCAAAAACAGTATCAATTTTCTGAGATGTTAATGCCTTCTGCGTTTTTCCGTCCGGATTTATAATATCTACTGAATAAAAAATAGAAGCAGAATATTTGCCGTCTTTTTCATTAAGTTTAATCGATTTTGCCTGTGCAGTTATATTTATTTCAAAATTATCTCCGGTATCAAAAGCAACTGCCTGCCCGGCTTCAATTTTAATCTTAGATTTATCTTTGGAACATGAAACGAACATAAGTGAAAATATGATTACTAACAAAAGAGAAAAATTTTTCATCACGATAACCTGTAAATTAGTATAAAATTATTTAAAGAAAGTGATTCATAACGGTAAATCCGCCTCAATTCCTCGTACTCCTCTTATTTTAAAGGAGTACAGGCAAGGGCTTTGTCTTATAAAACAATATAATCTCAACTTTCTCGTACAAAAAAACAAAAGTCTCTTTAAAAATCAAAATCCCCTCCTTTTTGGGGGAGGGGAGTGTGAGGGAACTTACTCCCGTAAATTTAACTGTTTTTCTTTCTGAAATCTTCCATAAAGGAAACTAAATCTTCTACACCTTTAAGCGGAAAAGCATTATAAATAGAAGCTCTTAGACCGCCTACTGATCTATGACCTTTAAGTCCGTCAAATCCTGCTGCGGTTGCTTCGGCAATAAGCTTTTTCTCTAATTCTTCGCTGGGCAGTCTGAAAGTAATATTCATTATGGAACGGCTGTCCGGTACGGCATGTCCTTTAAAGAAACCATTACTGCTGTCAAAGCAGCCATAAAGCAGATCAGCTTTTTTCTGGTTGATTTTTTTCATTTCATCAAGACCGCCGATGCTCAACAAATATTTAGCTACTAAACCGATAATATAGATACCGAAAACAGAAGGAGTATTGTATAATGAATCGTTATCTGTATGGGTTTTATAGTTTAACATTGTGTGTAGTGTATCCTGGCTGCGTTCAATCATATCTTTTCTGATTATAACAAAAGTAACGCCTGATGGGCCCATATTCTTTTGCGCACCTGCATAAATCAATGCATATTTGTTCACATCAATTGGAGCTGAAAGTATATCGGAGGACATATCGCATACTAAAGGAACATTACCAACTTCGGGAACATAGTGCCACTCTGTACCATAAATGGTATTGTTAGAAGTGTAGTGGACGTAAGCTGCTTCGGAGTCAAGTTTAAATTCTTCCTGTTTCGGAATACGGTTAAAGTTTTCACTTTCGGTAGATGCTGCAATATTAACTGTACCTACACGTTTAGCTTCTTTAACTGCTTTTTTAGACCATGTACCCGTAACCAAATAATCGGCTTTGTTAACAGGAGGCATTAAATTTAAAGGAACCATTGAAAACTGTAAAGAAGCTCCGCCCTGCAAGAATAGCAGATCATAGTTATCTCCTAAATTCAATAGCTTTTTTAAATCTTCTTTTGCCTGGGCATGAATTTTATCAAATGTCTTAGAACGGTGGCTTATTTCCAGTATGGACATACCAACACCAGGAAGCATAAACAAGTCTTTTTGAGCTTCCAGTAAAACTTCTTCAGGAAGCACTGCCGGACCGGCACTAAAGTTATATATTCTTTTATCCATAATTACTCCTTAATTTTCGGATATATTTTAAAAACTAAATTGTGTGTACTAACAATCCATCTCTTAATTTCGGTTCGAACCAAGTTGACTTAGGAGGCATTGTTTCGCCTGCATCTGATATATTCATTAAGTCATCTACACTTACCGGATATAAGGAAAATGCTGCGGCTGCCTTACCTGAATCAACTAAACTTTCTAATTCTTTTGTTCCTCTAATACCGCCAATAAAATCAATTCTCTTGTTTGTGCGTGGATCATCAATTCCTAAAATCGGGTTTAAAAGAAAATCCTGCAAAATACTAACATCCAAAGTCTCGGCAACAGTTTTAGCCAGGCTGGTTGAAGCTAAAACGGAATTATTCGGTTTAAGCGAGTACCATTGTTTATCCAGATACATTCCAAAAGCTTTTCTTGCTGATGGCTCTTTCTGTGAAGTTTTTGCAACTTCAAATTTTCCACTTATTTCATTTAAGAATTGTTCTTTTGTCCTGCCGTTTAAATCAAGTACAACTCTATTATAAGGCAGAATTTTTAATTGGTCGGCAGGAAAGAGAACAGCAATAAAATAGTTGTATTCTTCATCTCCGGTATGGTTAGGGTTGTTTTCTTTCTCAACTTTTTGAGCTCTGCCTGCGCTGGCTGCTCTATGGTGCCCGTCGGCAATATACAGATTTTTAGCTGCGCTGATGCCGCTTTCAATAATCTGATTGTATTTTTCAGGGACTAACCAAACTGTATGCTGAATACCGTCTTCGCTGGTAAAATCATACTCAGGGGCTTCACTTACAACAACAGTATTAACTGCGTCATTTATTTCTTTGATGCCTCTATAAGTTAAAAAAACAACACCGGTCTGCGTTTTGGTCGTAACTATATGGTTTGTCCGGTCGTCTTCTTTATCTTTACGGGTTTTTTCATGCTTCATAATTATGTTGTTATCATAATCATCAACCGAGAAAACACCTGTAATCCCTATCTGAGCACGGCCATCCATTATTAGTCTGTATAAGTAAAAATGAGGAGTGTTATCTACAACAAATGGAGTTTCTTTAACTATTCTGTCAATATTCTCCTTTGCTTTGGCATATACTTCAGGAGAATATGGGTTTACATCTTTTGGAAGATCAATTTCTGCGCGTGTTATGTGCAGAAAACTTATGGGATTTGCATTTGCTAACTGGTATGCTTCTTCTCTATTTACTACATCATAAGGAACACTTGCTGCTTTTGGAGCTGATTCTTTAACAGGTCTTAAAGCTTTGAAAGGTCTGATTACAGCCATGCTGAATTTAACTCCTATAAATATTTTTTAATATGTACCATAAAATAGTAAATAAAATGTTAGTTGAAAAGAAAAAAACTAATGGGATAACTAATGCCACAAATTGACTAAATTTAATAAAAAGCGGGCAAAATATATAATTATTTTACCCGTTTCACGTTTTTTTTAAAATAATTAAAGAAAATTGCAATAAATGTTCAGTTCTCTTAAAATTTATGCTTCAATTATTTTTAAAATTATTTATCCCTTCTCAAAAGTTTCCCTACAGGCAAATTGTCAATTGTTAATTGTTAATTATAATTATTAATTGTTAATTGTTAATTGTTAATTGTTATTGCCCTTGTTTTATTCTGTTTAATGCAAATTTTAATTTTCTTATATTAACGTTTTATTTTTAAAAATTATTATACCGGAAAAGTTAAGCAAATGAACGAAATTCCTAAAGCGTATGATCCTTCTGTAGTAGAAGATAAATGGTTTAAATACTGGGTAGATAATAATCTATTCCATTCTGAAGTTGACAAAACCAAAGAACCTTATACAATTGTAATTCCTCCGCCAAACATTACGGGTATTTTAACCTTAGGGCATATCTTGAATAATACTATTCAGGATGTGTATATCAGAACCAAGAGGATGATGGGATATAATGCTTGCTGGGTACCCGGAACAGATCACGCTTCCATTGCTACTGAAACTAAAGTTACCAAATACCTTAAAGATCAGGGAATTGAAAAGTTTGAAATAGGCCGTGAAGAGTTCCTTAAATATTGTAAGGATTGGCGTTCTAAATATGGCGGAATCATTATTCAGCAGCTAAAAAAATTAGGCGTAAGCTGCGACTGGGAACGCGAACGTTTTACTATGGATGATGAGTATTATAAATGTGTTATTGATGCCTTTGTTGCATTATATAACGAAGGTAAAATTTATCGCGGTTACAGGATGGTAAACTGGGATCCTGCTTCAAGATCGGCAATATCAGATGAAGAGGTTATTTTCAGGGAAAGCCAGGGTAAGCTGTGGTATATAAAGTATCAGGTTAAGGACTCAGATGAGTTTGTTACAGTCGCTACCACGCGTCCTGAAACCATGCTCGGTGATACCGGTATTGCAGTTAATCCGAATGATGAACGCTACACTCATTTAATCGGAAAATTTGTTATTCTCCCTCTGGTTGAAAAAGAAATTCCTGTTTTTGCGGATGAATATGTTGAGATGGGCTTTGGTACCGGTGCCGTTAAAGTTACCCCTGCTCACGATGTTAACGACTATGAAATGGGTAAACGTCATAATCTTGAAGTAATAAATATATTCAACGATGATGCCACTACTAACCATAATGTCCCTGAAGAATTCAAGTTTTTGGATAGATATGAGGTACGTAAAAAAGTAGTTGCACGCTTAAAGGAACTGGGCTTCCTGCTAAAAGAAGAAGACTATACTAATAAGGTCGGATATTCTGAAAGAGGCGGCGTACCTATTGAGCCTTATCTTTCTGAACAATGGTTTATGAAAATGGATGATCTGGCTAAAGAAGCTACTGAAGTTGTAAGAGACGGCAAAGTTAAATTTCACCCGGACCATTGGAAAAAAACTTATGACCATTGGATGGGGGGAATAAGGGATTGGTGTATCTCAAGACAGCTTTGGTGGGGCCACCGCATACCTGTATGGTATTGCACTGACTGCCATAAAGCACCTATTGTGCAGGCAGAAGCTCCTTCCAAATGTCCTTATTGCGGTTCTGCTAATTTAGTGCAGGATGAGGATGTCCTCGATACCTGGTCTTCAAGCTGGCTATGGGCATATGATGTTTTTAAAACAAAAGAAGAACAGGATTATTATTACCCGACTAATCTTCTGGTTACGGCTCCGGATATTATTTTCTTCTGGGTTGCAAGAATGATTATGGCAGGGCTGCACTTTAAAAAAGAAATTCCATTTAAGGACGTTTATTTTACAAGTATAATAAGAGATACTCAGGGAAGAAAAATGAGTAAATCATTGGGCAATTCTCCTGATCCTCTTGATGTTATATCTGAATACGGAGCAGATGCTCTCAGGTTTACAACAATTTATTTGGCGCCTTTAGGCCAGGATGTCTTATTCAGTACAGAGAAATGTGAAATCGGCAGAAACTTTGCCAACAAAATATGGAATGCCGGCAGGTTCCTTTTAATGAATGCTCAAAATATTACACTTAATCAGGAACTGTTTGATAAGCATTTTGATTTTGCCGATAAATGGATTGTTTCCCGATTTAACAGAACTGTAACTGAATTTACCGAAGCTTTGGATAAGTTTGAAATAAATAATGCTTCAAAGCTGATTTATTCATTTATATGGAATGACTTCTGTGATTGGTACATAGAACTGTCAAAGAGTAAATTGTATTCCGATAATGAAGAAATTAAGTCTGCCGTGCTTACCCGCGCAATATACATTTTTGAACAAATGCTAAAACTGGCACATCCGTTTATGCCGTTTATTACCGAAGAGCTGTGGCAGATTATTGATGAAAGGAAGCCGGGTGAGAGTATCTCAACGTCTGAATTCCCTAAAGCAGATAAAAGTGCTATTGATGAAGAAGCCGAAAAAGAGATGGAGCTTATTCAGGAAGTAATTACGGCATTAAGAAATATCAGGGGTGAAATGAGTATTCCGCCTTCAAAACTTCTTAACGTAATTATTAAAACAAATATCCTTAAAGAAGCTAATTCAGCTTATATTAAAAAACTTGCTAAAGTTGATAGCCTGGTAATTAGTGAGAATATTGAAAAACCAAAGGCTTCCGCATCGGCAGTCATTAAAGGATGTGAAATATTCGTTCCTCTTGAAGGCATTATTGATCTTGATGTTGAAAGGAAAAGGATCCAGAAGGATATTGACCGCCTTGAAGGTTCGCTTACTGGAATTGAAAAGAAATTATCTAACGAAAATTTCTTAAAAAATGCCGCCAAAGAAGTTGTTGAAAAGGAAAAGCAGAAAAAAGCTGATTGGTTAAATAACTTACAACTGCTAAAAAATAATTTGAGTAATTTACAGTAATTCTTTTTATAAATAAATCGAGAGGTACAAATGTTCTACTATGTAAAAGATTTTATAGCAGATTACAAAAATGAAGTTGCTGCTACATTAAAAATTTTCAGAACTTTAAATGACGAAACTTTATATAAGCGCGTTGATGGCTATGGGCGCAGTGCCGGTAATTTAGCCTGGCATATAACTACTGCTGTTGGAGAGATGATGTCCAGAACAGGATTGAAAGTAACTGCGTTAAACGATGATGCCAGCCCTGACACCGCAAAAGAAATTGTTGATGCTTATGATAAGGCATCTCAGGAACTTATTGCCGCCGTTGAAAGCTCATGGAAAGATGAAGACTTACTTAAAGAGCTTGATATGTATGGCGAAATGTGGAAAAATGGAGTTACCCTGCAAATACTGCTAAGACACGAAATTCACCACAGAGCTCAGTTAACAGTGATTATGAGATTTCTTGGCTTACCTGTCCCGGGCATTTACGGACCCTCAAAAGAAGAATGGGTAGCATACAAAATGCCGGCCCCCGCAGAACGCCTCTGATGGCTAATTAAATTAACAAAAAAGCCCATCCATTTACGGACGGGCTTTTTTTGTAAAGTTTCCTGTGTAATCTATAATTACTTTTCTACATCATCTTTGTGTACGTTTTCAATTGCTTCAACTTTATTCCGTTTGTAGTCTGATACTCCTATCATTAGTCCTGCCGTAACAACTACTGCCCCAACAATTTGTGGAACGGTAACATTTTTACCGAATAACAGCATAATAAAAGGAAGTAAAGCAAGGTAAACATTTGTATAAGGTACCCAGAAATGGGCAGCAAATCTGGATAGTTTAAAGAATCCAAAGCTGTAGATATATCCTGTTAAACCTGCTGCAATTACAAACAAAATCGGAATCCAGTTATTAGGTAATAAGCTGCCTTCAAATAATGAAAAGAACCTGTCATAACCGGTAGTGGAAATTATTGATTTAATGTTCGACTCTGTTTCTTTAGGCAGATTTTGGGCAATCTTATAATTATCGCCTTCTTTATGATAGTAAGTTAAAATATAAGCTTTTTTAGCTGAGTCAACTTTAGATAAAACTAAGGATTCAAATTTTGCAGCCGGTGCCTGCTCAGGAACGTGTACTCTCCAGGCATTTGCCATAAGGGGGAAAATAACAAGTGCCGCAGTTATAAAAACTAATTTCCATATTTCTCTCCAAAGGACTAAAGCATTTGCTTCAACTCCTTTAAAAGCGGTCTGTACGGTCTTGTTATTTAAAATCTGCTGAGAACACAAGCATGCATTAATAATAATAATCCAAACAATTGCTGACCAGTCCAAAATAGCGCTGGGGTCAGGTGTCTTGCCAAACATTCTTGGAAAGTGGGGAACTGTTAAACCGATTACTACCAGTGAAATACCAATCCAATGCTCTTTTCTGATTGGAGCATTAAAAAGAATTTTACCGAATAATGGGAGAAAAACAAGATAAACATTAACATAAGGTGCATATACGTGAGGGGAGTAGTATTTAGGCAGATAAAAGAAACCGATATTTTCAATTACGCCTGTAAAAGCACAAATCATTATAGTTGACATGGATAGTAAGCCCGGCCAAAAATATTTCATTTTTTTACCGCGGGCAATTTCAACAATTACGGCAATAAATACCCAGGCAAATTTAGAAATCTCACGCCACCAGGTCATTACCCCTGAAGATATTGTAACAGGCTCGCCACCGGTATATTCTTTTTGATTACCCATCCAGTTCAATATATATTGACCAGACAGGGCTCCGTTAATGATCAAAAGCCAAAGAATAAGAAACAACCACTCCATAAAGATTTACCTTAGAAAATAGCTAATAAAAATAATTACTTAATTTAATACAAAGTTAACAAAAAGGTTTATCAGAATAAAGAAAAAAGGTAATAATCTAAAAGTAATTTCCGATAATCTAAATAAGATTGAAAAAAATAATAGCATTTATTTAAAAATATATTCATTTATTTCTTGCATATAATAAAAATTCATCATATTTTTAATCGTGAAATTTTTCTCGATTAGGTGAAATTAAATAAATGGAAACAATACCGCAACCAACTTTACGCAGACTGCCAGCTTATTATCATTATTTTAAAATAGCTGCTGAAAAGCAACTAAAAGAAATATCAACTACTTTAATTGCCGGCGATTTACGTCTGGATGCTACACAAGTACGCAAGGACTTAGCTTATACCGGTATTGTAGGGAAGCCCAAAGTCGGTTTTGATGTCCACGCGGTTATTAAAGCTATTGAAACAACTCTTAATTGGGATAATAAAAACGAGGCGTTTTTAGTTGGAGCAGGACTTTTGGGCAAGGCAATGTTAAAGTATGATAGATTTAAAGAATATGGTATAGATATTATTGCTGCCTTTGATACGGATGTTGATCTAATCGGTACTGAATTTAACAGCATCCCTATTCTTGATATAGAAAAGCTCCCTAATCTTATTGAACGTATGCATATAAATATCGGGATTATTACAGTTCCAAGAGTTGCCGCCCAGTCTGTTGCAGATAAAATGATTGAAGGCGGAATTAAAGCTATTTGGAATTTTGCCCCGGTATCTTTAAAAATATCCCAGGATGTTATTGTGGAAAATGCCTCTTTTACTAACAGCCTGGGAGTATTAACCAGAAAACTCTCAGAAACATTATTAAAATAAATTTGAGGATATTTAATATAATGTCAATTGAAACGAAAACAGTTAATCAGACAAGGCAATTTGGAAAGGTATGCGAAATACTGGAAAGGTATAAGTATAATTCTTCCAAATTAATTCCTATTCTCCAGGCCGTCCAGGAAGAATACAGGTATCTTCCTGAAGCAGTCCTTTCTTTTGTTGCTACTGCTTTGGAGCTATCTCCTGCAAATGTTTATGGCGTGGCTACTTTTTACTCGCATTTTGCTCTTGAACCGAAAGGTTTATATGTAATTAAAGTTTGCGATGGAACTGCCTGCCATGTTAAAGGATCTAATTTATTAGTCGATGTAGTTAGAGAAAAGCTAAATCTTGGTGAAAAACAAAAAACCACCCCTGATATGCTTTTTACTTTGGAAACGGTATCATGCCTTGGTGCATGCGGCCTGGCTCCGGTTATTGTTATAAATGAAGAAGTTCATGGTGCAATGACTGCCGAAAAAGCTGTAGCCGTAATCGATGAAATAATCGGAAAGGAGAAGGGGAATGCCGCAAACAATTGATTTAGTTGCTGTTGCTGACAGTTATCAGGAAAAAACTCAAAATATTAAAAAAAGAATTATTATTTGTGCAGGTACGGGCTGCATGGCAAATGGTTCGTTAAAAGTATTTCATGAATTTGAAAAGCGTATTAGCGAAGCAGATTTGGATGTTGTTGTCGAATTAAAAGAAGAGTCGAAAAACGAAGGTATCTTACTTTCTGAATCCGGATGCCAGGGCTTTTGCCAAATGGGTCCACTTGTTACAATTTTACCTGATGATATCTTATATACAAAAGTAAAACCTTCAGACGTTTCTGCCATTGTAGAAAAAACTGTTAAAAACCATGAACTGATAAAAGATTTATTATATGCAATGCCGTCAACAGGCGATCACTGTAAAGGTGTTCATGACATCCCATTCTATACCAGGCAGCATAGATTTGTATTAAAGAACTGCGGAGTAATTGATCCGGAAAATATTGAAGAGTACATCCATCTGGATGGCTACAAAGCTGCTGAAAAATGTTATACAGCAAGTACACCGGTTGATATCTGTAAAGAAATATTATTTGCCGGTCTTAGGGGCAGAGGCGGCGGCGGCTTCCCTACAGGCAGAAAATGGGAATTAACCCGTGTCCAGCCTTCTGAAAAGAAATATGTAATTTGTAATGGTGATGAAGGTGATCCCGGCGCTTTTATGGATAGGTCGGTTATGGAAGGCAACCCGCATTCTGTAATTGAAGGGATTATGATTGCTGCTTGTGCAATTGGCGCAGATGAAGCTTATGTTTATGTTCGTGCAGAATATCCGCTGGCAGTTAAAAGAGTTAGAAAAGCGGTTAAAGATGCAATGGCTTTAGGCCTTTTAGGCGAGAATATTTTTAACTCAGGCAAGAATCTAAATATTGAAGTTATGGAAGGTGCCGGAGCTTTTGTCTGCGGTGAAGAAACTGCTTTAATAGCCTCAATTGAAGGCAAAAGAGGTATGCCTTCACCTAAACCTCCTTTTCCGGCAGTTAGCGGTTTATACGGAAAGCCGACTGTTATAAATAATGTTGAAACTTTAGCAACTGTTCCATTAATTATTAATATGGGGGCTGAAGGTTATCTTCATTTGGGAAATCAGAGATCTCCCGGTACTAAAACATTTGCATTAACAGGCCACGTTGCCAATACAGGCCTAATAGAAGTTCCCTTTGGAACTACACTTAATGAAGTTGTAAACAACATTGGCGGCGGCATTACAAATAATGACGGCAGCGCATGTGAAGCAGGCTTTAAAGCTGTTCAAATTGGGGGACCGTCAGGTGGTTGTTTAACACCGGAACATCTGAAATTGACTTTAGATTTTGACAGCCTTACTGCTATCGGTTCAATGATAGGATCCGGCGGTTTGGTTGTTATGAACCAGCAGACTTGTATGATTCAGGTTGCGCGCTTCTTTATGCAGTTTACTCAGAATGAATCTTGCGGTAAATGCGTTCTGTGCCGCGAAGGAACAAAACAAATGCTTGCCCTTCTTGATGATATTATAGAAGGAAGAGCAACAATGGAAACTCTTGATTTGTTGGAAAAACTTGCTCTCGCTGTTAAAAAAGGATCTTTATGCGGTTTGGGTAAAACGGCTCCTAATCCAATTCTCTCCACTCTTAAACATTTCAGGCAGGAGTACATTGAGCATGTTGAACATAAATATTGTTCCACCAAGAACTGCAAACACTTAATAGCTTATGAAATTGATCCTGATAAATGTAAGGGCTGCATGGTTTGTATTAAAAAATGTCCGGTAGGTGCAATAACCGGTGAGAGGAAACAGGTTCATAAAATAAACCTGGCATTATGTATTAAATGCGGCGCTTGTGCTGAGGCTTGCAGGCTGGACGCTATTTCGGGAGGTAATTGATGGAAAACTATTTATATATTGATGGACGAAAAACTTTAATTGAAGGCGAAAGAAATTTACTTGAAGTAATAAGGAAAGCAGGAATTGACTTGCCTACTTTCTGCTATCACTCTGAACTTAGTATTTATGGCGCATGCAGATTGTGTATTGTTGAGATAGAAGGACGCGGCATTCAGGGTGCTTGCTCTACTATTCCCGAATCTGATATGAAAGTTAAAACCAATACCAACGAAATTAGAGAAATCAGAAAAATAACCCTGGAATTGCTGCTTGCTAATGAAAGCCATAACTGCACTTCTTGTATTAAAAGCTCCCATTGTAAATTGCAGGAAATTGCAAAAAAATTAGGTATTGATACTATAAGATTTACTAAGACACAAGATCCTTATCCTGTCGATGTCTCAACTTATTCATTAACCAGAGACCCCAACAAGTGTATCCTATGCGGTGACTGTGTAAGGGCTTGTAAGGAAATCCAGGGCATAGGAGCAATTGATTTTGCTTTCAGAGGTCCCCAGGCAATGGTGCTTCCGGCCTTCGGAAAAGATTTGGCAGATGTAGAATGTGTGGATTGCGGGCAATGCGCCAGAGTTTGCCCTACCGCTTCCATTACCCCAAAATCCGATGTGGATTCTGTCTGGAAAGCAATAAATGATCCTTCAAAAATTGTAATTGCCCAAATTGCCCCGGCAGTAAGAATCGCTATCGGAGAAATGTTTGGAGATAAAACCGGTACGGATATGACAGATCAGATTACCGCTGCTCTCAAGTTCATGGGCTTTAATAAAGTTTTTGACACTGCTTTTTCTGCCGATTTAACTGTTATTGAAGAGGCTAATGAATTTCTAAAAAGAAAAGAAAAGAATTCTAAGCTCCCTATCTTTACTTCATGCTGCCCTGCGTGGGTAAAATTTGCTGAGCAGTATTATCCGGAACTATTAGGAAATCTTTCCTCTTGCCGTTCTCCGCAGCAAATGTTCGGTTCTGTTGCCAAAGATCTATTAACAGAAGAATATAGGAGCGAACGCAAAGATTTAGTCGTTGTGTCCATTATGCCCTGTACAGCTAAAAAATTTGAAGCTAAACGGGATGAGTTTTATAAAGACGGATATCCGGATGTGGATTACGTTATTACTACACAGGAACTGGCAAATATGATTGATGAGGCGGGTATAATGTTTGCAAGCATTCCCCCTGAACCTTTGGATATGCCGCTCGGATTCAAAACAGGCGCTGGTGTTATTTTTGGCAACTCCGGCGGCGTTACTGAAGCTGCCTTAAGATATTTGTATGAAAAAGTTAGCGGTAAGAAACTTGAGAAATTTGATTTCCTTGAGGTTAGAGATAACCCTGGAATTAAAGAGACAGTCATCAATATAGAGGGTACCGAGGTTAAAATTGCTATTGTTTACGGACTTAAGAATGCCCGGGCAATTGCAGACAAAGTTAAAGCGGGTACAGCCGACTATGACTTTATTGAAGTTATGGCATGCCCCGGCGGATGTATCGGCGGTGCCGGTCAGCCTGTATCTTTTGAAGCTGCTATTAAAAAGATTAGAACAAAGAGTATTTATTCAGTTGATAAGAAATTGCAGCTGCATCAGGCTCAGGATAATCCTTTTGTTGCAGATCTTTATAAACGTACTTTAGTTGAACCCAACAGTCATAAGGCCCATGAACTCTTGCACACTGAATATAGCAGCCGCAAGAGAACACTTGATGAAGATATGTCTATTATTAAAGGAAATGTTAAGGAAAAACTGGATATCAGTGTTTGCGTTGGAACCAGTTGTTTTGTCAGAGGATCCCAAAAATTATTGCACAATATAATCGATTATATTGATGATAATAATATGCAGGATAGAGTTGATGTGAAAGCTGCCTTCTGTTTTGAACAGTGCGAAAAAGGACCTACTGTTAAAATTGGCGGCAGGGAAATAAATGGTTGTACTTTGAATGATGTGATAGCTGAACTAAAAAAATAATTGCTCTTAGCTTGGGTCACGATTGACCGGGTGATAATACCAGGATATACTATAATTACACTTAGACCTTAAATTTCGATAAAATTAAAGATAATCGTGGCTCAATGAGCAATTTTTAGCGCTGCTCGTTCCTTATTATTTTGATTGAGAATTGATGAATAATGAATAATGTTCCGGATTCTGTTTGACTCTGCCTTCAGCGGAGCAAATGGAATCCGTTCTTTTTCATTATGATAACTGAATTATTGGTTGTCAGTTTTGTACACTACTAAATGTACCTCAAAAAAGGAAGGATGTATTAGCTTTCTCCTTCCTTTTATTCTTTTTATTATTGATATATTTTTGAATTATTTTTTATCCTTTGAGTTCTTAATTTGGATGAATGTATATGAACGAATCTGAAAATAAAATAAATATTGTTGTCTGCATGGGCAGCTCATGCTTTTCCAGAGGTAACAACAAGATAATAAAGGTAATTGAAGGTTTTATTAAAGAGAATAAACTGGAAAATGATTTTGAGGTGTCCGGTACCTTATGTGAAGAGGAGTGCAGTAAAGGACCTAACATAAGAATTGAAGGCAAACTTTACAGTGAAGTTGAGCCTATCTCCATCCCTACAATTCTTATGCATCATTTAAAAACCAGAAATAATTAGTTATGAATTACTTCAAACCAATTTATACCGAAAAAGCTGACTGTCAGGACTGTTATAAATGTGTACGTATGTGCCCTGTTAAATCCATAAAAGTTGATAAAGGCAGTGCGGCAGTTATTTATGAAAATTGTATTTTATGCGGGGAGTGCGTTCTGGTTTGCCCTTCCGGTGCAAAAAAAACACGGAATGACCTCGATGCTGTTAAAAATTTATTAAAGTTTAATGAAAAGGTAATTGTTTCCCTTGCCCCTTCTTTTATAAGTGAATTTAGTGATTTATCCTACAATCAGGTAATAAGCGCAATTAAAAAATTAGGCTTTTATGGCGTATCTGAAACAGCTCTTGGGGCGCAGGAAGTATCAGCCAATATTGCTAAGTTAATGAAAGAAACAAGCGGCCAGATTTATTTTTCCACAGCCTGCCCTTCAGTTGTTGAGTATGTTACTAAATATCACCCGGAGTCTGCAAAATTTTTAACTCCGATGCTCTCTCCGCTGCTTTCTCAATGTAAAATTCTTAAAAAAGAGTTTGGACAGGACTCTCCAGTCGTTTTTATCGGTCCATGCATCGCAAAGAAGAAAGAAGCAGATGATCATTCCGATTTGCTGGATGCCGTACTTACTTTTCAAGACTTAAGAGAGTGGTTTAAAGAAGCACGTATAAACCCGGCTTCGCTTCCGATTGATGATCCCGAAGGCAAGTTTTTGCCTCTGCAGGCAAATGAAGGAATCCTTTACCCTGTTGAAGGGGGAATGATTAAAGGGATAAAACATAATCTCGGGAAATCTAAAAATATCTTCATGTCATTCTCGGGTATTAAAAATATAAATAGTGCAATAACCGGAATTGAAAAATTAACCTTAGAAGAGAATCTTTTTGTAGAACTTCTTGCATGTGAGAGCGGCTGCATAAACGGGCCAAAGGTTACTCATAATAAATCTAATGTTATAAAAAGATATAACATTTTAAAAAAAGCCGATCAGCTTGGCAATTCAGAACCGCATAGTCCTATGCTTGATATCAGTCAGGACTATCTGTCAAATCCCGTGCAGATAAATAAATATTCAGAAGAAGAAATAGCAAATGTTTTAGCGGATATCGGTAAAATTGATGAAAAATATGAATTGAACTGTGCCGGCTGCGGCTATAATACTTGCAAAGAATTTGCGGCCTCCATATTGGATAATAAATCTGAAAAAATGATGTGCGTTACTTATATGAGACAGCTTGCTCAAAAGAAGGCAAACGCACTTATTGCAACTATGCCAAGCGGAATTGTTATTGTTGACGACAAACTAAAAATTATTGAAAGCAACCTTAACTGGGCAAAGCTTATTGGCGAAGAAGCTGAAATGATGTTTGATGTTAAACCCGGTCTTGAAGGGGCTTCACTTGTTAAAATGGTTCCATTCCATAATCTTTTCCAGAATGTCATTGATTCAGGTATAGATATTGTGGGTAAGGAAATAGAATACAATGGAACTATTCTGTTGTTCTCAATTTTTACTATTGAAAAGCACAAGGTAGTTGGAAGTATTTTTAGGGATATTACTGAACCGTGGGAAGGTAAAGAACAAATAATTACTAAAGCAAAACAGGTAATCAAGAAAAATCTTTCAACTGTTCAAAAAATTGCTTATCTGCTGGGTGAAAATGCATCCGAGACGGAAATTATATTAAACGGTATTATTGAATCCTTTTCAAAAGATAAGATATCATGAAACAGCTTGATAACGGGAAGCAAATATTTATTGAGTCTGAGTTTTATCAACTGTATAAAAACAAGCAGCATGTTTGCGGGGATGTATTTTTACAACACAAAATAAAAGATGAAGACCGCATAATTTCTGTGCTTTCAGACGGGCTGGGCAGCGGAATTAAAGCTAATGTACTGGCTACTCTTACTGCTACAATGGCTATTAATTTTATTTCACATTCAAAAGGTGTGCGCAGTACTGCTGAAACTATTATGAAAACCCTGCCTGTTTGTAAGGTCAGGAAAATCAGTTACTCTACTTTTACTATTGTTGATATAGATAAGAACGGCTTAACTAAAATTATTGAGTATGACACACCTCCTTTTTTACTTATACGCAACAATCAGTTAATTCAGGTTAAAAACACTACTATTGAACTGAAATATCATAAGAACAAAGAAGATGTGTTAATTTATTCTGAATTTACCGCCCAGATGGGTGACAGAATAATTTTCTTCTCAGACGGTGTAAGCCAGTCAGGGATGGGGACAAAACAGATGCCTTTAGGGTGGGGGAATGAAAGTATTACCTGTTATGTGCTGAATTCAATTAAAAATAATAATGATATCTCTGCAAGAGATCTGGCAAAGGAAATTGCAGCCAAAGCTCATTTTAATGACGGTTATAAACCAAAAGACGATATTACGGCAGGAGTTATTTATTTTAGAAAACCCCGTAAATTAATGCTTCTGACTGGGCCCCCTTTCTCTCCTCTTAAAGATGCTTACATTGCTAAAGAAATTGATTCGTTTGACGGAAAAAAAGTTATTTGCGGCGGAACTACGGCAAAAATTGTCTCGAGGGAACTAAACAGGGCTGTTCGTGTGGATATGTCTCATATGGATGATGCTGTACCTCCTTGCTGTACAATGACTGGGATTGACTTAATTACAGAAGGTACATATACTCTCGGTAAAGTAATGGAGATACTGGAAAATGACAGTTACAACAGTTATACAGAGGATAACGGTGTCTCCAAATTATGTAACTTCTTGCTGAATAGTGATATTATCTGTTTTGTGGTGGGGACAAGAATAAACCAGGCACATCAGGATCCCAACATACCAATCGAACTGGGAATACGACGAAATCTTATAAAAAATATTACCAAGCTGCTTGAAGAAAAATTTTTGAAAGAGATTGTACTCCAGTATCTGTAGCCTTTGTGCCTTTGAATCAATTCCTGCTGCCTAAATATGCCTTTCACCCACTGTCATCTACATTTAAGCCTTATTTCAGCTCCTTTAAAAAAATATAACTAAAATTAAATAGCCCATATACGTCATTTCTAGTCGTCATTAAAAATTTATTTGCTTAAAAAACAACAAGTTGTGAGCTTTGATAGTTGATAAATTGCATATAATTTATACATTATATGCAGAGTTAAAAATATTTACAAATTGTTAGGAGATATATTATGAAGTCTAGTAAGCTACTTTTTATCGTTCTTCTATTTGCATTTACAGGTTATTTAAATGCGCAATTTTACTTAGGCCCACATGTCGGTTTTAAAGCATCTGGACTAAAAGGGACTATGAAACAAACTGCCAATGGTAATGTTGCCGTTGGTAATGTCGGAGATGCCAGCACTACAGGGTTTAATGTCGGTATTTGTACTGGCTATGGAATACCTATTCACTCCATTTATCAACTGGATATAAATTTGGATTTCTCTTACTCGTCTTTTAACTATTTTGAAGAAGGGTACAATAGCTCTGTTGGTAGTGGAAAATTTGCTGCTAATGGGCTAAGCGATGGGGGAACCACAGTAATATCTTTTGATATTATGCCTATCCATCGTTTCAGTTTCCCTGGGTTTAAGCTGCTTTCTCCTTTTGCCGGAGTTGGTATGGGCTTAAATCTTATGATGACGAGCGATACTAAAGTATCACAAAATGGGCAATCGGCTACACTATCAGGCACTTCTGAAATGAAGATTGGAATTTTAGTTTTCTACGGTACTTTATTTAGAATTTCTGATAATATTGCTCCTTATATCCAATTCAAACACTTTATTCCATTTGGCAGTGAGACAAAGTTTACTGAAACTTATCAGGCAGCCGGTGCTGCTTCTCAGAATGTAGTTTTGTCAATGACAGACGTACCTGGCTATTTTAATATTAGCGTTGGATGCCGCTTTAGCTTCTAAGAATAGCTTAACTTTTACAAAGGCTGAGGATTTACCTCAGCCTTTGTTGTATAGACCAACAGCAAGAAATCACCATTACCATTTATTCCTTGTCATCCCAAGTGTTGTAGTGTCAATTAGAGAAATTACATTACGTTACATTATAAATGCTATACCAGATTTTGATCTGCTATGACTTCTATTTCGGATTTGAATTGTAACCTAATACCCGCTATTTTACTGTTGACATTTAATTTCCTTATCATTATTGTAACAATATTGTTTTTGTAACCTGTTTAATTTATATTACTTAAGAGTAAGAACGATTTGATGTGAGTTGTTCGGATATTGAATAGAAATATAATTAGTTTTTGATGTTTATATATTAAAATTGAATCTGGTCCTTGTTGAAAGTATAACCAAATCATATTACAACATATGCTAAATTAGAGGGAGTATGAAAAAGTCAATTTATTTATTGGTAATCATCATGGCATTAATATCCATAAATTGTTCCACTGAGTATGTCGCCAATAAAAGATATTCAAAAGAGGACTTATATAAGAATTTTAATAAAAACTGTAGTGATAGAAGTATTAAAATCACACTAACTAATGACAGTTCGTTTGTTGTCCCTTACGGAGCAAAAATATTTAACGATACTATTGCTTTTTATAATAAGGGGCACAATACAATTTACGGATATATACAGCTTAATAATGTAAAAGAAGCAAGCTATAAAAATCATTGGCTGGGAATGTCGCTTGGTCTTTTAGCCGGAATTGGGGTTAGTGCCATCTGTGTCGCTGCTAAAGTTGTACCCATGACCGTGCAGGACGGTAATCCACCATATCAGGATGAATATGATTATTTTACTGCTATCATATCCGAAGTCCCTTTCGGTATATTAATTGGCTCAACTGCCGGCTGGCTGATTGGCTGGAATTACATATATAAATTTAACAAATAAACGTTGCCTTGTCATTTCGAACGAAGAGAGAAATCTCAATGCCGATGCTTGCATAATCCTGACAATATCAGAACAGATTCCTCGCTCCGCATCGGAATGACACAGCAAAAATACCCTGTCATTCCAAACGTTGTCCTGTCATTTCGATCCGAATTCGGAGAGAAATCTCAATGCTCCAAGTATACAGAACTCTCACTTCATTTGAAATGGCACATGAAATCATTTTCAAAGCGTATCAAACAAATCTGTCCAAGCAGGATTCATGGTTTTAATCAGATTCTCTTTCTTTTCTCTTCGCCACTTCTTTAGTACTTTTTCTCGCTCTATGGCAGAATTTATATCAGTAAAGTATTCATAGTATATTAATTTTTTACAGTTATATTTTTTAGTGAAACCATCTACTATACCATTCTTATGTTCTAACGTTCTGCGGATAAGGTCATTTGTTACGCCGATGTAAATAGTCCCGCTGAAGCTTGCCATAATATAAACATAATAGTTATGATCTTTTGCCATATGTTAGCTTTAATAATAGTGACTAAAAAAATATTTTTGTAAATTCATGTCCTGTCACTCCAAACGTTGTCCTGTCATTTCGACCGTTGCCTTGTCATTTCGACCGAAGGGAGAAATCCCACTGCTGGAACGGGCATAATCCTGATAATATCAGAACAGATTCCTCGCTCCGCATCGGAATGACACAGCAAAAATACCCTGTCACTCCAAACGTTGCCTTGCAATTTCGAGCGAAGGGAGAAATCTCAATGCAGTTATTGGCACAATCACGATAATATCAGAACAGATTCCTCGCTCCGCATCGGAATGACAAAACAAAGACACCTTGTTATTTCAAACGTTGCCTTGCCATTTCGGGCGTTGCCTTGCAATTTCGAGCGAAGGGAGAAATCTCAATGCCGTTATTGGCACAATCACGATAATATCAGAACAGATTCCTCGCTCCGCATCGGAATGACAAAACAAAGACACCTTGTCATTCCAAATGTTGTCCTGTCATTTTGGGCGTCGTCCTGTCATTTCGAACGAAGAGAGAAATCTCAATGCAGATGCTTGCATAATCCTGATAATATCAGAACAGATTCCTCGCTCCGCATCGGAATGACAAAGCAAATCGATATGACAAAAATTACTGCACACCCAATTCTTTTATCAGATTGTCGGCACCGGAAATTTTTTGGGCGACCCATAAAACATATCGTATATCCACACCAATAGACCTGCTGTAATTTTCATTCCATGCATAGTCATTTATTGTTGCCTCAAATGAACGGTCATAATTAACACCTATTAATTCTCCATACGCATTCAATACCGGGCTGCCTGAATTTCCCCCGCTTGTATCGGTATTGTATAGCATCGCAACAGGAACATCATTAAGCTTGTCGTCTTTATAACGTCCAAAATCTTTTTTATCATATAATTCTTTCAACACTTTGTTCAAAGGATAATCGCCTCCAAGAGCTGCCTTTTCAATTATCCCTCTAAGGGAAGTCTGAGGAGAATAATATGCAGCGTCAACAGGGGAGTATCCCTTGAGGTATCCGTAAGTTAATCTTAAAGTTGAATTGGCATCTGGAGCAAACGCTTTGTTTTGCCACAATCTTTTAACATCTAAAAATTTAGCTAAAAGAACATTCATCTTGCCTGATCTTTCTTGCCCTTTCAGCGCTATTTCTTTATTCTCTTCTCTTATCAGTCTTGCAAATTCAACTAATGGATCGTTCAGACTCTTTAAATCAACCGGTTTATCATTGAACATTGCAATAAACTTATCAGCATCTCTAACTAAAGAATTGGCGTAAAATTGAGCTACTTTATTTTCAGCACTTTTTTTATCCTTAATATCATAATATGCTTTCAGAGATGTAACCTCTTTATAACCCAACCCATCAGAAATAATTTTAGTTAAGATTACTTTATCAACGTCTTTGTACATGGAAGAATAAAGTTCTTTTATGTATGCCATTAAATCGGCTTTGTGGTTTACCTGGTAAGCGGTTTTTCTGTCCTTTTCCGGTTTTAATATCTCATCCTGATAATCTAGTAAAATGTCTGCCAACCGATACATAGCTGAATTACTAAGCATGGAAGTAAAAAATGGTTCAACTCCAAGCGAGAAAATATCTGAATACACACCATCTATATCTTTAAGTGTATTTCCGTATTCGGCTTTTAGTTTAATATCGGAATTAATGTAAGCCTGCAGATTTATTTCTTCACTTTGTTTTTTACCGATTATATCAAGCCTTTTAAGTCCTATTAACTTGCCTCTGTAATTCTTTTCAGCATTTGCTAAACCTTTAATTCTTGGTGCCATTTTTAAAGCATATTCAGCATCATCTGCGCCATACTTCTGGTAAAGAGCAATAAGCCAGGAGTACATTTTCTGAATATAAGGTAATTGATAATTCTGCTGCATTTCCAAAAATTGAGACGGCTGATGCTTAAATGTCCTGCCCGGATATCCTAAGACAAAAACAAAATCATTCTCTTTAACTCCATTAGGATTTATTTTTAAAAACTTCTTAGGATGGAATGGCACATTGTCTTTTGAATAAGGAGCCGGCTTTCCGTCCCTGGATACATACGCTCTTAAAAACGAAAAATCTCCGGTATGACGCGGCCATACCCAGTTATCGCTTTCTCCGCCGAACTCACCTATGTTTCTTGGGGGAACATATACTAAGCGTACATCATTTATAGTCTGATACCTGAAAAGAATATAAGACTCTCCGGCAAACATCTCAGATACCTCTGCCTTAATTTCGGGATTCTTTTTTTCCTCCCGTGCAATTATTTCCTTAATTTTATTGGCAATAGCTAAAGGTCTTTTTGCATAATCGCCTGACTCATTAGCTGCTTTTAAAATTTCAGAGGATACATCATCATAAGAAACTGTAATTTTTGCCGTTATTCCTTTTGCTGTTATTTCCTGTTCTCTTGTTTTTGCCAGAAAACCGTTTTCCAAATAGTTATTTTCAGTTGTGCTCGCTTGTGCAACTGCTCCAAAAGCACAATGATGATTTGTAATGATCAGTCCATCAGCTGAAACAAAAGAACCGGTACAGCCGGTTATATTCACCAAGGCATCAATTAATCCTGCTTTGCCCGGACTGTAAATTTCGTTTACGTCAATTTTAAGTCCGGCGTTTTTCAGGTCAAGTTTCCTTATTTCACTTAAAGGGTACATCCCCTCATCCGGTTTGAAGGATATAAAGGCGAATGACGCTGCCGATAATAAAACCAATATGAAATAAATTTTGTTAAGATTCATACCAATTACCTTATTTTTAATTATTTTGCTAAAACTGCTCAAATAGTGTGACCAACTTATGTTGTGTTTTTAAAAAGATTTTTCGTAATTAAATATAAGAAATTTCTTTTTTGTAATTTATAATATCTATAAATGAAAATAAATAAAAATATTTTATCTGTTCTCGTAATTCCGGTTATTATCACGTTTATTTTTATTATTGCCGGATTTATGAGTATTAGCTTAACTATTCTGCCTGGTGTTATTCTTATTAGTGCAGGTGTTTATATAGTGTATAAATATATGGGAGCTGAAAAGGATGGCCTTTTATTTATTGGTTCTTCTATGTTTTTAACAGGGCTGATGCTTTTTATATTAAATTACTATAACTTCCCAAATCCGGGGGACTTAATTTTTTCAGCAGTCCTCTTTATAATATCAATAAATTTTATTCTGCTTTTTATTAATAGACCTAAAAATCTTACATTTATATATTTAGGAGCAATATTTTTTATCGCCGGATGGTTTAGTGCTTCGTATTTTGGAGCTCTAAGTTTAATGTCACTGCTATATACAATAATTGAAATATTAAAACATTATTGGATAGTTTTATTATTAATTATTGTGCTCCTATACTATTTCAAAAAAAATGATTAGTTTAATTTCATTAGCTCGGATTTCCCTGAATTATCTATAGTGCATGAATATTTAATCGGGTTTGTTTTGTCATTACCTATTGCTCTTCCAACTGCAGTTATAACGAGCAAATCCTTTTCTGTTCTTTCTATATAATATGAGCCTGCCATGCTATTTGCAGAATTTTCAGGTATGCTGAAACCAAAAAATGATTCATTGCCCCCCTTTTTATTTGAAGGGGTATGATAATATTCTGTCGCTTTAGTTATGATTTTTTCCATATCTGCCAAAAGACTGCTTTTATTTTCATCAGCCATATTGTCAAATGTAACAACATTGCTTTTCAGTTTCTGATAATCTTCTCGCATTTTTGAAATATCCCTTGACAAAACAACATAAATAATTGCAGTAAATACTAACGAAATAACACATAAACCGATCGGAATATATGATGTCCAGGGCTTCTTTCCCTCATAAGATTCAACTAGTTCATTGTCTTTACTTTGTTGCTCATTGTTATCGGCTCCAATAAATGGAATAGAATTATCTACTTCATCTTCTTTAGTGACTTTAATAGGCTTTAATTGGTTGTCTTCTTGTATAGGGGGAGCAAAATGCTGTGGCGCCTTTAGCTTTTCATCTTTTATATATTTCACTTCTTCATAGTCATGCTCAGAAAACTCACTCTCTGTCGTAAATTTGCTGCCTCTTTTAATTTTTTCCATTAAGCTGTTCTTCACCGCTTCATCAGGAGCTTCAAGGTTGGATATTGCCGGCAATAACGACAGCATATTTTGATACATACCAAGGTCAGCCCAGGGGATATCATTTTCTGTTTGAAAAATCAGATGCAGTCTTCTTAACTCATCTGTGCTGATGCAGCCAAGTGCAAATGCCTGTATAAGTGTGTTTATTTCTTCAGTATTTATCTTATTGCTCATTGAAAAAATTCTCTTTAAGGTTATTCAAAATTGTTTGTATTTTCATCTTAACAGTTTGAACAGGTATATTTAAACGAGAGGCAATTTCCGCTTCTGTTAAACCTTCATAATAGGCAATATAGAACGTTATTTGCTGAGCTTCCGTTAAACAGTAAAGAGCATTTTCAATTTTACCTGCATTCACAAGCGCATTTTCATATGACTGGGACTCTATTAAAGGCGAAAGCAGCGGAATAATACAAATATTTTCATATTCCTCTGTATAGGGCTCTGTAATTTTGTTTGAACTCCGGCGGATTTGGTCTATAGCTTTATTCTTAGCTAATGTAGCCATCCATGTATAAACATTACCTGAATTAAAATTAAACTTTTCGGCTTTAGACCATATAATTAAAAAAACATCTTCCAAAACTTTGTTGGCCGTTCCTTTATCGCTGACAATCTTTTTAATTAATGTATAAAGAAGCGGGGCGTATTTATCATATAGTGCAGAAAACGCCTGTATGTTACTGTTGGCCGCACCTTTAATTAATTCTAAATCATTCATTTAAGAGCCCAAATTATTTTAATATGTTAGATACGTCAAAATATAATATTTCGGAATAAACATCAACTGACTTTTTTGCAATATATTAATAGCATTATGCCCTAAATTGTATCTGTCACTTAAACTGTAACCTTTCATTTCACATAGTTTTGCATAATATTTATGCTTCGGAAAATTACAATAATAATGCTCACATTCTCTTTGTCTATGTTTTGTGCCTTCTATCATAAAAGAATATGCAAAAATCATCTTAGTCCATATTTTTACAATATCATTTTATTTATACTTATCAAAGGATGCTATGACTAAACTTAAGGACATAATATTATATACAATGCTTCTTATAACTTTGTTTAACTTCGGATTTACTTATTCTCAGCAAAGTGAAAAAGTTACAATAAACGGGTTTATTTATGACTCAAAAACCGGTGAGGCGCTAATTGGAGCAAATGCTCATATTGAAGGCTCCAATTTGGGTGCTACTTCTAATTTAAGCGGCTTCTTTGCCATCCCCGGTGTTACAATTGGTAAACACACATTAATTGTAAGCTTTATGGGCTACAAAAATCAAGCTGTTAACCTTAATGTAAAGAAGAGCAGCAGTGATGTAATTAAAGTAATGCTGAAAGAAAATGTTGTAGAGACTCAGGAGATAGTTATTAAAGGAGATTCCGTAAGAACTATTGACAAGCTATTTATTAAACCTGTTTCCAGAGTTGAATTGAATGCTACTCAGATAAATAACATTCCAAGGGTAATAGAAGCAGATTTGCTTAGATCATTACAGACAATTCCGGGAATTCAGCCCCTCTCTGATTTCTCTTCTTCTTTGTATGTAAGAGGTGGAACACCTGACCAAAATCTTTATCTTATTGACGGCACTGATGTTTATAACCCTGAACATGCGTTTGGTTTGTTCTCCACTTTTAATACTAGCGCAATTAAAAAAGTTGAACTATCTAAAGGTGGATTTAGTGCTGAATATGGCGGAAGGCTATCTTCCATATTAAACGTTACAAACCTTGATGGCAATAGATATAATTTTAAAGGTGAAGCTAATATAAGCTTGATTGCTGCCTCTGCTACTCTCCAGGCGCCTTTGGGATCCATTGGTTCCATTTCAGGTTCATTAAGAAGGACGTATATTGACGTTACTTATGCAAAAGTAGTTAAAGAGATACCTGATTATTATTTTTATGATGGTAATGTAAAAGCTTATTTTGATCTTGATGAAAAAGATAAATTGACGGTCAGTTTTTATGGCGGACAGGATAAATTAAATTTTGTGTTTGATAAAGATAAGCCCAATTCATTAGGCTTTAATTACGATTGGGGCAATACTACAGGGAGTATTAATTGGAAAAGAATATTTAATCCGGGTATGTTTGCTAACTTTTGGATAACTGCCAGCCGCTTCAGCTCAAATTTTGATTTCAATGATGTCGGCTTTAGCGAAAAAAATGAGATTTCAGATATCTCAGTTAAAGGAAACCTTGAGTATTATATTACAAAGGACTTTAATCTGAAGTTCGGATTTGAAAATAAAATACTACACGGTTCGCTGAAGGAAGAATTTCCAGGCGGCTTAGTCGATGCTGATGAGCATAGGAATCAATACTCCGCCTATATTACTTCAAACTATAAACCGGTGGAATCTCTCGACATTGAAACTGGCCTTCGTTATGATTTCTTTAGAACCGCTAAAAATTATCAGAATTTGGATCCTCGCTTCACTCTCAGGTACCGTTTAAGCGAGTTATCTAATCTGAAATTCTCAGCAGGCGTTTTCCATCAGTACCTAAACCGTATGCCACGGCTCTTTTTAGCAAGTATTTGGTCAACTTCAGACCAATATACTAAAGGGTCTTCCGCAAACCATTTTATACTTGGGTATCAGCGCGAGATAGATCAGATTTATGAGCTTGAAGTTGAAGCTTATTACAAACAGTATTTCAATGTTTATTCATACAACCAGACATTTCTGACTGATATTTCCCCTGATTCGTATAACAGTAAAGGCGAGCCCATTTATACGCAGTCCAAGAGTCTTTATAACCGGGGGGACAGCAAATCATACGGAATTGAATTTCTACTTAGAAAAGATTACGGTGCTGTAACCGGCTGGGTGGGTTACTCGTATTCCATCACTAAGACTATGACTGATGGAATTAACCAAAATAAATACTATAATCCCCGTCATGACAGAACACATACTGTTAATGTTATAACTAATGTAAACATAAATGATTTCTTTGCAGAGCTTAAGGGCGAGTCAGGCTCTGCTGGCAATTCAAAGTGGCTGTTAGGTCTTAACTTTATTTATGCATCAGGGCAGCCCATAACACTGCCTAATTCAGTTTATTATAATAATCAGCTTCCTGACTGGAATGACAACAAGAATAATTTGAACCTCTTCCCGGCGGATATAAATTCAGCAAAGCTGCCTGCTTATATTCGTATGGATATAAGCCTTACATGGGAAAAGAATTACGGCAGTTGGGTTTTAGCTCCATACCTTCAGATATTTAACGTGGGGAACAGAAAAAATACCTGGTTTGTTACTTATGATAACAAAATAGAAAACGGAGTGGCTAAACAGGAAGTAAAAAACACTAATATGATGCCAATCTTACCAAGTATTGGTGTTAATATAAAATTTTAGGAGAAGGAGTTTAAGAGTGAAAAAAATATTTTATATAATAGTTCTAAGTATTGTTTGTATCCTATCAAGCGGATGCGGTGAAGGTCATATTGATGTAACAGATGTTGCTTATAATCCAAAAATCGTTTTAGATGCATACATCTTTGGCGGCGAAAAAGTTAAGGACATAAAGATAACCAGAAACTTCCCGTTAAATAAAAATATTGACATCAGTAAGTTAATTATTCAGGATGCCTCTGTCCTGCTAACGGATATCAGTGCCAATAAAACATATCCATTATCATTCAATGCGCAGACATTGACTTACGAATACGCAGGTAATGACTTAATAATCGGATACGGAAAATCATACAAAATAAACGTGTCTGCAACTATTGATGGGAAAAAACTGGCTGCCTCTTCCACTACTACTGTGCCCGAGAAGGGACTCAGGGCGGTATCTCATGAACTTGGTGAAATGTTTTACAGAGAGCAGGACGCAAATGGAAAAGTAAAGAAAATAAATCTGAATATCATACCGTCTGAAAAAGCTGTTGCCACAATATTATCAATTACGGCTTTGGATGCCTCATTAAATACATATATTTATGATAATGCCTATTCATCTGAAACCGACACGCAAAAAATCAAAGATAACATGGATGATTTGCGGCAGGGTTATACATGGCAGCAGGGCATTGCTCCGGGTACTCAAAGCTTTAGTATAAATGTTGAATGGTATTCTATTTATTTTTATAGCAGATACCGGGTTATTATATATGCAGCAGATAGAAATTTTCAGAACTACCTTCTAACTGCAAAGAATGTAATGGAGCAGGACGGCAATTTTCACGAACCTAAAATGTATATTGATGGTGACGGCATTGGTGTCTTCGGCTCAGCCGTAAAAGATACAGCCTATTTTAGCATTAAGAGATGATATATGATGTCTGTAACAAGGAGGCGTTTTTCAGAGCGTCTCTTTGTCTTTTATTCTAATGCGAAACTCCGTTAAAAAAGTTTCTTGCCGATTACAACTTACCACAGCCATATCTCCAGGTATTTGTCATTTTTAATTCTGCGTTTAGAAGACCGTGTGAATACCCTCTTTACACTTCTCAAGGGGGATAAAGGGAGATCGGGGCTTAGATAAACTACGTTTATGCAATTATTCAAATATTTCCGGGAGAATATACCATTGCATATTTCTATTCCTCACACGGTCCCTTTAGCGCGGCGGTAAGGGAAGGACAAGTAAAGGCTAAGCCTTGGCCCAAGAGATATGCGCCGTGCCATTCTGAAATAAGTGAAAAAGTCTGTTCTGCTACATAAAAACCGTAATTCCGTTCACATTTATGTCTAGAGTCTCCCCACTTTTATCCTTCGGAATCTGCGACTACTTTAACTATAATTCTTAACTGTTTATAATAAGTATAGTTAGTGAAATGTTATTAAAGTGAGCCAATTGCCACTCGGGTCTCTTTTTACAAAAAATATGGAAAAATATATTAAATAATTCTTGACTTTTGCTAATTTTTTCTGTTATTTTGGGGTGTAGTGGGGAAAAGTGGTGAAAAATAAATTATAAGGACAAAAAAAGTTGTTTCGAGGTCAATTTAAATATTCTATAGATGCAAAAGGCAGAGTTGCTTTACCGGCAAAACTACGTAAGCATGTCTCAGAAGAGGCTCATGAGTCGTTTATCATGACCAAAGGGAGAGATGCATGTATAGAGATTTATCCCTCTGATATTTGGGCTAAAGATATAGAATCCAAGTTAACACAACTAAATCCGTTCCTTAAAGATGATTCACGTTTCCTTAGAATGATGAGCCAGGATGCCTACGATGACGTCTTGGATTCTCAATCTAGATTATTAGTCCCTCATACACTTTTGGAGCATGCCAAAATTAATAAAGAAGTATTAATTATCGGTGTGTTGAATAAAATCGAAATCTGGAATCCTGCTGTATATGAGGAGTACACCAAAGAAGCAACCATGACTTTTGAAGATTTAGCAGCAAAAGTTATGGCATAAATGATGGATAACTTTCACATACCGGTAATGTTAAAAGAATCTTTAGATTTCTTGATCACAGATAAGGATGGAAAGTATTTTGAAGGAACTCTTGGTTTTGGCGGTCACTCTTCGGAAATATTAAAAAGGTTAGGCGATAATGGTGTTCTTATCTCTACTGATGTTGATAAGGATGCTTTTGACTATTGTAAAACTAAGTTTAGTACCGATAACAGAATCAAGTTATATAATTTCAATTTTGATAAAATCGATTCAATTGCTAAAATTGAATCTGTCTCCGGATTTTCCGGAATCTTTGCGGATTTGGGCGTTTCTTCTTTTCAGCTTGATAACGCCGCTTCCGGTTTTACTTATAGAGATGCCGAGGCAAAATTAGACCTTAGAATGGATAAGTCCCTAAGCGTTAGCGCTTATGATGTTGTTAATTCTTTTGATGAAGAAAGTATTGCCAACATTATTTATCAATACGGGGAAGAGAAAAATTCCAGAAGAATTGCCAGGCTGATTACAGAGAAAAGAAAATTAAAGTCTATTGAAACTACTTCTGAATTGGCTGAAATTATTAAATCAATCACTCCCTATAATTTTCAGACTAAAACACTGTCAAGAGTTTTTCAGGCGATAAGAATCTACGTTAACGGCGAGCTTGATGTACTTAAAAAGTTTTTAAACAATGCAGTTGATCTGCTTGCCCCGGGTGGCAGGTTAGTTGTTTTGTCATATCACTCGCTTGAAGACAGAATAGTTAAAGATATTATGAAATATGAAACCTTAGGATGCATTTGTCCTAAGGATTTTCCGGTTTGCCAATGTGGTAAGGTTAAGCGGTTAAAAATATTAACAAAAAAACCCCTTATTCCTTCTGATAATGAGATAAAGTTGAATTTTAGAGCAAGAAGCGCAAAGTTGAGAGTCGCTGAGAAAATATGAGTAAGACTAAGAAAAAAAGTTTGATGCCTGTATTAGCAGTAAGTTTATATTTTATTATTTCGTTTACTGTTATTGTACTTTTTTATCAGGGCATAAAACTTCAGTATGATAAAATGCTTAGAGATAAGGTAGTTTGTGAAAAGGAAGTAGTAAACAAAGGGAATCTTTATAAAGCTTTAATGGCTGAGTATGATAAATACTCCTCTGAAGAACGGATTGCTCCTTTTGCCATAGAAAATTTGAAAATGGTGAAAGCCGGTGTAAGACAGGTGATTGTTATTGATAAGGCAAAATCTGATAAATTAAAGGAAATTGAAACTCAATTAAATAATAGATATGAGTAATAGACGCCTTTATATAGTATTAGCATTAGTATTTATCTTTATTACTTTATTGGTAGTAAGGCTGTTTAATGTCCAGATTTTACAGGCAGAAGAATTAAAGTTTAAAGCCGATCGCCAGCAGACTAAAGTTGAAATTATAAAGGCAGAACGCGGAACTATTTTAGACAGGAACAATGTTGCTCTTGCCCTAAATATCAATACGGTTTCCATTTCTATTGACTTAAGAATGCTTCCGCAAAATGAAAAAGATAAGACTGCACAGGTTTTTTCTCAAGTCTTTGGTAAACCAAAACAGGTTTATCTTTCTCTCTTTTCAGAAAAAGGAAAAACTATTTGCGTAGAGAAGAAAGTCCTTTCCGCTAAAGCCGAAATGATTAAAAACGCCAAAATAAAAGGACTTTTAATTTCTGAAGATCCTACAAGATCTTATCCTTATAGCAGTCTGGCTTCTCATGTTATCGGTTATGTAAATGCGGACTTCTTAGGCACAAATGGTATTGAGAGAGCATATAATGATGAGTTAAAAGGTATTGATGGAAAAAGATTAGTTGAACGCAACGCACTTGGTGAAATGATTACCGTTGCTGAAGACCAGACGGTAAAATCAGTTCAGGGCGCTAATCTTGTTTTAACCATTGATAATAATTATCAGAAAATTCTTGAAGAAGAATTAAAAAACGGGTTGAGTACTTATGGAGGTATTTCAGCAACCGGTATAATTATGGATCCTAATACCGGCGAAATTTTGGCTCTTGCTAATGAAAATGATTATGATCCTAATTTCTACTCAAAATACAGTGACACTTTAAGACGTAACATAGCAGTTACTGATATGTATGAGCCGGGATCAACTTTTAAGTCTTTTTCAATGGCCGCACTTTTAGATAGAAAGCTATGTGAAGAAAGTGAAAGAATCTTTGTTGAAAATGGCAAGTACAAGTACAAAAATGTAAATATCAATGACTCTCATAATAAAGATTATCTTACCGTAAGAGGCATTATTGAGCAGTCAAGTAATATCGGTATTGCAAAGCTTATACAAAGATTAGATGATGATACGTTTTATAAATACATAAGAGCATTTGGGTTTGGTAATTTTACGTCAATAAAATTGCCTGGTGAAGTTAAAGGAAATGTTAAAAATCCAAATGACTGGCATAATGTAACAAAAGCATTTATGTCATTCGGCTATGAAATTTTAGTAACTCCTATTCAGCTTGCTGCTGCATATTGTGCAATAGTTAACGGCGGTATTTTATATCAGCCGCAGATTCTAAAAAGAGTTATTCTGCCTAATGGCATGATTACAGAAGAATTAACGCCTAAAAAAGTAAGAACGGTTATCTCTGCCGAAACATCGGCTAAAATGAGAAGCTTTTTAACAGGTGTGGTTTCTAATGGTACTGCAACTGCTGCAAAACTGGATGGCATTATTGCCGGAGGTAAAACCGGAACGTCACAAAAATTAATTAATGGAAGTTATTCAAAATCACATTATAATTCTTCATTTGTTGGTTTTTTCCCTGTTAATAATCCGAAAGTCGTTTGTTTGATATTGGTAAATTCTCCAACTTCAGGCGGTTATGGAGGTCTTGTTGCTGCCCCTATTTTTAAGAAGGTTGGTGACCGAATTGTTTCTTCAGACCCTGTTTCCTTCAATAAACAGGGGGGAAGTAAAGACGGGGAGGTTAAAGTTATTTATGCAAACAACAACCAGAAGATAAACAATGTTAGTCCCGGTAATAATTCTAAGCAGATTACCGAAAGTATAAAGAAAAAAATTATGCCTGATCTTTCAGGCTTCTCGCTTAAAGAAGCAGTTAATATCTTAGCAAAAAACGGTATAAAGTATAAAGTTAAAGGCTCCGGTAAAATTGCATCACAGAGCATCAAAGCAGGTTCGCAATTAAAAAAGAATGTAGAATGCACAATAGTTTGTTCAGAAAATGTTACAGGTAAAAATAAAAATTAAATGGAATTAACACAGCTTTTAAATAGTATTCACGCTATCCAGGTAACCGGCGAAGTTCAGCGTAAAGATGTCGGCGGGATTTTTTATGATTCACGTCGTGTTAAGGCGAATTCTATTTTTGTTGCCATAAAAGGATACAATACTGACGGTCATAAATATATTATGGACGCCGTTAATAATGGAGCTATTGCTGTTGTTATTGAAGATGCAGACGCAGTCCCTGAAGAAATTTTAATGCATACTTTAACCGCAAGGATTTTAGTTAAAGATACAAGAAGAGCACTTGCAGAGCTTTCGCATTCATTTTATAAAGAACCTTCAAAAAAATTGAAATTAACCGGTATAACCGGAACTAACGGTAAGACTACTACTTCCTACTATATTAAAAATATTCTGGAAACAACCGGCGAAAAAGTGGGACTACTTGGCACTATTGCAAATATGGTTGCAGATAAAGTAATTCCTTCTTCTTTAACTACTCCGGAATCAAATGACCTGAACGAACTTCTATTGGATATGTATTCACAGGGTTGTACTTCGGCTGTTATGGAAGTTTCTTCGCATTCTCTTGTCCTTAATAGGGTATTCGCATTAGAGTTTATGGCAGCGGTTTTTACTAACCTGACCGTGGATCATCTGGACTTCCATAAAAATCTTGATAATTACCTTGATGCAAAAAAAATACTTTTTGATTCTTTAAGTGAATCTGCTTTTGCTATTTATAATCTGGACGATGAAAGAGGCAGCAAGATAGTCAAAGATACTAAGGCGAAAAAAGTTTCCTATGGGAAAAACGAAAATGCAGATTTCCAAATTACGGATATAAATTTCAGCTTAGACGGAACTAATTTTAAGATTAAGAATAACGGCAGTATCTATAATGTGCATACAAGCCTTATTGGCGAGTTTAATGCATATAATGCTGCTTCAGCTTTTACTGCATGTGCTTGTTTAGGAGTCAATATTGCCACTATTATTGAGGGAATAAGAACTACAAAGCAGGTTCCCGGTAGATTTGAAGTTATTGGCACAGGCAGCAAAAAAGTTATTGTGGATTACTCGCATACGCCGGATAGTCTTGAAAAATGCCTGCAGGCAGTAAATGAAATTGTAAAAAATGAATTCCCTGTTTACACAGTATTCGGATGCGGCGGTAACAGGGATAAAAGCAAACGTCCGGTTATGGGAAAGATTGCTGCTGATAACAGCACAAAGGCTTTCGTTACTTCAGATAATCCAAGATTTGAAGAGCCCGGCGATATAATCAAAGACATAGTAGCAGGTATTGATAAAAAGAATATTGAAATTATTGAGGACAGAAAAGCTGCAATTGTAAAAGCAATCAAATCTGCTGAAGACAAATCTGTTATTGTCATTGCAGGTAAAGGTCATGAAGATTATCAGATAATTAAAGATGTAAAAATTCATTTCTCCGATAAAGAAATTGCGGAGCAATGCTTATGAAAAATATTCTACTAACTATTGAAGATATTTTTAATATTCCTACAGCAGAGATTTTTAATCCTGATTCTTTTAAAGATATAAAGAGTGTCTCTATTGATAGCAGAAATATTCCTTCAGGTTGTCTGTTTGTTGCAATTGAAGGTAATAATTTTGATGGACATAGTTTTATTAAAGATGCTGTTAAGAATAAAGCCAACGCAATTTTAATAAATAAAGATAAAATTGAATTAGCTGATAATGTTGAAATTCCGTTTATAACTGTTACTGACACAACTAAAGCATTAGGTGATATTGCAAAAATATGGCGTAATAAATTAAATGCTAAAGTAATAGGGCTAACAGGCAGTGCAGGCAAAACTTCAACTAAAGAAATTTTATCTGTTCTCTTAGGAACAAAATTTAAAGTTAATAAGACTGCCGCCAATAATAATAATCATATCGGTGTGCCTTTAACAGTTTTGTCAACTACTGAAAAACATAATATTTTAATTGCTGAATTAGGAACTAATCATTTTGGTGAAATCCAATATTCAGCGCCTATTATCAGACCTGATGTTGCAGTAATAACAAATATTGGCGACTCTCATCTCGAATTTTTTAAAGACCGTAAAGGTGTACTTAAAGAGAAGAAAGCCATATTTGATATTGCCGAGGCTAACAAAGGCACAGTATTTATTAATAATGATGATAAACTGTTATCTAAATTAAGTGCAAAATATTCAAAAGTAATTACATTCGGATTTGCCGGCTGTTCTGCTATAAAAGGTAATATTGTTGATTATTCTTATGAGGGAAAACCTGTTTTGAATATTCAATATAAGAAACAGGATTTCAATATTAATCTTCCATTATATGGAGAACAGTCAGCAGTTAATTTTTTAACAGCAGCAGCAATTGCTTTGTATCTGGGCTTAACAAGCAAAGATATTATCAAAGGTGCAAAGAAGTTAAAAAATGTTGCCGGCCGTCTTAATGTAATGAAGATGAATAATAAGGTATTGATTGACGATACTTATAATGCAAATCCAAGTTCAATGGCTTACTCATTATCCATATTGGACAAAATTAAATTGTATCCCCGGAAAATAGCGATATTGGGAGATATGTTTGAGCTTGGCGAAAAAGCCGGTTTATTACATTCTAATTTGCTTAAGGTTGTTAAGAAGGCTAAAATTGATGAAGTCTATACCATCGGGCCGCTTATGAAAAACCTTAATGAAGCGCTTAAAAGTGTTGATAGTATTAAAAGCAGACACTTTACAAGCAGAAGTATATTAAAAAATTTTTTAGAAAAGAAAGATTTAACAAATTCAGTAATATTGGTAAAAGGATCACGAGGGATGAAGATGGAAGAATTTGTTAAGGTTATAGAAGAGATATAATGTTATATTATTTGTTAGATTATTTAAGAAAATCATATGATATCCCGGGCGGGGGGTTAATCAGTTACATTACTTTTAGGAGTGCTGCAGCCGCATTAACAGCTCTGTTCTTATCGTTCTATTTAAGTCCGAAGATTATTAAAAAATTGCAAAAGCATCAAATTGGTGAAGCAAAAAAAATTGATGGTCCTAAGTTCCATTGGTCAAAAGCCGGAACTCCAACTATGGGCGGGATTATTGTAATGCTTTCTGTTGTTATTCCGGTGCTTCTGTTCGGTGCTATTAAAAGTCAATATATTATTCTGGTTTTAGGTGGTACTATATGGCTCAGTGCAGTCGGTTTTATTGATGATTATCTCAAAGTAATTAAAAAACTGCCAAACGGCCTGATAGCACGGTATAAACTTCTTGGTCAGGTTTTGATAGGCCTTATTGTAGGAATTGTTTTGTATTATAGCCATACACTTTCACCCGATGCCCCTAATACAGTAACTACAGTTCCGTTTCTAAAGAACGTTAATTTTGATTTTGGTATTTTCTATATTCCGGTTGTTGTTTTTATTATAACAGCCACAAGCAATGCTGTAAATCTAACCGATGGATTAGATGGATTAGCAATAGGATTAACAACAATTGTAATGCTGGCATTTGCATTAATTTGCTATGTTTCAGGCAATCATATTTGGTCAAGTTACTTAAACATAATTTATTTACCCGGGGCAGGTGAATTAACAGTTTTTGTAGCTGCTTTAATTGGTGCCGGTTTGGGTTTCATGTGGTTTAATTCTTATCCCGCTCAGGTCTTCATGGGCGATACAGGCTCTCTGGCTTTGGGCGGTGCTTTAGGTATTTTAAGTGTACTCGTAAAAAAAGAATTACTGATCCCTATTTTAGGCGGTATCTTTTTTATGGAAACAATATCTGTTATTATCCAGCGGGTATATTTCAAATATACAAAACTAAAATATGGAGAAGGCAGAAGAGTATTTAAAATGGCTCCTATACATCACCACTTTGAAATGCTCGGATGGCCTGAGCCAAAAATTGTTATAAGGTTTTATATAATAGCTATTATTCTAACTATTATTAGTCTAACTTCATTTAAGATAAGATAATGGAAATAGTAAATAAAAATATTACAATAATCGGAGCTATCAGAAGCGGTTTAGGCGCTGCCAAGCTTGTAAAAAAACTTGGGGGTGTTCCGTTTGTGAGTGATTTTTCCGATAACGAATTTGTACGAAACAGTATCGAGACACTAAAAGAATTCAATATCGATTTTGAATATGGTGGTCATTCCGATAGAGCTTTTGAATGCGATTTAATGATCGTCAGCCCGGGCGTTCCGCTAAACAGTGATGTTATTGTAAAAGCAAAAGAAAAAAACATTAAGTTGATTAGTGAAATTGAATTAGCTTATAATTTCTGCAAAGGAAAAATTATTGCAATTACCGGAACTAATGGTAAAACTACTACTACCAGCTTAATTGCCCATATTATTAAATCCTGCGGGCTAAAGGCTTATGAAGCAGGGAATATCGGTAATGCCTTTTCTGAAATTGCTCTCGATGTTGAAGAGGATGAATTTGTAGCATTAGAAATATCAAGTTTCCAGATTGACTTAATTGATAAGTTTAAACCTAACCAGGCTCTTATTCTTAATGTTACTCCTGATCATCTTAACAGATATGAGTATGATTTTCAGAATTACATCAATTCCAAGCTAAACATATACAAAAATCAGGATGCTGAAGATTACCTGATTCTCAATCAGTCTGATCCCGTACTTATGCAGCAGACGTTTAATAACAATAGTAAGACTATATTCTTTTCACTAACCGGTGAACTTACAACAGGATGTTATTATAATAATGGAGAAATTATTCTTAATAATAACGGAGTTGAGGTTTTTAGATTCACGGCAAAGGATTTGCAGATAAAGGGCGAACATAATATCCTTAATACAATGTCTGCACTCTGTGCTGTATATCCATATCTGGCTGAACAAAAGGATAAAGTGTATGAAGCACTTAGATCTTTTGCTCCTGTAGAACATAGGTTAGAGCCGGTAAGGGAAATAGACGGGGTTTTGTTTATAAACGATTCAAAAGCTACAAATGTTGATTCTGTATGGTATGCATTAAGAAGTTTTGACGATCCGATATTTTTAATTCTGGGCGGCCAGGATAAAGGTAACGATTATAATAAAATTAAAGATTTAGTTGTTGAAAAAGTTAAAAAGATTTATGCAATAGGTTCATCAGCAGAAAAAATATTTAACTTTTTCCACCGTGATATTAAAGTTGAAGTAAAGAAGACATTGGAAGAGGCTGTAGTTGCTGCAAATAATGAAGCAAGAGCGAATGAAATTGTTTTGCTCTCGCCTGCATGCAAAAGCTTTGACCAATTTAACAGTTATGAGCACAGAGGCAAAGCATTTAAAGAAGCAGTAAATAAATTATAAAATGAAAAAAGCATCTGTAGGAATATTCATATTATCCATTTTGTTGCTTGCAATAGGTCTTATTATTGTAATGAGCGCAAGCAGCACTTTTAGCGAAACTAAATTCGATAGTACTTTTCGTATGTTTGGTTCGCATGTTGCCAAAGTGGCAATAGGCATAATATGTCTTCTTGCATGTACTTTTATTGATTACAGGCTTTACAAAAAAATTATAAAAGTAGGTTTCCTTGCTACGGTTGTGCTGCTTGTTATAACTTTGTTCATTGCTTCAAATGTTAAAGGAGCAGGCAGATGGATTCACTTAGGCTTTTTTACTTTTCAGCCCTCAGATATTGCTAAGTATGCTTTGATAATGTATCTGGCTGCTCTAATTGAGCGTAAAGGCGATGATATCAAGGATCTTAAAAAAGGGTTTTTACCCTGTCTGGTTTGGATTTTACTGGTTGCAGGATTGGTAATCATTCAGCCAAATGTAAGTAATGGTGCTCTTATTCTTGGCATCTCTTTAATTGTTTTGTTTGTAGGAAATGCTCAATGGAAGCATGTTGCAATTACGGGTGTAATTGGAATTGCGTGCATAGCTCTCGTAATTCTGGTATATCCCCATGCAAGAGCCCGTATTTCTTCGTTTATAAGCCCTGAGAATAATCATCAGGTACAGCAGGCAATTATTGGTTTGGGCAGTGGTGGTTTACAGGGTGTTGGAGTAGGGCATAGCAGACAGAATAATTTGTTCTTACCTGAGTCTTATGGCGATTTTATTTTTGCCATATGCGGTGAAGAGCTTGGCTTTATAGGCTCAATACTCATTATGAGTTTATTTGTCCTTTTCTTCTTTTTAGGCCTTGTAATTGCTAAAAAAGCACCGGATAAATTTGGGCAGATACTGGCCTTTGGAATTTCATTTACCATTTTGGTATATGCTTGCGTTAACATGGCTGTAGCCTCAGGGGCGTTCCCTACAACCGGTTTGCCGCTTCCGTTTATTAGTTACGGAGGTACTTCAACTTTTGTTGTCTGCGGTGCTACGGGGATACTAATTAACATTGGAATTGTAAATTCAGCAGTATTAAAAGCCCGGGCAGCTCAACCGGCAGGAGCGATGAGATGATTAATTCTGATAAAAAATATCGCATTTTGTTTGCCGGCGGAGGAACCGGAGGTCATCTTTTCCCTGCAATAGCAGTTGCTGAAAAGCTTAAAGAACTGATGCCTGATTCTGAGTTCTTATTTATTGGTACTAACAAAAAAATTGAGGCAAATGTTGTCCCTTTGTTGGGATTTCCATTTAAGCCTATCTGGGTAAAAGGATTTGCAAGAAAATTTACTTTTGATAATCTGCTTTTCCCTTTAAAACTTGTAGTCTCAACTATTCAGGCGCTTATTATTAATTTTAAATTCAAGCCTGATATTGCTATCGGTTCAGGCGGGTATGTCTCAGGCCCGGCAATATGGGCTGCTAAAAAAGCAGGTGCAAAGGTTGTATTGCTGGAGCAGAATAGTTTCCCCGGTAAAACTACTTTGATGTTGGAAAAACATGCTTCTTTAGTCTTTACAAGTTTTGATGATTCGGTTAAGTATTTTAAAAATAAGAACAAAGTTATTGTAAGCGGCAATCCTGTTAGAGTAAGCTTAAAACTTATTAACAAAGCTAAAGCTAAAGTATTGCTGGGGTTGGAGTCTAACAGTAAAACTATTCTGATTTTAGGCGGTAGTCTGGGTGCTAAATCTATCAATGAAGCCGTTGCAGGAATTGCAGATAAATTAGTAAGGAATGGTTATACTCTGATCTGGCAGACCGGAAAATTGTATTATGATACTTACAGGGATTATACTAAACCGGGAATTATTGTAAAAGAGTTCATTGAAAATATGGAAGTGAATTTTTCTGCTGCTGATTTGCTTGTGTCACGTGCAGGGGCAACTACATTAGCTGAAATAACTGCATTAGGAATTCCATCCATTTTAATTCCTTCTCCTAATGTGGCTGCTAATCATCAGTTTTATAATGCTAAGTCATTAGTTGATGAAAATGCAGCAATACTAATTGAAGATAAAAATATTAATGATGAGTTATTCAATTCAATTAACTCGGCTTTATTAAATGAAGAGAAACTGAACTACTTAAAAAATAATTCTTATAGATTAGGCAAGCGTGAAGCAGTAAATGTTATTGCTGAAAAAATAATTAAACTATTGGCTGAATAATATGAATAATGACGCTGGTAAATATCAAAACAAATTCAAGTACAATCTATCATTTTACTATATCTCAACTATAGTTTATTTGCTTGTTTTTATTGTTGTAGCAATTGTTTTTGGCAAAATTACTGATAAAGGATTTACTTTAGGGCTGTCCTCCATCATATATTTAGCAGGACTTATTGCCGCCTATTCACTGCTTAGTTTACTTTATAACATATATAAAAACAAAGAATTGATCATTACTGAAACCGCAATTGTAATTAAAACCAGTTTTAGTAAAAAAAGTATAGAAAAAGACAAAATAATTTTAATAAAATTAATAAAAAGTAAACTTATAAAAGATAATTATAGTATTTTTGTAATTGGAATTTTACATAAAAAACGTAAGCTTTTTATAAGACCTAATGACTATGAAAATTCAGAAGTCCTTATAAAAAGTTTAATGGAATTTAAAGAAAATATTGATAAGAAATAATGTTTAAGAATATTAAAAAAGTTCACTTTGTTGGCATTGGCGGTATTGGAATGAGCGGCATTGCCGAGATATTATTGAGCCAGGGATTTGAGATCTCAGGTTCAGATAAAGCAATGTCTGAAATTACACAAAGATTAGAAGGTCTGGGCATTAAAATATATACGGGCCATTCAGCAGAGAATGTTAAAGATGTAGATGTGTTGGTTTATTCGTCAGCCGTAGCTATTGAGAATCCTGAAGTTCAGGCAGCTATTGAAAAGAAAATCCCTATTATTAAACGTTCTGAAATGCTTGCTGAATGTATGCGTATGCAGTATGGTATAGGCATTGCAGGTACACACGGTAAAACTACAACCACATCTATGGTTGGCCTAATCTTAACTGCCGGTAATATTGATCCTACTATTATCGTAGGCGGACGTCTTTCAAGCTTGGGCGGAACCAACGCACGTTTGGGCAAAGGCGAGTTTATTGTTGTTGAAGCAGATGAGTTTGACAGAACATTCCTAAAACTTACTCCTACTATTGCAGCTTTAACTACTCTTGAAAGAGAACATCTGGATACTTATAAAGATCTGGAAGATATTAAATCTGCATTTATTGAATTTGCAAATAAAGTTCCTTTTTATGGTTTTGTCGTCTTGTGCCTGGATGAGCCGGCATTGCAGGATATTTTACCTGAAATAAATAAAAAAGTATTAACCTATGGTTTGACTTCTCAGGCGGATATAAGAGCATCTGAAATTGAATATGATCAGTTTAAGAGTAAGTTCAATGTTATTTATAAAGGTAAAGACCTTGGACGTGTTACTTTAAGAACTCCGGGTATCCATAATATTAAGAATTCACTTGCTGCAATTACTATTGCTGTTGAACTGGGAGTTGACTTCAAGATTATACAGAAATCTCTGGAAACATTTTCAGGGGTTTTCAGAAGATTTGAAGTTAAATATGATAAAGAAATTTTGGTTATTGATGATTATGCACATCATCCAACTGAAACAAGTGCAACTTTAGCCGGTGTACGCTCCGGCTGGAAGAGAAGATTAGTTGCAGTATTTCAACCTCATTTGTATTCAAGAACAAGAGACTTTTACCAGGAATTTGGACGCTCTTTCTTAAATACAGATGTTTTCATTTGCACAGATGTTTACCCTGCAAGAGAAACTGCAATTGAAGGTATTTCCGGTGAACTTATTGCAAATATTGCTAAAAAATTCGGTCATAAAAATGTTATTTATGTACCTGATAAAAATGATATCCCTGCAAAGTTAAATGAAATTAAACAAGATGGTGATATTATTATTACCATGGGAGCAGGCGATATCTGGAAATATGGCGAAAAATTTGTTGAAACTTTGAAGAAATAAAGATGACTGTAAAAAAAGGTTTTTTTATACCATTCTTTATTTTTGTTCTGCTTTCGGGTTTTATTATCTATATCTCTTTTTTTAGAAATGAAAGTTTAAAACCCGTAAAAATTTCTGAAATTGTTATTACTGGTGACTCCCTTATTGGCGGCCAGGATTATTTGTCCTTTATAAAATTGAAAAAAAAGGATGTTAATGTCCCTTTGGAAATTGTTAAATCCAGATTACTAAAACATCCTTATATTAGCTCTGTGGAAATGAGATATGCAGATTCCAGGCTGGAGATTAAAATAAAAGAGAAAGTGTTAAAAGCTCATTTAGTCTCTGATAGTGAATCTTGGATAATTACTGAAGATTTTCAGTTGCTTCCGGATCTCAAAAATTATAAGGCAGTGCTGGATTTACCGGTTATAAATAAATTTTATACCGGCAAAAAAATAGAGTGTTTAAGCTTTATCAGTTCGCCGCTTCTGGTAAGTGCTTTTAGAATAATAGATGCGGCAAGAATGATTGATGTTAACTTATTTAAAGCTTTATCGGAATTGGACTTGTCAGATCCAAATAATATTGTCCTGAATTTTTCAGGGGCAAAAGCTCCTGTTTATTTCGGCAAAGGTGATGAAGCAAAAAAAATGATGTATCTTGAAATATTTTGGCGAAATACAACCGAAGGACCAAGTTTGATTTCTAACAGTAATTATATAGATTTAAGATTTGATAATGAAATATTTGCATGTAATTTTGAAAGTACAGGTGTAACGGAATGAAAAATAATATAGTTGCCGGTTTGGATTTAGGTACTACAAAAGTTTGTGCAGTTATTGCTGAAATTCAAGAAAATAACTTGATCAATATTCTTGGTTTTGGGGTTGCTCCTTCTGAAGGTTTGCACAAAGGATTAGTTACCAACATTTCCAAAACTGCTGAAGCTATCAAATTGGCTGTGTCAATTGCTTCAAACAGAGCAGGGCTTGAGATTGATGCTGTAAATGTTGGTGTTGCAGGTGAACATATCACCAGTATCAGACATAGAAATTATGTAACTATCAATAATGACGAAAAAGAAATTACCCAGGCTGATTTAGACAGACTTGAAGCTGATGTAAGAACTATTAACATTCCGACAGACAGGCAGATTCTTCATATCATTCCTGAAGAATACTCTGTTGATCATCAGGGCGGCATTGAAAACCCAATCGGTATGTCGGGATATAGATTAGAAGCTTCAAATCATATTGTGCTGGCTTCAATCGCGGCAATTACAAACATCAGGAAATCAGTTGAACGCGCCGGTTTAAAAGTTTTAGATTATATATTACAGCCTATTGCATCAAGTTCTTCGGTTTTGGAAGAAAACGAAAAAGATTTAGGCGTTGCCCTTATAGATATTGGCGGCGGTACTACAGATATTGCTATTTTCCATAACAAAGCAATTAAACACAGCAATGTTATTGGTGTTGCCGGTAATCAGGTAACTAATGATATAAGAGAGTCCCTGGGCGTTATTACAGATGAAGCTGAGACTCTTAAAAAAGATTATGGCTATGCTACTGAAGCAGCAATTGTTAAAGATTATGAAATAATTATTAAAGGTGTCGGTGCCAGAGGAAACTCTAAAATACCTTTAAGTTTGTTAACCCAGATAATCAGTTGTAGAATGCGCGAACTCTTTGTCCTTATTGATAATGAAATGAGGAATTCCGGTTTAAAGAACAAAATAAAAGCCGGAATAGTATTAACAGGAGGCGGCGCATTATTAAGGGGCAGTACTGATTTAGCAGAAGAAGTATTTGGTCTTCATGCAAGAATTGGTGTCCCGCAGGAACTAGGTTCTGGTTTATCAAAAGAAATTGAAAGCCCTGAGTTTGCAACAGCCGCAGGCCTGATAAGAGGTATGCCGGGTAGAAAAGCTTCTGAATTTACCCCGATGCCTGCAGCATCTAAAAAGAAGGACAATCCTATAAATAGAGTTGTCGCTTATATAAAAAGTATTTTTAATGAAATGTAAAATTATTCCGGAGAGTTATTATGGCAGATAATACTTATGAACAAAACAGACCAAAGTTCTTTACTTTAGATATGAACAAGAAGTCGCCGGCAGTGTTGAAAGTTGTTGGTGTTGGCGGCGGTGGCTGTAATGCTGTTGAAAGTATGATAAGACGCGGGTTAAACGGCGTTGAGTTCATAGCTATAAATACTGATGCTCAGGCTTTGCAAAGCAGCAGCGCTGATCATAAAATTCACGTTGGTGCTACTATTACCGGCGGTTTAGGAGCTGGTGCGGACCCTAACGTCGGAAGAAAAGCTGTTGAAGAAGACAGAGAGAAAATTGCCGAAAGATTGACCGGTGCTAATATGGTGTTCTTAACTACCGGTTTAGGCGGTGGAACAGGAACCGGCGGTACTCCCGTAGTTGCTTCAATTGCTAAAAGTTTAGGTGCTTTGGTTGTAGCTATTGTTACAAAGCCTTTCAAATTTGAAGGTAAAACTAAAAATATGAATGCTGAACAAGGTATTCTTGAAATTAAACAGTATGTTGATAGCTTAATTGTTATTCCTAATGAAAGACTTATGGCTGTGCTGGATAAAGGTACTGCAGCTTCTCCGGGCTTTGACAGACCTAACGATGTGTTGTATGAAGCAACACGCGGTATAGCCGATATCATAAATGTTGAAGGTATTATCAATGTCGATTTCGCAGATGTTAGAAAAGTAATGAGCCAGAGCGGCGAAGCTTTAATCGGATGCGGAATTGCAAGCGGCGAAAACAGAGCTATTGAAGCTGCTCAAAAAGCAATTTCAAGCCCTCTGCTTGAAGGTGTTAACATTAAAGGCGCTAAGAATATTCTCATAAACGTTACAGGTTCAAGTAATTTAACAATAAATGAAATGAACGAAGGTAACAATATTATTTATAACGCAGCAGGTGAAGAAGCTACTGTAATCTTCGGATTTGTTATAAATGAAGAAATGAATGATTATGTCTCTTATACTGTAATTGCTACCGGCTTTGAAACTACTACATCCTCGGTTAAGGCAGTCAGCAAACCACAGCAGACTATTGCAAGCAAACCTAAAGTTCAAGACCCTGAACCGTTTAAACCGGGATTTGAGTTTGGAAAAATAGTTGACCAGGAAGACTTGGAAGTCCCTACCATTATGAGAATTAAGGGTTCAAACGCTTCTAAAAGTTTAGAAAAGAATGATCAGCCTTTAAATACAGGATTTAAATATAATCCTTCTGCCTTCAGAACTGTAGATAAACCGTTGAATAACAATCTTGAATCTGAGGATGAAGATGATACATCTTCATTTTTGAAAATGATTATGGATTAATTCAGGTTAATCCATAATCATTTAATATCTTTATAAAAGAACTAGTTGTTAGTTCACGCGATAATTTTGCATAACTAACAACTTCAGATCGCCGGGGAAAGATAATCAGTAGTTTATTTGTAGTATCTTTTATAAACAGAAATTTCCTAAAGTCACGAACCACTTTCCATTCTCAAGTCTTCATCATTCTCTGTCTGTGCGTATCATTATTTCGACTAGTTATAATCCAAACCCCCTCGATTTACAAATGGTGTGTAATTTTTAAATTTTTAGGGTATAAGCTTATAGAGGGTTTAAATTAAGAATAGCTGTAAAATACTCAGAATATTCCGAATTATATTACAGCTATTTAATAAGTTTTTAAAACAGGCTAAACTAATTCAATCAGTACTTCGTTCTTTGTAACAGTTTGTCCCTGTTTAACATTTACACTTTTAATTGTGCCGTCAATTGTTGATGTTACAATATTTTGCATTTTCATTGCTTCAAGTATAAGAAGACTTTGCCCGGCAGTTATCTTATCACCTTTCTTTACAGAAATTGATTTAATAGCACCCGGTATAAAAGCTAAAAGTTTTTTGTTGTCTTTCCGCTTAAATCCTGTTCTTCTTAAGTAATTAACGCTAAAATTTGTTTCATATTGAGTATCGTCAATTGTAAGCGTTGTTGGTTTATCTTTACTCATATTTTTATTTCAATTCATTATAAAAACATATACAATAGAAAAAAGCAATACAACTTTTTCCGTTATTTAAGTATACTGTATCTAGAAAGGCGGAATGCCGTGTTTCTTTTGTACTCTTGTCTCGGATTTATTCTCGGAAATCTTCAACGAATGAATTAAATAATCTCTTGTTTCATTAGGGCTGATAACCGCATCAACATGTCCGTTTGCTGCTGCAATATATGGATTAGCAAACTTATCTGTGTATTCCTGTACTTTAAGTTTTCTCATCTCATCCGGATTAGATGCACCGGCTATTTCGCTTCTAAAGATTATATTAGCAGCACCCTCAGGTCCCATAACAGCTATTTCAGCAGATGGCCATGCAAAAACAAAGTCAGCTCCCAAATGTCTTGAACACATGGCAATATATCCGCCGCCGTAAGCTTTTCTTAAAATAAGAGTAGTTTTTGGAACTGTTGCTTCGCTATATGAATAAAGCAATTTAGCACCATGACGGATAACTCCGGCATGTTCCTGATCTATGCCCGGCAGGTAACCTGGTAAATCTACTAAAGTAATTAATGGAATATTAAAAGAGTCACAGAATCTGATAAAACGTGCAGCTTTATCAGATGAGTCGCAATCAAGCACACCTGCTAAAACAAGTGGCTGGTTTCCCACAATACCTACTGTTTCGCCATTTAAGCGTGCAAATCCAACTACAATGTTAGGAGCCCAGTATTTATGGATTTCCAGGAAATCACTGTCGTCAAAAGTTGCCTTAATAATATCTCTGATATCGTAAGGTTTCTTGGAGTCTGTAGGAATTACAGTCTCAATATTGTAACCTACTCTCGGAGGTTTAGGCGGATAAGCTTTAGCTTTATTCTTATTATTCCACGGAATAAAAGAAACAAGAGTTTTAATCTGTTCAAAGCAGTCTATTTCAGAAGTGGAATAGAAATGAGCATTCCCGGTTACTTCGGCCTGAACTTTTGCACCGCCAAGGTCTTCCATGGAAATCTCTTCACCAAGCACCGTCTTAATAACTTCAGGACCAGTGATAAACATTTTGGAAATTTTATCAACTACAAAAACGAAATCAGTTAAAGCAGGGGAGTAAACAGCACCGCCGGCACATGGGCCAAGTATGACAGAAATCTGCGGGATAACCCCTGAAGCTAAAGTGTTTCTATAGAAAATCTCTCCATATCCGGCTAATGAATTAACACCTTCTTGAATTCTGGCCCCGCCGGAGTCGTTTATTCCAATCAAAGGAATTCCAAGTTTTACGGCATGATCCATAATCTTAGTGATTTTACGTGCGTGCATTAGTCCTAAAGAACCACCTGCAACTGTAAAATCTTGCGCAAAAATACCTACAGGATATCCATTAATGGTTCCTGTACCTGTAATAACACCATCGGCAGGTAAAGATTTTTTATCCATTTCAAAATCTTTACATTTATGTTCAACAAACAAATCATATTCGTGAAATGAATTCGGATCCAGTAAAGTTTTTATACGATCTCGAGCGGTCATTTTTCCCATAGCAATTTGTTTTTCAATCGCTTTGGTGCCGCCGCCGGTCTGAACCTTCTCTTTCTTTTTGAAAAAGTCCATTATTTTTGATGTAAATGACATTTAACCTCAATTTTTAGTTATTATTAAAATGTTAAACCTTCAATAACATACAAAAATAAGCAAGAAATAGATAGCATTCAAATATTGGAACACAATAGCCGGAATTGGATAACGGGTTCATCTTGTGCATTTTCTGTTTGCCGTTGATCAAAATATCAAAAAAAACGCACTTTTGCGTAAAAACTGTCATTTTTTACGCGTTAATGCAGTGGTTGTGTTATAGCGGAAGGGGGAATAAAAAATCCCCCGCTTTTTCAAGCAGGGGACTTGTAAGGAGAGAACTATGAGAAGTAGGAAATCCTTTTTGTTATTTAATGAAATTATTTCATTAACATCATTTTCTTAGTCTGAGTAAAGCCGTCGGTCTGCAATCTATAGATATAAGTACCGCTTGCTAAATTCAATGCTCTGAAGTTAACTTCGTAACTGCCGGCTGCTTTTGTTTCGTTTACTAAAGTAGCAACTTCTTTACCTAAGATGTCGTAAACTTTTAGAGTAACCATTGAGTTCTGAGGTACAGAGAATTTAATGGTTGTACTTGGGTTAAATGGATTAGGGTAATTCTGGCCTAATTCATATTTGTCTGGTAACGTACCACCTGTTTCACTGCTGTTTAATTCATTATTTCCACCTGCAGTTTCAGCATTTTGAGTAGAGTTAGCTGCGTTAAGTGATTTTACACTGTATTCAAAAGCACCTATGTCATATCCGGCTCCGGTTGGGCGGCTTACGTTTACTTTATCTGTATTATAAGGAGCACCTAAAACGAATCCTTTATCAATTGCTGGTGAAGTTGACTGCAAAGAGAAAACTTTTGAACTTACACTTGTGAACTTAGGATCTGTTTCACTGCTGTTTTTGTCAAATCCTAATGACTTCCATTGTGAAAGAGTTTTATTTCCACGGCTGCCATAGTCAACTACGTTTGAACCTGTACCTGATCTTTTATATATATTATTGTTTACATTTGCTGTACTTACGGCATTTATAAAATATACTAATGTTGAGGCACTTGTAGTCTGGATAATGTTATTTTTGAATATAACTTTTGGATCATCAGTCTGAACTAAATCACTCTTACCGCCGTAAACTGTATTTGATACGATAACTGAAGAACCTGCAGCGGCATATTTGTATTTAATCAAGCTTGCACTGGTGTACATTCCATAACATACGTTGTTAAAGATTTGGGTTGTACCGCCTGTAGAAGTGCTTACAAAGATTCCCTGGCCGCTTGTCCTTGAGTTGTTCTGTTCTACGTAATTATTTTTAATAACATCTGCATTATCTTTATAGGTAGAGATACAATCGCTTGCATAGGTTGTATTTTGGTTGCTGATTACAATTGTATTACCATCAAAAGTATTTGCTGTTCCATTTGCTGAGGAGATACCCAGGGTCTGAACACCTAAATTGGTTGCCGGAGTGCTCATAATATTGTTCTGAATTAAGGAGTTGGTAGCTGCATTCATATATACTCCGGCTCTTCCGGTAATACTGAAGTTACAGTTTCTTATAGTTATGTTAGAAGAGGAAACTATATATGCTGCACCTGTATTGTCTGCAGAAAGCATACCGCAGAATCTGAAATTTTCAATATTTACATATTGTTGGTTCTGAATCTTTATTCCGGTTGAAATCTGACTCTTACCGTCAATAAGTGGTAAGCTTCCGGTTCCGTATGCACTGAATACGATAGGTGCAGAAGCTGTTCCGCTGCTTGGTACAACTAAAGTAGTTCCTGTCCAGCAACCGTCTTTTTTGAAAAGAATAGTGTCGCCTGGTGCAAAAGTGCTGTTGTTTATTTTGGTAATAGTTGCCCAAGCTGTAGCCGGGGTTTTACCGTCGTTAGAGTCATTTCCATTTTGATCTACATAAAATGTCTTTGCTGAACTTGTTATTACTAAGGCAGCAGTTGTAAAGCTGAAAGCTGAACTGTATGCACTTGCTCCTGCTGAATTTTTTGAAAGAACTCTCCAGTAATAAGTTGTGCTGTTTGAAAGACCGCTTATTGCTTTTGAATTGGTAGTTAAAGCTGCATCATTTACAATTAAAGTTGAGAAAGCCTGATCTGTTGCTACCTGAACTGTATAACCCGTTGCTCCTGTTACTGCATTCCATGATAATGTTAATGCTGTAGCCTGATTAGTTGCGCCGTTTGACGGACTGGCTAATGTAGGAACTGAAGGTATTACTACTGCAGGTGCCGCAGTTGTAAAGCTAAATACTGAACTATATGTACTTGAGCCTGCTGAATTCTTTGAAAGAACTCTCCAGTAATAAGTTGTGCTGTTTGAAAGACCGCTTATTGCTTTTGAATTGGTAGTTAAAGCTGCATCATTTACAATTAAACTTGAGAAAGCCTGATCTGTTGCTACCTGAACTGTGTAACCCGTTGCTCCTGTTACTGCATTCCATGATAATGTTAATGCTGTAGCCTGATTAGTTGCGCCGTTTGACGGGGTGGCTAATGTAGGAACTGAAGGTATTACTACTGCAGGTGCCGCAGTTGTAAAGCTAAATACTGAACTATATGTACTTGAGCCTGCTGAATTCTTTGAAAGAACTCTCCAGTAATAAGTTGTGCTGTTTGAAAGACCGCTTATTGCTTTTGAATTGGTAGTTAAAGCTGCATCATTTACAATTAAACTTGAGAAAGCCTGATCTGTTGCTACCTGAACTGTGTAACCCGTTGCTCCTGTTACTGCATTCCATGATAATGTTAATGCTGTAGCCTGATTAGTTGCGCCGTTTGACGGGGTGGCTAATGTAGGAACTGAAGGTATTACTACTGCAGGTGCCGCAGTTGTAAAGCTAAATACTGAACTATATGTACTTGAGCCTGCTGAATTCTTTGAAAGAACTCTCCAGTAATAAGTT
>Ga0183100_1000003_pt3 | contig 69598 bp, 56 predicted proteins | sample Biomet2_FD_127789 | JGI IMG/M metagenome (GOLD analysis project Ga0183100, IMG submission 127789) | Microbial communities from bioreactor (seeded with anoxic lake sediment) at LBNL, California, USA - Biofuel metagenome 2 | ecosystem: Engineered > Bioreactor > Anaerobic > Unclassified ...
AATCCCTTTCAGAGATTAAAGAGGAAAGCTTAGAGTTTAGTTTGTCGTTTTCCTTCTTGAGCTTGTCAAGCTCCGCTTTGGAAGATTTTGGAGTGTTAGAAGCTTCAAAAGCAAGAGAGGCATTTTCTAAAAAGAGCTGTTTCCAATTGAGAATGTTTTTAGATGTAATATTATACTTCGTGGCTAACTGTGAAACAGTAAGTTCTCCCTTAAGCGCTTCAAGAACAACTTGCGTCTTAAACTCAGTCGTAAAAGATGAACGTATCCTACTCATAATAACTTCCCCTCAAAATACTAGTTTAACATAGTCATCACAATAATTATAGAACATTACATGTAAAATAATTCCAAAATAAGATTGTTAGAATAATCTTATCAAACTTTCAATCATTTTAAATACCACAATTGCCCTAAATTGATACAAAAAATAAAGATAAAAGAAAAGAGCAGGAATTATCATTATATAAAATAATATATAACGATAATTCTAGCACTAAAAAACAGAAAATAATTAAAAAAAAACTATTAATTTAAAAATTTAAAAATAATAGAGATAAATTTTATAAAATTAAGTATATAAAATTTATATAGATATTGATATTGCAAAGCCTACTGCATCGAAAAGGAATAATAAAACAATAAAACATGTCTTGACAAAAGGTGGCAATGAAGCATATAATGACGTAGATGAATCGATAAATCTAAACAGATATAAATCATTATTATATCTGTTATTTAAAGAATCTTATGGCCATAGGATTCTTGGGTAAACGTGTGAATCGCGTGAATTTAGATTTCAGAAGTAAAGGATCAAAAATGGATTTGACTCAAAATGTCTCGTTACAAAGCTTAGAAGAAGTTATGGCAAAAGTTCATCAAAGAATAGTATCCGAGCCAGCCTATAAAACCGTTCTCTATAAAATGCTTGCATTTTGCCAAATGGCACACTCATCTATGGATATAACTGAAGAGGTACTGTCTTATCCTGAAATGAAGGGCTCTTTGCAGCCAGCTTCAGTATTGCTCTCGTGGTTAATTGAGTGTGGTGGAATAGAGGAAGTCGTTGTTGCGGGTATGGAAGAACAAAACCTTATATTGCGTACCACGGTGGCAGGTAAAGCAGTATTAGATAAGGAAAATAGTGGTGATAAGTTAGCCGAGTTATTGATTCACGAGCATAATTATTATGGTGTATATATGCAGCTCTTAGCGACATGTGTTTCACCTAAAACGAGAGTGGAAATTGAGGCAATGTTACAAGGCGATCCGATTCTTGAAAGTCCTAAAGTTTATGCGAACTACTTCATTGAAACACTTGAAAATGCAGGCGGTTTGGAGTGGCGAGACAAATGGCAAACGACGCATATGGGTATAAGAGCGGTGAGCGAAAACGGCTCATCTTATATGCATGCAGCAAATCTTCATTCCTAATAATTGACCATATAAGGAGAAATTTATGGAAAAAATAGAACAACCAGCGATCGGGAGAAGAGATTTTCTTAAGACGACTGCTGTTATAGGCGCATTTGGTGCGCTTAGTAGTTCGTTCTCAAGTGGGCTTGTTCCACGGGCAAATGCAGCCAGTGAAACGCAAATGGCCAAAGAACGTACAGGAACAAAAATTATTAAGACGAACTGTCGTAGCTGTACTGCCGATTGTGGTATTTTAGCACATGTTAGAGATGGACGTGTTATTAAACTTGAAGGAAATCCTGAATTTGAAAGAAGTGAAGGTGCAGTGTGTGCAAAAGGTTTATCAGGAATTAATGCACTGTACCATCCTCAACGTAATAAATATCCAATGAAGCGTATGGGCGCTCGTGGTGAAAATAAATGGATGCGTGTTTCTTGGGATGAAGCATTGAATGATATTGCTAAAAAATTGATGGAAATCCGTGAAAAATACGGTGCAGAAGCTGTTATGGGGAGTACCGGTGGTGGAGGAAATCCAAACTTCCTCAGTTGCTGTCGTTTTTGCGATGTTTTTGGTACACCCAATTGGTTTGAACCAGGTGCATCACAGTGTTATATGCCTCGCCAAATGGTGTATCAAATGATGTATGGTGGAGGTCCTGCTGGAAATACAAGTTTAGGAGATTCAAACTGTATAGAGGCTTATTTTTACGATGACATTAAAATGAAGACATTCGTACTTTGGGGAACGGATCCTTCTTACAGTGGACCTTCTCAAGCAGGGCGTGTGCTAGCAGAACTTCGTGCGCGTGGTGTTCAAACAATCGTTATTGATCCACGTTTCACACCCGATGCGTCTAAGGCAGATATCTGGTTGCCAATTCGTCCAGGAACGGATGTCGCATTAATGATGGCATGGATTAAATATATTATTGAAAAAAACTTATATGACCTTGATTTTGTCATGAAATGGACGAATCTTCCTTACCTTGTCAATACCAAAACAAAGATGCTCCTTCGTGAAAGTGATCTTATCGTCGGAGGACGCACGGATACTTTTGTTATTTGGGATAAAAAAACCAATGCAGCTAAGCCCATTGCGTATCCATGGGATGATAATTTAGAGCCCGCATTAGAAGGTACTTTTAGTGTTGATGGCGGCGTTACATGTAAAACAGGTTTTACTCTTCTTAAAGAGCGCGTAGAACCATTTACCATTGAAAAAGTAGCCGAAGAGTGTGGTTTGCAAGCCCATAAAATTGAAAAAGCAATCAATCTTTATGCAAAAAACACACCTTCGAGTATTGCGTTAGGTGTTGCAACCGATCACAATGTGAATTCGGCTCAAGCCCCTATGGGTACCGCTACGCTTGATATGCTTATGGGGAACGTAGAAAAACCAGGTACGGTGTTACAACGTTACGCTGGCGGTGGAATCGGCGATCTTCGTACCACGATGTTGAAAAAATTTCTTCCAGAAGCGCAATTGCGTAAACGTTTAGGCGGTATTGAGCATAAGGGAATGCTCAGATGGTGGGTTGCGCAACCAGGTCCTTTGTTAGAAGCAATGATAACACGAAAACCCTATGGCATTCATGCATGGATAGAGCGTTCTGGCAATAAACTTGCGGTGGTTGCAGATGCTTCAAAATGGATTGAAGGATTAAAACAGTTGGATTTAGTGGTACATGCGTTTGTTTATCCTACGTCATTCTCTGCCTATGCTGATTATCTCCTTCCTATGAATGAATGGCTTGAGACTGATTTTATTGTTAGTTCACACAATCGTATGTTTGCACGACAAGCCGTTACGCATCTTTGGGAAACCTGTAATGAAAGTTTCTTTTGGGCAAGATTGGCGAAAAAATGTGGTGAACTTGGCCATGAAGCGTGTAAGCGAGCTTTTGATCCTAAAGAAACTGCACCTGAACTTCCTTACTATAACACCTATGAAGAGCAATTGGATGGCTGGAGTAAATACTTTGGTATGACATGGGCAGAGTATAAAGCGAAAGTGCCTTTTGATTATGTTCCTTATAATGAGTGGAGACGTTATTACATCTATAAAGAGATTGACCCAAAAACAGGGAAACCAAAAGGATTTGGAACACCTTCTAAAAAATGTGAAGTGTATGGCGAGAGTTTTATTACACTTGGTCGCACTGGTCGTCCTTGGACAACGTATGATCTTCCACCATCTGCTAAAGATTATGATCCGCTTCTATATTATATGGAGCCACCTGAAAATCCAAGATCTGAAACAGGAAAAGAGTACCCACTGGTCATGACCAATGGTCGTTTACCTGTTTTTCATCATGGAACTTTGCGTAATAGCCCTTTTATTCGTGAGATTTTCCCTGTGGCTGAAGTATGGGTCAATCCCATTGCTGCTACCAAATACGGTGTAGCACAAGGTGATTGGGTCTGGGTTGAATCGCTTCGTGGAAAGATCCAAGCCAAAGCACGCGTCACGGAGGGAATTCCTCCTAATACAGTTTATATGGAGCGTTTTTGGAATCCTGAAACACTGGATAGTCCTACCAAAGGTTGGAAAGAGATGAATGTGAATGTTCTTTCCAAACATACAGGTCCTTACAACGATATGTTTGGTACCTATACGTTGCGTGGTTATCAGGTCAAGATTTCTAAAGCGGATAGTGCACCAAAAGGTATTTGGCAAAAACCGGAAGATTTCAAACCGTGGCTTCCTGAGCCAACAGACTCAACCAAAACTGTGGTTCTGTAATTTTAACAAAGGAATTTACATATGAAAAATACAATGGTAATTGACCTAGACCGCTGCATCGGTTGTTACTCTTGCGAAATTGCGTGCAAGATGGAGAATGACGTTGCTCTTGGTGTTTATTATAATAAAGTTTTGACGATTGGACCAACAGGAACATTCCCTGATATTGAACAGTATTTTCTGCCAACCATTTGTCAACAATGCTATGACGCCCCTTGTGTAGGGGTCTGTCCAACAGGAGCAACGTATAAATCGGCTGATGGCACGGTGCTTGTGAATAAAGAATTGTGTATTGGCTGTAAATACTGCATGATGGCCTGTCCTTATGGTGCACGCTCATTTAATGAAACACAAAAAGTTGTTGAAAAATGTACGCTTTGTGGACAACTTCAAGCGATTGGTGAAAAACCTGCTTGTGTCAAAGTCTGTTGCTCGAAGGCACGATTATTTGGAGATATTGATGATCCAAAGAGTGATGTTTCTATAGCGCTAAGAGAAGCTGGAAGTGACAATATCCATAGTTTACCAGATAGTGGTAATCATCCTTCTGTAAAATACATCTTGCACCGCAAGACAGCTACATGGCAAGCGACTCCACCAAAAGAGACATGGAGAACGACGAATCAATCTGGACGAAAGGGGGATAAACAACATGGGTAGCGAATGGTCATTAGTCTTTTTTACATCGTTTGTTGACTTAGGGTGTGGATTATTTGTTGCATTAGCCATCAATGAATGGTTCAGTATCAATCCACAAGTACGATGGAAGGGTGCTATAGCAGTGCTTGTAGCATTAGGTATGGGTGGTATTTCGAGCGTATTACACTTGGGTCATCCAGAGAGAATATTTGGTGCATTAGGACATCCAACATCTGGTATTTTTCTTGAATCTTCGATGATTGGAATCACTGGAATATGTGTCTTAGTCTATATCTTTGCGTTAAATCGTAATGCCACAGCGCAAACGCTTAAAGCCATCACGCTTGTAGGATCTATTCCCGCAGTGATTCTTGCGTTTGCCGTTGGTGACTCGTATGTGATGGCATCTCGCCCAGCGTGGGATACCTTGGTTTTACCGTTTGCTTATTTAGGGTCTGCCGCCGTGATGGGGTGTTTTGCTTACAGAATCTTAGTAGTAAATCCTAGTGATAGTTTGGTGTCTCAATCAACATTAGTCTCACAAGGTTTACTTATTCTTCAAGCCGCGCTGGTGATCGCTTATGTGGTTACTTTATCTAATGCGCCATATAGCGATGCAAGTAGGTCAGCAACGCAGGTTTTAGCAGGAGGATTTGCTCCACTCTTTTGGGGTGCCATCGTCATTGTTGGGCTTTTGATTCCTTTTGTGTTAAATACCATCAAAAAAGAGAGTCTTGCTACATCTATATCAGCAACGCTTGGATTGGTGTGTGTTTTTATTGGTGCCGCCGCTTTTAGAGTGTTGATGTTTAATTTAGGCACTACCGTTTGGCAGTTTTTCTAAATGCGTGATGAGAAGAGAGGTTTTTGCCTCTCTTTTTTCTTCACGATCTCTTTATAAACTTAATAGAATGGGAAAACAGATGAATCAACTAACCGAAAATATAACCTTGATGACAAATCGTGAAAATATGTACCAGTTTTTAGGTCGGATATATAAGCTTGAAGTAGACAAACCATTGTTAGATCAAATGTCACAGATGCAGTTTGCAAAAGAATGCAGCGGTAGCGAAAGTGAACTGACGGAGGGATACCAACTGTTTGAGGACTATTTTAAGCAACCCAAATTGGACGCATTGACAGAACTTGCTATTGATTATGCAACGGTCTTTTTGGGTGCAGGCATTGCAGATGGTACGGTTGCGTATCCGTATGAGTCTGTTTATACAAGCCCAGAGCGACTCATTATGCAAGATGCCAGAGATAAGGTTTTAGCACTCTATCGTGAAAAGGGTTTGGACAAGAATGAAGCTTTGGATATACCCGAAGATCATGTCGGTCTTGAGTTGGAATTTATGGCTTATTTATGCCATGAAGCCAAAGATGCCATGGCTTTAAAGGATTGGTCTGCGGTTGCTATGTCCCTCCAGATGCAAAAAGACTTTTTAGAACATCATTTACTCAACTGGATAAGCGCATTTTGTGACGACATTCAAAAATGCTCACATGTTGATTTTTACAAAGCTATTGGAAAAATAACCCATGGATATTTACATTTAGATCAGCAAATTATCCATTATTTGAGTGATACTCTAACCTTGAGCAGTAATGAAATATGTATGGATACCAATAGTGCAGAAGATGCATCCTAAACCTATAATGATCTTTGAGGATGAAGCGTAAATGATTCATTCTAAGAAAAGAGTGACAAAAAATGAAAAAAAATGAATTGAATCCAGATAAAAATACTATAAGAGCTTCAAAAAACTATCAGCGTCGCACATTCCTCTCTGCAAGTGCTGGCATTGTCGTTATGCTTGGGCTCGGTTTTGTTGGCATGAAGAGTAAAAAGAAAAAGCTTCTTCGTCCTCCTGGTGGACAAGATGAAGACTCTTTTATGGCGAGATGCATTAAGTGTGATCGTTGTCGTAGTGTCTGTCCAACCTCTGTTATTGGCGTAGCCTCTATGGAAGATGGGTTTATGGATGCTCGAACTCCTATTATGAAATTTCACCTTGGTTATTGTGATTTTTGTAATAAATGTGTTGAGGTTTGCCCCACACAAGCGCTGGAGCCTTTTGATAAACAAACGGTTAAAATTGGAATAGCAACACTGACCGATACCTGTATTGCCCTCAATTATGGTGAATGCAGACTGTGTTTTGAGGCATGCGAGTATAAGGCTATTGCTTTGGATGAGCACAAAAGACCTATTATTGATGCTGATAAATGCAATGGATGTGGTGTCTGTGAAAAAATATGCCCATCGCTTGTTTTAAGATCGTATGCTGGTGGAAAAATGCGTGGTATAGAAGTGAGACCTATCGAAAAAGAGGTAATCGTATGAAAAAAATGAAAACATCAACGCTTCGCACACTAACAATTTTAGCTTTTGTATTGTTGGTGGTGGTAGGTTTAGCGTTTCATACCGGTACAGGAACCATTTCGGCTTTTGGGTATAAAACCATTTCAGCGATTTGTCCTTTGGGCTCTATCGAAGCACAACTAGCCAGTAAAACATTTTTACCGCAGGTTTTGATTTCCTTAGCCGTATTTGTGTTGATTACTACCCTTTTGGGGCGTATTTTTTGTGCTTGGGCTTGTCCTGTTCCCTTATTTCGAAAATGGTTTCCTAAAAAGAGTGCTAAAGTAAATGCAGGTGAAAAAAGTAGTGCGCTAGAACAATCAGTAGAGCATACACACGAAAACACGGTTTCCAAAACTTCAGGAACAGTGGATTCGAGTTATTATGTACTAGGCGGAGCGTTGGCTTCAACCTTTATCTTTGGTTTTCCAGTCTTTTGTCTGATTTGCCCAGTAGGATTAACCTTTGCAGTATTAATTGGTGTTTGGAGACTGATACAGTTTAATGAGCCAACATGGTCACTTCTGATCTTCCCTCTTATTTTGATATTGGAGCTTGTTTTTTATCGTTACTCATGCAGAAAGTTTTGTCCTTTGGGGGCATTAATTTCTTTGGTAAGCCGTTTAAATATTTTCGTGCGACCTAAAATTGATCAAACGAAGTGTATGCAAACGAGTAAAGGGATTGAGTGTAAGCTCTGTAAAAGTGTGTGCAATGAAGCTATTGATTTACATGAAAAAGCAGCGTCATCAGCGCAACTTTCGAGATGTACAAAGTGTCGTGATTGTGCCGATGTTTGCCCTATGGGTGCCATAAAATTTCCTTTCTTTCGTAAAAAAAACGATAAAGAGTAAGGCAAAATACAATGATAGAGCAAAATGCAGGAATAAGCATTGCGCAAGAACGGTGTACGCATGCTCTTCATAAAGCTTCAACGTGCATGCATTGCAGTGAAGCATGTCCTTCTGGTGCACTAACGCTCTCTTCCAACCGTCCTTTATACACTGCCTCGTTGTGTATGAAATGCGGAGCCTGTGTCGGTGTTTGCCCAATGGATGCCATTGAAGTTCAAACACCAAGTGCTCAAAAACTGGAAGAGGAAATAACCACGAATGCCATTTTACATAAGAAAATCATTTTTACATGTAAAGAGGTTGGAGCGAAGAGGGAAAGTAGCATTGCTCTTCCATGCCTTGCAAGGCTTGAGCCTTCTTTACTGCTTCTTGCACTTGAAAAAGGTGCATTGGAAATTCAACTCATCTCTAGTGAGTGCCAAAAATGCGCTTTAAAAAAGAATCTGCTCTCTATTCATCAAACGATTGAAAGGGCACAAAAATATGCGGATCTTTTGAATATTTCTATTACCTTGAAAAGCGTTCAAAACGTTGTAAAAAAGCGTTCTTCTGAAGAGGATCATTTTACATGTAAAGATCATTCGCGTAGAACATTGTTTTTAAAATTGTTGGGGAGAAAGAGCGTTGAATCTTCCTTGAATGAGCCAATGCCTACTTATGAAAATATTAAAAATGGTAGAAAAACACCACTCCCTAAAAAGCAGGAACGTTTCATTCAGTCATTAGACCTATTGACGAAGCACGTGCCTTTAATAAGCAAGGTTGATTCCTTCATTTTAACGCCTACGCTCGATCCATTGCAGTGCATTGGATGTATGCTATGTACCAATATCTGCCCAACGGGAGCCCTTGAAGCAGAGAGCAACGAGGATGGCTTGAAGATTACATGTAAACATTCATTGTGTGTGGCATGTCATTTATGTGTGGATATCTGTTTTACACATGCCATTACGCTTGATACCGACACCACGATTGATACGCTTCTCTCTTCTCAACGTATCCTCCTGTATGAACGAGAAAAAATTGAAGATAGTGCTCCCACCGTTTCTCATAAAATGAGTGCGCTTCTAGGTGCAAAGATTTACAGTACCTAGTTTTTGATATTTAAAAAAGAGAAGTGTCGTTTTGAGGGCTATTTAAAGATTATAAGGCTAAATCTTTGAGCTTTTCAAGTGCATAATCCCTTTCAGAGATTAAAGAGGAAAGCTTAGAGTTTAGTTTGTCGTTTTCCTTCTTGAGCTTGTCAAGCTCCGCTTTGGAAGATTTTGGAGTGTTAGAAGCTTCAAAAGCAAGAGAGGCATTTTCTAAAAAGAGCTGTTTCCAATTGAGAATGTTTTTAGATGTAATATTATACTTCGTGGCTAACTGTGAAACAGTAAGTTCTCCCTTAAGCGCTTCAAGAACAACTTGCGTCTTAAACTCAGTCGTAAAAGATGAACGTATCCTACTCATAATAACTTCCCCTCAAAATACTAGTTTAACATAGTCATCACAATAATTATAGAACATTACATGTAAAATAATTCCAAAATAAGATTGTTAGAATAATCTTATCAAACTTTCAATCATTTTAAATACCACAATTGCCCTAAATTGATACAAAAAATAAAGATAAAAGAAAAGAGCAGGAATTATCATTATATAAAATAATATATAACGATAATTCTAGCACTAAAAAACAGAAAATAATTAAAAAAAAACTATTAATTTAAAAATTTAAAAATAATAGAGATAAATTTTATAAAATTAAGTATATAAAATTTATATAGATATTGATATTGCAAAGCCTACTGCATCGAAAAGGAATAATAAAACAATAAAACATGTCTTGACAAAAGGTGGCAATGAAGCATATAATGACGTAGATGAATCGATAAATCTAAACAGATATAAATCATTATTATATCTGTTATTTAAAGAATCTTATGGCCATAGGATTCTTGGGTCAACGTGTGAATCGCGTGAATTTAGATTTCAGAAGTAAAGGATCAAAAATGGATTTGACTCAAAACGTCTCACTGCAGATGGTTAAGATGTTTGCACTGTGCCTTTTGATGTCGAACAGTATTACGACTGTACTGTAATTCTATTTTGTATCTTAACCGGGCAATGTTTCACAATGGTGATGAATAAGGATCTTAATCGTTTTCCTTGTTCTTCTAAAAGGTTTTTTAAGGAGATAATATGAAATTAGCGAAACTTAGTTTAGTAACAATCGTCGTTGCTGGTTTAACGACTAGCTCATTTGCAGCAGATACTTTGGCGGATGCTTTTAAAAATGGCAAAATTAATGGTGAGCTTAAAGCGTACTATTTTGACAGAGAAGGATCACCAAATTTAAGTACTGCCGCAACCGAAAAAATTAATTCTGATATTTTCACAACAGGCATTATGCTTCATTACAATACCGATGCTTTCTACGGGTTAAAATTTGGTACGACAATGCAGACAAGCAGTTCGCCTTTTGCTGATGGTGCTATTGGCACTCCTGGTACGGCGAAAGATGACTTTAAAAACGAGATGTATGGTTCTGGCGCAGTTTTATCAGAAGCCTATGTAGAGTATACACTTGATAAGACATCGGTTAAAATTGGTCGCCAATTTATTAATACTCCGTTGGTTGCAGGTAGTCCATCTCGTATTATCCTTCAATCCTTTGAAGGTGCGATGATCACCAATACAAATCTTCCCCAAACGACTTTAGCAGGTGGGGTTATCACAAAATATCAAGATAGAACAGATTTTGCAGGACATATTGCAGATTTTCAAAGTCTTGATTCAACGCTTGGTGAAAATGCCTATACTCTCCTTGCTATCAATAAATCGATTACCAATACAACATTGACAGCTCAGTGGTTAGGTATTAACGGCAATAATACGGCAACAGGCGTTGGCAATTTTTACTATGTAGAAGCAGCGTATGCGAACACTCTAGGTGACTATCGCTATGGCCTTGCCATCAACCATGAGTATAAAGCAACGGAAAAATTGAATGAAAAAGACGGCAAAATGTACGGTGCGAAGGTCAGTTTAGGGTATGGTGATTTTAATACCTATGTAGCGTATACAACCATTACCAAAGATGGTGATATCAAAGGTAATTCTATGGGTGGCGGTCTTGGTGGTGGTACACAAACCGTCTTTGCTAAAGGATTGCAAAATAAACCAGGAACCTTTACAAAAGATACGGATGCGTATTCGGTGGATGCAAACTATCTCTTTAAAAGCATTAATTTTAAAATGGGCGCACGATACACGGGCGTTGATGATAATGCCAATGATAAAGAGTACGCCTATACTGATATTTATACAACCTATACCTTCGTAGGAGCCCTCAAAGGATTATCGACAGATATCATGTATCAAGATTGGGGAAAAGATGCCAATGGACATGACTTCTGGTTTAAAGCAAATTACAAATTCTAAGTCATTGCGTTTTGAATATCTTCATGAGACAGTGGTTATCAACTGCTGTCTCTTATTTGCTTAATCAAGCAATTTCAATGCTGAAATTATAAGTTTAGTAGTTTATTTGATGAATGGAGTATCGTATGTTACAAACGATTCGTGGAAAATTAGTATTTTTGTTAGTTATTTTTCTATTAGGCTTAAGTGGGCTCACATTTTTACTTATTTCCAATACACACAATGCAGAACACGTTGCGAAGAAAATTGAAATGATTGGTAATTTAAGGATGGCCAATGCGATGTTGCCAGTATTTGTTTTAAGCTATCAGATAAGTTACGATAAAGAGAATTTAAATTTTTATAATGGTGCTTTAAAGGAATTTCGAGACTATATCAATCAATTGAAAGTTCAAATGCATGAAGAGCAGAAAATACTTTCAGTTTTAGATAAAGCGATTGAAGAGTTAACACTTTATAATAACCTAACGCAAGAAAGATTTAAAATAATCGACCAATATCAGCATACATTACATACAAAAGAATTTGTCAATACTCATGAAGAAAAACAATTTAAGGATATCGTTTTACAAATAAGAGATCATCATCGAGCAATGAAAGTTATTATTGAGGATATTAACAAGTCAATACAAGAAGATGGATTTAAGATACTCGAAAATGCCAAAATAATAGGGCTATGTATAGCTATTCTTATTGCCTTTATCGTGACACTCCTTTTTTGGATTACCATCCGTAAAATTCGTTCTTCTATTCGTATGGCTGTGAAGGGGTGTGATTATATTTCCACACATAAAGATCTTTGCTATACCATAGAAACTGGTAGTCATGACGAAATATCACAAATGATGAAAACAGTCAATCAACTTCTATTGGCGCTTTCAAAAGCATTAGATAATGCTAAAAATACAGCACATGAAAATGCCGCTGTGGCAGAAGAATTGGCCAGTACCTCTATGCAAATAGGTATTTGTACAGAAAATGCTGCGAAAGAAGTAAACGAAACAACCAATGAAACAGAGGCAGTTGTCTCTATTTTAGAATCAAGCGAGAAAAGTTCGACACAATCAGGGAGTGTTATTGCCAATGTTACTGCCGAATTGCATCATGCGGCGGAGGAAGTTCTGTCTGTTTCAAGTAATCTTCAAGGCGTTGTTGTGAGCCAAACAGATCTTTCTTCACGATTAGAACGTCTCGATCAAGAAGTTGGGCAAGTTCAACAAATTCTTTCTGTGATTGCAGATATAGCAGAACAAACGAATCTTTTAGCCCTTAATGCTGCCATTGAAGCTGCTCGTGCGGGTGAACATGGTCGTGGTTTTGCTGTTGTCGCCGATGAAGTTAGAAAACTTGCAGAACGTACGCAAAAGAGTTTAGTCGAAAGTAATGCCACCGTAGCTGTCATAGTCCAATCCGTTTATACGGCTACAGAGATGATGAGGATTAGTTCGCAGGAAATAAAAAGTCTTGGGGAACGAGCAGAAACAACGCAAAAATTAATGCGTAGTACCGTTATTAATATCAATACGGCTAAAGAGATCGCTTTAGATAATGCACAAGAAGCTAAGTTAGGGCGAGAGAAAACGATGAATGTTATAGAACGTATCCGAAATATCAGTCATATCTCAAATACCAATGCAAGAAATGTGGAAGAAATTGCTTCTGCTGCAGAACATCTTGCTAAATTGTCTGAAGAGTTAAATGTTTCACTATCAGAGTTTAATACAGCTCTTTAAAATGAATAATATGTATTCAATAACTAAAATGACGTTTTGTCGAGCATAAAAAATGATCTATTAAACAACAAAAGCTATAATCAAGCTATGGAAAATTGTTATCTCAAAGGAGTAGATTATGCTTGATAGTACGAAAAAGTTGTATCGCTTAGCAATCGCTTTAGGATGTTTAGTTTCAGTGGCGGCATTCGCAGAAGAGATTGGATCGGTTGATACAGCTTTTGTTTTTTTAGGGGCTAATCATAAGATTGTGATTGAAGCATTTGATGACCCTAAGGTGCCGGGGGTTTCCTGTCATCTCTCTCGTGCAAAGACGGGAGGCGTAAAAGGTACTTTCGGTATCGCTGAAGATACTTCTGATGCTTCTATTGCATGCCGACAAACAGGCATTATTACATTACCGCAAGAGATTCAATCCAAAAAGAGTGATGGAGAACGTGTTTTTAGAGAATCTACATCGCTGTTATTTAAACATATGCAGGTGGTTCGATTTTATGATGTAAAACGCAATACGCTGATTTATTTAACGTATTCTGATAAACTCATTGATGGTTCACCCAAGAATTCTATCTCAACCGTACAGATTACAAATTCTATTTTTGAAAAATAGATGAAGTTATAGATGATGATTAACATAACGTACGAGCATGTATTTTTAGAGACATGCTCGCTTTTTTACTTCACTTAACAGCTTTTTTAAACATGAGGTTATTTGTGCATCTGTATCCAAATGCCATCCTCAGCGCGATGAATCACATAATCCACAATCCCCACGCTTTTTAAAAGGGCATCATAGTCACGCTTCATTCCATCTCCATGCATTTTATCCATCGCTTCTCGATCGATTTCTTGACCTCTTTGTCGCATATTTTCTTCAATCTGCTCTTTGATTTCAGGCGTGCCTTTGCCTCCGCCCACAAACGTGGTTCCACCTTTTTTAAGCACGCGATAAATCTCTTTGAAAGCTAATGCAGGCTCTTCCCAAAAAGGAAGCGAACCTCTGGATATAATTAAATCCATTGTCTCATTTTCCAGAGGAATGGCATGTACATCCCCCAAAAGGATAGCGCCTCGCTCTTCTAAGTCATCTTCAATGAGGTGTAAAGCAGCTTTATTCAGTGCTTCGTGTGAGAGATCAAAAAAAGTTACATGTAAACGGGTTATTTTTGCAAGTTCAAGCCCCAAATACCCTCCACACGAGCCAATATCCAGACACTTTCCCTCCGTGACATTTGTATACGTTTTTATCTTGTTGGCATAGTATTCGTACAGAGGGCGCTTTACTGTTCGTGACTGTTCATCGTAGTGTTCAACATCCATCGTTAATCCTTACATGTAAAAAAGCGCTCAGTTTTTTGAGCGCTTACAATAGTTAATATTTGAGTGTTAGATCAAGACCAAAAACACGACCACGATCATAGTAATACCCCGTTGTGTAACGTGTTGCATAATGCTCATCGGTGAGGTTTCTGACATATAGCGTAACCGTTGTTGTGGTATTGCCTGCTTTAAAGTCCCGCATAATATTGGTATCAACGCGCGTAAAATCACCTAGATCAACATTATACGCTGTTCCCATTGCCGAGGTTGAGGTATGCCAGCCGCTCTCTTTTTGGATGGAAAGGTTGGCTCGGTATTTGTCCCACTCTTGCGTAATCAACAAAGTGTACAAATCCTCTGGGTTGCTGTTTCCCACATTATCGGTTGTAACGCCACTACTGGCGATAGCGTCATACTGCAAAAGGTGTGTCCAGCTTGCTTTGTAGCTTGTACCTGTTGAAAACTGTCCTTTGAGAAGAAGCTCAAGGCCATTTCGTTTTGTATCAGATTCGGTATAGTAATAGTAGGTTTGACCGTTTAGCACGTACGTATTGGTTGCGGAAGTATCTTGCGCTTTTTCATTGTCTGTTTTGACGCTAAACCACGTTACCATTGGATTAAAGGCTTTATCGTAATTGGCTTCCAGACTGGTTTCAAAGCGTTCTTGTATTTCAGCATGTAAAGGACCTGTTTTTGATTTAACATCAAAATCGCCCATCGTTCCTTCATCACCGTGATAATATCGTGTACTGATGTTATAAATTGGGGTCATTTGCCATTTTGCACCTAAGGCATAAATCTTTGCAGGCGCCATATCGGTATCGTTATTGGTACTATTTTTAGTCGCACTGGTACTTGAGTAGTCGATATGTTTTTGATCTTGTCGATAACCGCCATCAAGAATGACTTGCCCATCAAACAATTTTTGCTCAACCGTTCCTGCCCATCCCAAAACATTGACATCAAAGCGGTTATAACTAGCGCTGTTGTTGGCGCCGTATCCTGAACTATCGGTAGATTGCACTCCCAACATAACGGTTGTGTCACCATAACGCATATTGTGGCGCAAACTAAAACCGTCTGTTTTTTCCCAATAAGGTTTTGGATTTCCTATAGTTGTTGCGGGTGTTGTTCCCCCAAAGGATTCATTACTGTACTCGGTATGTTCATAGCGCGTGCCAAACAGTGAAGCCAGTGTTGCGTGATTTTCACTCCATTGTAGGGTTGCATCACCACTGACAATCTGTGTCGTGATAGGATCATAATACCATTTTGAATTATCTAAAGTGCCTAAAACTGTGACGCCTCTTTGCATATCAAACGTTCCCGTATCTTTATAGGCTAAGAGTTTTGCGCTCAAATTTTTATAGGTAAATCCTGTATTGGCCATTTTAACATCGGCGGTCTGTTTATCAAACCATGTATCATTGGTTCGTTGATTAAGTCCTGACCACATACCTCCGACAAAGGCGCTTGAATCATCGTTTACAACACGCGACCCTACATAAAGATTTTCTTTATTGGTTCCAGGAATACCTTCCGATTTTTCAATGGCACCCGACAAAATCGCTTCCGTTTTTTCGGGTTGTTTGGTTTTAATAATGATATAACCCACATTCAATCCTGAACCCGATGTGGATGAGCCGATGTTAATTGAAGGTCCTAATGTCAAGGATGAAGAGCCTCTCACGATTTGAATCTCTTCAATCGCATTGAGTGGAAGCTTTTGGAGAATTTTGTTGGCGGTAGACGGTAAAATAGCACCATCAATGATATACGTCAGCGATCCGCCACCCCTGACATTGACAAAATAGGGACTTTTCCGACCTTGATACGTGACATCAACACCCGTAGCATGACCAAGAAGATCGAACATATCTTTAGGTGCAAGGTCTTTAATATCTTCTTGCGTAAAGATTTCAACGCCCGCTTGAGAGCTGCTTTCTACTTTGTGAGGATTGAGTATGCTGGTAGGATTCAAATCCTCACGTACAACATGCGATGATCCATTGTTGCTATTGCCCGTAGCGCTAATGGGATCAAGTTCATAAACGGTATCAGCTCCAATGAGCGATAATGGAAATACGAGAGATGCTGTGACGAGGCTGAGAGTGCCAAGCCATTTCTGGGACGAAGACATATTACTCCTTTGTAATGAAAGATTGTGGTGCTAAGATTACATGTAAAGCTTTTTCATCCAATGTTACACCCATAAAAAGAGCGTAAAAATTTTTAGTTTCTTCACGGATGTCGATGGGATACTCAGCGGGATACAAAAGATTTGCTAGCCATTGAAGTCCTAAAAAGCGCATGAAAGAGGGTGGGCGATCAAACCAGTTAAACGGTATTGTAGGGATGAGATAGATGCGATTTTCTTGAACCGCTTTGATGTTTTTCCACATGGGATGGGTATTAACGGTATTTAAAAAGTTCTCTTCTTGGGTAATGATCACATCAGGATTGTAGAGAATCACTTGTTCCATCGTAAGTTTTTCAAACCCTTTGTGATTGGATGTATGACAACGATGGACATTCACATCGCCTAAGAGTTTTAAAATCTCAACGTGAATGGAGTCATCGCATTCGGTACTGAGTCCATCAGTGCCTTCTGAGTAATAGACTTTGGGACGCTTCTCTTGGGGGATAGCACTGACAACCTTTTTGACATCCTCTAAAATACTTTGAGTACGTTTTGAAAGCATATCTCCGCGTTTTTCTTGATGCAAAAGTTGCCCTAAAAATTGAAAGACTTTGGGATAATCTTCCATTGATTCTGCCACCGCATAAACGTAGGGTATATTCAACTGCTCTAATTTTTGGTTGATATTTCCCAAAGGGCTTAGCGATGAAGTAGACCACATAAGCAGTAGATCGGGCTTTTGGACAAAGAGTGTTTCGATGTTGGAGGTTTGCGCCCCTCCACTCATAGAACCCACAACGGGTAAGTCTCTGCTACTGGGGGCAAGAAAAGGCTTGTTCTTCTCTTGTACCGCAATGACCCATCCCGCCATAATCGATGGATCCATAGCATATAAAATATAACTTCCATAAGGAGATGTGGCGTAGATTTTATGGATGGATTCAGGCAGTGTGACTTCTCGTCCCGCCATATCGGTGATTGTAGTGGCATGTAAAGACATTGAAAAAATAGCTCCTAAAATAAGTTTACATGTAAGATGTTTCATGGCGTCTCCCTTTAAACGTTATATTATAATATATATAACGATAACTGTGCAAATTTTATTCCTTCATTGACTCATAAATATCTTGTTAGTCGTTATAAAAGTGAAAGGAAATCCATTTTTTGGAAGATAAAACTAAAAAAAAGAGATATAGCTCAATTTCATATCATATGGTTAGTTGTTATTTGTGAAGCAAAGAAATAGGGATGTATTTTTAAAAATTTATTATTAAATACGTCGATAATAAAAGAATTTGATATGCATAAAACTGTCAGCTTACCTAATCCAATATGGAAGTATTTGATAAACAATTTAGTTTTATATTGTTACGATGATACGGTTGTCCATTCTTTTAGTTTTGGTAGATTTTTGATAATGTAGCAGGTACTATTTTTCTTTTCTAATATATTTTTTTTCAGAAATTCATTAAAAATCGTTGATGTGGTTTGTCTTTTGGATCCAATAAATGCAGATAATTCTTTAACAGAGAGTTTTAGTGTAATGCTTGAGTTATTTTCAATATTATTACCATTTTGAGCCGCTGCAACCTCCAGTAAAAAAGAGGCTAATTTATTTTTACAACTTTTAAAAACAAGGTTTTTAATAATACGTCTTTCCATCACGGCACGTTGTTTCAAAGAAGCAATAACAGCTGTTGAGAATTTTTCATTTCTAAAAAAATGAGAGAATTTTTCTGCGTCAATAAGATAGACTTCACTCTCCTCTAAAAATTCGATGACACATGACTCTTCAGGGATAATGATATTGTCTTTAATTAGATAATATAAGATAAATTCTTCGTCATTTTCATAAATAATAGCTTTAGCTTTTCCACTTTTAAATACATAAAGTACCAGCGATTTATTGTCATAAGCAAGATTTCCCTTATGAAATTTCTTAATCGGAATAGATTTAAATTCATCATTTGAAAGAATAGATGAAAGATTAATTGAATCTATTCTTATTCTACTAGACTCCATTTTTAACCTTTTTGATAAGAATTAGCGTAGCATATCCTATGATTTCTGAAAGACATATAAATAAGTATGCTTCATAGCATTGTATATAAAATCCCATAAAATAGGCATTTAGATAATTCTATAAAAAGTGTCATATAGCTGACAGTATTTATTTTCGAGTTGTGCTACTATTTTTCCATAAAATTTAAAAGTAAATATATTTTTTAATATTAAATTTATAATATGAAAATATAGGTATATCTTTGAATTTGAAAGTGAATATTTTAGGAAAGGATTGATATGAAAAAGTTTCAGACGACATGTCCATATTGTGGCACTGGCTGTAATATAGATTTATTAGTTGAAAATAATAAAATCGTCAAGGCAGAGCCCACAAAACATCATCATGTGAATGATGGTGAATTGTGCTTGAAAGGACTTTATGGTTGGGAATATGTTCATTCTCCAAGGAGACTTACCAAACCATTGATACGAAAAAAAGACGGTGTTTTTTCAAAACAGGGTGAATTGGTTGAGGTAAGCTTTGAAGAGGCATACGATTTTGTGGCTTCTCGCATGAAAGCTTCTGTTGAAGAATATGGCCCCAATAGCATCATGGGATTTTCTTCTGCTAGATGCACCAATGAAGACAATTATGCTTTTCAAAAACTCTTTAGAGTACAAGGAACCAATAATATAGATCACTGCGCTCGTCTTTGACATGGCCCTACAGTAGTCGGTTTGACTAAAACATTAGGTAATGGCACCATGACAAACGATCTTACAGAGTTTGCTACCGATACAGACGTTCTTTTTTTAATTGGAACCAATACAAGCGAATGCCACCCAATTATCGCCATGCAAATGTTGCGAGGATTAGAGCGTGGAGCTAAAATGATTGTCATCGATCCCAAAGAGACGGATATGGCCAAAAAAGCGGACATATTTCTTCAAATCCCTGTGGGTTATAACATTCCACTTCTCAATGCAATGATTCATCATATTATTGAAAATAATCTGTTTGATAAAGAATTTGTTGAAAACTATGCGGTTGGTTTTGATTATGTGAAATATGCAGTCAAAGATTTTACACCTGAACGTGTTGAACAAGAGACAGGTATCGCGGCAAGTCTTGTGATAGAGGCAGCTGAAATGTATGCTCGTGCAGGTGCAGCAGCTATTTGTTATACCATGGGTATGACACAATTTATTGATGGAACTTCCAACATTTTCTCTCTCTCCAATCTTGCCATTCTCACAGGAAATCTAGGTAAAAAAGGTGCAGGTGTTAACCCCCTTCGTGGACAAAACAATGTACAAGGTGCCTGCGATATGGGAGCTCTTCCAAACTGGGTGCCTAATGGCATGGTGACCAGTGAAGCAGTACGTTTACATGTAAAAGAAATTTGGGGATACGACATCAGTCCCAATATTGGTTATAAACTTACCGAAGTACCGCACAAAATAGAAGAAGGTGACATTAAATTCCTTTATGTTTTTGGCGAAAATCCTGTCATGAGTGATCCTTGGACAGAGCATTTCGTTGAGGCGGTTGCGCATCTTGAAACAATGGTAGTCCAAGATATATTCCTCACTGAAACTGCACAAAAAGCAGATGTTGTCTTGCCTGCTGCTTCTTGGGGTGAAAAAGAGGGAACATTCATTAATACTTCTCGTCGCATTCAAATGGTGGCAAAAGCCATTGAACCTAGTGAGGGCATTGAGCCAGATTGGAAAGTCATTTGTCATATTGCACAAAGAATTGGTTTAGAAGGTTTTGATTTTTATAAACCAGAAGAGCTATGGGAAGAGGTTCAAGCACTGAACCCACACTTCTTTGGCGGTGCGACGTATCCTCGCCTTAAAAAAGAGAATGGTATTAGTTGGCCATGTCCGCATGAGACACATCCAGGGACACCTGTTTTGTATGAAGATAAAAAATCAATGTTACCAGATGGCAAATTTAGATTAACACCTGTTATCTATACTGATGATAAAACCAAACGGGTAGAACTTGAAAATGAACTTATTGCAAAACTCAATATTCCAAGTGACTATCCAGTCGGTTCTGGTGCTCTCAGTGAAAAAGTGAATGCGCTTTATCCGTGCCTCTTTACGACCGGACGTAAAGTATACCACTATCATACGGGTACGATGACGAGGGAATGTAAACCATTGGAAATGGGTGCTGATTTTATGGGTGCTGCGATAGAAGTGAGTTTAGATATTGCAGAGGCGAGAGATTTACAAGAAGATTGTTATGCCCTTGTTGAAAATAAACGTGGGAAAATTGCTGCGAAAGTGAAAATCAATCGAGACCTTCGTCATGGCACGATTTTTACGACATTTCATTATGCAGAAGCGGATGGAAATGAACTCGCAAATGCTGAAGATAAAGACCCACTCTCTGGTATGAATCCTCTCAAAATGACGATAGCGGCAATTCGAAAAATTTCTGAAGAAGAGTATTTAATGGTTCGTAATCAGACAGATATGCACATGCACCCGTCCGAGCAGTATCGTACGGTAAGGAGATAAATCATGAATGAGTTAAGAGTCAATAAATTTGTTATTGCCAATCCTAAGGTATGTATAGGATGTGCTACATGCATGGCTGCATGTTATGAGTCGTCTTATAAGCGTGGAAAGTTGGCAGTTCCTCGCTTGATTGTAACACGAACCCTTAGTGGTACGATGCCAAACCAATGCCGACAATGTGATGATGCCCCTTGTGCAAACGTCTGTCCTGTTGGGGCATTACGTTTTGGTGAAAACAGCATCGAATTGCATGAAGAGATTTGTATCGGCTGTAAGATGTGTACACTTGCCTGTCCTTTTGGTGCTATTCGTGCGGGGGCTGAGATTATGCCTTCCATTAATTACACGATGGAGCCAAAATACAATTTAGGCTTAGAATCAGAAATAGGGGCAAAAAGCATCGCCATTAAGTGTGATTTGTGTAATGGCAGAGTGGAAGGTCCTTCGTGTGTTGAAGTTTGTCCAACAGGTGCATTAATGTTTATTGACGCTAGAAACTTTGAAAATAAAGTTATTAGTGAAAAAGCAAATGGTAGTGTTGAAGCATTTGTTCAGCATATGATTAAATATACTTAATGAAGGATATGTGATGACAGATGTATATCTCTTATACGTACTAGGAAGCGTTGTTTCCCTTTTACTGTATAAATTTAACGCACTTGCGTCTAAAATAGGCTTTGGTATCTCCACCATTGCCTCTGGATACGGTGCGTATTATTTTTTTATGCATATTGGCGAAAAAGCGCAGTTCACAACCAATATAGCCCTTCTTTATAATCCAACATTCTCGATTGATCCTGTTGGCAACTTTTTTTCTTTTGTCATAACACTGATTGCGTTTGCATCATCCATGTATGCGATTCAGTATTCGCAAGGATATGCAAACAAGGGAAGTCTGGGGGTTATGGCATCCTTATTTAACCTGTTTGTACTGAGTATGCTGATGGTTGTTTCTGCATCCGATGTCTTTTGGTTTATGATTTGTTGGGAATTAATGACAATTATCTCAGCATTCTTGATTTGCTTTAATGACTCAAAGTCTTCGATGAAAGCAATTATGGTTTATTTAGGAATCGCACACCTTGGTGGTATGTGTATTTTATCTGCTTTCCTTCTTTTAGCACATCAATCAGGATCACTGGAGTTTAGCTCTTTTGCCTCTATCAAAATGTCACCATGGCTTGCAAGTATTACGTTTTTACTTGCATTCATTGGCTTTGGCTCAAAAGCAGGCATGTTTCCTTTTCATGTTTGGCTTCCCAAAGCTCACCCTGCAGCACCTACGAATGTATCTGCTTTGATGAGTGGTGTCATGATTAAAGTGGCACTTTTTGGAATTATCAAGTTTTGTCTCTGGCTTCCTGTGATGCCATGGTGGGGGCTTTTGATTATTATCATTGGGGCACTTTCGTCTCTCTTAGGTGTTTTATACGCACTCATTCAACACGATTATAAAGCGCTTTTGGCGTATCACTCCGTTGAAAACATTGGCATTATTTTATTAGGTCTTGGAACAGGTGTTTATGGTATTGCGATCAATTCACCTACTTTGGCAACAGTAGGTTTCTTGGCGGGGCTTTACCATACCGTTAACCATGCCATCTTTAAAGGGTTACTCTTTTTAGGCGCAGGTAGTGTTTTACATGCAACACACACCAGAGAAATTGAAGCACTCGGTGGTTTGGCTAAAAAGATGCCATACACTGCTTTTGCGATGTTTATTGGTGTTATGGGTATTGCTGCATTGCCACCTTTAAATGGCTTTGTCAGTGAATGGTTTACCTACCAAGGTATGATGCAAGGAGCCCTTGGAGAAGGAATTCTTCCTCGATTTATCTTTACATTCTCTGTTGTAGCGCTTGCTTTAACGGGTGTTTTGGTTGTCATCCACTTAAAACTCTATGCGGTTATTTTTGCAGGAACACCACGCCACAAAGACATTTTTGATCAAGCCAAAGAAGCACCTATTAGTATGGTCTTAGGCATGATGTTCCTTGTCCTTGGTTGTTTTGCCTTTGGTATTGGGGCTAACATTGTGACCGATAATATTATGACAGTGGTTACCTCTTTTAGTGGTGTGTATCAAGCAGCACCAGCGGGCGGATACATCGCTTCTCCGATTGGATCAACCATCTCGCTTCCTCTCATTGCGATGATCATTTCAGGTGCAATGTCCTTGCCATTCTTAATTATTGTCATTATGAAAGCCAACAGAACGAAACCTCGAGAAACGGATCCTTGGGCATGTGGTTTCAAATACAGTAATCGTATGCAAATTACAGCAGGACCTTTTACGGGTGATCTTAGACGTTTGATGGAGTGGTTATTTCAAAGTAAGCCAACGGTAGAAGACCAAGGTTATTTTAAACCCGTTATTTACACTGATCATCCTAAAGATATTTGGTGGAATATTTTTTATCAACCTGTCATCAATGCTGTGACATATGCCGTTGAAAAAATCGCAGTCATGCAAAATGGTAGCACAGGTGCTTATGCTGCTTATATTTTGGGAGGTTTATGTCTTTTCTTAGCCATAAGCCATCTCATATAGAAAGGTGAACCCATGAGTAGTCTATTTTTTATGATTTTACAAGTCGTCGTTATTATCCTTGTTGCACCTTTTTTTGATGGTGTGGCAAGAGTTTTAAGGGCGAGATTACAATCACGCCGTGGTGCGCCAGATTTTTTCCAAACCTATCGAGATATTATCAAATATTTTAAACGAAGTCGTACGGTTCCTCATTGTTCACACTGGGTATTTCGTTATGGACCTTATACACTGTTTGGAGCAGGCGCTGCTCTTTTAGCGGTCATGCCTATTAGTTATGGTTCACATACTTTAGCAGCTTCATGTTCGGATGTGTTTGTCGTACTCTATATTGCGGCGATGTTACGTTTCATCTTCGGAGCAGCATCTATTGACTCAGGTAATCCTTTTGCAGGTGTGGGTGGTAGTCGTGAGCAGATGCTTGCTGTATTTGTAGAACCTGTCATGATGACAAGCCTTTTAGTCGTGATGCTACTAGCGCATACGAGTAATTTGGGCGAGATTCAAGAGATGGTGAGAAGTGGTGTCATTGGATACCAAATTCCAGCATTTGCCGTTGCTTCCATCTCTTTCTTATGGGCAATGTATGTTGAAAGTGGCAGAAATCCTTACGACTTAGCAGAGGCCGAACAAGAGCTCCAAGAGGGCGTCTTAAGTGAGTATTGTGGTGCTGATTTTAGCATTGCACATGCTGGTTTGATTCTAAAACAGTTTGCCATGATTGGTATGTTTTTAACTATTTTTGAACCATGGAGTTTTGAAAATCCATTTTTAGCCTTGATTGTCTTTGTTTTAAAAGCAGGTATTTTTTATATAGCTGCTGTTTTTATTGATAACTTTGGACCACGACACAAGCTTCTTACAAGCTTTAGATCAAATGCAATAGCAGCGCTTGGTGTATCGTTTGTAGCGCTTGTCTTGTATGTTGTAGGAGCATAATATGATTGATCTATTAAGTCTTTTATCCATAGCAATGATTTTGACATCATTGATTGTTTTTGGACTCAGAAATTATAAGGCAGCGATTTTGACGTATGGATTGCAAACAGCACTCTTAGTCTCTATTTTTCTGCTTTTATCAACAACCCATTTGGCGGAGCAATTGTGTACATGGGCATTCATTGCACTTTTTACTAAAGTGCTTTTTATCCCTTTTATTTTGCTTCGTTTGGTCAAAAAATTGGGGGTGGTCAGTGAAGATGAACCTGTGGGTGGCTTTTTCGTAAGCCCCATTATTGCTATCAGTTTTTCACTTGCGATTGCCATGTCGGTTTATCCTATTTACATGAAATTTTCATTGATTCATGAGAGCATACCACTGATTGCCTCCATTACGATTTTTATGATTGGAATTTTTGGTTTCATTTTACGAAATTCAGTCATTAAACAGATTTTGGCGTACTGCATGTTTGAAAATGGCATTCATCTCTCTTTAGCGTTAATGGCGTATAACTCACCTGAAATTGCGGAGCTTGGAATCTTAACCGATGCTATCTTTGCCGTCATTATCATGTCAGTGCTCGCTCAAAGATTTCATCATTATTTTGGTTCTTTAGATGTCTCTAAAGCCACTGAATTGAAAGGTTAGGGAAGAAACATGGACATGCAACAACTCTTTACATTACTTTTAGCGGTACCTGTCTTGGCATCGCTTATTATCTGGTTTGCGCCTACTCAATTTAAGCTTCTAAGCACTTTACATGTAATCGCTTCAATGGCGAGTTCAGCGCTTGCTTTAAGCGCAGTTATGAAAGTCATGAATGGCAAAATATTTTTTGCTTTTCACGATATGCTTTTCATTGATGCTCTTGGTGGCGTCTTTTTGTCGCTCATTGGTGTGACGGGATTATTAGTCAATTTATATTCTGTCAAATATATGCAGTGGGAAGTTGAAAAAGGCGAAATTACCACCAAAGATGCCAAACTCTTTTTTGCCCTTTCGCATCTTTTTGTCTTCACAATGACGTTCTCCGTCCTTGCAAATAACATTGTGTTGATGTGGGTTGCGATTGAGGCGACAACTTTATCTTCTGTTTTTATGGTTGCCTTGCATAAAGGCAAAAAATCAACAGAAAGTGGTTGGAAATATATTGTTATTTGTAGTATTGGTTTAGCCTTTGCGCTTTACGCAACGGTATTGCTTTACAGTGCAGGATTCGCCGTTATCAAAGACAGTCATAGCATGATGCTTTGGAGTACCTTGATGGCGCATGCGAAGGAGATCAATCCTGACATCTTAAAACTCATCTTTGTCTTTGCCCTCATTGGTTTTGGAACCAAAGCAGGACTTGCCCCTACGCACACATGGTTACCTGATGTTCACTCCGAAGGACCAGCACCTGCGTCTGCAATGCTTTCTGGTATTTTGCTTAAATGTGCGATCTTAGGACTTATTCGTTATTACGCGATTGTGGGGAATTCAATGGTTGGGTTCGAGTACGTACAGACTGTGATGCTCGTCAGTGGTCTTTTGACCATCTTCATTGCGGCACTCTTCTTAATGCGTCAACACGATGTTAAAAGAATGTTTGCGTACCACTCTATTGCACACATGGGTGTTATTGCTTTTGGTTTAGGTGTTGGTGGATTTTTCGGTCTTTTTGCCGCACTCTTTCATGCTTTAGCACACTCTGTAACCAAAGCACTCGCTTTTTGTGTCACTGGTAATATGGTTCAAATTTATGGAACACGAGATATGACCAAAATGGGTGGACTCATCAAAATCGCGCCTATTACGGCTATTTTATTTGGTATTTCCATCTGTTCATTGGTGGGTGTGCCAGGTTTTGCAATTTTTGTGAGCGAATTTTGGATGGTGCAAGAGTCATTTAATACAGCACTTTACATCCCTGTCATTTTATTTATCATCGGTTTGATCATTATCTTTATCGCAGATTTTTCTCACTTCTTTTTGGCAACGTTTGGTGAAAGCCAATCAAAAATTCTCTCACGAGAAGTTGCTTGGAGTGCGAATTTACCACTCATTGGTCTTGCTGCACTGATCATTATATTTGGCGTATTCTCTGTTGAGGGATGGGTCACATTGCTTAACAGCGCAGTCAAAATTATCGTTGCGGCATAAGGAGAACACGATGCTTAAAGGTGAAATTTTTATTAATCAAGTAAAACAAAGAATAACGATTCAAAGTGTTGAAAGGCAACCTGAAGATCAAATTACCATTACCGTGGATCGCAATGATCTGCCTGAAGCGGTTCGAATGCTCTATTACGATATGGGTGGTTGGCTTTCAACGATGATTCCTAATGACGAGCGACAACTCAATGGTAATTTCGCTCTCTATTATGTTCTTTCCATGGAAGGTGGAAAGATGACAGCAGAGGATGAAGTTGCTCAAGATGAAAAATGTTGGATTACCGTAAGAGCCCTTGTTCCAGCGGCAGATCCTACCTTCCCATCCGTTACATGTAAAGTTCCAGCAGCGGTATGGTATGAGCGTGAAGCATTCGATCTTTTTGGTCTTCGTGCCATTGGATTACCCGATCCAAGACGTTTAGTGCTTGCGGATGATTGGCCTGCTAATCTTCATCCTTTACGCAAAGATGCAATGGATTATAGGTATCGACCTGATCCTGTTGCCCATCAAGATGAGCCCGATTATGAGTTCATGCACCCAAAAGGCTCAGGTGGTGTTGTGGATGTTCCTCTTGGACCATTGCATATTACCAGCGATGAGCCAGGTCACTTTAGGTTGTACTGCGATGGCGATACGATTATTGATGCGGACTTTAGACTTTTCTATCAACATCGTGGTATGGAAAAGTTAGCAGAAAATAGAATGAACTACGATCAGATGGGCTATTTGGCAGAGCGTGTTTGTGGTATTTGTGGGTATGCTCATGCCATTTCGTGCATCGAAGCTGCTGAGCGTGCGATTGGCTTAGAGATTCCACTCCGTGCTCAAGCGATGCGTGTCATCTGTTTAGAAATTGAGAGATTGCATTCGCACCTTTTGAACATTGGTCTTGCATGCGAAGTCACGGGTAATGTGAATGCCTTTATGCACATCTTTAGAATTCGTGAATTTTCAATGGAGCTCGCACAATTTGTTACAGGTGGTCGTAAAACCTATGGCAACGTTGTTATGGGAGGACTTCGTCGTGACATGAGTGGTGTGGAGATCAAAAAGAGTTTAGACCTTTTAAAAATCATTGAAAAGCAACTCAAAGAAGTTTGGGAAGCAGTTATGGATGATAGCGCACAAGTGGGTCGTTGGAAAGGTGTAGGTATCTTAGATCCAAAAGTTGCACGTGATTTTTCTCCTGTTGGTCCGAATGTTCGTGGTAGTGGATTTAAACGTGATTCTCGCTATGACCATCCGTATGATTTCTTCGACAAAATTGAATTTAATGTGGCTGTTGAGCATGGTTGCGATGTATTTTCCCGTGAAATGGTTCGTTATCGAGAACTGTTAGAGTCTATCTCTATTATTCGCCAATGTTTTGAAATGATGCCAGGCGGTCAAACGATCATCTCTCCACAAACCATGATCAAACCAGGGGCGTATGCGCTTGGTAATGACGAAGCGCCTAGAGGAGAAAATATGCACTGGATTATGCACGGTAATGCTCAAAAAGTCTATAGATGGAGATGTCGGGCGGCTACGTATAATAACTGGCCATCCCTTCGTTACCAATTTAGAGGTAATACCATTGCCGATGCGGCTTTAATTGTCTGTTCTTTAGACCCATGTTACTCCTGCACAGAGCGTGTCACGGTTGTGGATGTTAAAAGCCATAAGTCAAAAGTGCTCACCCATCAAGATTTGAAACGTTATTCTCAAACCTTGAAAAATTCTCCTTTAAAAAACATGTAGGAGTATGTGATGAAACTATTAGATATGACACGAAAATATGGTAACGCAACCTATGGTTATCCCTTGGAACCCTATGAGGTTCCAGAAGGATTCCGTGGGAAGCCTTCGTATGATTATGAAAAATGTATTGGCTGTACCGCATGCGCAGTCGCTTGTCCTTCCAATGCAATCAATGTCAAACTCAATGCCAAAAAAGACAAATTGGTTTGGGAATTTGATTGTGCGAGGTGCATTTTTTGTGGACGTTGTGACGAAGTCTGTCCTACCAATGCCGTGATGCTCTCAAAAGAGTTTGAAATAGCTGTGAAGTTTAACAAAGAGGACTTGAAGGAACGAGGTGAACTTGAGCTACAGAATTGTGAGGTTTGTCACAAGCCTTTTACGACTAAAAAGCTTATTGCTTATGATCTTGAACGCCTCAAAAGAGTAGGGTGGAGTGAAGAAACACTTGATGCAAAAACGCACTACATTCGTACGTGTCAAGAGTGCAAAAAGAACATTGTGGTTGAACAGACTAATAGATCGTTTGGAAAGGCTCAAAAATGAGTAAAACATATATTGTGCCCGATGAAATAGCGCTCGCTAATTCAGTAGAAGCAAAATTAGAGCATCTTAAAAATATCAAAGGAAGCTTTAGTGTTTATAGAGTGGATTGCGGTTCATGCAATGGTTGTGAGATCGAAATTTTTGCAGCGATTACCCCGATGTGGGACCCTGAACGTTTTGGCTTTAAGTTGGTACCAAGTCCAAGACATGCGGATATCTTAGTGTGCACTGGACCTTTAACGCGTCAGATGTATTATCCACTTTTACGTGCTTATGAAGCAACCCCTGATCCGAAAGTGGTGGTTGCTATTGGTGCATGTGGGAGCAGTGGTGGCATATTTCATGATGCGTACAGTGTTTGGGGTGGTATTGATAAAGTAATTCCTGTGGATGTTTATATCCCTGGCTGTCCGCCGCATCCCGCAACCATTATTCATGGATTAGCAACGGCTTTGGGTATTTTGGATCAAAAATTATCATACAAAATTCACGCAAATGGTTCCAATCAATCGCCTGCAATCCAAATGTCTCTCTTGGGTGATATTTTATTTGAACGTGATGTCCTAGCGGAAGCAAAACTACTGATGGGTTATCTTTTTGGGCGCAAACTGTATGACAAATACATTGCAGCACTCAAAGAGTCTCCAGATATTAAAGATACCGTCAAAACACGCATAGCAATGGAGCGTTTGGTGCGTGAAGAGGAAGACAAAAGGTATCAGGAGTGTATGCAAACGATTCATAATAAAATTTACCTTTCTCACATGCGAAAGTTTCAAGCGATTGATGATGGCGATCGTATGGATTTAAACAACAATTAGAGAGATGAAGGAAATAAGATGATTAATGTATGCAGATTAACCAGAAGACATACCGATGCTACTTCTCAAAATATGCCTAGAGAGTTAGAACAGGTCAAGATCTTTTCCCTCAGCATTGGGCATGGAATTGGAACGGTTGATTTTGTGGAAACGATTGAAACGATTGAAGAAGAGGCATATGATCAAATGCTAAAGGAGTGTGGAGCGTATGCACAATTCAAGTTAGGAAATTTGAGTCAATATTTTGAAATAGAGGTTTTCCCAGAACATGCACAGAAACTGTACCATGAAATGCCAGAGTGCTTTTTAAAAGAGCTTTTTGGAACACTGCATGAAGGGTATGTCATTTTAAGGAAAAGTTTATGAAGAAAGCACTTTTAACCATTGGAAATACATTACGCGGTGATGATGGTGTAACAACGTATCTGGGGCATCTTGTAGAAAAAGAAAAAATAGGGTGGAACGTCTTTTATGGAGACGACACTCCTGAGAGTCAATTTCATACTTTGCGAGCATTTGCTCCCGATGTTATCGTGGTTGCAGATGCAATGACAGGGATAAATGTAGGCAGTGTTGAGGTCATTGATATCAGCGATGATCGTGATTACATGTACTCAACACATAATTTACCGATGCCTATACTTTTAAGTTATTTAAGGGGCTTTTGTGATGTTGTCCTTTTTTTAGGACTCAATGTAGATATTGAAAAGGTACTCGAAATCAACCCTTCACTTTCAGAAGAGGCACAAGCAACCGCTCGAAGAGCTTTAATCAAAATGCTTGAAATAGATGCAATTTTCGATGAACAAATGATTAGCTAAAGGAGTTTAATATGTTATCACCAGCAGAAACAGCACAGTCCTTATCAGGTGGACTTAGCCATAAAGCATTAATGCCTTTAATCAGTGTTACTTTTTTATCGATCATGGCGGGAAGTTCAATTGCCTTAGGTGACATTTTTTGGGCACATTCAACCGTCGGTGTTGCCAAAGCAGCCGGTCCTGGTATCGCCAATTTTATTGGTGGTATTGCCTTCTCCGTCGGTTTGATGATGGTTGTTTTTTTTGGAGGACATCTCTTCACGAGTTCTGTCATGTCAGGTGTTTCGACGTATGATCGCAAATTACCGATTAGCAAAATGGCCGCTTATTGGGTTTGGGTTTGGGTTTTTAACTTTGTTGGCGCGCTTTTGACGGCTTATATGTACTATGAATCTCGTTTACCTCTCAATTATGATGGGGAGATTTTAAAGCATTTTGTAGCGCTTGGGTCTGGGAAAATGACGCTTAGTTTTGAAGCCGCTTTTATCCGAGGTATTTTTTGTAATGTTTTTGTGTGTATGGCTATTTGGGCCTCTACTGCAGCTGAAGATACTGCCGGTAAAATCCTTGCTATCTGTTTTATTGTCGGTGCCTTTGTTGCTTCTGGATATGAGCACTGCGTTGCTAACATGTTTATTGTTTCCGAAGCTCTTTTCGCAAAAGCACATTATCTTCTCGCGGTAGGGGGTGACATGGAAGCACTTTCTCATTTGACGCATACCTCTATTGCTAATCTTGAAGCGCTGAATATAACAAACTTTTTTGTTAAAAATTTACTTCCAGTCACCTTAGGCAATATCTGTGGCGGTCTTTTCTTTGTTGGATTAATTGGATTTATGTCTCATAAATCAGATATGAATCATTAATGCTAAAGCCCTCTTATGAGGGCTTTTTCAAAATATAAAAGTGAGAAATAACAATGTTTGAGCAAGCACTTTATGTCAAAGAAAATCAAAAAGTTCACGCTCATGTGATGCGTGAGACTCTTTTTATCTCCCTTTTAGCAATGTACCCAATAGCTAAGGAAGATGGCATTAAAAGTTACTCTACGCATAACATAGATAGAGGTTCGTACAATAAGTTTTATCACTACAGTGTTGATAAAAATAAACGCCAAAAAATAGAGATATTGAATAAAAAATATGCACTCAATTCATGCTTCTAGATCTTTACATGTAAAGATTTTTAAATAGCAGACAGTGCATGAACTTTTGAGCATAAATATGCCAATTTTGCATATTTATAAGAGGAGGCGTGGATGTAATGAAACCTGAACTAATAAGTCAAAAAATTAAATGAATGAAAGGGAAAAAATGAGTACATCACGTGTTATATGTCCTTATTGTGGAACTGGGTGTAATGTTGATTTACATGTAGAAAACAATAAAATTATGAGTGCAAATGGTACCAAAGACCATCCTGTTAATGACTCACAATTGTGTCTTAAAGGACTTTATGGTTGGGATTATGTCGGCGCGAACGATCGGTTGAAAAACCCATTGATTCGTAAAAAAGACGGTAAATTTTCCAGAGACGGAGAATTTGTCGAAGCTTCATGGGATGAGGCACTTGATTTGGTTGTATCCAAATTTAAAGAATCCATTGAAAAATATGGCAAACGCTCCATTGCAGGTAACTTTTCAGCGCGTTGTACATTAGAAGAAAATTATGTCTCACAAAAATTGATGAGAGTCGCCATAGGAAATAATAACGTAGACCACTGTGCTCGCGTTTGACATGCACCTACAGTAGCCGGTTTGGCTAAAACAATAGGTAACGGTGCAGCAACCAACAGCTTTACAGAAATTGGTTTATACAGTAATTGTGTCTTGATGATAGGCTCAAATCCAGAGAATGGTCATCCGATTGCAGCAATGCATATTCAAAGAGCATTAGACCGAGGCGCTAAACTGATTGTCATTGATCCAATATTAACCGAAATGGCACAAAAAGCAGATGTGCATATTCAATTGCCACCTGAGCATAACATTCCGATTATCAATGCGATGCTTCATTATATCATTGCCAATGATCTATGTGATAATGATTTTATTGCGAAGTATACAACGGGATTTGAGTATGTTCAAGAGACCGTTAAAGGGTATAGTCCTGAGTCAGTCTCAAAAATGACAGGTGTGCCTCAAGCGTTAATTGAAAAAGCGGCGCATCTTTATGCGACTATCAAACCAGCAGCCCTGACGCATGGTATGGGTGTAACCCATTTTAATCATGGTGTGGGTAATGTGTATGATGTATCGAATTTGTTTTTATGTACGGGAAATATTGGAGAATTGGGTTCTGGGGATTATCCACTTCGCGGGCAACAAAATGTACAAGGTGCGTGCGATATGGCCGTACTTCCTAACATTTTTCCGAACCTAAAACCTGTGACAGACCCAGAAGCACGTGCATTTTTTGAAAAAATGTGGGAGTGTAAACTCGATGATAAAATTGGTGTGCATAAAACACAAGTGCCTGATGCTATTATGAGTGGTGAAGTGAAAGTATTCTATACCATTGGCGAAAATCCAGTAATTTCAGAACCTAATACGAATCACTTCTTAAAAGGGTTAGCACATCTTGATTTTTACGTGGTGCAAGATATCTTTTTAACCGAAACCGCTCTTAAAGCAGATGTTGTGCTTCCCGCGGTGTGTGGTCCAGAAAAAGATGGCTGTTATGCCAATGCAGAACGTCGTGTTCAACGTAACCATAAAGCGGTTGATGCGGTGGGTAATGTCAAACAAGATTGGCAAATTATTTGTGAAATCGCCAAACGTTTAGGTGCGAAAGGGTTTGATTATACAAATCCTGAAGAGATTTGGGAAGAGGTAAGGCTAGCCGATCCTGCACGCTATGGCGGTATGAGTTACGATCGTTTGGAGAAAGAGCATGGGTTGCATTGGCCGTGTCCAACGTTGGTTCATCCCGGTACGCCTTCGATGTATATGGATAAAAAATTCTATACACCCGATCAAAAGGCGCGTTTTGCACCGGTTGTCTTTGTGGACGATAAAAGTAAAATTCCAGCTGCGCAAAAAGCATTGGCTGAAAAGCTTAACCTTCCTGAGGGGTATCCACATATGGCAGGTTCTGTGGATGAAAAGACCGATAGCACCTACCCAATAGAGCTTTTAACGACTCGAAAAGTGTATCAATATACGGTTGGTACGATGACACGAAAGTCTCCTGCTCTTGAGTGTGGAGCAGATCTTCATGGTCCAGCAGCAGAAATCAATCCCACAACTGCGGCAGAGTATGATGTGGAAGAAGGTGATTTTGTGGCGATAGAAAGCAGATATGGCTCGATTGCCATTAAGGTCGAAGTCACTGAAGTCGTTCCTAAAAATGTGATGCAAATGGCATTCCACTATTGGGAGGGACACTCTAATGAGCTCACCAGTAATGGTGTTGATCCTATCTCTTTAACGCCAACCTATAAAGCGGCAGTGAAGATGAAAAAGATCACGTCAGAGGAGTATTTTGCGACGTTAATGGAAAAAAGAGAGAAGTTTTATTCTCAAAAAATTATCTATTTCGATGCACATCATCATTAAGCTTTGAACAATGTGAGATACCGTGTGTATCTCACATATATAGCATGATAGTGTCTCAACGATGGTATTTTTCAAAAATAAAATTTACATTCAAGAAAAAAAAGAGATTACTCCCACATCAATTTTTTTATAAGCTTTGTTGCGTTAACATACTTCAAAATCAGATTCTTAAAATTATGTTAAATAATAAAAATAATAAAGTATGGTTGATCCTATGAGCGAGTGCAATCTTTTAGATGTGTTATCCAATAAAAAAGTGCTATGTGTCGAAGATGAAGCCTGTATTTTGAATAATATCATGGAATCATTGGAGCTTTTTTTTGGCAAAGTGGTGGGTGTCAAAGATGGTGTTGAAGCACTAGACGAAGCCCAAAGTAATCTTTATGATGTTCTCATGCTTGACATTTCCATTCCTCATATGGATGGATTAGAAGTGGTGAAGAAGATTCGCGAATTTGACAAAAAAATTCCCATTATTATTCTCTCCGCCCACACTGAGCAAGATTACCTTTGGCGGGCAGTTGAGCTTAAAATTACACGTTATTTGGTTAAGCCTTACGATAAAAACACACTCATTAAAGCGCTAGAAGATGTAGCAATGGAACTCATTGGACATACCCCTATGTTTCAAATAACCGTTACATGTAAATATGATTTTTGTAAAAAAACTGTTTTTCACACAGAAGGTGAGTTAGCCCATCTCTCCAAAAGTGAGAGTAGGCTATTAGAATACTTTTTAAAACGTCCCAATCAAACCGTAACGTATGAACAGCTTTTTGATTATATGTGGGAGTTTGAACAACCAAGTAAAGAAGCACTCAAGTCTATTGTCAAGGAATTGCGTAAGAAAATAGACAACAACTTTATCAAAAACCTTTACGGCGTTGGGTACTTGTGTGAAATATAGTTTTAAGGTCATCATAGCGCTCTTTGTGGTACTTTATGCGATTATTACACTGCTTTTTTTTAATTTTTACCGTGAACTAGCGATGAAAGATGCCAGACAAGAGGGCATTTTTATTTTAGATACGATGAATGCGATTCGTGACTATATCTCGACAGTACAACGCCCTTTAATCGAGGAGCTTAAAGAGAAAAAGATGCTTGTGGAAGACTTTTTTGATCCACGGTTGCTCTCAGCTTCCTATATCACCCGCGAAATTTACAACATACAGCTTGCAAAAGATACCATTAATTATGACTATAAGTTGGTGGCTACTGACCCTCTAAACCCTGAACACAAGGGCAATGAATTTGAAAATGAGGTTTTAGAAACACTTAAAGAGGGAAAAGCTAAAGAGTTTTCAAAAATCATTCAAGAGAACAATAAATCGTATTTTTTTGTAGGACTCCCGATTCGCAACAGTCAAGAATCTTGCTTGCAGTGTCATACGACGACGAATGCCCCTAAAGGCATGATGGAGCAGTACCATCATATTCCCACCTTTGAGAGTAAAGTAGGCGATGTGATTGCAATGTTGTCTCTTAAAATTCCCGTTTACAGTATTTTGACCTATCACATCAAAGAGTTTGTTGTCGGCGGCTCGGTGATGTTTATAGTGTTTGTCATTTTTATCTTGTTTATTTATAAAATTTACAGAAATGAACAACGCCTTCAAGAGAAGACAACTATGCTGATGATGAGTCAAAACCGGCTAGCTTCCATGGGTGAAATGATTGGCAATATTTCGCATCAATGGCGGCAACCGCTCGCTCAAGTGGGTTCTATTTTGATCAATCTTGAACTGCACAGCGACAAAGATAAGCTCACCAAAGAGAAGTTAACTCAAAAGATTAAAGAAGCCAATGAACAACTCTCATTTATGTCAAGCACCATAGATGATTTTAAAAATTTCTTTGCACCAAGCACATCGAAAAAAGAGTTTAGTGCCCAAGAGGTTATTTACAGAGCTCAAAAGCTTCTGAGTGCTTCGTTAGAAAAGTATGCGATTCAGGTATGCACGGACATTCAAAATAATTTTATACGGTATGGGCATTCCAATGAGATTGTGCAAGTGCTGATTAATATTATGAACAATGCAAAAGAGGCATTTTTGACACATGAAATCAAAGAGAGAAAAATTGAAATAACAGCTTTTTTACAAAATGGTGTACCTGTAATCACGCTTCAAAATAATGCAGGGTGTATTGACGAAACGGTAATTGATAAAATTTTTGATCCTTATTTTACGACAAAAGAGTCTAGTAGTGGGCTAGGGCTTTATATGAGTAAGATGATTATCGAAAAAAATAGTGCTACCATTCGTGTTGAAAATAGTAATGACGGCGTTATCTTTACAATTATTTTTTAGTTTTCTTATTTAACACAATTTTAATACTTCCCCCTTTTCCCCCCTTTTTTCCTGATAGTATTCTCCATAAGGCATTAGTGCTGGTTGATCTTTAAAGAATTTAAGTTGTATGTGTCAGTTTAAAGACTGTTTCCATAGGCTTATATGATTTGAGATTCAATTTTTCAAAGGAGGAAACATGAAAAATTGGGACAAGTTGTTACTTGGTTTGTTCATGGGTATCAGTATCTTCGCTACAGGGGCACTTGCTTCTGACGAGGGCGGGCATACGATGCAAATGACTAAGGAAGCGCGGGATGTCATTGCTAATCCTAAGGGGACAAAGGAAAGCAGAGGCGTTGTCTCGTTGCAAGACTACATTGTAGAAGAGCAGGCTATGTATGACTGGCTCTTTAAAAACCATCCTATTTTTACCAAATACGGTGGCAAAACGGTTGGCAAACTTGTTGTTGCAGATCGTGGACATGAGTGGCTAGCAGAAGGTCATGGTAAAGACATGTCTAAAGCGAGTAAACGTGGCGCAGATGCTCTTAGTTCTATGATGTACAGAGTAGCAAGAACATCAACACTCTCTTATCCAAATAAGTTCATTGGACCAGAGAAATGTGGTGAGTGTCACCCTGCACAATACGAGACATGGAGCAGATCACGACATGCAACAACCGTACGTTTTCCGGGTGAGCATCCAGAGGTCAACAACAAGTTGAATGACCCTGTATTCTCAAGCGATTCAGCATCTATCTTACCACAAGGTATTACGCCAGATGTTATCTACTGTACAATTGGGCATTTACGAACTAAACTGGGCTTCTTTGATGCTTGGTTGCTTCGTGGTACTTACCATGTAGAAGGTGGTCTTCTTAAAAATGGTACAGGTCAAATCACCGCGGGTGCAAACCAATTCCAACGAACATGGGCACTCAATCTTACGCCTGAAGTTGCACAGAAAATCAAAAAATATGTCCCTGATTTTCCTGTAACACTAGCAGACTATGGTGTAAATGGTGGTTATGTAAGAGGTCTTGCTTCTTATGCAGCTAAATATAAAACAGAGATGGCTTTCCAATCATCTACTTCATACTGTGAAGTATGTCATCCATGGAAATTCGATTTCAAAAGTTCAGCAGAGTTCTACGGTGCATTGGGTAATGCGAAAGAGCTTCAAAAACACACGATCTCTAAAGGAGTTTCTTGTGAAGAATGTCATGGTGCTGGCGGTCACTTAGAGGGTAGTTCAGGACTTCTCTATTCTGATTGTGAGCGTTGTCATCAACGATTTGACTATAGCCCAGACTTAGCTAAAAATCCTGCAATCGCGGGTAAACCAGATTTGGCACTTAGTTCCAAATTCAAATCAATGGGACCTGGATGTGGAACGGAAGGTGCGCAATCTTACTTTACGGCACACTACGATAAAGGTATGAGATGTACAACCTGTCATGATCCTCATGATGTTACAGGACCTGTTACGGGCGAAAAAGACCTTAAAGGTACGGTTAACTACAATTCAGAGCAAGGCTATTTGAGTTCACTTTACACGAAGCCAAAACTCAAAAAGAATTGTGCAGATTGTCACAAAGAAGCAGCGTATATTCAGTCAAAATCTGATACGCACAGTAAAAACAGTTGTCAAAGTTGTCACATGCCATATATGATGAGCTGTGAAAACTTCTATGCAATCCAATTCCAAGATCAAGCGGGATTTGATACACAACGAAGATCACATATCTGGAAAATTGATGTTGATCCTAAACACAAAACTTTGGTACCAGGTTCAAAAGCTACCGGTCCTAGAGATGCAAAAGATTGGCATTTTGAACGTGACGATAAAGGTCATAATTTTGTTGACTTGATGTGGTCATGTGCACGTACCAGTTGGGCTGATAAAGAACAAATTGATGCTAAAGGTTGCCATAGTATCGTTCAATCAGAACTCAAAGAGACACTTCACTTCAAAGACCAAAAACAAGTCTATGATGAAGTTATGGGATGGCAAACACCTGTCAAAGACAAATATACACAGGTCAAAGTGGGCATCCAAGGTCTTTATGCAATGCTTGAAGTCAAAAAACTCACTCCATCTGATAAGACAAGAGTCTATGAGTTGATTGAAAAAGCGCAAGAGGCCGTTGATCTTCTTGAAAAAGATGGTTCATGGGGTATGCATGGATTTAAATATACCAAACAAAGAATTGATGCAGCAGTTGAGTATATTACTGAAGCACAAAGAATTGTGGGTAAAAATGTTAAGTAGTGGTGTCACACTTCATTAGAGTGTGACTTTGAAAATGGGCTATGGCTTCATAGCCCATTTATATCAACAACATAAGGGTATTGCGATGAGAAGTAAAAAAATTTCTATAGGATTATTTGTATTTATTTGTTTGGTTTCTCAAGGTTTTGCTGGTGAGCTAAAAACACAAGTACAAAAAGAGTCATATAGTATTGGTGTTTCCACCGGAAGCTATATTTCCAATCAACTTTTTGAACAATCTGAAATGGGTGCAAAAGTAGATGTCAATGCTGTGATTGACGGTTTTGTTGATGCACTCAAAAAGCAACAAAAATTGAGCGATGAAGAGATTATTACCAATTTAAATAATCGTGCTGAAGTCTTAAACAAAGTCAGCCAAGAAAAATTCAAACAAGCGTTAGATAAAAATATTGCTGATGGCAAAAAATATTTAGCCAATAATGCTAAAAATAAAAATGTTAAAACAACAAAATCAGGATTGCAATACGAAGTGCTCACGCTTGGTGCGGGTGCTAAGCCACAAAAAGAGAGCATTGTCCTTATCAATTATAAAGCGTATTTAGTAGATGGTAAAGTGTTTGATGATACTTATGCGCGCAAAGAGCCAGCGCATCTTTCCATGATTAATATTGTGGATGGATTACAAGAAGGATTGATGCTCATGAATGAGGGCTCTAAATATAAGTTGGTTATTCCAAGTGAACTTGCGTATGGAAACGCAGATATGCAAGAGATTCCTGGAGGCTCAACGGTTATTTTTGAGGTAGAGTTGACGAAGGTACTTAAACCGGGTGAACTTGCTAACAGTGCAAAACCACTCAGTGAAGAGGAAATGAAACAAGCTCATGGGGTTGAGAAAAAGAAACTGTAGAGCTTGTGATTCAGCTACACAAAATTGGAGGGGAAGATGGAAAATGACGGGAAAAGAAGAGCCTTTCTAAAATATATAGGTTTGGGTTCTGTTACATTGGGCACTGCGGGTTACAGTGTTGCATTGGAAACAGAAAAAAAAGAGAAGAAACCACATTACGGGATGATTTTTGATCAAAACAAATGTGTTGGCTGTACGGATTGTGAAGTAGCGTGCCGAAAAGTAAATGCTGTACCCGAAGGGCAAGTAAGGCTTTACGTTGAAAATAAAACAGACCCAGCAACACCGATGGGAAAACGCTATGTACGTGTTTCGTGTCAGCAGTGTGAAGATGCACCCTGTGTTGCAGTGTGCCCTAGTAAAGCATGTCATCGAGACAGCAAAACAGGCATTGTTACCATGAATCCAGATGATTGTATCGCCTGTAAATACTGCATCGTAGCGTGTCCGTATGATGTGCGTTTTATCAATGAAAAAACAAAAGCAGCGGAGAATTGTAATTTCTGTCTTAATACCAACTTGGACAAAGGGCAAGCGCCAGGTTGTGTGGAAGCGTGTAAATATAAAGCATTGGTATTTGGTGATTTAAACGATGAGAATTCGTACATCAACCAAATCTTACATGTCAAAGATTCTGTTCGCATGAAGCCGACGTATGGAACAAAACCGAGCTTGCGATACATACCTGTTGTAAAGGTGGGGGTGTGATATGAATGGAGCTATTAATTTTACACACGGATTTTCACATGGCGTTGAGTGGGGTTGGCCGATCGCGGTTTATCTTCTGCTTGCAGGTATCTCAGGTGGTGCGCTTATTGTTGCATTATTGGTACGTTTCTATAAAAAACAACAGGTTGATACACCATTGCTCAAAGCAGCTTCTTTAGTTTCGTTTGTCACCATTGCGTTTGGTATGGTCTTTTTGGTGGGCGATCTTGAAAAACCACTCTATTTTTGGAAAATTTTGATTCATTATAATTTCACATCAGTCATGTCTATTGGTGTTATGGCGATTTCGATCTATATTCCACTCACATTGATTATGTGCCTTTATATGTTTGAGAAAGAAATTTCGATGGTGTTGGCAAAGAAGAGCCAATTGGTGAGCTATTTTGCGATGATTATGGCTATTTTGACTAAAATCCGCCCTTTCATTGAAGTGTTAAGCGTTATCTTTGCAGTCGTTATTTGTGCCTATACTGGTTTTTTAATTTCTGTTTTGGTACGCTTTCCTATTCTCAATACAGCGATTCTTCCAGCACTTTTTGTGGTTTCTGGACTTTCCGCTGGAACGGCGTCGGCTGGTATGGTGGCTTCGTATCTGTTCAAAGAAGACACGCACTCATCTGATCTTAAAACACTCCATACGATCGAATGGCCTATTATGGCGGTTGAGATTATGTTGATTGCGATGTTATTTGTCTCTTTATTGGTGGGAAATGAGTTTCAACAAACGACCACCGTTGCGTTTAAAAGCGGTATTTATGCAACGCTGTTTTGGGTTGGTGTCATGGGCGTTGGTTTTGGACTTCCTCTAGTTCTTAACTTTGCTTTAGGCAAAAAAATGGCTTCGACACACATGGCATTTTACCTCTCTGGTATGGCAAGTGTGCTAGGTGTTTTATGCCTTAGAATGTTTATTATTTACGCTGGACAAACGTTTGGCGTGTAAGACGTATCAATTTTATTTTAAAGGTTTAGCATGAAGTTCATATCCATTTTAGGGAAACTCTTTTTTTCGTACAAGTTTATCCTCTTCATGTTATTTCTCTTAGGTTTTGGTGCGGGTGTTGCGACGTTTATTGAGAGTGCTTACGACACCCAAACCGCCAAAGTGTTAGTCTATGATGCTTTCTGGTATGAAGCGGTGATGCTTTTATTGACACTTGCCCTTATAGGGATTATCTACAAAAATAAAATGTGGAAAAAGCTGGGTGCTTTTATTTTGCATCTTGCATTCATTGCCATTCTCATAGGTGCAGGACTCACGCGTTATATGGGATATGAAGGCATTATTCACATCAGAGAGGGACTCAGTGAAAATGAGATGCTCAGTGTTAAAGCCTACTTACAAATTAAGACCGAAAAAGAATCATTTGAATATCCGCTAGCCTTAGCACAAATGGGCAATAACAGCTTTTCCTATCGTGAAATAATCGATGGGAAACCTTTACATGTAAACTATAAAAGCTATCATGCAGGCGCCAAAGGTGAACTTGGTACGCTCTTGGTGGAAGTCACCTATGATAATAAAACAAAAACAGCCAAGATAGAAGGTGGTGCAGGGTGGATTGAACCTCCAATACTGCTTCATTTTGATAATGTTGAAATAGCGCTCGCTTGGGGTTCAAAAGTCGTTGAACTTCCTTTTACTCTCAAGCTGGTTGATTTTCAATTAGAGCGATATGCTGGTTCTCAGAGTCCTTCTTCGTATGCTAGTGAAATTGAAGTACAAGACAAAGCAGAAGAGCGCACCTTGCCATACCGCATTTTTATGAACCATCCTTTACACTATAAAGGGTATACCTTTTTTCAATCTTCCTACGATACCGATGAAAAAGGAACGATTTTGGAAGTCAATAAAGACCCTGGCAAATGGCCAACTTATTTTGGGTATTTGCTGCTTTGTATAGGATTTATCGGTAATTTTTTTACCAAAGGGAGCCGATTTTTAAAATTGCGTTCATTCCTTCAAAAAAGTGCTTTAGCACTTTTCTTACCGCTTCTGCTCTGTTCATCTACTTTTTTAAAAGCAGATACCACCGATTCCCTTGAGCAGTTTCGCAAAAACTCGCGTGATCATGCTAATGGAGCGTTTAGTGCTTTATTGGTGCAAGATTATATGGGGCGCATTAAGCCTATTAGCACTGAAGCGGTTGAAATTGTCAATAAAATAGCGGGCAAAAGCTCTCTTTTTGGACTTACTCCTGAGCAGGTGATTCTAGGGATGAGCTCAAACGCCGTTCTTTGGCAAGAACTCCCTATCATCAAACTCTCCAATGCAAACATTAAAAAAGCGCTCAATCTACCTCCTGAAACAGAGTATGTAAGTTTTGCTTCTATGTTCGATACAGAAGGCTACTATAAACTGGCAAAACAGGTGGCGAGTGCCAATCAAAAAACGCAAAAAAGACGGGATACCTTTGATACCGATGTCATTAAATTTGATGAAAAACTCAATGTCGCTTATCTTACTTTAAAAGGTGTCTTTTTTAAATTTATTCCGATTCCAAATGATCCTGCGCATAAATGGATCGCCCCGAATGACGCTTTTGACAATCCTATGATTAGTAGTGATGTTAAAAGCATGCTTAATGACTACTTTGTAGCGCTTCAAGACGGTGTGACAAATAACCACTGGGAGAGTGCCAACATAGCACTTGCGAAGCTCAAAGAAAATCAACGCATAACCAGCGGTGATATTTTGCCAAGCGATACACGCGTACAGGCTGAAGTGCTTTACAACCATATGGGGCTGTTTCAAAAACTTGTTGGATTTTACTTTGTGCTTGGCATCGGCGCATTCATTTTAGCGGTCTTTTTTATCTTTACATGTAAAAGTTATCCAAAGCTTGAAAAGGGTGTTTTATACTTCTTTATGGCGGGATTTATCGTACATACATTAGGGTTAGCATTGAGATGGTATATCTCAGGACATGCCCCATGGAGTGACTCGTACGAGTCGATGGTTTACATCGGTTGGTCAGCAAGTTTTGCTGGTGTGATGGTCTTTCGTAAATCCATTCTCTCCCTCTCTGCGGCTGCCATACTTGCTGCCATCGTGATGCTGGTCGCACACATGAGTTTTGTCAATCCACAAATCACCAATCTTGTTCCTGTTTTAAAATCGTACTGGCTGACGATTCATGTCTCTGTTATTACCGCCAGTTATGGCTTTTTGGGTATGGGTGCACTGCTTGGTTTAATGGCTTTAGTGTTGATGCTCTTTAAAAATAAGAAAAATGCGTTACGCATTAACGAGCAGATCAGGCATATCGCTGCGATTAATGAAATCAGCCTTATCATCGGGCTTTCCATGCTAACGGTTGGAAACTTCTTTGGGGGTATTTGGGCGAATGAGTCATGGGGACGTTACTGGGGTTGGGATCCTAAAGAGACATGGGCATTTGTTTCTATCATTGTGTATGCCATAATCGTGCATCTTCGTTTTATTCCAAAATTGAACTCCATCTATGTCTTTTCCATCGCGTCACTTTTGGGTTATACTTCCATCATTATGACCTATTTTGGGGTGAATTTTTACCTGACGGGTATGCACTCGTATGCCGCAACAGGTGAAAGTCCTGATGTTCCAAGTTTTGTTTATTATACGTTGATCATTCTTCTGAGTCTTTGTGCGTTAGCGTATAAAGGTAGAGATGTGAAAACCGTTTAAGCACCAAAGGTGCGTGTGGGCTCACTGCCGAAGTGAACCCAGTGTTAACGTAGCTTGTAGCGCTTTGCTTTAAAAGCGTGTTTAGAGTTCTGCAAGAACTCTAGGTTTAATTAAAAAAGGAAGAAAAATGAAAAAAGAGCTACTGATCTTAATAGCTTGTGCCGTGATGGCGCAAGCAGGTTTTATCAAAGAGGGTATGGAAGCCAAAGAGAGTGGCGACCATCAAAAATTGGTCGAGATTTACGACAAAGCGTGCAATGAAGGCAAAGCTTCAGGGTGTTATAACCTTGCGGTACTTTATGCAGAAGGTACTGGCAATGTCACGAAAGATTTTACAAAAGCGGTTAAACTCTATGAAAAAGCGTGTGATGGCAACTTTGCATCCGCTTGTTATAACCTAGCGCTATTATATGCGGGTGGTACGGATGGCGTGAAGCAAGACTTTACAAAAGCTAGTGAACTGTATGAAAAATCGTGTGCTGAAAATGAAGGATGTACCAATTTAGGACTCTTGTATGCCAATGGTGCAGGTGTCAAACAAAGCTATGCTAAAGCGGCAGAACTTTACACAAAAGCGTGTAAGAATGAAGATTTGATGGGATGCAATAACCTAGGCTTCCTGTATGCTGGTGGAAAAGGTGTGACGCAAGATTATAAGAAAGCAAGTGAATACTACCAAAAAACCTGTGATGGTAATGTGGCTGTAGGATGCGATAATCTAGGGCTTTTATACGCTGCAGGAAAAGGTGTTGCGCAAGATTATAAAAAATCAAGTGAATTATACGAAAAAGCTTGCAAGAGCGGCTATGATCAAGGCTGTAATAATCTTGGCATTTTATACGCAGAAGGTAAAGGTGTAAGCGTGGATAACGCAAAAGCTAAAGAGCTTTTTAAAGGCACATGCGACAAAGGATTGCAAGTCGGTTGTGAAAATGCTCAACTCTTAGAAAAAATAACCAAAAAATAAGTTTACATGTAAGGAAAAGCAGATGATGTTACGGGCGGTTTTAATTTTATTTTTTTTACTCAATATTTCTTATGCACAGATGTTTCAAACCGTTCCTGAAGCCAATGCAACCCTTATCCAATCTGGAAACGATAAATATTCATGTCCGAATTGTGGGATGCATTTGGTCAAGTTTTACAAAACCAGTCATACGCATGCAAACCATCAGTATTGCTCGATCCATTGCCTTTATGAAGCAACCCAAGGGATCATTCCTGAAGATGCTAAAGTGGTCGATACGATCACGCTAGAGCTCATTGATGTCAAAAAAGCGTTCTATGTTGTAGGAAGTAAGGTACGAGGCACGATGACACGCACGAGCAGTTACGCCTTTGGAAGCGAAAAAGATGCGCAGACGTTTGCTACGGACAATGGCGGTCAAATCATGAATTTTGAACAAGCGTATGCGGTTGCAGCCGAAGATTTTCCTAAAGATTTTGCCAAACCAACGTCTTCAAAACTAGCTCCAAGTGCTAAAATCGAAGTACCACAAGATGCCAAATGCCCTGTATGCGGGATGTTTGTTGCCAAATACCCTCAATGGGTTGCGATGATTGCGGGTGAAAAAGCGTTCTATTTTGATGGTGTCAAAGATATGATGAAATTCTATTTTACACAAAAAATCGCTTCGGATAAACTCTTTGTGAGTGATTACTACAAGCTCTTAAAACTCGAAGCCACCAAAGCGTTTTACGTGAAAGGCTCCAATGTGTATGGACCGATGGGCAGTGAACTCATCCCGTTTGCGACCCAAGAAGAAGCACTCAGTTTTGCACGTGATCATGACGGTCAAAAAGTGCTCACTTTTGAAGAAATCACCGAAATGATGGTCAAAAACCTATGAAATTTTTAGCGATGCTTGCCGCCTCTTTTTCCATCCTCTATCTGGTTTTGGTGGTCCATGCATTGCGTTATCCCAGCCAACAAAAAGCCGAAGAGCTCACCGCACTTTCGTTACATGTAAAAGACACCAAGCCCTCTTTGAGCTTTCCAACACCTGCGTATCAAAGGTTTGTGTATGCCCAGTAAAAATTTTATAGAGTATGCGATTTTACTGCTCTTTAAAGACCGAAATGACCATTTTTTTAGTTTTTTGATTTTCTCTTTTATTGTCTTTATCCTAAGTTCAGTGCTTTTTATCTCTGACTCGTTGCAATACGATCTGATTCAAAGCATCAAGTCGCATCCTCAGATTGTGGTTGAAAACATGAGAGCGGGACGCGCGTATGAGATGCACGATGGTTATGTGTATGACATAATGCAAATCACGGGTGTGAGCAACGTTGAGGGCGCTGTGGATGGGTACTATTATTTTGCTCAAAAACGGGTTTGGTTTCATGTCATTGGCGACGCTCATCTCGCCAAAGATGAGATGGTGATAGGTCAAGGCGTGCAAAAAGAGATGGCAGAGCTTTACTACAAAGATGTGTTTCATTTTCTCAATGAAGAGCGCATGATCGCCGTCAAAATCGATAAAATCGCCCCCAAAGGTACGAACATCATCTCCAACGATGCGATTTACTTAAACCCCAACACCGCACGTGCCGTTTTAGGCATGGAGATGGATGAATACTCAAAGCTCTATGTCACCGTTCCAAACCCGAATGAGGTGAGCGAAATCGCACTTAAAATTGTGCAGCTTTACCCTAGTGTCAAAGCCACTTCGCAAGCCGATGCCATCGGTGCTGTACGCCATTTGTACTATTACAAAGGGGGCATTTTCATGATTCTTTACGTGATTGCGATGGTTTCGTTTTTCATTCTGCTTAAAAATCAGGTTGGACTCGTCTATGGTGAGAAGAAAAAAGAGATTGCGATCTTGCGCAGTCTTGGTTTTTGCATTAAAGATATTATTACACTCAAATTTATTCAAAATGCAGTGGTTTCGATCAGTGCCTATCTTTTGGGAGTTGCTGGAGCATACATCTATGTTTTTATGGCAAATGCGCCTTATCTGCGCAACATCTTTCTTGGAAGTGAGCTTGAAAACAGCGTCTCACTCACCCCAGTGATCGATCTCAATCTGCTCTTTTTGATCTTCCTTTTTGGCGTGATTCCATTTTTGGCCTTTGTCATTTTACCTGCCTGGAAAATCGCCATCAGCGACATGAGTGAGGCGGTGAAATCATGAGTAAAATTCTGATTCAAAACTTGCACAAGCTTTATAACCCCAATAAACCCAACGCCTTTTATGCGCTTAAAAATATCAATCTTATCGTAGAAAATGGTGAAATTGTGATCTTAAAAGGGGTGAGTGGCAGTGGAAAAAGCACGCTTCTTTCCCTCATTGGAGGACTGAGCAAACCCAGTGAGGGCAAAATTTTGGTCAATGAGCAAAACATTGCCAAACTGCCCGACATCATGAGTTCAGCTTTCCGTCACCAAGAGATAGGTTTCATCTTTCAGTCGTTTAATCTGTTAGAAGGGCTTAGTGTTTACCAGAACATTTTAGCGCCCTTGGCACTCACGACTCTGAGCAAAGAGGCGATCCACGAAAACGTAAATCGAGCGATGCAACTTGCTAATATTGAGCACAAAAAAGATCAAAACGTGGGCAGTCTGAGCGGTGGGGAGAGACAGCGTTGTGCAATTGCTAGAGCGGTTGTCATGAATCCTCAGATCATCTTAGCCGATGAGCCAACCGCCAATTTAGACAAAGAAAATTCGCTCATGTTCATTGAGATTTTGAAAAAATTCAAGCTACTTCATAAAACAGTTATTATTGCCACACACGATATTTTGTTTGATGACCTAGATTGCATCGACAGATGCGTACATATGCGTGATGGCGAGCTTGTGGAATGAGTATCTTTTTATCCAATGAGATCATCGTTTTTTTACTGATTGAGCTGATCCTCATTGTGTTAATGGCGATTTCACAGGTGAACATCGTGCGTATTGTGCGTCATTGGGATTTTAACGCGACCACACCGTTGCAGTATGCGCTTGAGAAAAAAAACTATTTGGTTAACACGATTCTCTATTTTACCGTTACATGTAAAGTGATTTTGTTTCTCTTTTTTATCCAATCGCTCAATGCGCTTGCTGGCATTGTGCCAGGCGCCATGTGCTCAGCGGGTGTTGTGGGCTCAAACCATTATGGCAACGCCCTTTTGCTGTTAAAGTTACTGCTCATTTTTGGTTTTGGACTCTGGTTGATTGTCAATAAACTGGATCTCGCTTCCATTACCTTTCCGTATCTAAAACGCAAATACATTCTGTTTACACTGCTGTTTGTCGGTGTTTTGGGCGAATTTGTACTGGAAATTCTCTACTTTTCCAATATTCCTTTAACCGTGCCTGTCTTTTGTTGTTCGGTGGTCTTTCAAGCGCCCAGACTGCCTTTTGGGTATACGCAAACACTTTTAGTGCTTTTCTTTTACCTGCTCTTTGGTTCGATTTTGCTGTTAAACTACCTCAAACAGACGATGGCAAGCTTCACATGTAATCTTCTGTTTTTGTTCATCGCGTACTATGCCATCACCTATTTTTTCGGGCTTTACATCTACGAAATGCCCAACCACAAGTGTCCGTACTGCATGCTTCAAAAGGAGTATTACTACATTGGGTATCTCATTTGGGGCTCACTCTTTTTAGGAATTTTCTTTGCGATTATGCCGTTTTTAATTGAGCAAATTACCAAAAAATCCTATGTGTATCTGCTCAAATACTCTTCGTATTGCTTGATGATTACCGCATTGGTGTGTACCTTTTATGTGGTACGCTATTACCTCATGACAGGGGTATTTCTATGATGAAGTCTACGTTTGCAACCTTGTTACTTTTAGGGGTTGTTGCGTTGCTTATTTTCACGATGGATATTAGTGATACGCACGTATTAGTGTGTCATGGCAATACCCAAAAAGAGCCTTTGGAAATTGTTTTGGAAAAGTACATTTGTACAGAGAGCAAGCTTCCTATTGTCGATCTTTATAACTCGGCCCAAGCAATTTTACCCAATGGCGATACCCATTTTTTTAATGATATTGGCAATGTACTTCTTTGGCTAGGGCGTCAAAAAAACAGAGAAGAAATTGTCGTTTGGGTGTACGCACAAGATACCAATCGCTATGTTTTAGCAAAAGATGCATGGTACTCACGCGTGGAAATCACCCCAATGGGATACGGATTTGGAGCCTATGAATACCGCCTTTACGGGCAATCAGATTACTATTTCAAAGAGGTGCAACTCTTCGCACTTCGCGGTGAAACCTTGCTCAATCCTTTCATTAATGAACTTCTGACAAACAATAAAATCTAACACCATTCACTTTACATGTAAAGCTGTTTTTGGATGGATACACCTTCATAATTGCTTTCAAAATTTTATGTTACGGAACTAAACTACATATGAGATACATGTAATTAACTTGTGACATTTTAAGGCTTTATAGGATAAAATCTATACAATAAATTCTATAGATTGGTTTTAGTATGTCCTTTATTCGTATTTGTTTGATTCTTTTAGTAACATTTAGTTTTGGTCTGGCTCAAGATTTGAGTCATGTACCTCTTCGTATTGGTATTGCACCTCACTCATCTCCAAGGATTATCTTTGAATCTCATCAAGATTTAAAACTCTTTTTAGAAGCGTATTTTCAGAGACCTGTTCAAATTATGACAGCCAAAAGTTTTAGTGAGTTTTCTAAAAAATGCAATCAAGGTGAGTCGTATGATATGATTTTGACATCTCCTAATTTAGCACTTTTAGCGCAAAGACTCGCTTCTTATATACCTTTGATGACCTATACTAAAGGGCTTGAAACGATTATTTTAAGTCGTTCTCAGGATGTCCTTACCAAAGCACCAAAACCTTTAAGAGTCGCAGGACAAGATCCTGTCTCTTTTGCAACCCTTTGTGCAGAAGAGTGGCTTGAAAATCAAGGCTTGCATGAAGACCATGATCTAAATTATGTCTATTATATTAGTGCATCCGATAGCTTGGCGACTATTTTGGTGCGAGATGAAGTGGATTTGGCGATTATGTCTTTGCCTAATTATTTAAAGCTCAGTGATGAACTTCGAGCGCATGTTACGATTTTGTACCATAGCTCTGCACGACCAAGTAGAATTTTTCTAGCAAAAGAGTCTAATGGTGTCAGCGTAGAAGAGTGGGGCAATGCATTGAGTGCATTTTCGAAGAGTCCTGAGGGTTTAAAACATTTGGAGATGACAAAGTTAGAGGCATTTCAAATGCTCACTTCTGATGCATTAGAAGATTTAAACAGTATTGCCAACAAAACATTAAAGAGATTGGGTCAATAAAGACGCATGAAGTTATCTCTCTCTTGGAAATGGCTGATTGCAAGCTTGTGTATTGAAAGTCTTATGCTTTCGGTATTGGTCTATAGGAATGTTCAACAGTTAAGTGAAAGCTTATTGGTGCAAACCAGTATGCGATTGGAAACACAAAAAACACTTTTGCAAAGCGCTCTAATAGCCCCTTGGCTACAGATGGACTATGCCACCATACAGTCTGTTTTAGAAGAATCTCAACAGGTTCAAAGTATCAATTACCTTGTCGCATTGAATACGCAATCTCAGCCTATTGCAAGTGTTGGTTGGCCTTTAGAGAAGGAGCTTCCACCTGTCAATAATAACCCTTTTGGTCAAAGTTCTCTCCTCAATGAGCGTTATGATACCAGTATTGACATTGTCGTATCAGGTCAAAAATTGGGTTCGGTTCGTATTGGATTATCGACTCTTTTCTATACACAGGCGCGAGATTCGATGATCTTAAAAAGTATTGTCATTGCCCTCATCGAAATCTTTTTCTCTGCACTGTTACTCATTACTCTCAATCGATGGATTATTCGCAATTTAACAAAGTTAACGCAAAGTGCCAATGCCATCGCACAAGGTGATTACAGCAAAAGATTAGAACTGAGTGGAGACCAAGAGACAGCAACGCTTGCATGTGCCTTTAATGCAATGGCAAACACAATACAAGAGAGGATTCGCTCCCTCGAAGAAGTGCATCAGGAAGAAAAAAAGCTTTCTGATAAATTAGAGCGCATTGCACACTATGATACGTTAACCAATCTTCCAAATCGCGTCTTATTAGCCGATAGATTGCATCAAGCGATGGCTCAATCAAACCGCCATAATCGCTCTTTGGCTATTATTTATCTTGATCTTGACGGGTTTAAAAGTATTAACGATACCTACGGTCATCATATAGGCGATATTCTTCTCGTGACGCTTGCTGGGCGCATGGAGCAAATTTTGCGCGAAGGGGATACCTTATCGCGTATTGGTGGTGATGAGTTTGTGATCGTTTTGATTGATTTGAGCGAAGTAAAAGTATGTGAGCATATTTTGGAGCGCTTATTACATGTCACGAATATGCCTGTCATCATCAATGATATTTCCGTGCAAGTTTCGTCTAGTATTGGAGTAACCTTTTACCCTCAAGATGGTGCTAGTGCCGATCAGTTAATGCGCCATGCCGATCAAGCGATGTATTTAGCAAAGCAGTCTGGTAAAAATAGTTATCGTTTTTTTGATTTAGATCAAAATGTCTCTTTGCAGGCACAACGTGATTATTTCTTGGAAGTGGCCAATGCGCTTGCACATAAAGAATTTGTGCTCTATTATCAGCCAAAAGTGAATATGAAAACAGGAGAAATTATAGGTGCTGAAGCACTCATAAGATGGGAGCATCCACAAAAAGGTTTGGTGATGCCACTCTCGTTTTTGCCATTTTTAGAAAATCATTCCCTGAGTATTGAAATAGGAGAATGGGTGATTCACTCTGCATTATCGCAAATAGGCCAATGGCAAAAAATAGGGTTCAATCTTCCAGTCAGCATTAATATCAATGCGTATCAACTGCAACAAAATGATTTTATGGCGCGTTTTAAAGCGATACTCGAAGCGCATAGCGATGTGGATCCTAGCCTCTTAGAAGTCGAAATTTTAGAAACGAGTGCTGTTGAAGACATCGTTCATGTCTCTGCCATTATGCAAAGTTGCCATGCTTTAGGAGTACATTTTGCATTGGACGACTTTGGAACAGGCTATTCTTCATTAACATATTTAAAACGTTTACCTGCAAAAACGCTCAAAATTGATCAAAGCTTTATTCATGATATGCTTGATGATCCTGATGATCTTGCCATTATTGAAGGGGTACTCGGTTTAGCAAGAGCCTTTCGAAAAAATGTTATTGCTGAAGGTGTTGAATCGGTTGATCATGGTCTTTGTCTTTTAGCGTTAGGATGTGAGTTTGCTCAAGGATACGGAATCGCAGAGCCAATGCCACCTCAAGAATTTTTGTTTTGGGTAGAGGCATGGAAACCAGATGCCCGTTGGATGGCTTGGCAAAATCGTGTACCAAATTCAGACTCTATGCAATGGTTGTTTGCAGCAGTAGAACACAATGCGTGGGTTAAATCTCTCAAAAATTATATTCAAGAAGGCTACGAGAATCCTCCTCTTCTCAATGAGCATTTATGTCGTTTTGGTTTATGGTTTGATCGTGAAATACGAGGAATGTGCAAGGAAGAATTGTGGTTCAAAAAAATCGACTCTTTGCATCACAAACTCCATACCTTAGGCACAAAATTGGTAAATACTGTTTTGACTCAAAAAGAACATGCCATAACGTTGCATACAATGTCTCAGATCAATCGGATGAATAAGACGATGATAGCACTGTTGTACGAGCGAATCTATAGCGAAGAAAAAGTTAAAGAAAGGGTAGAATAAAGGAGTGTTATCGTTACTTGGGCACAAAATATAATTATTTATAGTCAATTTTTATTTGATAGCCAATGCCATTGATATTTTCAAAAAAATCAGCTTCACAGATTTCTCTGATTCGATAGATCACCATTTGAAGTTTTTTGAGATTGATCTCATCGTGCCAAAGGGTCATATAGAGTTGTTCGTAGCTTACACAACTATTTTTATGATCACAAAGTGTCTGAATGAGTTTTAATGCATTGGACCCAAGTTTGATGATTTCACCACTTTTATACAATAAATTTGTTTCGTGGTTAAAATAAAATCCCCCTACAATTTTACTGATTTTAGTTCCATTGAGATGATTTTGTTTGGCACTTAAGAGTGAAATAATTGCGACAATTTCTCTTTCATTGTAAGGTTTGATAATATAACCATCTGCTTTTGCATCCATCGCATAGCTTATCATCTCATCATCGGCATAGGCTGTCATAAAGACTATGGAACAGTTGCTAATATTTCGAATATCAATAGCGACTTCACAGCCACTTTTTGGACCTTTAATCATGATGTCCATTAAAACTAAATGAGGATTGTATTTGCGAATACTCTCTAAGGCATCTACTCCATTATCAACAATATCAACAACGCTCCAGCCCTTTTTCTCCAAAATCATTTTAAGATATTCTGCTGCGATTAATTCATCTTCAACAATCAATATTCTATACATGCGAGTTTCTCTTATATATTATTTTGTAGCATAATCCATGGTTATGAGAGATTTTGAGAGTACCTTTTAATTGCTTAACGTTTAAATCGACCAATTTTAGACCAAAATTTTGCGTATCTTTTTGATTGTATCCTATACCATTATCAAAATATGTTAATAAAATGTTGTTCTTGTGACTGTTTAAAACAATAATTATTTTTGGATTTTTGATATCTTTAAATGCATATTTAAAACTGTTGGTTACCAATTCATTGACAATTAAGCCTATAGGAATGACTTCATTAAGGGAAAGCTCTATTTCTTGAGATTTAAAGACAATTTTGACACGGTCACTAATGGTACTTTGGATATTTAAATATAATTTTTCTATAAAGCGCTTAGCATTCACTTTTTCAAGATCATTAGAGACGTAAAGCATTGAATGAACCATCGCCATGGCATCTATTCTATTTTTGCTTGCTTGAATAGCATTTTTAGTTTTTGCATCTTCTTTATCTGCTTGGATAGCAAGAATAGAAGAGACCAGATTTAAATTATTTTTGACTCTATGATGTATCTCATTGTAGAGTAAATCTTTTTTGTAATTGGAGTTAATAAGTCTTTTATAGGCATCAATACGAGTGGTTTCATAATAAATAGCAAAGACAAACACAATAGCTAAAATAGATAAAAAATTTAAAATAGCCTCATTATTGTATAAAAAAGTGCTCATAGCAAAAGCGTTTTGATCGTACATATGATAGAAAAAGAGTAGCAGAGCTAAAATAAGTAAAAATATGCCGCTAAAAATTAGTCCTCTTTTCCAACTAAAAAGAGAAAAAATACACAATATAAAAGGAAATATAAACCCAGGCGTATAATCATCAAAGTGAAAAATAAAGACAACGGCAATCGTTTCTATAGAGAGTACGGTTAATATAGTATACGAAGCAAGATCATATTTACCTTTTCGATAAAACATGAAAAAAGATAAAGCAACGAGCGCAAACATTATTATTGTTAATGGGATGATTTGGTAATTCTGATAGTAGGTATCCAAAATAATATGGGTAAGAAAGACCAAAAAGCATACGGCATGAATGACCAATATAATTTTTTTTCTTCTTCCCTCTGTTGCTCTTTTGATTTCGGCGCTAAATGGTAAATTTGATGCTTTCATAATTTAAATTTAGCAAGTTTTAACTTAAATCATACATAGTAAAGAATTTATAATATAATGTGACCAGAATGTGGTTTTTCCTTTATATAATTATTTGAAGAAAGTATATGGTGTCGTCATTGTACCTGCTTCAGATGTACTTCAATGTACAGGCATTAAAGACTGGTAGGTATGCAATAATTTTGCATATCAATAGTGTTGTACAAAAATAATATAATGGAGGTTGACATGTTAGGTAGTTCAAAAAAGAGACTTGTTCGTCTTATGGTAATTCCTTTTTGTTTTGCAGGAGCAAGTACGCTCAATGCTTTAACGCTTCAAGAAGGTGTTGATGAAGTTCTTGCAACACATCCTGTTGTTCAAGAGAGATTACATAATTATCAATCTACACTTGAGGATCTTCGTATCACTGAGTCACAATATCTTCCCTCTCTTGATTACGCAGGAGATTTTGAAAAAGCAAAGACAGAGAGCCCCTCAACAAATTTTGAGAGTCGTTCTTTATATAGTTATGAACATTCTTTGCAACTCACTCAAAATCTTTTTAATGGGTTTGGAACAATTTACGAAGCAGATTATCAAAAAGCACGTATTTTGGCAGCAGCAAATAATTACATTGAAAATGCCAATGATGTTGCTTATAGTTTTATCAATCTATACATTGCAACTCTTAAAGCGCGAGACACATTGGTGATTGCAAAAGAGAGTGTTGCTTTTCATGAAGAAATTTTTCGTAAAGTCAAAAAACTATTTGACTCAGGTTCAACAACACGTTCTGAGTTTGAGAAGATAGATACCTCTTTGTCTCTCGCAAAATCTAATTATATTGTTGCTCAAAACAACCTTGAAGATGCGCAGTTTAACCTTGAGCGTGTATTGGGTCGTTATGTCAAAGCAGAAGAGTTAGAAAAGATCTCTTTTTCAGGAACACTTCCTACGAGCGAAGATGAAATGAAAGAGTTTGCTCGCCTGTACAATCCTTCTGTTTTAGTAAGTCACTATAATATAAAAGCAGCAGAGGCACAACGTTCAGCAGCGTATAAAAACTACTATCCAAAAATTGATGCGTATGCTCGAAAAAGCTGGGCAGATGATATTGGTGGACTTCCTGGCAAAGATGAAAGAAGCGCAGTTGGAATTAAGATTTCATATAATCTTTACCGTGGTGGCGCTGATGAAGCACAAATTGCAAAAAGTATGACACAAATTTCACGTGAGCAAGATAATAAACGTGATGTTGTTCGAAAACTTGATGAACAAGGCAGACTTTCATGGAGCGCTAAAACTTATATAACACAACAACTTGACTTCCTTCAAAAATATGCTAAAACGAGTGCTAAAACGCTTGAACTTTATCAACAAGAGTATGACTTAGGTCGTAGAACATTGCTCGATCTTCTCGTAGCACAAAATGACTATGTTTCCGCTCGTACACAAGTTATTAAAGCTCAAAATGATCTACTCTTTGCCAATTATCGTATTTTAGATGCAATGGGCACAATGGTACAAAACATTCTTGGTTCAAAAGCTCTAGATTATACAAAGCGTGTCAGACTCGATGTTGTGGATGGAAAATTAGACCATGACAGTAATCTTGGTACACTTCTTTTCGAAAAGCGTGATACAAACGAATAAAAGGTTATTTGATGATGGGGCCAAACGATAATGATAATGGTGGCGAGCAAAGGATAGAGGATCCTCAAGGATTGGCATTTTCAATCGATCCTTTGCTTCAATGCCTGGTACTTTTTACACAACTTTACCATAAGCCTTTTAGTGCTGAAGCATTGATGGCAGGCTTGCCTCTTTCTCCTAATGAAGAGACGCAAGGCTTGTACAATCTCAAGCAATCTAAAGGGCTTTTTGCGCGTGCAGCGAGCAGAGCTGGCTTGAAAAGCACACTTGTAGCGAAGAAAATTTCAGATATCTCTCCTTTGCAGTTGCCAATTATTTTACTACTTAAAAATTCTCAGGCATGCATTTTACACTCCTTCAATGAGGATCACACAACATGTAAAATTGTTTTACCGGGCATTGAAGCCATTGAAGAGGTTATTTCTACTGAAGCATTAACGTCAGAGTATACGGGTTTTGCTTTTCTAATCAAGAGACCTTTTGTTTATGATGAGCATGACTCATTGACACTTAATGTGAAAAATAACCATTGGTTTTGGGACACATTGAAACTTTCGACAGGGTTTTATCGGGATGTTTTATATGCTACAGTTTTGATTAATCTTTTTGTATTGATCAGCCCATTGTTTACGATGAGTGTTTATGATAGGGTTATTCCTAACAATGCAACGGAAACGCTTTGGGTATTTGCATCAGGTGTTTTAGTGGTCTATACGTTGGATACATTTTTGAAGTTTGCCAGAGCGATTTTGTTAGAACGTGCTGGTAAAAAAAGCGATGTTATCATGTCTTCTATTGTTTTTGAAAAAGTGCTCGACCTTCAAATGGCTTCGCATCCAAAATCAGTTGGTTCGTTTGCCAGTAACCTTAAAGATTTTGATATGATTCGCTCTTTTTTAACCAATGCAACATTGACAGTTCTTGTAGATATGCCTTTTGCTCTTCTTTTCTTATGTGTTATAGGCTATATTGGTGGTTGGATGGTCATTGTACCGCTTCTTATGATGATTGTTATTTTAGGATATACTTTTTTTATGCGTCATATGTTACGTGAAAGTATTGAGGAATCTCACAAAGCTGCTGCTGCTAAGAGTTCTATTTTGGTAGAGACCCTTCAAAACATTGAAACACTTAAAACACTAGGTGTCACAGGTCACATGCAGTGGGCATGGGAAGAAGCTACGGGAGAAATTGCTCAAAAAAGTTTGAGATCTCGTATGATTTCAACTTCTATTTCAACGATCACAGGCTTTTTAGTTCAATTAACCACTGTTTTACTTGTTATTGTGGGGGTTTATCTCATCGGACAACATGATTTGTCAATGGGAGGGCTTATTGGTATTATTATTATCTCTTCACGAACCGTTGCCCCTATGGGACAAGCTGCATCTTTAATCGCAAATTATTCAGATGCAAAATCTGCCTATGATGTGATCAACAACATCATTTCTCAACCATCTGAGCGTCCCAATGGAAAGAAGTTTATCACACGTCCAGCTTTGCAAGGTGAGATAGAATTCCGTAATGTCACTTTTTCATACGATGCCAATGAGCATCAATCTTTGAAAAACGTCTCTTTCACTATCAAATCTAAAGAAAAAGTTGCCATTATTGGACGTATAGGTTCGGGTAAAAGCACGATTGCAAAACTTTTGCTTCATCTTTATGAGCCACAAAGCGGCTCAGTCTTTTTAGATGGCATTGATATTAATCAAATTGATCCTATTGATTTGCGCAAAAATATCTCTTATGTTTCCCAAGATATTAACCTTTTTAAGGGTAGTGCTAAAGACAATATTGTTTATCGTTCTTCTCGCGTTGGAGATGAGCAGATGTTACGTGCTTCCATGATTTCAGGAGCAGATGAATTTATTAAAAGACATCCTTTAGGGTATGAAATGCTTATTGGAGAGCGAGGAATGGGGCTTTCGGGAGGACAACGGCAAAGCATTGGTATTGCACGAGCTATTTTATTTGAATCTCCTATTGTTTTAATGGATGAACCAACCAATGCAATGGATCAGCTCAGTGAAGCACGACTGATTGTCAATCTAAAAAGTTATATTGAGGATAAAACAGCCATTTTTGTAACACAAAAAAATACTCTTTTAGAACTTGTTGATCGTATTATTGTTATGCATGAAGGACAAATTTATCTGGATGGTCCTAAAAACGAAGTTTTAGCAAAATTATCAGGAAAAAGTCTATGAGTAAAAAAATATTTTCATTTGATGCTCGTGACTATGCATTTATGCGCAGTCTTTCGGCTGCTGTTTTAGAAGAAAATCCTAAACAGTTTCGTTGGGTGATCTTTTTTTGGGTTTTTAGTGTGACACTCTTTTTAATCTGGGCTTCTTTTTCTCCGATTGATGAGATTGTTAGAGGCGAGGGTAAAGTTGTTCCTGGTGGTGAAAACCAAATGATTCAACATTTGGAAGGTGGTATTTTAGAGGATATTTTAGTCAAAGAGGGTGAAACGGTTAAAGTAGATCAAGTTTTGCTCAAAGTCAACAACCTTAAATCAGCTTCTACGTATGAAAGTATGGGCTATAAAGCGGCGCAACTTCGAGCAAAAATGGTGCGTCTGAAAGCTGAAATTACGAACACGGCGTTTATGCCTTCACCTGAGGATATGAAAGAAATTCCTGAACAGATTTTGCAAGAGAGAAATCTTTTTACGTCAAACCGTGAACGTCTTAATGCACAACTTTCAGGACTTAATGAGCAATATGTGCAAAAGAAAAATGATAAATTAGAAACTCAAGGACGAATTACAGAGCAAAAAAAAGCACTCTCTTATATTAAGGAAGAGGTTAGAATTTCTGCACCTTTGGTAGAGCAGGGCGTTAAATCAAAAGTAGATTTTTTAAAGCTTCAAAGAGAACTAAGCACGTTAGAAGAGCGTTGCAATGGAATGATCGCTTCTATGCCACGACTGGATGCAGCTATCTCTGAAATCGAAAATAAGATGCAAGAAGTGCGTTCTGAATTTACAACAAAAGCTCAATTAGAGCTCAATGACGCTCAAACGGAATTTAACCGTATTACCGCAGAGAGTGCTTCCTATGCAGACCAAGTGGTTCGAACAACAATCAAGTCACCTATTAATGGGGTTGTTCAAAAAATTTATGTCAATACCATTGGTGGTGTTATCAAACCAGGTGATAATCTGATAGAAATTGTTCCAACGGAAGATGGTCTTTTGGCGGAAGTTAAGGTAAAACCTTCAGATATCGCATTTTTATACCCTGGACAAGAAGCGATTGTCAAAGTAACCGCATATGATTTCGCAATTTACGGTTCACTCAAAGGTAAAGTAGTGACTATCAGCCCAGATTCTATGACGGACAAACGCGATAATACCTATTACATTGTGAGGGTTCAAACGGATAAAAAATATTTTGGAACAGAAGCAAAACCACTCAATATTACACCGGGTATGACACTCAATGTAGATATTATTACAGGTAAAAAAACAGTTATGCAATACATCTTAAAGCCGATTTTAAAAGCGAAACAATACATGTTTACGGAGCGATAAAATGACACTTTATATTATTTCAAAAAATACACTTTTACAAAAAAGATGGTCAACTATTTTATCTGTATTCCACCCTATTTGTAGAGAATCACTTCCCGCTACGTTAGGGAGTGATTCTCTGGTTATGATTCATGATGATATTTTATGCCAACTAAATGAGGAACAAAAAAAAAGACTTTTTGCTTTACATGTAATGGTGCTTTCTACAACTCCAACGTTTGAACAAGCGCGTTTAGTGTTAAGCTTGGGTGCTAAAGGGTATGGTAATACGATGATGCATGAGTCTTACTTAATCTCCGCATGCCAGGCAATACAAGAAGGCAATGTTTGGTTATCCCCAGAATACATTAACTTGATGATTCAAGAACTCCCTATGATGCCTAAAAAAGCGACAAATCCACTTGAATACCTGAGCCATCGTGAGGCTGAAGTGGCTATTTTACTCTCACAAGGTGATTCTCACAAAGAGGTCGCTGAAAAATTAAATATTACTGTTCGTACGGTAAAAGCGCATGCGACGGCTATTTATTCTCAATTAAATATCAAGGATAGACTTGCCCTCGCTCTGTTACTTCGAAAGTAGTACCCAAGTACACTAGTATTGCCTTTTTATCTCTGTTAGAATTATTTTGTAAAAAAATTCTAGGAAAGGATAAATCATGGCACAAGTAATTGGATACGTTAAATCACTCCAAAATGGCATTTTTTTTGCAAAAGATGCACATGGAGAGATCAGAGAACTTAAAGCTGGTGATCAGGTATTTCAAGATGAGCTCGTTTATGGTGCTCCAAACAATCCTCAAAATGCACAAGTGATTATCGATGTAACGTTAACCGACGCTAAAGATATTACCCTCTCCGGAGCTGAACAGCTTTATACAGACATTTCAGTCCTTGGTGGTACATTTGACAAAGAGGATGCAGTTGTCTCAACAGATACTATAGAAAATGCATGGAAACTCAGTACAAATACTTCTACTCAAGATACAACAACTCCATTAGATGCAACCGCAGCAGGTGTTGAAGCACCCGCTGCTGGTTTTGTACCAACTGACACCGAACGTCCTAGCAATACACTCTTTTTTGATAGAACGGGTGGAATTGGTGATGTCCGAACCGTTCTTCATGACACTGTTAATGGTGGCACTGTTCAAAACATTACAGCAGTCGACAATCCAAATCTCAATGACCAACCAGTCGTAGCAAATGTGACGGGGACAGTCAATGAAGCGCTTAACGGACTCAATCAAATTTCTGGTCAGCTCGTAGCAACAGATCCTGATGTGGGCGATACCCATACATTCTTTGCCGTGAGTGGTACATTACTTCTTAATGGTCAACCAGCACCTGAAGGTATCGCATTTGTAATGAATCCAGATGGTACTTACTCGGTTACTGGCGACTTTAATGCTCTAGCCGCAGGTGAAAAAGCAGTTGTTTCATTTCAATACTATGCTGTCGACAATGGTATAGAAGCAGGTGCACCTCATGCTTCGTTACCAGCAACCGTCACTTTAACGATAATAGGCACCAATGATCAACCAGTAGTCAGTGATGTGAGCGTCACACAAACAGAAGCACTTAATGGTGTGAATACGTTTGCAGGAACATTGAGTGTCAGTGATGATGATACAAGCGATACACATACGTTCCAAATGGTTGATAATAGTTTACATGTAAATGCAAATGTTGAATTATCACAACCAACGCTTCTACTCAACCCAGATGGAACTTACAGTATTAGTGGAGACTTTAATGCGCTTGCCGCAGGTGAAACCGCAACGGTTACTTTCCAATATTACGCAGTTGATAGCAGTGCTACACAAGCCAATGGTGAGTCTAATACCTCTGAAATCAAAACTGTCACTATGACCATTACAGGAACGAACGATCAACCAGTAGTCAGTGATGTGAGCGTCACACAAGCAGAAGCACTTAATGGTGTGAATACGTTTGCAGGAACATTGAGTGTCAGTGATGACGATACAAGCGATACACATACGTTCCAAATGGTTGATAATAGTTTACATGTAAATGCAAATGTCGAATTAGCGACACCAACGCTTGTGCTCAATCCAGATGGTACTTACAGCATGAGTGGAGATTTTAATGCACTTGCCGCAGGTGAAACAGCAACCGTTACTTTCCAATACTATGCTGTAGATAGTAGTAGTAATCAAACCAATGGCGAGTCAAATACTTCTGAGGCTAAAACGGTTACCTTGACCATTACAGGAACGAACGATCAACCAGTCGTCAGTGATATTAATGTTAATGATAATGCAGGTAGTGGTATCGTTGGATACTATGATATGGTTAGTGGACAAGGGGTGAGCGCACAAGTGAATGGCATCATAACCGCTAATCTAACTGCTGCGCAACTCTTTACACTCAGTTCGGAAGAACTTTCAGGCATCAATACCCTTTATGTTCAAAATCCAAGTAATGGTGACTATGGCACAGAATACATGAGTCAACTCAGTGCGATAGAAAACGCTGTAAATAATGGCATGACTTTAATTATTCATGATCGATATGTTGCTGGGGGTGAGCAAATTCTTCCAGGAGGAGAGTCTATCGTTTTCCACAGAACAGCAGGGAATGGTTATAATATTGACATAACAGACACTGAACTTGAAACAGGTCTTGGTGGAACGATCAATGATGCTTCTTTAGACAATGGAAGTTTGTCAAACCATGGATACGTTGATCTTAACAGTTTACCAGAAGGGGCAAAAGTTCTTATGACGGATGGCGATTCTACGCACGTTGTTACTTTTTCCTACCAATATGGTGCTGGTACAGTTATTTATTCTACTATTCCTTTAGACTTCTATTTATCAGGTAATGGTAATACTGTTTTAGATACTAATATGCAAATTTATGCTGCAAATCTCCTTGAAGATTTTGTTAAAAATGGCGCTATCTATGAAACACATGATAACGGAGAAGCAACCCCTCATATTAATGATGGAAATAATGTCTTAACAGGTAATTTATCTGTTACGGATGATGATGTCTCTGATACACATACATTCCGTGTAGTCGGTGATAGTGTTCAAGTGCTTGCTCCAACGGGATCAGGGGTAGACACCAATGATGTAACAGTTTCTATTACAAAAGGTGACGATGGCGTATGGCATTATAATATCAATGGAAACTTTACAGAACTTGCCGCAGGCGAAAAAGCAACCGTAACATTCCAATATGTTGCTGATGATGGACGTGGATTTAATGGTACAGATGGCATCAATGAAAGTTCAATCAGTGCACCAAAAACCATTACTTTGACCATTACGGGAACGAACGACCAACCTGTGGTTGAGCCTGTTACGCTGGCAGAAAATGAAGCACTAGATGGAACTAATAAATTTGAAGGAACCTTAGTCGCAACCGATGATGATACCCACGATACGCATACTTTCCACGTAGTAGGTGGTGGAGATTTTGGTCCAGCTTTACATGTAGAATCTCCTGCAGAGATTGGAACGCCAGTTCTTCACCTTGATGAAGCCACTGGTCAATATACTGTTACTGGAGACTTTAATGCTTTAGCCGTCGGTGAAACAGCAACCGTAACTTTCCAATACTATGCGGTTGATAGTAGTAGTAATCAAGCGAATGGTGAGTCCAATACCTCTGAAATTAAGACAGTCACGATGACCATTACAGGAACAAATGATGCGCCAGTTATCTCTGAAACTAGCGTTACCACGGGCCTAGCAATAGAAGCAGGTAATCTTGATGATGGTACGGTTGTCCCAGCAACGACGGCTTCAGGTACCCTTGTTGCTACAGATGTTGATCATAATGCAACACAAACATGGTCTGTGAGTGGAAATGCAACAGGTACTTATGGAAGCTTTGCAATTGATCCAGCAACAGGAAAGTGGACATATACAGTTGATGATACAGTAGGTTCAGCTGCTGATAAACTTCAAGAAGGTCAAAATGTTACTGAACAGTTCACAGTTATTGTAACCGATGATCAAGGAGCAACCGATACTCAAGTCGTTACGATTACAGTACAAGGCACTAATGATGCACCAGTTGCAGTTGCAGATATTAACAGTGTTACAGAAGCAGGAAGCGGTAATTTCTTTGGTGATATTGATGTAGGGAAACCTATAGTCCTAGGGAATCTTCTCTCAAATGACTCTGATGTGGATGGCAATGTAAATCCACTCATTGCACTTGATGTTACCAAAATCGTTTCTAATGGTACTAATAATAGCGATACAACAACTAATTGGCTTGGCAATTTAGATGTACAAGGCTCTTATGGTACTTTGGTTGTAAATAAAGCGACAGGCATTTATAGCTATGTTCTTAATAATGACAATAGTGCGGTTGAAGCACTCAACGAAGGCGACAAGGTTATTGATACCTTTACCTACACGATTACGGATGCCAATGGCGCTATTGCTTCTGCTACGTTGTCAATCACTATCAATGGAACCAATGATGCACCAGTTATTTCAGGAAGACATACTGGAATAGCAACAGAAGCGGGAAATCTTGACAATGGTATCGTAGTAGCAGCAACGCAAGCAACAGGCACACTTATTGCAAATGACGTTGACAATACAAATCCAACATGGACAGGCAATAAAGTAGGAATTTATGGAAGCTTTGCCATTGATCCAGTCACTGGAAAGTGGACGTATACAATTAATGATGCAACAGGATCAGCCGCAGATAAACTTGCTGAGGATGAAACCCGCATAGAAACATTTATGGTTACAGTTAGTGATAATGAAGCAAGTAATCCAAAAACTGATGCGCAAGAAGTAACCGTAATGATAAAAGGTACGAATGACTCTCCTGTTATTACTAATGCTTCTAGTGCCCTTTTGGGCAGTGTCATTGAAGCTGGAAATAGCGATGATGGTCATATTTTTGCAGGTACTCCAACTATTTCTGGACAGCTTAGCGCCACGGATATTGATCATGGCGCAACACAAAAATGGAGCATTGTCGGAACATCAGATATAACCTATGGTTCTATCTCTATCAATGCGAATACGGGAAAATGGACCTATACTCTCAATAATACAGACACAGACACGCAAGCATTGGCAGAAGGCGAAAGTAAAATACTCAACTATACTGCACGTGTAACGGATGACAAAGGTGCTTATGTTGATCAAACTATATCTGTAACTATTGTAGGCACAAACGATTCTCCTGTTATTACTAATGCGTCTGCACAACGTGTTGGTACTGTTGTGGAAGCTGGAAATTACGATGACGGCTCTGCTTTTGCAGGCACACCAACCATTTCTGGACAACTTAGTGCAAGCGATGTTGACCATGGTGCAACGAAAACATGGAACATTGTGGGAACACCATCAACAACGTATGGCTCTATTGGCATTGATTCAACAGGAAAATGGACATATACACTTGACAATTCACTGAGTACAACACAAGCACTCAAAGAAGGTGAAACAGTTACGCAAACCTATACGGCTCGCGTGATGGATGATAAAGGTGCTTATGTTGACCAAACGATTACTATTACGTTAAAAGGTACTAATGATGCCCCTGTTATTTTGGAAACATCTAATATTACGGGCGATGCAACGGAAGCTGGAGTTGTAACCATTAATGGCGTAACGTCACCAGTAGCAGCCGTGATTGCAACAGGAACTCTTAGTGCATCGGATGTTGATCATGATGCAACACAAACATGGTCAGCTATTACGACATCAGCAGAAGGCACAAATTATGGTACATTTGCGATAACAACAGCGGGCTCTTGGACATATACAGCAGGCGAAGCAGCAAATCAATTGGCTGAGGGGGAAACGAAAACAGAAACCTTTATGGCAACGGTTACAGATGATAAAGGAGCCATAGCTACACAAGCAGTAACAATCACCATTCATGGTACTAATGATGCGCCCGTCTTTGTTGTTGAAGGCAACCAACCAGCTTATAGCTTTAACTATAATGAAAATAGTACGACTGCAACAGTGCTTGGTACAGTCCATGCGACTGATGTTGATAATGGAAGTAGCGTTTCCTATTCTATTCAGAGTGGTAATGATGCTGGTTATTTTGCAATTGATTCTACAACAGGGGTTATTACCCTTACAGAAGCGGGAACACATGCTTTCACCAATGATTTTGAAGCACTAAGCAATGTTCATAATCTTGTGGTAGGGGCGAGTGATGGAAGCGTTACAACTTCTATCAATGTTGTGCTCAACGAACAGAATGTTAATGATGCGCCAGATGCGGTAGATAACACATATAACATTCATGGTTTAAGCGGTCAATACTATGCCTATCATGAAGGGGCTTTGCTAGATGGTTCTAATTTAGGCAGCATTGCTCAAGTTGAAAATTTCATTGCTACCCATAGTGCAGATGCAACATTTACGGCGACTGCTATCAATTACGGTCTGCTTCCAGGTGGAGACTTAGGTGGTGATGGTAATGTGCAAAAATTCTTAGGAATCGATGCTCCATCTTTGTCTACGGATCCAGAAAACAGTTCAGATGCTATTATTAAATTGAGTGGTTCCATCGAATTGGCAGCTGGTAATTATATGTTTAAAGTCACTGCTGATGATGGGTATAGCATTGTGATTGATGGTAATGTGGTTGCAAAATACGATGGCAATCAATCTCCATCGACGCATTATGCCTCATTCAACATCGCGCAAAGTGGTGAGCATAGTATTAGCATTGTTTATTGGGATCAAGCGGATAAAGCTCAACTTAAAGTTGAACTCAGTAATGATGGAGGTCAACATTATAGCGTGCTTTCAAGTAGCGCTAATGCTCTTGATACCTTAGTAACAAATGAAGACACGCCTCTTATCATTGCTTCAAGTACATTGCTTGCCAACGATACTGACCAAGATGGCGATGCACTTAGTATCACAAGCGTTCAAGATCCTACGAATGGAACGGTTGTACTCAATCCTAATGGCACAGTGACGTTCACTCCAACTGCTAACTACAATGGAGACGCAACCTTTACTTATACTATTAGCGATGGACATGGAGGCGTTGATACTGCTAAGGTTACTTTACATGTAAATCCAGTGAATGATGCACCTACCTTTGCAGAACCTTATACTTTCAACTACAATGAAAATAGTGCTGCTGGTGCTGTTCTTGGAACCGTTCACGCAACGGATGTTGATAGTCCTTCCTTAACGTATACTATAACAGGTGGTAATGATGCTGGGTACTATACAATCAACAGTGCAACAGGTGCCATTAGTTTAACAGCCATAGGCGCAACGTCTCTTGCAAATGACTATGAAACACTTTCTAACTCACATAATCTCATGATAACTGCAAGTGATGGTAGTTTAAGTGCCTCCATAGCTGTGATACTCAATGAGCAAGATGTGCTTGAAAGTGTAGCAACGAATGACCATGTTATTACCAATGCAGGTTCATCATCATTTTTTATCCCCGAATGGGCGCTTCTTGCAAATGATACGGGGGTAACAGATATTACAGGGGTATCACATCAAAATAGCTTATCGGCTGTTTGGAGTAGCGATGGTATCATTGTAACCGATAACTCTGGTGGCGCTGGTGGACATTTTGATTACACAACCAATACTGGCACTACTGCAACGGTTCAGGTTGATCGTGATACATCAGCACCTCTTGATGGTTCTTCTGGTAATGATATTCTCATTGGTGGTGCAGGTAATGATACTATTAATGGTAACGGTGACAATGATATTCTCATTGGTGGCGCTGGTAAGGACAGACTCGATGGAGGTTCTGGTAACGATACCCTTGTTTACGATAGTCTAGATACTAAAGTAGATGGTGGAACAGGTTCTGATACCTTACTCTTTACCTCAAATACCACGATCGATTTTGGTTCTGCTAATTTTGAAAATACTGTAAATAATCATGGCGTGATTACAGAAACGAGTGATTCAAAGAATCCAATCGATAATATTGAAGTGTTTGATCTTACCAAAGCCAATGTTTCGCTTACAAATATCTCACTTCAAGATGTTATCGATATGACAGATGGAAATAAAACATTACACATTTTAGGAGATGCTGGTGATAATGTTGATTTCTTGAACTCAAATGGTTGGGTAAAAAATGCTACACCAGCGGTTACCGAAACCATCAATGGGGCAAGTCATACTTTTGATATCTATACTAACAGCGGTGATCCTACTGTTGTGGTAAAAGTTGAACAAGCTATTCATGATACAATCTAGTTATACTAAAAAATGTACATGAAAGCAAAGGCTTTTAGATAATATTTTGGGTGGCGGTGAAGATCGCCACCTTTTATTATTTTATCTATATTTATTATTTTTATCTCCTCATTAGTACCTAAGTACAATATGATTTTTCCTACTTTTTTTGTAAAATGTATGAATTTTTTTTAAGGATTCAGCATGGCACAAGTGATTGGTTATGTAAAATTAGTTCAAAATGGCGTTTTTTTTGCTAAAGATACACATGGTGAGATTAGAGAGCTTAAAGCTGGTGATCAGGTATTTAAAGATGAACTCGTTTATGGTGCAGAAAATAACCCTCAAAATGCTCAAGTTATCATTGATATCACTTTAACCGATACAAAAGACATCACACTCTCAGGCGTTGAACAACTCTATACAGATTTATCTGTTATTGGGGGTGCATTTGAAAAAGAAGATGCTGTTCTTTCGACTGATTCCTTAGAAAATGCATGGAAATTGAGCACTAATACAGCTAATCAAGATACTACTACGACTCCATTGGAAGCTACCGCTGCTGGACTTGAAGCACCAGCTTCAGGAAAAGTGTTGAGCGATACCGAATATCCTAGCGATACAACCTTTTATAATAGAACAGGTGCTATTGGTGATGTTAGAACGGTTTTGACGCAAGACACGATTAACGGAAATATCGCTCAAAATATTGCAAGAGTTGATGCACCGGATTTCAATGATCAACCTGTCGTTGCAAATATCACAGAAACAGTGATGGAAGTTCTGACTGGACCTAACCATATAACAGGACAACTCGTAGCATCAGATCCAGATGTTGGTGATACTCATACCTTTTTTGTTGTTAGTGATACCTTACTCCTCAATGGAAAACCTGCACCAGAGGGTATTGTTCTTGTTCTTAATCAAGATGGAACTTATTCTGTTACAGGAGACTTTAATCATTTATCAGATGGAGAAAATGCTGTTGTTTCATTTAAATACTATGCTGTTGATAATGGCTTAGATGTAGGTGCTCCTCATGTTTCATTACCTGCAACAGTTACACTCACTATTATAGGGGTCAATGATGCCCCAGTGGTCACTATTACCCATACGAATGACTTTACGGAAGATGCCGCCAATGTGAAAGTAGGCGCTGTCGTTTCCACCTATACCACCTTCGATGAAGAGGGTGATCCTGTCACCGTTAAACTCAGTGATGAGACTCACTACGCTTTAGATGGTAATGGCAATGTCGTCCTCACCGCAGCAGGCGTGGCCTTGGTCAATAGCGGTCAAGATTTACCAGCCTTTAGCTTAACACCAAACGATGGCCATGTGGATGGAAACCTTGCAAAAATAGATCCAGTCGTTACACTCGTCAACGATGCACCAACCATTGCTGTGACAGCGGTGGCTGCGTTTAATGAGAATGATGCGGCAGTTGGCACCAAAGTTGCAGACTTTAGCGCACATGATGAAGAAGATGGCACACCAAGTGTTGGCTTTA
>Ga0183100_1000202_pt1 | contig 69582 bp, 55 predicted proteins | sample Biomet2_FD_127789 | JGI IMG/M metagenome (GOLD analysis project Ga0183100, IMG submission 127789) | Microbial communities from bioreactor (seeded with anoxic lake sediment) at LBNL, California, USA - Biofuel metagenome 2 | ecosystem: Engineered > Bioreactor > Anaerobic > Unclassified ...
AGCCCCCGCCACAACTGTTGGGAGCCTTATTGCAAATGTAATAGCCCCCGCCACAACTGTTGGGAGCCTTATTGCAAATGTAATAGCCCCCGCCACAACTGTTGGGAACCTTATTGCAAAGTGCAATAACCCCCGTAACAACTGTTGGGAGCCTTATTGCAAATGCAATAGCCCCCGCCACAATTTTCAGTTCAATAAAATACTTTTTAAAAGTATTTTTATCACGGTGTTTTTTAATGCAAAATTCTATTCGTATACAAAGAACATTGTTTATACAAACCTGTTCCAAAGATAGGGCAATAGAATACAGTTTTTTCAAAAAGAGTGCGTTAATGTAGGAATGGTAGGATTCTGATGACGAATGGTAGAGATACGATGACGAATGGTAAAAATGCCATGGAAAAATTCAACCTTTTTTGGTGATTTTGGGGTAGGGTTGAATCAATTTTGGATACTTTTTCGCTGCAAAATCACAAAATCCGTCTGCCGGATGATAAATAAGTAACTGGACAAATAGAATGTCGTATATCAAAAAAAATAGGACGCGGATTCCGCGGGAAAAAACAGATAAACACTGATCATAATACAAACAGATTTAACGCTGATTTTATTCATGCAAGCATGAATAAGAAGAACGGATATGTCTGAAAAACCATTCCGGCTTGTCGGAATTAAAATCCGTTTTTAATCCGCTATTTTCAGCAAAAATCCGTGTTCTATTCTTAATGTTTCCAAATTCAATAATGCGACAATTTATAGTTTCTATTACTTACTTTAGATCCTTTAACGTATTTTATGCACTTTAAACAGCAAATTCTTAAATTTTATTTTGTCAATTCGTGCAACACTATATCCCATTGATTTCGTGAAATGGTAAGCTGGATATTCCCCTGAAGTACCACTTTGCAGTCACGATGATCAATTTTCCGGATTTTGCTTTTATTAACAAGGTAGGAGCGATGTATGCGGACAAATCCTTTAGGAACGAGAATCTTTTCAAAATAGGAAATATTTTTGGAAGAAGTAACCTGTAATTTGGACGACCCACTATGTTTATGTCCGTCTTCATCTGAATAGTCATCAATATAAAAGATGTCGGTATAATTACCATCCGATTGGCAATAGATTATCAGGTGTATGGGTATAAAATTATAACATTTCTTTTCGATAATTACGATATGCTGATCTTTGGTAAAGTAATAATCCGTAAGCAGGCTTTCCTTTGCCTCTGTCGTAAAAATCTGTTTCATGGCTTTGCTCACGGCTAAGCGCAATTCCTTTCCATCTATGGGCTTCAGCAGGTAATCGGTGGCGTTTACTTTAAATGCCTGTATGGCATAACGATTAAAAGCGGAAATAAAAATGATGTGATAATTGTGGGGATAGGATATTTTCTGCAACAGTTCGAATGCGGTGGTATTACCCAACTCCACATCGAGAAACAACAGGTCGAAGGTGAGCTTGTTCATATCGTGGATTGCCTGTTGGGCGGAACTAAACTCCGCAACAACATTTACTTCGGGACATACTGCTTTCAGTTGCTGTTTAAGATGTTCCATATGGATGGTTTCATCCTCTACAATTACGGCTTTTATCATGACGAATGTTTTTAATGGGTATTTCTAAGATAATGCAGGTTTCATCAGTGTTGGAATGCGATACTTTTATGCTGCTTTGTCCCTCCATCAGTTGCAGGCGTTCGGCGATGAGCTGCATGCTCATTCCGTTTCCTTCTTTGGGGGTGGACTGCTCTTGATGCACGAATCCGGGACCGTTATCCATAATGCTTATCAGTAATGATTTGCCGGATCTGGAAATTTCTATTTTCAACAATCCTCCGGTAGTATCCGGACGTTGTTTTATCCCATGCCGGATGGCATTTTCCACCAATGGTTGCAACAGGAGGGGAGGAATAAATATTTCTGTAGGTATGATGTTGCTGTTGATAAAGATTTCAAAGTTGAAGTCGCTGCCATATTTTTTTTCGAGGAAAACATAATCTCCGATAAGTTCTAATTCTTCGGCAAGGGTAATTTCTTCTTTTCGTACGAAGAAGAGGTTTTGCTGCATGAAACGGGAGAATGTCCGGGCATAATTGCTTGCTTCATCTATTTTTCCCGATTCGTTCAGCACTACAATCTTTGCCGTACAGTTGGAAATAAAATGGTTGTCCAATTGCTTCGACAGGGTAGCCGATTTAAGCCGTAGGAGTTCCGATTTATTCTTTTGCCTGCGGGTGATATGTCGCATCGTTAACCACAAAAGAAGCAGGATAAGCATTATGGCAACAAAAGATTCGATAACGTAAAACCAGGCGGTTTGCCAGAAAGGCGGCAGTATGGTAAAGCTGACTTGCGAAACGGGAGCGTTGGTAAAATCATTGGTAAGCGAAGCTTTTACATAAAAAGTATATTTCCCGGCAGGCAGATTGGAAAAAACTACGGAGGAATTTTTGTAACCGCTTATCCACTCATCCTGGTATCCTTTCAGAAAATAGCTGTAGCGCACGGCTTCCGGGAAATTGAGTTCGGTAACCGGGAAACAGATGCGCAGGTTGTTGGATGAAAATGGAATTTCAATGAGTTTATTTCCTAAATCTAATTTTTGGTAATGTATATTATCACGGTCGGTTATGGAAAGTGTGTTAATTCTGGCAACGAGCGTATAAAATGGCGTTTCAAAGTCTTTCGGAAATATCTTTACCACATTATCGGAGGTCGGGAGCCACAGGTTGCCGTCGTCGTCCTTGTAAAAACAATTTTGTCCGGGTTCGCCGCCAAAGTAGCCAGCGTTTTCGCCATATACTGTAAGAAAGGATTTAGCGCCGGCATAGTAGTGGTTGAGGTCGAGCACAAACAGGTGTCGTGTTCCGGCGGCAAACAGAAGATTATTGCCGGCAATTTCGGCAGTCATCAGGTCTTCGGTAATCATATCCGGCGAAACGGTAATGTATTTCCCGCCTTTGAACAAAAGCAATCCGCGGCTTGTAGCTGCCCACAGGTTGTGATGATTATCCCTCAGCAGGTCGTTGAAGCGTATCTTTTCGGAAGTGATAAAGGCGGCCTTGTGTGAGGTTTCGTTCCATTGAAGCAATCCGCGCGATAATCCTAAATAAAAGCTTTGGTTGTCCTTTCGCAGGATAGCAAGGATGGTATTCCGTTTGCCGGTAGCCGTAACATCAAACAGGCTATCCACCCTGTAGTTTTTATCAATGGCAAGCAGTTTGGTCATATTACCGGCCATTATTCTTTTGCCCGGCTCATCGCGGTAAATGGTAAGAGAGGCAGAAGGCATCTTATCGGTTACAAAGGTTAATGCATTCTTTTCCGGCGAAAAAACACCGACACCCGGGCATGATGCAAGAAAATAATCTTCATGAAATCCATGACAAGCGCCGTTATAAAAATCATAATTGGGATAGGTTTGCCAGTGTTTTATTATCTTGCCATCTTTGATTCTGAAAACTCCCAGGTTATAGCTGGCAAGCAGTTGTTCGTTGTTGGATATTCCCATGGCAGTCCATACATTTTCGGGATAACCCTGTTCGGGGAAAAAATACCGGTATTTCTTCAGGAATATCTTCAGCAATCCTTTTTCGGTAGCTATCCAGGCATTGCCTTCTTTGTCCAAAAGGATATTATGAATCAGATTAAAACTACCAGGTATCTGTTTAAGATTTCCATTTCTATAAATAAGAATCTTCCCGTCACATGTTGCAATGATGAAGTCATGCTTGCCAAATCTTATTAATGATGTATTTGTCTCCGGGGAAATTTTATAATCAGAAGCGTTCAACGAAAACTCTTCTACTTCTGTATAATTCTTTTCCGGCGAAAGCATTACAACATGAAGCTGTTTATTTTTATTTTTTTCAAACCAATATATAATGCCACCATCTTCATTTAAATACCAATTTTTTTTCTTAGCTGTATAAACTAAACGAATCTGGTTATTATTTAAATTGATTTCGTATAAATAATAGCCATCGGCAATAAGTAACATGTTTTTATAAAACACATGGCCAACCATGTCTTTGTTAAAACACGAAGGAATAACGTTAATAAATTTTCTTTTATTTACGTCGAAAACCCGAAGGATATTATCGTTTCCCGTTCCGCGAGTTAGCAGGTATTTATTTTTACCATACACATGAAAAAACGGAGTCTGATAAAATTTTTTATCGGTTTGAGAATGTAAATTAATCACCCTGTCGTTTACAATGACATCCAGTCCGGCTTGGGTAGCTACAAATACGGTGTCGCCCGAAAAAGCTATATCATTTACGGCATAACTGGAAAGTCCGTCGCGTTCGGTGTAATTTTTGAATGTAAATCCATCAAAACAACTTACGCCGCCATAGGTGCATGCCCATATCTTTCCATCCGGAGCCTGGCGTATCCGCATTACCTGCATCTGCACCAACCCATCTCTTTTGGGGGTATACAAGCGGGTGGCATAGTCCTGCCCATAGGAAATCTCCGCTAATATCAGGGTGAGAAAAAATAATAACCGGTTCTTCAAACCACACTTCATTTGTTAATACATCAAATAATAAGTCAGTAATCGCAGGCAGTCAAAGATACAATAGTCATTAATGAATTCCCTTTAACAATCATAAGCTCTCGTAGAATGATGATCGTTAAAAAGAACAATTAAATTAATGCTCCAAATATAATTAAATATAAAAAGCAAAAATAAAAACATAAAAAATTTTCTGTTTTTTTAGGAAAAGCAGTTGTTTTATGTAAAAATGTACTGGTATAGCTAATTCCGGAAGGTTTTTTTAAAAACTAACCCGTCAGCATCCGAAGGACCTGACGGCGTTAAAACGGATACACTGCTGATGCAGATTAAACAAAAAGTTTAGGCAAGAAAATGGATATTCATCTAAAAAATTATGATCCCGGGAAAAAGGATGTTTACCCCCAGATCGTTGTAACAAACCTGGAATTTGCTATAACAGTATCGTTGGTTATTATAGGATGGTTTAATTCAAGAGCAGTTCCGGCAATAATTCTGTCATCCGGAATATCCGAGATTTGAAAAGTATTTATAATGGTATTAAGAGTAGTTTCTTTTTCTTTTATAGAAGGATACTTATTACAGTAATTCTTTACATTATCAAGATTAATATCAATTTTGCCTTTTTCTGATAAGTATCCTAATTCGGCAAATACGATAGCCGGTATGTATATCTCCATTTCGCCATGCTCTGCTTTTTCAAACAATTGTTTTACTTTGGCGGGTAATTTACGTTTTTCGAGACGAATAACAATTGCCATTGTATCGGTTACATATTTAGTCTTCAAGAGGGTAAAGTGTTTTATAATTTAAAAACTCTTCTTCTACATGACTCGCTTCGACTTCATCTAACTTCGTAAGCTCTTGTTTTAAATTATCATTGTAACTATTAGGTAATTTTCGTTCGCGGATAAACTGAATGAAATTTAAAATTTCCAAAAGTGCCTCCGATGGAAGCCCTTTTGGAAATTTTAGTATGTTGTTTTCTAATTGTAAGGTAGTCATATCTGCAGGATTATACCAATGCAAAGATAATAAAAAATTACCATTAACAGTTGAAAACTGAGCAGGATTTACTTCGTTTCCTGTTTTTTCTTATACGCAGCCACTCCATCGTCGAGGAATTTAATAAATTCGTCAATGTTGAGGTTATAAGCCCTCGGAGCGACTAATTTTTCGCCTTTGGAATCGAGCAGTACATAGTATGGCTGAGCATTTACATTGAAATGGGTGATCTGGAAATCGGCAAACTTTTTCCCGATGGATGTTTTCATCTTGCCGTCGTAGCTCGATTTTACCCATTCCTTTTCGGGAAGTTCGGTCTTGTCGTCCACATAAAGGGCAACGATGACGAAGTTGTTTCTGAGCCGCTGTAGCACTCTTGGATCGGACCATACGTTGGCTTCCATTTCGCGGCAGTTAACGCAGCCGTGGCCTGTAAAATCAACAAAGATGGGTTTGTTTTCCTTTTGGGAACAGGCCAGCGCCTGATCATAGTCGAAATAGCCTTCCAGTCCGTGGGGGAGATGCAAAAATTCCTTGTATTTTGGCGTATCGCAAAGAGAAGTATTTGCAGTTTGACCGTTGGATGACATTTTTACATTATCGCGGATAATGGTATTCAGATCGAAATCGAGGGATTGTTGTGGCGGAATATATCCCGACAGGACTTTTAACGGAGCGCCAAACATGCCGGGTATCATATAAACAACAAAGGCAAACGTAATGATTGCAAGGATAAGCCGGGGAACGCCGATGTGTTTGCTGTCACTATCGTGAGCAAATTTTAGTTTTCCCAACAAATAAAATCCGCAAAGGGTAAAAATAACGATCCAGAGCGAAAGATAGACTTCACGGTCGAGAATATGCCAGTGGTATGTCTGATCGGCTATACTCAGGAATTTTAATCCTAATGCCAATTCAATAAATGCAAGCACAACTTTAACGGAGTTGAGCCAGCCCCCCGATTTGGGTAAATTGCTTAGCCATGAAGGGAAGAACGCAAAAAGGGTAAAAGGTAGGGCAAAAGCTAAGGAAAAGCCGAACATTCCGATGATGGGTTGTAATATCTGTCCTCCGGCAGAAGCAACTAATATAGCTCCGACGATAGGTCCGGTACACGAAAACGAAACAAGAACGAGGGTAAAAGCCATAAAAAATGCTCCGACGATGCCGCCTTTATCGGCTTTGCTGTCGGCTTTATTGACCATCCAGCTCGGCATGGTAATTTCAAACATACCAAAAAAGGAAGCGGCAAATACCATGAAAATGATAAAAAACAAAATGTTAGGCAGCCAGTGGGTGCTGAGGAAGTTGGCAAAGTTGGCGCCGAGGGTAACGGCTACCACTGTTCCGATGATGGTATAAATGGCTATAATGGAAAATCCGTAAACCAATGCCTGTAATCTTGCTTTTGCCTTGTTGCTGCTATCGTGCATAAAAAAGGTAACCGTCATGGGGATCATTGGAAAGACACAGGGGGTGAGTATAGCTAACAAGCCGGCCAGAAAAGATAAAAAGAAAACTAACCATAACGATTTGTTAGCCGTTGACATCACGCTGCTATCGGCAGATGCCGCAACGGAAGCCGGTTTCACCGTATCCTTTGTTACCTTGCCCGTATCCTTGGTGGCGGCAGTAGTGGCGGCAACTGTATCGGCGGACGCAACGTTTGTTGCAGCGGCGGTAGCGCCGGGATTAATTTTAAATTCAAAATCCACGTCATTGGGAGGCAGGCATTGCTTGTCGTCGCAACTCATAAATTCGTACGTCCCTTTGACAGAGAATGGCTTTTGGCTCAGTATTTTGATTTTCTGCTTGAAAACCGCCTTGTCCTTAAAATATTTTAAAACCATTTTAAAGTTTGGATCAAACTCGGATATGGCTTTGGGTTCGGTTACTTTTCCTATCCGTTTATAATCTTTACTGTCTGTAAACGTGAAAGTAGTCGCCGGAGGACTCATGGGAATGTGCTGTGAATACAAGTGCCAGTTCCTTTCGATTTTAGCCGTAAAAGTCAATTCAACCTGGTCGGTTCCAATCATTTTCTGGCTATAGCTCCATTTTACAGGTTCCAGTACCTGCGAAAAAGCGGTAATGCTGATGAATAATAATGCACTGAAAATTAAAAAATACTTTAATCTCTTGGAATTCATATCGTAAAATAATTTGGGTTTGTTTTTCTCGGTGGCAAAAGTAATGTAAAAATGTAGCTATGTCAATACCAGCCTGAATTTTTTAGAAAATTTTTACCTGATAAATTTGTTTTGTATGCGAATCAACACGGAAACGATTATCTGTACGATGTCCGATGACCCATACGATGTCGTTGTCCGAAACTAAAAGCCAGGTGTTTTCTTTTTCAGGAATGGAAAATTTTTGGTCAATAAAATAATCACTGATTTTTTTGCGGGTTTTCATCCCGAAAGGAATAAACCAATCGCCTTTTTGCCAGCGTCGCAAGGTTAGCGGAAAGGATAGCTTATGAACATCGAAGCTGGCAATAGTCTTATTTTGGGGAACTTTGTAATCCGGAGTCATTTCAAATTCTGTGACTTTCAGTTTTGCTATTAAATTTCTGTTTTCGACAGGTTCAATAATTAATTGATCACGGTCTTTTACCAGTCGGTGGCTTGCCGAAAAAAAATGTTTTCCGCTTAAGCCGTCCAATGCCGTAATGATGTGATTTGTATCTTGAAAATTAAATCCATAAGGCTGAAGAAATTCAAATAAATAAGTCTGCATCGGATTTAAGTTTTTAAGTCCGGCGATAGAAATAATTGTTTTTCCATCGTCCTGAGTTACGATTTTTTGCTTTTCGCTTTCGATAGTTTGCCGGTAAACTATTTCAGTTTCCCGTAACCGGGCAATATCCTGATTGATAAAATTACGGCTGTCCGGGTTTATGGTGTCGAGCAGGGGAATTAAATGATGTCTGATTTTATTTCTTAGGTATTTATCATTCAGGTTGGAACTGTCTTCCCGGTAGGATAAGCACTGGTCGGTGATATATTTCTGAATATCGTTGCGATAGCAAAACATCAACGGGCGTATGAGATGGTTTTGCTTTGGCAGTATCCCGTGCAGACCGGCAATACCTGTTCCGCGAAGGAGATTAATAAAAAATGTTTCAACCTGGTCGTCAAGATGGTGGGCTACGGCAATGTAATCGTAATTTTCATTACGGCGTAATTCTTCAAACCAGTCATACCGCAATTGCCGGGCAGCCATCTGAATGGAAATTCCATGAGAGGCAGCAAATTGTTTAGTTTCAAATGTAGTGCAATAAAAAGGCACGTTGTAGGTGTTGGCTAATTCAGAAACGAATTTTTCATCTCCGTCCGACTCTTTTCCTCTCAAGTGAAAATTACAATGAGCTATGGCAAATTCAAATTGCGCCTGATGAAAAAGATTGCATAATACCACCGAATCCATGCCGCCGCTCACGGCAAGCAAAATCCGTTGATGCGGGAGGAACAAGTGTTCATTTTTGATGAATCTCAGAAAATCGTTAAGCATAGCTGCAAAAATATAAAAACTGCACTATTTGTTGGGAAAAAAGAAAACCCTTCCCGAAAACAGGAAGGGCATTCAACAAAATATTAATGAATTAAACAGTGGCTATTTTATTTCCCAGGTATCTCCACTGTTGAGCAGATCGTCGACGCATTTTATTTTAGAGGTTGCTTTTGCCTCAAGAATTTGTTCTTCAACCATGTCGTCGTAGGTAGGATACATGGCCGAACGGATAACTCCCAGAGCCACCGGATAAAGAGGTAGCGACATCTTGGCAAGCATCAGGTGAATACCAGGATCTTGCTGATACATATCATGTACAAGCAAATCGTCTTCGGTAATACCATTTACGCCTAATTGAACGACTTCGAGCCGGGTGTCTTTAAGCATGATGCCTTTGTCCTTGTTTTTACCAAAAATCATAGGCTCACCATTTTTCAGAATAAGCATACGGTCGTCGCGGAATTCCTTGCTTGTAATTTGTTCGTGGGCTTTATCGGCAAAAATCACACAGTTTTGAAGTACTTCCACTATGGAAGTTCCGTCGTGTTTGGCGGCTTCAAACATTACTTCTGTCATTAGTCTGGGATTGGTGTCAACCACGCGTGCAAAGAATGTTCCCTGAGCGCCAAGTACTAATTCGCCCGGATTAAAAGGATGTTCAATCGTTCCCTGAGGCGATGTTTTGGTAATGGTACCCATGGGGGTAGTTGGTGAATATTGGCCTTTGGTCAAACCATAAATTTGATTATTGAATAACAAAATATTCACATCCAGATTACGGCGGATAATATGAATAAAATGATTTCCACCGATAGCCATGGAATCACCGTCGCCGGTAGTTACCCAAACACTCAGATGTGGATTGGCCACTTTAACGCCGGTAGCAATGGCTGCTGCCCTGCCGTGGATGCCATGGATTCCATAGGTATTTACATAATACGGAAAACGGGATGAACAACCAATACCCGAAACCAACATAAAATTTTCTTTACGATAACCAATTTTAGGAAATACATTGGCTACCGACGATAAAATGGCGTGTGCTCCACAACCGGGACACCATTTCACCATTTGGTCGCTGACAAAATCTTCTTTGGTAAGTTCAACTTTCGACCTTTCAATGGTCATATTTGATACTTCTAACATGGTTATTTATCCTCCAAAAGTTTAGTAAAAGCAGAAGTTAATTCATTTAATGTAAACGGTGTTGATTGCACCTTGCAATATTGTGAATAGCTAAATTCCGGAAGTTTCATCCGCAGATAATTCACAAATTGACCGCTGTTTTGTTCGCAGACAATAATTTTTTTAAAGCCGGCAAATACTTCGGCAGTATTTTTAGGCAAAGGCATGATATAATTAAAGTGGGCATGGCTTACTTTTTTGCCTTGAGCTTGCATTTCTTCAACGCCAACCTGTATGCCGCCAAGTGTACCGCCCCAGCTTACCACTAATAAATCGCCAGTGGGTTCGCCAAGTATTTTTTGTTTCGGGATGGAATCAGCCACTTTTTGAACCTTTGCTTCCCGTAAATCAACCATTAACTGATGATTGGCAGGATCAGTAGAAACATTTCCTAAAATATTCTCTTTTTCCAATCCGCCTACGCGATGGCGCAATCCTTCGGTACCGGGTAACGCCCATTGGCGAACCAGTGTTTCTGGATTACGACGATATGGTTTATAATCAGGGTCGTTTGCTTTTGCTATCGGAGGATTAATGGCTGGTAAATCGGCAACTTTAGGAATCCGGAAAAGTTGCGATCCATTTCCCAGGTAACCATCGGTTAATAAAATAACCGGTGTCATGTGTTCCATGGCAATCTTGGCTGCATAATAAGCATAGTAAAAACAATTTGCCGAGGTAGAGGCAGCCATGACTACTACCGGACATTCTCCATTGCGTCCAAATAAAGCCTGGTATAAATCGGACTGTTCCGACTTAGTAGGTAATCCGGTGGATGGTCCGCCACGTTGTACATCTACAATTACCAGGGGTAATTCGGTCATCACAGCCAAACCGATGGCTTCACTTTTCAGCGATAAACCGGGACCGGAAGTGGTAGTGAGTGCTAAAGAACCTGTATAACTTGCGCCTATGGCAGAACAAATACCGGCAATTTCGTCTTCAGCCTGAAAAACTTTTGTTCCTAACGATTTGTGTTTGGCTAATTCAATCAATATGTCGGTTGCCGGAGTGATAGGATAAGAGCCCAAATAAATCGGACGTCCCGAACGTTCGGAAGCTGCCAGAAAACCCCATGCTGTGGCAATGTTGCCGGTGATATTGCGATATTTTCCTTTTTCAAGTGTTGCTTTGGATACCTGATAGGTTGAAGCCAGGGCTTCCACGGTGTCGGCATAATTATATCCGGCTTGTAAAACGATTTTATTCGATTCAATTAACTGCGGCTTTTTTTTGAATTTTGATTCAAAAAAGCTAAAAGCATGGTCAAATTTCCAATTGAAAATATAATACATTATCCCCAATGCAAACATGTTACGGCTTTTATCGGCAGATTTGCTATCGAGGTTTGATGATTTTAAACTTTCGCGGGTCAGGGTTGAAATAGGAGGTTTAACTAAATTGTAGGTATCCATACTTCCATCTTCCAATGGATTAGTCTGATATCCGGCTTTTTGATAAATAGCTTCCTCAAAAGTATCGGCATCTACGATGATGGTGGCGCCAGGTTTAGCCCATTTCAGGTTTGAACGCAAAGAGGCAGGATTCATTGCTACCAACACATCGCATTGGTCGCCAGTTGTTTCAATTTTTTTTCTTCCGATATGCACCTGATATCCGGAAACACCGGCAATTGTATTATGCGGCGCCCGGATTTCGGCAGGATAATCGGGAAACGTAGCAAGATCAAGGCCGGCTAATGCTGCGGTATCGGAAAATAAGGTTCCGGTAAGTTGCATGCCATCCCCAGAATCGCCAACAAACTTCACAACAACGTCTTCTTTGTCTATAACGTTGATATTTTTTTTGGTCATAATTGGTGGTTTTTGATATTTTACGGCAAAATTAATAGTTTTATTAGTCCTATAAGTATTTTTTTAAAAAAATATCAGGAAAACACGTAAAAGCCATGAGGCAGACAGGTTTGTTTTTATGAAATTGATATTTTAAAATATTTTAGTTCGAGGGATGTTGCATTTAGCTATTTTTGCAGTAAAATAGAAAAAATGTTAACTGCTGAAAAATCAGATATTAGAAACTTATCCCTCGACGAAATACAGATTTTTTTTACACAAAATAATGAAAAACCTTTCCGTGCCCGTCAGTTATACGAATGGTTATGGAAAAAAGCCGCCGGTTCATTCGACCAAATGACAAACTTGTCGAAACCGATTAGAGAAAAGTTGATCGAAAATTTTACTTTTCATACGGCAAAACCTGATAAAATTGTCAAAAGCAGCGACGGAACTATTAAAATTCTTTTCCGTCTTTTTGACGATAACCAGGTTGAGGGCGTGTTGATACCTTCCAAAAACAGGGTAACGGCATGTATTTCATCACAGGTTGGCTGTGCTTTGGGTTGCAAATTTTGTGCTACCGGGCAGCTGGGTTTTACACGCAATCTTCATTTTGGCGAAATATTCGATCAAGTTACTACCATGGCAAGGCTGGCGGTTGAGAATTATCAAACTTCGCTTAGCCATATTGTGTATATGGGCATGGGTGAACCACTGCTAAATTATACCAATGTGTTGAAATCCATTGAAATGATCACTTCTGCCAATGGATTGGGAATGTCGCCTCAACGGATTACCGTTTCCACGGTTGGATTGCCCAAAATGATTAAACAACTTGCCGATGATGGTGTTAAATTCAACTTGGCTTTATCTCTTCACTTTGCCGATAATATGAAACGTAGCGCTTTTATGCCAATTAATATTCAGAATACGATTCCTCAAATAACAGAAGCGCTCAAATACTATCATTCTAAAACTGGCGACCGTCTTTCGATTGAATATATTTTGTTTAACAATCGCAATGATTCCCTTTCCGATGCCAGGCTGCTTGCTGAATTTTGCCGGAATTTTCCTGTAAAAGTTAATATTATTGAATATAATATGGTGAAAAATACTGATTTTCAGAAATCGGACGAGGCGAAGCAAAAAGCATTCATCGAATTTCTTGAAAATAAAAATATGGTCGTAAACCTTAGACGAAGCCGGGGAAAAGATATTGCGGCAGCTTGTGGACAATTAGCCGGAGAATCAGTAGAATAGCTTTCGTGTATTAAATTTATTTCAACCGAAGGGCATGAAAATAGGATGTGATTTTTTTGAAAAGCAGGAATGGTTATCAATATGATATTGTATATTTGTTAAAAATTTTGTCGTTTTAAATTTTATAAAAATTAAAATTCTTTTTTATGGAATCAAAAACTTTTTCAGTTTCGGGAAATATTGTGGATGTGGTTGGTAAACGTATTTTCCAGGGAACCATTAGAATAAAAGAAGGGAAGATCAGTAATATAACTGAAGAAAAAACCAGCAACACTGACTATATTTTACCCGGATTTATTGATGCACATGTGCATATCGAAAGTTCCATGTTGATTCCTTCGGAATTTGCTCGTCTTGCAGTTGTACACGGTACGGTTGCTACGGTTTCCGACCCTCACGAAATAGCCAATGTGCTGGGAATTGATGGGGTTAAATTCATGATAAACAATGGTAAAAAGGTCCCTTTTAAATTTTTCTTTGGTGCGCCATCATGTGTTCCGGCTACCCCTTTCGAGACTTCCGGCGCCAGCATTGGAATAAAAGAAGTGAACGAACTGCTTGCTATGGAAGATATTCATTATCTGTCGGAGATGATGAATTTTCCCGGAGTTTTATTTAAGGATGCGGCAGTAGTTGAAAAATTAAATTTGGCTAAGAAATATAATAAACCGGTGGATGGTCATGCTCCAGGACTAAAAGGAAAGGACGCTTTAACTTACGCTCAGGCTGGTATAAGTACAGACCATGAATGCTTTACAATTGAAGAAGCCACCGACAAAATTAAAGCCGGGATGAAAATATTAATCCGCGAAGGAAGCGCCGCCAAAAATTTTGATGCACTGGTTGGTTTAATAGAACATTATCCCGAATCCATTATGTTTTGTTCCGACGATAAACATCCAAACGATTTGGTGGATGGACATATCAATTTACTTGTAAAGCGCGCTATAGCTTTAGGTTATGATCCAATTACCGTATTGCGGATAGTTTCGTATAATGCGGTTAAACACTATCATTTAAATGTGGGGCTGATTCAGCCAGGTGATGATGCAGATTTTATTATTGCCGACGATTTTAAAAATCTGAAAATAAAAGCTACGTATATAAAAGGTTTAAAAGTTGCCGGAAATGGAAAAACAGCCATCAATTCCATAGCTGAAATCCCGATAAATGCTTTTAATGCCACCCCAATTACTGCAAGTGATATTGTTGTGAAAGCAAAAGGGAAAATGATAAAGGTTCAAAAAGCCATTGATGGTCAGCTTATAACCGAACTTTTGACTGTCAAGGCAAAGGTCAGGGATGGAAATGTGGAGAGTGATATAGAAAATGACATTTTGAAAATGGTGGTTTTGAACCGTTACCAGCCATCGACTCCTGCCGTTGGCTTTATTCATAATTTTGGTTTGAAACGTGGCGCAATAGCCTCAACCGTGGCGCACGACAGTCACAATATTATTTCCATAGGAACTTCAGACGAAGAAATAGCAAAAGTAGTTAACGCATTGATAAACAGCAAAGGAGGTGTTTGTGCAATGTATAATAATGAAATACAGTTACTTAAGCTATCTGTAGCGGGTTTAATGTCTGATAATGATGGATATAACGTTGCTTTGCAATACAATTTACTTGATAAAACAGCCAAAAAACTTGGTTGTCAGCTTGTTGCGCCATTTATGACCCTATCTTTTATGGCTTTACTCGTAATTCCGTCTATTAAGCTGAGTGACAAAGGATTATTTGATGGAAATAGGTTTGAATTCACAAATTTGTTTGCAGATTAGAGAAAAAATATTTTTTTTATGAAAATTTTTGAAAATTTTTTCATATTTTTGTAACACAACTATCAATTCTGTATTATATTTGTAAAAATTTTAAATTTGAGAGATGAAAAAATTAGAATTAGACGTTAACAAATTAGATGCAGCAGCCAGCAGGCTCCGCTCTATGGCGCATCCTATGCGCATTGCTATCCTTGAAATGTTAAATGACAAGGAAAAGATGAATGTAACTGAAATTTACAAACATCTGAACATTGAACAAGCAGCAGCTTCACATCACCTTAACATTTTGAAAAATAAAGGTGTTTTGATTTCAAGGCGTGCTGGAAAACAGATTTTTTATGCAATTAAGAATGAAGCTTTAACAGAAATCATTCAGTGCATAAACAAGTGCAGCGAGTAGTTTAGACTGACTGGCTTTACCAATGCCAGTCTTCTACAACATCCCAGTTAGCACGAATTTCTATTAATTTGGGATACAGCAATACTTTTTCAGGTTGAATTTTCTGAAGAATGTTGCCTGTATCCCATTTTTTATTGGAATTGGCATCTTCGATAACCTTCAGTTGGTATTTTGCCGGGGGTAGATATTCATATTTTAGTTTTTCGCTACTTGTTACTATTCGTTCGTCCATGAGCTCGTTTTTTTCGCTTAATAACTGAACGATATATTGTTTGCCTTTCGTTTCCATAACAACATTCATGGTCAACGTGCCGTAATCGGAAAAAGGACGCGTTTGAAAAGTTAGAACGGTAGAATCGTTGTTTTGACCATAAAAATCTGTGAGAGATTTTGCCGGGATATACATTTTGTAATTGCTATTTTCTTTAAACGAATGAACGATATTGATTTTGCGTTTAATAGAATCTGCAAAGAACAATTCAGGTTTAAGCGTATCCTTATTTTCAATTAAACGAATTACCGGAGGTTTGGAATTTATTACCGGTTGAGAACAAATCAATTGTATAGGATGACGAAAATCATAAACATTGGATGAGTTTATATTTAAATTCAAAGATAGTGGCGGATACTTTTCTTTATTCGCCTTTAAGTTTCGGCCACGGATATTGGAGGTTAATGATAGTTTAACCGTATCCAGTATCTTACCATTGTCTTTTATTTGGAATTCAAGCGAATCGGAGGTAATGCCTTTTAACCAGCATGTTAACGTATCGCGTTCATTATCAAATTCATCAATTTTCCAGTCGGACGGAAGGGAAGGTTTTAAAACTATAATTTCCGGATTCTTGACCGGATATTTGAATCCAAAATTAATCTGTCCTTTTTTAATCTGAGTTGCTTTCAAAAACTTTTGTATTGAATCTGCCTGTTGAAACAAAACCAAATGTTGGGGCGGAATACTTTCGCCAATCCGGTGAAGGCTGTCTTTTTTCTGAATAGAATCGGGTTCGGCGATTTTAACAGTATCCATTTGATTTTTGGATGGTGGATTTAATTGAATTGCATTTTCTGCGAAAGCGACTTTTTCGGTCGGAAGATCATAAATATAATTGCCATTCAAATCTTTCAATGCAAACAAACGGTATTTTCCTTGGCGAAGATTTGTAAATTCGAAATTGCCTTTTTCGGATGTTTTAGTAATATAATATGGTTTTTCTTTATATAATGCTGAATCTTCAGGGTTTTTATAAAGCAAAACCAAAATATCTTTTTCGGATGTCATTGAAAAGGCATCGAGCACATTTCCACTAAATCGTAATGAGTCTACGAATTTATCGGTGGAAAAAACAAACTGAAAATCAGGTATTGAATTATTTTCGGTGATATCCTGTATGGAATTTCCAAAATATAACGAGTAGGTTGTGCTGTCTTTTAATTTTTCATCAAAGCGAATATTTATGGATCTGCCTTTTGCTTTAACATCCGGCTGTTTTTCGAGCGGCGGAGAAATGATGAATTGTTTGGTAATATCTTTAAGCGAGACAAACTCATTGAAATTAAGACGTATATCATTTCCTTTAAAATCAGATGAATGATTTTCGGGTAACGAACTTTTTAAGGAAGGTGGGGTAATATCCTTTGGCCCGCCGGAAGGTGGAACGGGTGTGGCACAGGAATATACCAACCACGACATAAACGCAATGGCCACAAAAGATAATAACTGGCGTATTTTCAATTGGATGATGATTTTTAATGATTTGACTTTGCAAAGGTGCAAAAAAATCAAGTTTTTAGAAAGAATAATTTTTAGAAAGGATATTTCGGTTGGCATCTTAGGTTTTCACGATTTCCTTTGTATTTTTGAAAATATATTTAAATAAAGGAATGAGTATAGCTTATTTATTGATTGGCGGTAATTTAAACGACAGGAAAGCAATGCTGGCGAAATCGGTATTGATGATTGAGCAGCAAATAGGAAAACTTATTAATGCATCTTCTATATATGAAACGGAGCCCTGGGGATTTGAAACGGGAAATTCATTTCTGAACCAGGTTTTGAAGGTTGAAACCGGATTAAGCCCTCAACAGCTATTGAATGAGATTTTTATAATTGAAAAATCGCTGGGCCGAGTCAGAAAAAGTTTGCATTTTGAATCAAGAGTAATAGATATTGATATCCTTTTTTATGATGATGAAATTATTTATGAGGAAAATCTTGAGATTCCCCATCCTTTATTACATTGCCGACGATTTACCCTTGAACCATTGGCGGAAATTGCCGGCGATATGATGCATCCGGTTTTATTAAAAACAATTGACACTCTTTTAAATGAATGTGATGATCCGCTTAAAGTGGTTAAATTTAAGTAATAACATAATTTGATGAAGTATAATTTTATAAGTATCGAAGGAAATATTGGAGCCGGAAAAACCAGTCTTGCCACAAAAATAGCAAACCAATTCAATGCAAGCTTAATCCTTGAACAATTTGAGGACAATTCCTTTTTACCAAAATTTTATAAAAATCCTGAACAGTACGCTTTTCCTCTCGAACTTTCCTTCCTTGCCGAACGTTACCAGCAATTAAAAAATCATCTGACCAAACAGGATCTGTTTAAAAACTTCACCATCGCTGATTATTTTATAAATAAGTCGCTGATTTTTGCACAGAAAAACCTGCAGATGGATGAGTTTATTCTGTATTCAAAACTTTTTTATATTATTAATGCCGCTCTCCCAAAACCAGATTTGCTTGTTTATCTGTATGTCGATATTAATCGCCTGAAAAACAATATTCAACAAAGGGGCCGTTCGTACGAACAGGATATTCCGCCTTCCTATCTCGAAAAAATCCAGTCAGGCTACCTCGATTATATTAAACATCAGCAGGATATGCGGATTTTGATTATTGATTCAAATCGATTGGATTTTGTTAAAAATGAAGACGATTACCGGTTGCTCGTAGATGTGATCGACAGGGATTATGCAATAGGTATTCATAAAATAAGCCTTCCGGGCTGATGTTCTGGATTAAACGGATTGATTTTGTGACAATTTATACCAGATGCCATTTTCAGCAAAACGCATTTCCACAATTTTCAGCAAAATAAGATCAATCAGGATTTTTTCTGCTTTTTTTCTGTAAATGCCTAAACCCTTGCAAATTTTCGACAAGGTAACTTCCGAATGTTCGGTTAAAAATTGAAGCAACAATTTTTCGGTTAGGGAATATTTGAGATACACGCCGGCAGTTTCCTTCTGTCGCTGCCAAACTTTGAGCAAGATACTGTTTGCCAAAAAATTCTGGTCATTCACACGAATATAAACCAGCCATTTGTCTTCTTTGGTTTTAGCAAAATGAGGCGCCACTTCGCTTTTAGGAATGATAATCTCGAGAACAGTTTTTTCATTGGCATGCCATTCCTTGCAGGTAAAAGGGACTTCCGGTTTGGTATACATTTTTGCCGCGGCTTCTACCATGTAATATTCTTCCTCCGAACGTACACCGGCAATTACACCATTATCTTTAACTCCAATCAGCAATCTTCCGCCATCGGTATTGGCAAAAGCCACCAGTGAACGGGCAATCTTTTGCGAGTCGCTGATTTCGAACTTGAAATCCAATTGCTGATGTTCACCTTGTTCGATGAGTTTCTGAATATATCCCTGCATGGTTTATAAGTCATTGATATTTATTGTCTAATGAGAAAAATAGTATAGCAGATCTATTTGCAATGAATTAGCAATATTGTATTGAAATTCAGATAATAAATAGCAGAAACAGCAATTTAAAAGATAAAGAGTGCAATGAATCTGATCAGTGCACTCTTTACCGGAATTATTTATTTGGTAAATTTTTTCAGATAATCTTTAAAAGCATCTTTATGGACACAGCAATCCATCATTTTTAACTTAACATAGTCTTCGTGAAAGAAATAATAACCGAAATTTTTATTAAGTTCTTTTCCTCCGGTACGTGAACCTGAACCTGAATCTTTTACCAAAAACCAGGTTTTTCCATCTTTTTCCATATAACCCACGATGTGCATTCCGTGGTCATCGGTTGTGGTTTGGTTGCTGAAACGGAACTGACGGGCGTTATCGTCAATGTAATCGGAAGGGATATCAAATGCGGGAACGATGGCTGCATTGGCTTCGCGGGCAAGGAAACCTGCTTCCGAAACATCGCCACCAATGCAAACGGTATATCCTTTTTTGATTGCATTTTTAATGACTTTCATAAAATCTTCGAGTGGTACATTGTAATAATCTTTGTTGTGCCACCAGTTATCCGGAACTTCATATTCCACTTTATTCCAAAAAGGCTGTTGCATATAGGATAGCACATCAATATAATCATCAAGATTCAGTTTCAATACGTCGGCAAGATATTCTTTGGGAGTCATCACTTTACCGTTGACGGTGATTGTTGTGGGTGGTTCGCCCATATAGTGTTTCATAATACTTTTGATGGTAGCAACCACTTCTTCCTCATTCCAGGCGTTGGTTTCTTTTACCGTTTTCAGGTAGGCGCTCATTTCGCCGAACATTTTTTCGTGCGACTGGAAAACCTGTCCGGGCTTCAGCCCGGTAAAATCATCGTAAGGAATTATACCATAAAGCTTCCATATTTTTGTTACCGCATTTCCTTCCGAGCCTTCGCTGAAAGCGGAATTGCCTCGTTTTTCAACAAAAGCTTTGGCTCGTTCCACGTATTCCCAGTAAACGGTATACATTTCCGACAATTTTACTTTTTGTTTTGTGGTACGATAGATTTCCGATTCGAAAAAGGATGTGGAAGAATAGCACCAGCATGTGTTTGTATTACCCTGTGATACAGGATCATTATGCCAAAAGGATTTAAACTGATCTTTTGATGAAGGAATATCCAATCCGGCGACATCTACTTTAAACGTTTTAGCAGGTGGTGCAACTTCGTCTTTTTTCTCAAAGTCATCTATGCCTTTAAGTATAGAGTTTTGAAAATAGCCAGGTTCATAAACTTTGAAGATGCTATTGTTTTTAGGTTGCTGAGCATTGACGGTGAATATTGTTGAAACAATAATTACCGATAGTAAACTGATTTTTTTCATTGGCAAATGATTTAAATTAGTATGAATCAAATTTATATTATGATTTTATTGAGATTAAATAAACTCAATATTATTTTTTGCCGTTATTTTTTCGCAATAATGGCATTGCAATTTTAATTCATTTTTTGATATAACGTTAAACCGGGTTTCGATTTTTTGATGATTGGTGATGCAGTTGGGATTAAAGCATTTCACAAACTTGACAACTTCTGAAGGTATTTCCACCTGTTTTTTTTCAACGACCTTAAAATCCTTAATGATAATCAGGGTGGCGGAAGGCGCTGCCAAAGCAATTTTATTGATTTCTTCGCTTTTAAAAAATTTATTACTGACTTTAATAAGCCCTTTCCGTCCATATTTCTTACTTTCGAGGTTGGTGCCGTAAAGTACCATGTCGTCATAATTTTCCAGCCCTAAGATCCGAACGACCTGAAATAAATTTTGTGCGGGTATGTGGTCGATTACGGTTCCGTTTTCGATAGCCGTAACTTTTAATTCTCTAAGTTCTTTTTCCATTGTAATTATTATTGATAAAGTATAAAATTGAATTGATTTAAACTCCCAGAATTGAAGCCATCAGGGCTTCGCGGACATATACTCCGTTGAGGGCTTGTTCAAAATAGTAGGCTTTGGGGTTTGAATCCACATCTTCATTGATTTCGTTAACCCTTGGCAACGGGTGTAAAATTTTAAGATTGGGTTTCGAATTGGCGAGCATTTTATTTCGTAGGATGTATGAATTTTTAACCTTTTCATATTCCATCGGGTCGCTGAAACGTTCACGCTGGATACGTGTCATATAAACAATGTCGGCAGTAGGAATTACATCTTCCAGCTCTGTATATTGATGATATTCCAAATTATTGCTCTTGATAGAATCTTTAACTATGCTTGGAAGCTTTAATTCAACGGGGGAAACCAGGTGAAAGGTCGCATTAAAATTGCACATAGCCATAACCAGTGAATGTACGGTGCGTCCATATTTTAGATCGCCTACAAAAGCAATATTCAGGTTGTTGAGCGTGCCCTGGGTCTTGCGGATGGAGTATAAATCGAGCAGGCACTGGGTCGGGTGCTGGTTTGCGCCGTCGCCGGCATTAATTATGGGTACTTTGGAAACTTCCGAGGCAAAACGGGCAGCGCCTTCCCGCGGATGCCGCATAACGATTAAATCGGAATAATTTCCTACCGTTAAAATGGTGTCGCGCAACGATTCACCTTTCTGGGTGCTGGAAGATGAGGAATCAGAAAATCCGATAACGCGTCCTCCCAAACGGTTAACCGCACTTTCGAAACTAAGACGTGTTCGGGTGGAGGGTTCAAAAAACAAGGTTGCAACCACATATCCTTCCAGTATTTTTTGAGTAGGTTTTTTTTCAAATTCTTCAGCCCGGTCGAGAATTTGAATGTATTCATCCTTGCTGAAATCATTGATTGAGACAAGACTTTTATTTTTCATATAGGTATTTATTTTTAAAAAAGATGCTATAAAAGTAATAAAAAAACAAAAAAAAAGCGACTGAAACAGTCGCCTTTTTAAAAATTATTTTACCAAGTGGTATTTTTTAACAAAATCGTCAATGATATCGTTTAAATCGGGTTTGCCGATTTCCTGCAAATCGTAACCAACTTTTACTGTCGGTTTTGTGATTTTAATAATCCGGTTAAGATCAATAGGAGTGGCAATCACCACGGCGTCGCACGGAGTGTTAGCGATGGTTTTTTCCAGGTCATGAACTTGTTGGTCGCCATATCCCATAGCGGGTAATAAAGTTCCGATATTTGGGTAAATCCGGAATGTTTCGGCCAGTTTTCCAATAACGAATGGGCGTGGGTCAACCAATTCGGCAGCACCGAATTTTTTAGCGGCAACGGTTCCGGCTCCGATTTTCATTTCGCCGTGAGTCAGTGTTGGGCCGTCTTCAACAACCAATACTTTTTTACCACGGATTAATTCAGGTTTATCAACGGTAACTGGAGATGCGCCATCAATAACCAAAGCTTTGGGATTAATTTTTGCAATGTTGTCCCTTACGATTTGGATATTTCCATTATCGGCGGTATCAATTTTATTTATAACAATAGCATCGGCAATACGAGCCATTACTTCGCCGGGATAGTAAGATACTTCTGCTCCCGGGCGATGAGGATCTGCAACACAGATGGTTAAATCGGGTTTGTAGAATGGAAAGTCATTATTTCCACCATCCCATAATACTACGTCGCAACCATCGGGATCGTTTTCGGCTGCGCGGAGAATAGCTTCATAATCAACACCTGCATAAATAACATTGCCACGAACAACATGGGGTTCATATTCTTCCATTTCTTCGATGGTGCATTTGTGTTTTTTGAGATCGGCAACGGTAGCAAAACGTTGTACTTTTTGTTCGTTTAAATCGCCGTAAGGCATAGGGTGGCGTACAGCAACAACTTTCAGGCCTTTAGCCATCAATAGTTCGATGATACGACGTGAGGTTTGGCTTTTTCCGCAGCCTGTACGGGTAGCTCCTACAGCAATAACCGGTTTGGTACTTTTTACCATGGTTTCGCCAGGTCCTAACAGCATGAAATTAGCTCCAGCAGCATTTACCATAGCGCTAATATTCATTAAGCGTTGATAAGGAACGTCGCTGTATGAGAACACACAATCTTTTACGTCATGTTCCTTTATCATTTTTACAAGGTCATCCTGGGAAACGATAGGAATTCCCTTGGGATATAAATCGGCTCCGGCTAATTCTTTTGGATAAGCCCTTCCGTCAATGTCAGGAATTTGAGCAGCAGTAAAAGCAACAACATTATAAGCGGCATTGCCTCTGAAAAAAGTATTGAAATTGTGGAAATCCCTTCCAGCAGCTCCAATGATGATCACATTTCTTTTATTCATAAAAGTGTCCTCTTTTTAAGTTTGTTAAATATATTGTGATTGTATTAATCTTTTGCAAAGATACTGGTTTAAGTATCTCCAACAAGTTTAAAAAATTTATTTTTTTTTATTTATGAAAAAATTAAGTGCTGAATTCTAATAAACAGTTTGTTATTTAATTATCTTGATTTGCTTAAAATTTGGTTAAATGTTTTTTCTAATTTCTCGCCGGGAGCAGGAGCCGGAAACTGCAAAAAATTTCCTTCGGGATCGATTAAAATATAAAGCGGAAAGGAGTTGATCCCATATTTTTCGGGCAATTCACCCTGGGTGTCATCAAAAAGAAAAGTCCAATCCCAGGTTTTTTTTTTCAAAAAATCCGATAATATTTCCATGGAATTATCTTCAGAAATCGTAACAAGGCAGATGCTGTCGTTGATTTTTGCAGCTATTTTTTGAAGAGTATCCAATTCTTCGGTGCATGGCCGGCACCAGCTTGTATAAAAACTCAGGTACACATATTTTCCGCGAAAATCATCGAGCGAAAATGTTTTATTTTTTATATCATTGAGCCTGAAATCAGGTGCTGGCTGGCCGGTTTCGAAGCGTTGCAGTTCAAAAATCAGGTTCCGGGCAACAAGCCGATGTTCAGGAAATTTGCTTGTATTTTCGATATCGGTAAGTATCTTTAAAACAGCTTTTTTATTAAAATTATCGGATTGATATAGGCTTCGGATATTTTTTAATAAAACGAATTCACGGAGCGTTTCGTTTTGCAGCAAGCTATCTTTTCCGAGGCTATCCATCAGTGCCGGAAGACTTTGCAGATTGTTGATGGTGTAGTTCAAATCGCTGAGACTGATGTTCTGAGATTGGGACAGAAGATATTCCTGAAAAAAATCATTAAAAAAATTCATGTATGCCGGATGGTTGTACAAAACGGGTGAATTCCGAATGTATTTTCTGGCAATTTCTGCCTTTCCCATGAGCCCGAAAATTTCCCTGATAGTAACTGCATTATACTGAATGTATTCTGTAAAGAATTTATTATTAATGGATTGAAAGCGATTTGACAGATCTTCAAGAAAAGGTTCAACGTTGGATTTGTTGCGTTTGGGGTTGATTGGGTTGAGATTCTTTTGCAGAAAATCATTGAGTAAAGAATCAGCTTTTCCGATCAGGGCATTTAAACCGGAGGAATCAGAATCGGTAAGGGTAAAATCTAAATTTTGCGGTAGGAGATAGGGATTAAAATTGGGGTAATTTGAAGGCCTTTTTACAGGATGGAAATTTATTTGATATGCATGTCCGGGTTCAAGGTAAAGTTCGGCTTTGGATAATCCGATGGATAACCAGGCGGGAATGGTAGCCGTCAGGTTGAATTGCAGTTTAAATTGTCCTGAAGAATCAATTTGGCTAATTGTCAACGTAGTATCACGATACGAAATTTGATCGCTCCAGGTTTTCAGCCTGATTATTTTCCCGGCGGCATCGGATGCCGTTCCGGTAATGGATGTGTTTTGGGCATGGATAAAAGTGGAGATCAGTAATAAAAAGAAGATATACAACGGTTTATAAAACATACTATAATTTTTCAATAGCCAATTCGATGAGCTCCGCTTTGGTAAGCGATTTAAATTGTTCCTTTCTGATTTTTTTATTTGCCGTTGGTTGCAATGCTTTACAAACGAATTCGGCAATATCTTCCACCTTAGCTTCCGAACCTTTTGCCAGCGTTTTTTTACAAAGCGGGCAAGCCGTAACGATCGTATCGGGATGAAATTTCTGAAGTTCATCAAGCACATCTTTTTGGATTGCATTTCGTTGCTTTGAATTAATTTGAACATTTCCAAGACTTCCGCCGCAGCAAAGCGCATCGGCTTTTTCGTGTTCGGTGGACATCAGCCCGGCAATGGATTTGATGATCTGGCGAGGTTCTTCATAAATTCCGCTTCCGCGCCCCAGTTCGCAGGGGTCGTGGTATACCACAGTTTTTTCAGAAGGCTTCAGGCTGATTTTATTTTCATTCATCAATTGCCAAAGATATTGAGTATGATGAAGCACCTGTATATTAAGATTATAATCTTCTTTGAATACTTTATAGCAAATAGGACAGGAGGTAACCAGGGTTTTTGCTCCGGATTTTTGAATCAGGGTTTTGTTATAATCCATAAGTTGCTGAGCCGCGTCTATTTTCCCGGCCATCATTTGTGGACGTCCGCAACAGACTGTTCCATCGGCATCTAAGAACGAATATTTTACGCCGGTAACATCAAGAATTTCCGTCATGGATTTTTTGATGGAAGGTGTGAGATGAGTCATGCAACCGGCAAAGTAAACCACATCAACGCTTGGTGGCTGAGTTGGAATTAAATAGTTATATGAATTTGGCGTAAGCGTCTGAATATCTCTTCGCTTTGTAATTCGTATTGCATTTAGATTAATACCTACCGGACAAATTTCCTGGCATCGGCCACAAAGCAGGCAATCAAAAGCAACATCTTGTTTTACTTCATTTTGACGAACAGAACGAAGAAAATAGATGGATTGGGTGTCGTGGATACAGGCTGATGTATTTAACTGGCAGGTGTCAATGCAAATTCCGCAACGGGGACAGGAATTAACTTCTATTTCTGAAAAACTGTTGAAATTCTTTTCGGTTTTTATGCCAAAGTTTCGCAGGAAAATGAGCAATACTTCGGTGGGAATGTGCATGTAGCGCGAATAGGGGAGGGTAACGAAAAATGCACCCAACGCAAAAGAATAAGCCCACCAGGCAGGGTAGGCAAGATATTGAACCGGCAGAAAACAGGAAAAAACCCATCCCAGGGAATTGGTCAGAAAACCACCGCCGAGATAATAACCGGCCGTAAAGCTTTCGGCAAGCAGGCGAAGCGGAAAAATGAACCAGAGGGCGGTGAGCGCAAAACGGTCGAATTCGGTTTGTTTGGTTTTACGCTGGTAGCCAAACCATTTGGAATGCTGACGTTTAATAAATGCGAGAACAAGTCCCGAAAGGATAAGCAAAAGCATCAGATCCATCGAAAAACGGAAAAAACCGGGTACGGTATATATCTCAAAAGGCAATACTTTTTTATCGTGGACAAAAAATTTCAGGAAGATGGGGTAATATGGCGGATTGATGTGCTTTCCGCTGTACACCCTTGATTCGATGTTGCCAATAACGATGAGCATAAACCACCCGAAGGCAAAGCTCATGTGCATCCATCCCGAAAGAGCATTCTGTTTGAACATTTTCCGGTGGATCAGGCTTTCAAAGAAAATTTCCTTGATAGATAAAAAGAATTTCCGACTGAAGATGCCGTTGCGTATTTTCAGTATGTCGGCTTTGGGCAAGGCATTTATCCACCGGGTATATTTTATTCCCAGCACGACTAATAAAAATATCAGTCCCAAGAAAAACGGAAGTACAAATAAATCGAAGGTCATAACTTTAGCTCATCTATTGCACAATTAATCGTTAAAATCAGGTTGCGGGTATTTACTCCGCGGGGGCAAACCAGGAGGCATTTGCCGCAAAACATACATTTCTGGATTTTGGTTTTAACTTCCGAAATTTCACCCCTTTTGATCATCAAATGAAGTTTGCGGAAGTTGAAATCGGTAAAATTGCCGGCGCTACAGGTCGCGGTACAGCTTCCGCAGCCAATGCACAAATTGTATGATGGTTCGCGGCTAAGGATGAAATGCGACATCCGGTGGTCGTTGGCATCGTAATCAATCTGGCGGTCGGTATTTATGTTATAACCAAAATCAATCATACGCTTTTATTTTAAATAGTTAGCCACTTGTGTAGCCGCAGCACGGGCATCGGCTATGGAATCCTGAATGCTTTTTGGTCCTGTACATGAACCGGTTACAAATACGCCCTGAATGTCAGTAAGATTTGTTGAAGTATGTTCGTCTTTCGGGGTGATGAATCCGTCGTCGCCAAACGGCAGACCAAGCATTTTCCCGATGGCTTTTGTTCCGCCGGACGGAACGAATCCGGCAAGGAGCACCAATAAATCCACTTTCATTTTCAGTGGTTTACCGGCAAGGGTATCTTCTACTTTTAATAAAATACTTCCATCGGTATTTTCGTTGGCTTCCGAAAGTCGTCCGCGAATAAAACTTACGCCCCATTTTTCCTGCGATTCTTTGTAAAGTTCTTCAAAATGACGCCCGAACATCCGCAGATCCATGTAAAAGCAAAAGACTTCCGTTTCAGGCAGCATTTCGCGGATTTCAATAGCCTGTTTTACGCCGGTAACGCAACAAACTTTTGAGCAATAATTATTTCCGGATTTTTCGTCGCGCGAGCCGACACAATGAATGATTCCTATGCGTTTGGGGGCGGCTCCGTCGTGAGTCAGAATTTTCTTGCCTTCGGAAAATCGTTTTTCCAGATCGGCAGAGGTAATCACATTTTCGTAAATGCCATAACCATATTCTTCTTTTCGGTGGGCATCAAACAGATCGAAGCCGGTAGCAACAACAATGGCATCGGCAACGACAAGTTTTCCGTTGCGGAGCAGGATACGAAAATCGTTTATATTTTTTTCAATTTCAATAATATCGGCATCGTTAATCGTTTTCACCTTTCCTTCCATCCGTAGTTCGGAAAAAGTAAGCACTTCCTTTGCCGGCCGGCGATTTGGAAACAACTGGTACCAATCTTGTACGTGTCCACCCGTAGAATGGCTTTTTTCGAGCAAAGTGGCATGATAACCAAGCTCGGCTAACGTTATTGATGCTTCCATTCCGGCGATTCCACCTCCGATAATTACTACTTTTTTACTCATTGGTAATCATTATTATGCGTTTAACATGGACGGTTTCATGGGTATACCGATATCTTCCCCGTTTTTTCCAAGGTATTTTTTAAAAGGATCGTATGGAATGCCTATTTTATTGAGCAAAGGTTCGGTAGGCACCTGGTGAAGCTGCAACCCCAAATCCCAGGGGTCGAAGCCAAGAATCAAACCGGCGACTTCTTCGTAGGTAAATACCGGAATTCCGTGGCCATCCTCGCCATACGTTTTGCCTTCCATTTCGCTGATTACGTATTGCCAGCGGTCGAGAAACATGGGACAACCCGGGCAGTTGGTGATGATCATGTCGGGTTTGTAGGGAGCCATAGACTCAAATTTCTTTTTGGAACAAGCCACCGAGAAACCGCGGTTAGCTTTTACCAGATATTGCCTGAATCCGAAGCCGCAGCAATGACGGCGTTCGGGATAGTCAATCACTTCGCCACCCCAATCTTCCACCATGCCGGTGAGTACGTAAGGATATTCCGCTCCGCCCACGCCTTTGCTCGGAAACATTTTTGCATAGTGGCAACCGATATGTTCCACAACTTTCAGCGGTTCTCCGGTTGTTTTATTGATGAGGCGGTATTTGCCTTTGGCGGCTATTTGTTTGCGGAATTTATAAATAATATCGCTGGCATGAGCCAGGTTTTTAGGAACTTCGAATTCACGTCCCGTGGCTTTTTTCAGATAATCTCTTACCTTTTTTTCTTCTTCCGGAAAATGTTTCCAGGTTTCCATCACTTCGGTGTATAAGCCAAAAGAAGTGATGCAGGAAGGAACCAGATTTTGATATCCGGCTTCGGTCATCAGTGCAAACTGGCGGGCGACCACCGTCATGGTGGTATCGAAGGGCACAATATCAGAATGATAACCGATGCCGGTACAGGTAGTATGTGCCGGATTTTCATACACGTCCTTTCCGAGCACTTCTTTCATAATTTTCAGAAAAGCCCATTCCGAACCGGGAAAAAAGGTTTGCCGGATACAACTACGGACGTAAAAAAACTTGTCCTCTGCAATTTCTTTCTGATAATCTTTCCAGATTAGCCGTTTACCTTCTACCTTCATTTTTTGTTGTGTCTGTTGTTGTTAGTCGTATAAATGTTCAGGAAATATTCGCCATCCGTTCCGCTATCCAGTTCAAGGCCTAATTCCTTCGCTTTTTTACTCGAAAATTCTTCGATGGTTTCGAAACGTTTATTTCCTCCGGTGATTTCAAAAATCCTGGCTAATTCGTCCAGCGCTTCTTCGGGGATTTTACGGAGAGCGCCGGGTCCGTCGCCTTTATAGTTAGCGCCAAGGCGGTTATAAATTTCAGGAAGATGTTGCTGGCTCCATTCCCACATCGGCCCCTGTTCGGGATGAAGTTTAGCTGCAACCAATTCCGGAGAAACACAATATCCGGTTTTTAGGATGGATTTTCCTATGGTGCGTTTGAGAGCCAATTGTTGCCTGCCTTTTTCGGATTCTACAAAATATCCCAGTTCCTGCGAAAGGGAACGCAAGGCGCAGATGATGAGTCCCGGAACATTTCCCCGGGGGCAACGCGTTTTGCACGACATACATTCGCCGCAATACCAAATGGTTTCGCCTTTGAGCAAGGCTTCTATTTTTTCTTCGTCCCGGGTTTGGACAATATCAACGATTTGTCGCGGGTCGTAGTCGTAAAACTCGGCGGCAGGGCATATCGCCGTGCATGTGCCGCAATTAATACAGGCTTTCAACCCTTCCCTGAACCGGACGTCTTCCTGCAACTTGTCGAATAGTTTATTCATTTTATTTATAAAAGCGTATAACGAATAATTTCAATGATTTATTTCCATTCCTTCGGGAATGAAAGGACGAATATCGCCTCCGTAGCCATAAATTTCGCGAACGATGGACGAATTTAATGCGGTATATTCTGGATTACAAAGCAGGAAAATGGTTTCGATGCCGGGATCAATATTTTTATTGATCGTACCAATGCTCCGTTCAAATTCAAAATCGGCAGCCGTTCGCAATCCGCGTAAAATGTAATTTGCATTCACCAATTTGCAAAAATTGACCGTTAAACCTTTAAAACTTTGCACACTTACCGTCGGATAACTGCTGAAAACGTGTTCGATCCAGTTGATTCTCTGTTCAAGCGTAAAGTAGTTTTTTTTATCCGCATTTTGCCCGATAGCCACAATAATTTCTTCGAACAAAGGGATAGCACGGAGAATTATAGATTCGTGCCCTCGTGTAATGGGATCGAACGATCCGGGGAAAACAGCAATTTTCTTCATTAAAAATAATTTCAGCAAAAATAACAAAAGTAAAATTAAATCGGCTAATTCAAAATCGGATAATTAAACACCAGAAAATTTTGTCAGTTAGTATTTTTAACTATTTTTGTGAATTGTGTTTTTTTAACCTAAAAATTTTAATCAATTTAAATTCAGTAATATTATGTTTAAAGGACATCCTAAAGGGCTTTATGTTTTGTTTTTTTCCAACATGGGCGAACGCTTCGGTTATTATACCATGTTGGCAATCTTCACTTTGTTTTTGCAGGACCATTTTGGCTGGGACGAAACCCGTGCCGCCGGTTTGTATGGTATTTTTCTTGCCGCTATTTATTTTGCACCCATGCTTGGTGGAATTATTGCTGATGCCTGGCTGGGTTATGGCAAAACGGTAACCATAGGCATAATTACCATGGGGGCGGGTTATGCGTTGCTTTCGCAAACGGGTGCCGACCCTACCAGTATGTATATTGCCCTGGCGATTATTGCTCTTGGTGTTGGATTTTTCAAAGGGAACCTGGTCGTAATTGTTGGTAACCTGTATGAAAATTCGAAAATAGGGCATTTGCGGGATTCTGCTTTCAACATTTTTTATATGGGTATAAACATTGGCGCGATGTTCGCTCCCCATGTTGCCCGTTATCTTAAAAATTTGATGATGAGTCATGCAGGTTTTACTTATAATTCGGCTATTCCCAAGATTGCCAATGATGTGATTGCAGGAAACCCGGTTACCAGCGAAAATCTTCAGAAAATACAACAGATGGCCGGAACCACCGACATGGCTTCGCTTACCAGTTTTGCCCACAATTACCTCAATGCATTGGCTCACGGTTACAACTGGGGCTTTGCTGCCGCCGGTATTTCCATGCTCATCTCCATTGTGATTTTCATCGCATTCAAAAAATATTACAAGGAAGCCGATTACATGCAGAAGGATAAAATAAAGACCGGATCGGACGTGGAATTGACTCCCAAACAAACCCGCGACCGTATTCTCGCTTTGCTTCTCGTTTTTGTAATTGTGATTTTCTTCTGGATGGCTTTCCATCAGAATGGTTCTACGCTGACTTTTTTTGCGAAGAATTATACCAACCTGAGTGCAAGCAAATTTACTTTCCTGCTTTTCAATATCCCAAGTTTATTGGCCATTTTTGCGGTAATTCTCGGAGCCGTTGCCATTTTCAATAAGGCAAGCAAGGCAAAGTTTAAAGCCCTTGGAGCCGGTTTTGTAGTGGCGGGCGCGGCTTACCTGATTTATATGCTTAAAGTTACCAGTGGTGATAAAATTGCCCCGGAACTTTTCCAGTCCTTTAACCCGATGTTTGTCGTATTCCTGACACCGGTTGTCGTTGGATTTTTTGCCTGGTTGCACAACAAACACACCGAACCTTCCGCACCAAGCAAAATTGGCATCGGAATGGTAATAACCGCTATAGGTTTTGCCATTATGATGTACGCTTCCTATACATTGCCCAGTGTGAAAGAGCTTGGCGGAAATGCGATTGATCAATCCTTGGCGGTAAGTCCATACTGGTTGATCTCTACCTATTTTACCCTTACCGTTGCCGAATTATTTCTTAGCCCTATGGGTTTATCCTTTGTTTCCAAGGTAGCGCCTCCTAAGTTAAGGGGAACCATGCAGGCCGGCTGGCTCAGCGCTACGGCTATCGGCAACTATTTAGCCGGTTATATCGGACGTTTTTATAAAAACTGGGAACTCTGGCAGTTCTTTTTGTTGTTGGTTGTTGTGGCTGCACTTTCGGCTATCATCATGTTTTCGATAATGCACATCATCAAAAGAGCGGCTACTTCGTAAATTATATTTTTTAATTTTTTAATGGGCAGAATCGAATGGTTTTGCCCATTATTTTTGTAAAAAGAGTAAAGCAAAATGAATTTTTCCTGGGGTCATAACCGTCGTTTCAATTCGTATTCCGAATATTTCAAGTTGAAATTCGGGAACCGTATCCAAAAGGTTGCTGTGGATGCCGGGTTTAGCTGCCCCAACCGCGACGGAACGCTGGGCATTGGCGGATGCACCTATTGCAATAATCAGGCGTTTAATCCTTCGTATTGCCTGCCCGAAAAGCCTGTTCGCCGGCAAATTGATGAGGGCATTGAATTCCACCTGAAACGTTACCGTCGCGCCAAGCAATACCTCGCCTATTTCCAGCCCTATTCCAATACCCTTGCCCCGCTCGAGAAACTTAAAGAAATCTATGATGAAGCCATCCGCCATCCGCTGGTTTGCGGATTGGTGATCGGAACGCGACCGGATTGCGTGGATGAGGAAAAGCTGGATTATTTAAAAAAACTCTCCGAAACGCATTATGTAATCATCGAATACGGGGTGGAATCGTGCAACGATCAAACCCTCCGGGCCATAAACCGCCTGCATACGTTCGATCAGTCGAAACAAGCCATACAACTGACCGCTTCCAGGGGAATAATGACGGGCGCTCATTTTATTTTCGGTTTACCCGGCGAAACCCGTGAGGAAATGCTTAACGAAGCAACCCTTATTTCGGCATTGCCGCTGACTACCGTAAAATTCCACCAGCTTCAGATTGTAAAAAATACCCCGATGGCGAAACAATACCAGGACGATCCCGGAGGCTTTCAATTTTTTACCCTTGACGAATACGTTGATTTTATCGTTGATTTTCTCGAAAAACTCAACCCTGCCTTTGTGGTGGAGCGTTTTGCCGGGGAAGTGCCTCCCCGCTTTCTTGCCGGACCGGGCTGGGGATTGATACGCAACGATCAAATCGTACACCGGATTGAACAGCGCCTTGAAGAACGGAATACCTGGCAGGGCAAAAATTTCGGATAATCAGTGGTGAAAGGTTGTCCAACTTCTTGTTTGGACTAAAACAGATTCCTCCCTCCGGTCGGAATGACAGTCGTCCTAAAAAAAAACGGGATGGATAGTGGGCGGCGAAGCCGCCCACTATCCATCCATTACCACCATCTTGTGAACCGTCATTCCGACCGAAGGGAGGAATCCGTTTCACTATCGCCAGTCGCTGAGCCATCATTCCGAACGCAGTGAGGAAACTGCTACACCATCACCAGTCGCTCGATTATTATAAACACTGAATCCTCGTTTTAACTTTTATAAAATGGCAAAAGCCTTCCCGGTGGTTCGTTTTAACTTTTATAAAATGGCAAAGGCCTTCCCGGCGGTTCGTTTTAACATTTGTAAAATGGCAAAAGCTTTCCCGGCGATTCGTTTTAACTTTTATAAAATGGCAAAAGCCTTCCCGGCGGTTCGTTTTAACTTTTATAAAATGGCAAAAGCCTTCCCGGCGGTTCGTTTTAACTTTTATAAAATGGCAAAAGCCTTCCCGGTGGTTCGTTTTAACATTTGTAAAATGGCAAAAGCCTTCCCGGCGGTTCGTTTTAACATTTGCAAAATGGTGAAAGCCTGCCGCAGCTCTTGTTTGAACTAAATCAATGAATGGGCAGGGTGAAATTGAAAGTGCTTCCTTTACCTTCTTCGCTTTCCGCCCATATCTTTCCGCCGTGTTTTTCCACAAATTCGCGGCAAAGGATAAGCCCCAAGCCGGTTCCCTGTTCTTTTTCGGTGCCCGGAGTACTGTATTTGCTGTCGATCCTGAAAAGTTGTCCGATATTTTGTTTGGGGATGCCGATGCCATTGTCCTTCACCGAAAATTCGATATTACCGCTATGTTGGTGGCAGCCTATAATGATGCTACCGTTACGGGGAGTATATTTAATAGCATTGGCAAGCAGGTTGCGCAAAATGGTATTCAGCATGTTTTTGTCGGCATAAACCTGGCAGGGCTCGGAAATATCAATGGTAATAGTAATGTTTTTCTTGCCGGCAATGTTGCGGGCAATAGCAAGAGTGTCGCTGATGTCCTGAGATAAGGCAAACGTTTCGGGACGAAAATCAATTTTACCGGTTTGGGAGCGTGCCCAAACGAGGAGATTTTCGAGCAAATCATACGCCTGGCGCGAAGACTTCTTTATCATATTCAGGCTGTCCTCAATTTCCTTTTCGCTATACTCGCGATAGTTTTCCATCAGCAATTCCGAAAACCCGATGATGGAATTAAATGGGCTTTTCAGATCGTGGGCAATGATGGAGAAAAATTTATCTTTGGTGGCATTGCTTTCTTTTAGTTCTTCGGAATATTTCTGTAATTGCAACTCCGATTGCTTGCGTTCGGTGATATCGGTAAAGGAAGCAATGATCTTACGATGACTTTCAATCATTGCCACCGACATCAGCCCATGTTTAATTTTTCCGTTTTTATGATAGAACGTAAATTCGTACTTATCGGGAGCTTCTTTCGGATTATTAAGCCGTATCCGGTTATATTCCTTCAGCCGTTCAAGGTCTCCGGGAGGGATTTGCCGGGTCCAGCTCATTCCTATCACTTCCTCGCGGCTGTAGCCGCCCATCTGGCAATAAGCATCGTTGACCATCGAAATGGTAGTATCCGGCTCAATAATGGCAAGAGCCGAAGAATTATTTTCAAAAATGGCACGGAATTTTTCCTCGCTTTCGCGTAATGCTTTTTCGGCAAGAATACGTTTTTCTTCCTCTTTGTCGGCATTCCGGAAAATGATACGGGTAATATTAATGATAATAATACTGGACAACGTAACCAGTATAATCGTAAGCAGAGCTAAAAGTAAAGCCGGATTGATATGGGAATAATTGATAAAAAAATGCTGGAGAAAACTGTCGAACAGAATTCCTGCCACGATAAGGGGCAAAATGGTTCGCAGCACTCTGGCACTTGCCGTATTGCCACTGAAATGACGCAGGATAACAGTCCGGCTTCCCGATATGGCAATCAGTCCGCATCCCAGAAACAGAAAACAAAAAGCGGTGGGCGCTGCCATAGGTATTAGTTTGCCTGAATATAAAAAAGGGGTTCCCAAAATATATCCTAATCCTGCCAGAAATCCGGCGAAGGCAATAATTAGTCCTGAAATTCCAACAACATTCAGCGAAGAGATTTTGTTTTTGCCAAATAGTTTAATCAATATTGCCGTATTGCTAATAAAGAATAACAGACCCGTATAAGGCGACATCCGGTTGATGGGAAAATTGTCTATTTTCCCCCGGACAGGAAACAAAAGATGGTCGATGAAAAGATTGGAATGAAAGAAAACACTGGCAAATTGCAAAAAACCATAGACAGCCATAATTATAACGACCCCGGTAATAACAATCTTGGTCGCTTTTTGGCATGAGTTGCAAATTCCTAAACATAAGATAAAACCCAGCAGAATAAAACAAATGGCGGAAGCAAAGGACATGGGAACATAACCATCACTGATTCCGGCCAGCGCCAGGTTTCCGCTTATCCAGCCGGTCAGCGCCACCAAACTTGTCAGTAGCACTATGGCACCCGATAGCAATACGATGTTTCGCAGATCGGTAATTTTCGAAAATTTATTTTTTTCAGACATGGCAGATTCTGGTTTTATAAATATTTATTTAAAGTTTTAAGGAGTACTTTTTTATCCATTGGTTTTGGAATAAAATCATTACATCCGGCTTCGAGGCATTGAAACTTGTCGTCGGCAAAAACATAAGCTGTAAAAGCAATGACCGGTAAAGTTTTATTAAGTTTCCGTATTTCGCGAGTAGCTTCATATCCGTTCATCACCGGCATCTGAATATCCATCAAAACCAAATCCACCGCCGGATTACTCATACAGATGTCGAAAGCTTCTTTACCGTCTTTGGCAAAAAGCAAAGAAGCATTGGTTTTTTTCAGATAAACACTAATTAAATCGAGATTTACCTGTACATCGTCGGCTACTAATATCGTTTTGCCTTTAAAATCATAATCGTTGTTATCTTGCTTTTTGTCATTGTTTTTCTCGGTCCGTATTATAAAAGGGGTATATGGAATAGTGAAATAAAATGTTGTTCCTTTTCCTTCTTCTGAGCTAAGCCATATTTTGCCACCCAGCAATTCAACCAGCCCTTTTGAAATGCTAAGTCCAAGCCCGGTGCCTCCGAATTGCCGGGTATGGGTTTCTTCTTCCTGCCGGAAACGTTCAAAAATGATGGATTGTTTGTCGGCGGCTATTCCTTTTCCGGTATCCTGTACAAAAAATTCCAGGTTGTCGCCCGAAAGGGAATACCCGAAGCGAATAAATCCGTTGTTAATAAATTTCAGACTATTATTTATCAGATTATACAGAATTTGCCGCAACCGTATATCATCAGAAATAATGTGGCTTTGTGCGTCCTGTAAAGCCTTATCGAGCTGCAGGGTGATTTCCGTTTTTCCTTTCTGAACAATTTCGTTTTGATACGTAATGAATAATTCGTCGAGCAGATGGTTCAGGTTGAATTTTATGTTAGTTATTTTAAGCTGATTGCTGTCGATTTTTGAAATGTCAATGATGTCGTTGATGATGGAGAGAAGGTGTTGTCCATTAGTTTTGATAATATTAATAAAACGACGTTTTTCGTCAGGCTGAATGGAATCATCGTTCAACAGATCGGCAAAACCGAGAATCCCGTTCATGGGTGTACGTATTTCGTGCGACATATTTGCAAGAAAAGCCGACTTTAAACGATCGCTTTCTTCGGCTTTGGCGAGGGCTGCTTCTAAATCCTGCATAGCTTTGGTACGCTGAATAGCAATGCTGATTTGGTGTGAAACAAATTCAAGGGTATTTTTGTCTTTCTCACTGTAAGCATTGACATCGTCATAGCTTTGTACAACAAAGGCTCCTATTGCTTTACCTTCTACCTGTAATGGGACACCAAGCCAGATTTTAGAAGGTTCGCCGATAAGATTAATTTCCCCTTTTTTATTCATTTCAAGATATTCCTTATCGGTTATAAGCATTGACTTATTATATTTTATAATACAACCGGTAAGTGATTTTTCGGCAGGCCAGGTTTCAATGGAATCTTTCTCATCGCTATAATAAGGGGAAGAAAACATTCCTGTAGTTTCATCATAAAAAGCGACATAAAAGTTGCTTGTATCAAGGAGTGTACTAAGTTGCTGTTTTATTCTTTCAATTAGTTCTTTCAGGTTGTTGGTGGAGATTGCTGTATTCGAAATGTTGAACAGCACTTTTTGTAATTGTTCGGCATGTTTGCTTTCGGTAATGTCTTCTACTGTACCTTCATAATACACAGAGTTATTGTTTTCATCCCGGATAAGCCGGGAACTTTCGCGAATAAAGACATTTGTACCGTCTTTGCGTTTCCAGGTATATTCCAATCCGTGAACATAGCCTTGTTTTTCGATGGTATCTTGAAAGGTTTTGCGTTGATAATCTAAGGCATAGCCTTCTTCGGAAATATTCCGTTTTTTCAAATCTTCCAGAGAGTCGAATCCGAGCATTTGAACCAGGGTAGGGTTTGCAAGTATAATCTGCCCGTCGGGAGTCGTCCGGTACAAACCAATGGTAGCGTTTTCGTAAAGGCTACGGAAGCGTTCTTCGCTTTCAATCAGGGCTTTTTCTGTTTTTTTTCGTTCGGTAATGTCGTGGCCCATGCCGACTAATCCAATGATATTACCAAGTTCGTCGCGCAGAGGTATTTTAGAGGTAATAAGCCATCGTTGAATGCCTTTTGGGTCATAAAAATCTTCTTCGCGATTAATTATTGGGTTACCGGTTTGCAGGATGTTCATGTCGTCGGTATATCCCCGGATTCCAATTTCATTTCCAAAGATTTCCTTGTCGGTTTTTCCGATAATATCGGTTTCTGATGATTTGCCTATAATTTCCACATCGGCGCGATTGGCAACAATTTTGCGGGCTTCCTTATCTTTTACATAAATGGTATCCGGCAGGTTATCGATAAGCGTACGAAGCAGGATGCGTTCGCGCCTTACGTCTTCCTCCGCCTGCTTCCGTTCGGTGATGTCGGTGATGAATCCTTCGATATAAAGCAGGATGTCGCCGTCGTATATTCCGTGTCCGCGTTCCCAAACATTTCGGATGGTGCCGTTTTTTGTAATAATACGGTATTCATCTTCGAAAGACAGATGTTCTTTAAGCGATAATTGCCATGTTTCCCATAAACGTTTTCTGTCGTCGGGATGGATGATATCATTAAAGGATAAAAGTTTGTTTTGCAAAACCTCTTCAATAGCATAACCCGTCAAGGCGACAAATCCTTCACTGAGATAATCCATGGTCCAGTGATGATCGTTAGCACAACGGTAAATAAAACCGGGCAGGTTGCTGATGAGGTTTGCCAACGTTTTTTCGCTTTTTTCAAGAGCTTCCTGGTTCTTTTTATCTTCGGTAATATCGCGGATGTATCCTCCAATGCCGAAAAACCCATTTTGTAAAGGAACCCTGAATTTGTGTGTTTCATAAAATTTATCACTGATTTGTTCTTCGTTGATGACGACGGTATCGGAATCAAGAGCAGCAATATCCGAAACGTGGCACATTTTTGCAGCATCGTCACTCATCAGTTCGAAATCGGTTTTTCCGAGAATATCCTTTTTACCTTTTCCGAAAAATCGTGCATAGCTATTGTTTACGATCATGTATCGAAATTCACTGTCTTTTAAAAAAGCCAAGTCTTGCATCGAATTGAGGAATACACGATATCGTTTCTCATTTTCGCGCAGGGATTCTTCAGCATGTTTATGTTCCTGCCTTATCTTAGCCTCGGCGATTTCGCGTTTTATCACTGAAATGAGCCGGATAAGATTGTCCTTCATCAGGTAATCGTGAGCGCCGGCTTTCATCATTTCTACCGCCGTTTCTTCGCCAATGGTACCGGAAATAACAATAAACGGTATATCTTTTCCGGAATCTTGCAGGAGCTTGAGCGCAGAAGGGGCATCAAATTGTGGCAAGCTGTAATCAGCAATAATAACGTCCCATGATCTTGAGTCCAATGCTTCCTGCATTTCAGATGCTGTTTCCACCCGTTCAGAGGCAATGGAGAAACCGGCTTTTTGAAGGTAACGAAAAATCAGTTGGGCATCGTTTTCTTTATCTTCAATGATGAGTAAACGCAAATGGGGTTCCATAAATAATTTCAGATTAATGTATCGGGGGTGTTTCGTTAATAACTAACCAATAGAGACCGAGGTATTTTACTGCTTCGACAAATTGATTGAAATCAACGGGTTTGCAGATATAGCTGTTTACGCCTAAGTTGTACCCTTTTATCAGGTCTTGTTCTTCGCGTGAAGAGGTGAGAATAACCACCAGTAATCTGCGTGTACGTTCGTCGGCTCTTATTTGTTTTAGTACTTCAAGGCCGTCGACACGTGGTAGTTTTAAATCGAGCAGGATAAGGGTCGGCATTTGACTAAGGTCGCGACCGGAATATTTACCTGTTCCAAACAAATAATCGAGCGCTTCCTGTCCGTCCTCGGCAACGATAATTTCGTTTAGGATATGTTCTTTTTGCAGCGCCCTTTTAGTCAGCTCTACATCGCTGGGATTATCTTCCACCAGCAGGATAGTTTTTTCGTTTGAATTCATGATTTTATATAATTAGGTTATACATTGATGAGCCTCTCTTCTGCCTACTTCTTCCTTTCTTCATTTATGGTAAAATAAAACGTGCTTCCTTTATCTACCTGCGATTCCGCCCATATTTTGCCGCCATGACGTCGAATAATGCGTTGTACGGTCGCCAAACCTATACCTGTACCCGGAAAATCACTTTGCTTGTGCATGCGTTGAAATGCCCCGAAAAGTTTTGTTGCATAAGTCATATCGAATCCCACGCCATTGTCGCGGATAAAATACGTTAGTGTGTCATCAATCAGGGCTGTTCCAAACTCAATTTTTGCAACAGTCTGCCTTTTGGTAAACTTACATGCATTGTCGAGTAGGTTAGTAAGCGCAATTTCGAGCAATTGCGAATCACCCGTGATGGATAACCCGCTTTGAATAACAAAGTCAAGTTTGCGGTTGGGGTTTGCATCCTTCAACCGTTGGCTAATGGTATTGGCAAGAGCCGTTAAATCAACATTTCCCAGTCGTAGTTCTGAACGGGTAACCCGCGATAGTTTTAATATATCGTCGATTAGTTGTCCCATTCGCTGCGTTTCGTTGCGGACGCGATTTAGGTATATTTTTGCCTGATCGTCGAGCAGATGTTCATAATCTTCCTGCAGGGCAAGGCTCCAACCATCAATACCGCGGAGTGGCGCGCGCAGATCGTGCGAAACGGAATAGCTGAATGCTTCCAGCTCTTTGTTGGCTGTTTCAAGTTGATGGGTGCGTTGAGCCACGCGATGTTCAAGTTCGTCGTACAGTCTTACATTTTCTATTGCCCGTGCCGCAGCGTCGGCAAGAGTTTGAAGAAGGTTTACTTCCATTTCAGAAGGCGTATACTTATTTGCCCAATAGTTCCCTATGGCTCCAATGGGTTCAACAGTTGCAATGGGAACCATGGCAAGGCTTTTTACGAAAGTGGGTCGGTATGCATCGGCGGGAATACGTACATCGGAATAAATGTCTTCGATAATTGCCTGTTTATTATTTATCATGACCCAGCCGCTGATGCAGTATTCCATAGGGAATTTTTGTCCTTTCCATAAAGGACTAATGGCATCTTCATCGGCGTAATAACATAATTCGTTTTTGCGATAAATAAAAGTAACGCCATCGGCACCGGTTAATTTGCGGGCTGAAATTTTTACGGTATCCTGTATGGTTTGCAAATCGCGGGCAAGGGCTAATTGCTGGATGGCATGGATAAGCTGATGAAGTTTGGAATTGAGCAGGCGAATTTCTTCTTCCGCTTTTTTCCGGTAGGTGATGTCGCGGGCTATCGTTTGAAATGCTTTTTTACCTTTAAAAACAATGGGAATAGAGATAATTTCCACATCAACTATTTCCTTATTGAGCTTAACGAATTTTGATTCAATAAAGGTAGGTTTTTCATTGGTTTGTTGAATTTTGATTAATCGCTGAAGCGAAATGTCCCGAAGATCGGGATGAATAAATTCTACGGCAGGAATATCTTTGATCTGGTCAAAATGTTCGGCGCCAAGGATTGAAAGGGTGCTGGTATTGGCAAAGAGGATTTTTCCATTCGATTGAATGATGACAGCGTCGGGGGTAACATCCACCATCAGACGGTATTTTTCTTCGCTTTCTTTCAACGCTTCTTCAGCTTGTCTGCGTTCGGTAATATCTTCAAAAAGAACGGCAAATTGTCCTTTATGATGACTAAAAGCGACCACGCGATAATACCGGTTGAGGTCTTTTGAATAATTTTCGAAAGTAACCGGTTCGCCGGTCAATGCTACTTTACCATAGGCTTCTATCCAGTACGGTTCAGTTCCGGGTAAGACTTGCAGCACTGTTTTTCCTATTGACTCTTCGGCACGGAGCCCCGTCAGTTTTTCAAAAGAAGGATTCATCAGTAAGAAGCGGTAATCAACGGGAACGCCCTGGGCATTACAAATAATTTCATGAAGGGCAAAGCCTTCTATCATTTCATTAAACAACGAACGGTATTTTTCTTCACTTTCTTTCATTGCTTTTTCAGCTCGTTTGCGTTCGGTCAAATCGCGACCGATGGATTGGTAATATGTTTTTCCTTCAATAGTAATCAGCCGGGAGTTGAATTCTACCTGAAAAGTCGTTCCATCTTTGCGCTGGTGAATTGTTTCATAAAGAACAGATTTTTTTTGATGAATTTCTTTGACAATTTCCTGAAGTTGGAGTTGTGTTGCTTCCGAACGAAGATCAGCTAAATTTTTACCAATGAGTTCCTGGCGGGTATATCCATAATTACGGAGTGCGCTGTCGTTACATTCGACGACATTCAGTCTTTCATCAGCAAGCAAAACAATGTCGTTGGCATATTTCACAATATAATCGAAATGCCGGGTTAACGCCTGCTTTTCCATATCCAGTTTGTATTGTTGCCGTTTCCAGATCAGGTAAATGATAAGTGCCGCAATCAGCACAAGCAATGCGGTAAAACCGAGAATACCATACGACAGAATCCGAACTGGCCGGTAAATTTCATCCATATCTGCTTTTGCCACGATAAACCACGAAGTGCCGGGGACTTTTTTTATATCTGCCAGCACTTTTACTCTCCGGTAATCGATGCCTTCTGTTATTCCTGTTATCCCTAACGCTGCTTTTGTCGTAAGAAGAAGGGTATCGGTAATTGAAAATTTTAACCGTAGCGCTGTATTTTTGCGATGGCGAAGTTCATTAAGGAAAACAACGCTATCGCCTTCCCGTCGAACAAGCATGGTTTCGCTACTCCGGCTGGGGGTAGGCCAGGTTTGAATAAGAGGAAAAAGAAATTTTGAGGGGGCAATCCTGAAAAATAACAAGGCGGTCAATCCTTTCTGGTTTTCGGGCGAAGAATACAGCGGAATAACCAGGTCGAGATGCTGGCCAAGAATAGAATTGGAATGTATGTCGGAAAATATAACTGTTTTCTTTTTTATTGCTTCTCTTGCTATCTTATTTCCAAATTCGTAAAGATGATCGGCAGATAAGGATTTTATTACAGGGTTCAGATTCGTATCTTCAATCAGAAAAGACAAATACCCATAATTTTTTTGAATAACGGTTAACCAGTTAAAAACTTCCCTGTAACTCTGATCACGGTTAATGCCGCCGAGGTATTGCTTAATATGATTGGTAAACGATTTATTGTAAAAAATGGTATTGGCATCTCCCAGACGTTCGTTGCGCCAGTTGACAATCTGGTCAACTTTTAGCTGGCTGATGGCTGCCAGTTCATTATGTTTATCGCGGGTTATGCTTTTTTTCTGATAGCTAAAAAGCAAATAGCCCGCAGTAGCAAAGACTATGGTGAGTAAAATAAAAACTGCAATGAGCTTAACTGCTTGCCGATTTTTTGAAGAAACCTGTTTCATATTTCCTCCATAAAAAACAAAGATAATAAAGAAAGAAATACTGTATAAAAAAATTGAGTATTTTTTTACTTAAAATCAAATAATATGCAAAAAAAACCAGGGTTTTGATAAATCCTGGGGTTTCTTTCTAAACAAACGGGCATTACTACAGTAACAATTCAAAAGTAGCAGCTCAAAAACCCCCAAGGTTTATCAAACCCTGGGGGTTTCTTTTAAAAAAAACGGTATCCAGCATGGTGGAGGTCTTCAGTCGCGTAACAAATGGGAGCTACCACAGTAGCAGTCTTCGGTCGCGTGACAAATGGGAGCTACCACAGTAGCAGTCGTCAGTCGCGTGACAAATGGGAGCTACCACAGTAGCAGTCGTCAGTCGCGTGACAAACGGGAGCTATCACAGTAGCAGTCATCGGTCGCGTGATAAACGGGAGCTACCACAGTAGCAGTCGTCAGTCACGTGACAAACGGGAGCTACCACAGTAGCAGTCGTCAGTCGCGTGACAAATGGAAGCTACTACAGCGCATGATTGATATTCAGAGCTAAAGCTTTTCGGTATCTAATACATCCCGGATTGGAAGCCGAAAAATATTTTTTTAAAAATTTTCATATCCATGGTAAGGGGATGGAATTTTTTTTTATAACTTTGTTTTTAAATATTAACCATAAAATTCAAATAATCATGAGCTACGAAATTTATTTTACCAAAAATCGTTTCCAAAGCTATTTGAATAGCCGCCGGAAACTTGTATTGTCTTTTACAACAGATCATGCCTTGAGATTGGATTCGCAAAAGGCTGATCCCGACATCAACATGTTGTATTTGCGAAGTATCCCGGTTTTTGATACTTACCGCAATAAGTATTCATTGTATGAAGCCATAAAAGGGTATTCGCGGGGCGAGACTTCCGGCTGGGAGGGTTTGCTCGATTCGGTACCCGAAAAGCTGCACCGGATGACGCTAAAGATAGAATTGGTATTTCCCAAAGGGACGCCGGAATATATCAGTATTTTACCCGACGGGGTATCGGCAATGAACAAGGGCGCATATGCCCAGCGCATCAATGCCTGGAGCGCTTTTGTGGAAAGGCTTTCCTCCAGGCCCGAACTTGCGTCGGTGCACGACGAAGCCGCCGCTTTTCTGCAGTTGGTAAGCGATACCCGCCAGTCGCAACAGGGAAAGGGCATTTCGCTGGATGCTGCCGCCACCGATCTGGATGCACAACAGGTATTGGTTTGTCAAACCCTTTACGGGAACCTGGGTTACCTGATGTATAAATACCAGGCTACTCCCGAAAAAATAGATGAGTTGTTCGATTTTTCGCTGCTTCGTCCCCGTAAACATGCCAAAACGGTAGCCGAAGGCGATGAAGAAAATTCACTGACGCTTACCGTACCTCCGGCATCTGTTGCAGAAGCTGGAATTTCGTTTACGGATGAAACAAAGTTCTCGTTTTACAATTCAGGAAACGTAAATTTAGGGATATTTACGGCAAGCCAGGCTAATGCCGCAGTACCCTCCGATGTACACATCCTCCCGCCCGACGAAGAGTTGGTGATAAAGGCGAGCCAGTTGGGTGCGGCAGGCAGTACCCTTTTGTTGGTAAACAATGCCCAGTCCACTACCGAAGGAGAACTGGAGATAGATATTGTGGAGTAAGTATAATATCCCCAACTTGTCAGCTTGCGAAGCACCTGACAGCGTTGGGCGATAAGACTTAAAGTTCTTTTGTCGTGCCGTTGAAGAAATCGAAATGTTTATAGAATTTTAGTACGTCTTCAAGTTTTATACCTCGTTCTTTAAGAACGGAATCATAAGCATACTTCAATGCTTCAAGCATTTTATCAATATCATCAAAATTCTGATGTAAAGTGGTAACAATTCTTACACCGGAATTATTAAAGGGCACTGCGGGATATTCTCCCCCCGTAATATAAAAACCGCGTTTCATAAAATATACCCCGATATCAGAGGTCATATCCGGTTTGCCGGTAGCAATAAAAGTAATGGGCGTAGGCTGGCTTCCAATGATAGGCAAGCCTAATTCAAAAGCCTTTTTTCTGACATAAACGATACGTTGTTTAAGTTGTGCTTGCCTTTCTTTTATTTCATTGCTAAGGTGGATTTTGGCGGATTCGATGATGGCGCCTAACGTAGGGGGTGCAACAGGGGAAGTAAACATCAGGGGTGCGCCCAATATTTCAATTTGTTCTTTCAGCTTTTCATCCGGACAAATAATTACGCCGCCTCCACTGCCGAATCCCTTACCTAAAGAAGAAAGTAAAACCAATTTTGGGTGGAATTTGGTTTTGGTAAGGAAAAATCCTTTTCCGTTTTCACCCATCCAGCTCATTCCGTGAGCATCATCCACATAAAGATGAAACTTGGGATAACGGTCCAGTAAATCCATTACTTCGGCCACAGGTATCGTGTCACCAAACATAGAGTAGATGCCATCGGCAAGATACCATATTTTGGAATAGGTAGCCGATAATTCTTTTAATCGCTTCTCCAGCAAATCCATACGGCTATGCCTGAGTATTTCCATTTTACTTCCTTGTGCAACCGCTATTTGTGCCCCAAGCTGAACACTGGTATGCACCTGCTGGTCAAGTATGATAAGATCATCTTTATCAATAATTGCCGGTAATGCTGCAATGTGCCCAAGCGTAGTGCGGGGAACCACTAAACAAGGTTGATTAAAAATAGAGGCAATAATGTCTTCCGCCTCCTTATAAATACCTAATTTTACGAAACTCCGGGATACTGCGGTATATACGCCGTATTTCATACTCGCTTCGGCAGCAGCTTTTCTTAGCCTGACGTCAGTTGATAGTCCGAGATAATCGCATAAAGCGAAATTGATATATTTTCCAGTGTCAAATTCCATTATTCGTCCGTCAAATTCCTGATTAATTGTATTTTTCATTGCAACCCCCTGCAACTTTCCATACCTTACTGTTTCCAGAGCTTTTTGTTTTATGCTTTCCATTATTAATTATGTTTTTCTAAACGAACTTGGTTATTATATCTAAATTCTATGAAATGGCAAATATAAAATAGATATGCCATGGAATGTAAATTTTGATAAAATTTAGAACAAAAAAGCTTGCTTAAAAAATAAAAATATCGTTTAATCAAGATTGATTTTAATAAAACATTTATATTTGCCTAATTACAATTAAGTATTCCCGCTGAATATCATTAATGGACAAACATTTCTATTCAATAATTGTTGAATTAAGCTAGAAGTAGTGTAAATAAAAAAAATGAAATACGATGATAAAAAAAATTGCAAGATAATTAATTATAATTTTAGATTTGTAGCCTCCAAAAAAGATTTTTTTGTACATTTATAGTTGTAATAAGTTTAGAATGGTGAAAAAGAAAGATAAAGAAAATGATGGGTTTATAAATTTTGAAACAAAATTTATAAAATCCTTAAGTTTTGTTGCGGTTTCTATTGCATTATCAGGCGTTATTATTAATTTCTTTATTGGATTTGAGACTGATATGCTTATCATGCCTTTAATTGCAGCTGTTTTTTTTACAGGAACTTATTTTTGGGTAAAAAGCAATAAATCAATTGTTGTCCTGAAGATATTACTCACGCTCAGTAGTGTCATAATTTGTAATTACTTATGGTGGAAAAACTATGGCTCTCATGGTGGTGCACCTTATTTTTTTATTATCATTTCGAGCATTTTGGTTTTTATGTGGAAGGGCAAGCAATTGGTGATTATCTTTAGTGCCATACTTATTAATGTTTTGGTATTATTTTATATCGATTATTCAAACCCACAATTAATTAGCAATTACGAATCTGATAATGCCAGGATTATTGATGTATATACAGGTTTACTTATGTATGGCTCTTTTATTTTTGTTCTTGTTAATCAAGCCAAAAAGAACCTAATTGACGAATACAAAAAAGCCAAACGTTCGGATGATCTTAAAACGGCTTTTCTTGCCAACATGTCGCACGAAATCCGTACTCCGATGAACGGCATCCTCGGTTTTTCCGAACTTCTCGATGACGATGAACTTACCCCGGAACAGCGCCGCGAATACATCAATATTATAAACGAAAGGGGTAGGCACCTGCTCACCATAATCAATGATATACTTGATATTGCAAAAATTGACAGCAATCAGTTGGAAGTTAGCAAGGTTACCTTTGATCTGCATCATTTGCTTGACGATATACTCATTTCTTATAAAAATGAACAAAAACAAAATGGCAAGGAACACATTAAAATAATTCTTGAGAAAGCTGTAGATGAAGAGAAAAGCTTTATCACGTCGGACGATCTGAGACTTCGGCAGATATTAAATAATTTACTAAGCAATGCCCTTAAATTTACCAAAACCGGTTTTATTAAATTTGGATATACTATCCAAGGTAATAAACTGGAGTTTTTTGTTCAGGATACCGGTAAAGGAATAGCAAAAGAGAAACAACCCATCATTTTTGAGCGGTTCCGTCAGGAGGAAGAAACCTATACCCGCCAATTCGGAGGCACCGGCTTGGGCTTATCCATTTCCAGAGGATTGGTTGAATTATTAGGCGGCGATATTAGGTTTGATTCTGAGGAGGGCAAAGGTTCTACATTCTTTTTTACCATACCGTATAATCCTTCGCGTGAGGTATCAGCTATGTATGAAAAAAAGGATCCGGTTAAAAAAGAATATGATTTTAGCGATAAACTTGTATTAATAGTAGAAGATGAAGACTATAATTCAGAGTTGCTTCGTTTTTATTTAAAAGAGACCAAAGCCCGGTTATTGTTTGCAAAAGATGGAAAAATAGCGGTAGATCTTTGCCGGTCGAATCCGTCTATCGATATTATCATCATGGATATTCAATTACCGGTAATGAATGGCCTGGATGCAACCATGGAAATAAGAAAATTCCGGGGAGATATACCGATAGTAGCTCTATCTGCTTATGTTTATGAGGATGATAAAAAAAGATACTTTGACGCCGGTATCAACGATTTTTTAGCTAAACCGGTTAAATCGGAAAAATTAAAAGAAATTATGTCAAAATATTTATCCTGAAACTGTGACTAAAAACGATTATTCAGTTGCTAATTTAGGGTTACCTATTGATAAAAAACGATTTAAAACAAAAAAACCAAGCCGAGACTTGGTTTTTTTGTATTTTTGAGTGGAGCTGCGGGGATTCGAACCCCGGTCCAAACAAGTAGCAAAAGTGCTTTCTACATGCTTATCCTTTCGTTGATTGTCGGACACAAACCGGTAAAAGGCGAGCCAATCGGTGTCGTATTCTCTTTGATTTTCGTCCTGCTGCCGAGACTTCAGCAGGCTTATTCCGGCTTTTTCGATGCTTCTGACGGGACGCTGTCGGACAGAGCTTCCCGGGAAGCAATTAGGTGTTTAATCCTAGATTAAGCAGCTAATGCGTAGTTATAATTGTCGCCGTTTATAGGCTGTGAGCATTGGGTTTTACGAGCCACTTACACAACGCTCGGCATGCTTACAATCCCACTCCCTTGCTGTCAAATCCAGTCAGCCCCAAAATGGACTGCAAAGATACAATAATGATTTTAGATTTTAGATTTTAGATTTGAGAATTTTAGGGAATGGTCATCTGAGCTAACAGCCATTTCTTCATTTCATCGGCTGTGCATATTTTAAAACATCATCGGCAGTAATTTCCTTGTCGCAAAGGATGGAAAGCCTTTCCACCACATTATGCAACTCGCGGATGTTGCCCGCCCATGGCATTTTCTGAAGTTCGGCCAGGGCTTCGCCGGTAAATGTCATAAGAGGTTTGCCTTCATTTTCGGAAATTTCCTTAATAAAATGATTGGCCAGGATCGGAATATCGTCCCTACGTTCGTTGAGGGACGGAACATGAATAAGGATAACGCTGAGGCGATGGTAAAGGTCTTCGCGAAAGTTTCGCTTTTCAATTTCTTCTTTCAAATCCTTGTTGGTAGCGGCAATAACCCTGACGTTGACTTCAATTTCCTTTTCACCGCCTACGCGCATGATTTTGTTCTCCTGAAGCACCCGTAATACTTTAGCCTGAGCCGAGAGACTCATATCACCTATTTCGTCAAGAAAAAGCGTTCCGCTGTCGGCTTGTTCAAAATCGCCTTTGCGCTGCTTGATGGCTGAGGTGAATGAACCTTTTTCGTGTCCGAAAAGGACACTTTCGATCAATTCGGAAGGTATGGCTGCACAATTCACTTCTACGAAAGGAGCGGCGGCACGGGGACTCAGCTCATGAAGCCAGCGGGCTACCAGTTCTTTTCCGGTTCCGTTATCACCGGTAATCAGCACCCGGGCATCGGTAGGAGCTACCCGTTCAATCATGTTTTTGATATCGTTGATGGCAGGTGATTCGCCTATCATATCATAGGTTTTGCTGATCTTGCGTTTCAGCACTTTTATTTCCGTAACATGGCTTGCTTTTTCTATGGCATTGCGCAGGGTAATAAGCAGGCGGTTCAGGTCGGGTGGCTTGGAAATATAGTCGAAGGCGCCTTTTTTGATAGCTTCCACGGCGGTTTCTATGGTTCCGTGTCCTGAAATCATTACCACAGGTGTTTCCGAGAGTTTTTGAATGGCTTCCAGTACTTCGATCCCGTCCATTTGCGGCATCTTGATATCGCAGAGAACAACATCATAATGACTGGCTTTGACCAATTCGATGGCAGTCATTCCGTCGGGAGCATCGTCCACGGTATACTTTTCGTATTCCAAAATTTCACGTAAAGTATTGCGAATACTTATTTCATCATCAACAATCAGAATTTTTGGCATGATATCATCGGTTTATTGAATGGCTTGTTTAGTGTCAGCCTTTATATTTTATCCATTTCCACAATTCTTTGTAATCAACCTTTTTTCCGTATAATAATATTCCTGTCCTGTAAATTTTGGCTGCCAGCCAGGTGGCACCAATAAAACCGAGTACCAGTAAAACCATGGAAAGAATCAGATCAAAAATAGGCACCCCGAAAGGTATCCTTATCATCATGATGATGGGTGAAGTTAAAGGAATGATGGATAACCAAAAGGATAAGGGGCCGTCGGGATTATTGATGACATATTGTGCCATGACAATGGAAAAGATGAGAGGTATCGTAATGGGCAACATAAACTGTTGCGTATCCGCATCGTTGTCCACCGCCGATCCGATGGCTGCAAAAAATGCGGCGTAGAGCAGGTATCCGAAAAGAAAATAAAAAAGAAAGGATCCAATCATCACTCCGAAATCAATAGAACCAATGGCTTCCAATATTCCCTGATTTTCGTTTACATTGTTTACTTGTTGCTGATAAGTATTTGCTGTTGACGGATTAACGCGGTTGTCGGTCATCATCTGTTGGGGTTTGGAACCGGAGAAAGTACTGGGATTAGAAACTTTAAATATTCCAACGATGGCAATGGTTAGCAAAACCCATAACAGAAACTGTGTTAAACCTACCAAAGCAACGCCGATAATTTTTCCCATCATCAGTTGAAAGGGTTTTACCGACGAAATGATAACTTCCACGATGCGGCTGGTTTTTTCCTCTATCACACCGCGCATGACCTGTGCGCCAAAAAGGAAGATGAAAAAATAGATGAGAATGCCGGAAAACATACCTAAAATCATGCTCACTTCCACAAAACTTTTTTCTTCGTTTCCCTTTTCGCCCATTTTGATGGAAGCTAAGGTTATATCCGATTTAATAGAATTCAGCACATCTTCGTTGATGCCGGAAGCCTGGAGTTTAAGTCGTTCCACTTCCTTTTCCATAGCCGATTTGATGTGCGATTTTATATTTATACCGGGTTGTTTGTCGGAATAAAGTATGGCTTTGGTGGGAACACTATAGGCGGGCTTGGGTATATAAAGGATGGCATACAATCCTTCCTTGTTCATGTTGTTTTTGGCAGTATTTATTTCTTCGGTTATGTACGTAAATTTCAGGTTGTCGGTATCGGGAATTTTTTTAAAGAAAATACCGCTTTCATCTACAACTCCAATTGTTCGGTCTTCGTCTGATTTTTGGGCAAAATAGGCCGGCAATATCATGAGCGCAGCCATCAAAATCGGACCTAAAATGGTCATAATGACAAACGAACGTTTACGAACCCTGGTTAAATATTCGCGCCTGATAATGAGAGAAATTTTGTTCATGGCAATAATTTTTGGTTTTTAACCTGCTTGATTGGTTTGCTGTTCAGCGGAACCGGAAACATAAGAATTTACGGTGGAGATAAAAATATCGTTCATCGTAGGAATGATTTCGTTAAAAGCATGAATGCCTACCGTCGGAATGAGATTCTGAAGCAAATCATTTGGTGTATACGAATTATTGATTTGGATGGTAGCTTTTGACGTTTCACCATCAGGAATAATTTCCTTTACTTCAAACGACGGGTTAAGCAATGTCCGCAGATCGCCGTCAAAACCAGAGAATTCAATTTCAAACAGATTTGACTTATAGGTTTTTTTGATGTCCTTCACCCTTCCGTCAAGTATTTTATGCGATTTATTGATAAGGGCAATATGGTCGCAAAGTTCTTCCACCGACGACATGTTGTGGGTGGAAAAAATGATAGTGGCGCCGTTTTTCCTCAGATTCAGGATTTCTTCCTTGAGCAGATTGACGTTGATGGGATCGAAGCCGCTGAAAGGTTCATCGAATATCAAAAGTTTGGGTTTGTGGATAATAGTAACAATAAATTGAACTTTTTGCTGCATTCCTTTGGAAAGTTCTTCCACTTTCCGATTCCACCAACCCTGGATTTCAAATTTTTCGAACCAGTATTTTAAGGATTTAATAGCCTCGCTTTTGGTTAATCCTTTCAGTTGCGACAGGTATAACGCCTGTTCACCGACTTTCATTTTTTTATAAAGGCCTCTTTCTTCAGGCAGGTAGCCAATTTGTTCTAAATGTGAAGGAGTTAGTGGTTTGCCTTCAAAAAAAAGAGAGCCTTCGTCAGGCCCGGTTATCTGATTAATAATGCGAATAAGTGTAGTTTTTCCGGCGCCGTTTGGTCCAAGCAACCCGAAGATGCTTTGCTCGGGTACCGCAATGCTCACGTTGTCGAGAGCCGTATGATTGGCAAACCGTTTGGTGATGTTGTTGGCTGAAAATAAATCCATCAGGTTCAGAGATTAATGATTACTATAAATGTTCGATGGTTTTGTTTCCAATACCAAACATTCATCAAACGAAATTACTGAAAATATTCTTTCATACGATCAAAAAAATTGTGATCGCGGCTTGTCGGATTCGGACGGAAATTTTCGGACGACATTAATTTTTCGAGCAATGTTTTTTCTTCGCGGCTGAGATTTCGAGGTGTCCAAACGTTAATACTTATTAGTAAATCACCTTTTCCGTAGGAGTTTAACGTGGGCAAGCCTTTTCCCTTCAATCGTAAAACTTTTCCCGATTGAGTGCCGGGTTCGATTTTTATACGAGCCTTGCCTTCAATGGTAGGAACTTCTATATTAGTACCCAGAGCAGCTTCAGGGAAACTGATAAAATGTTCGTAAAGCAGGTTGTTGCCATCGCGCCTCAGCTCGGGATGTTTTATTTCTTCAATCAACACGATTAAATCGCCGGGAACTCCGCCTCGTGCTGCTGCATTACCTTTTCCGCTCAGGGACAGTTGCATGCCTTCAGAAACTCCGGCAGGAATAGCGACGCTTATCACTTCTTCGCCTCTGATCACACCATTGCCACCGCAGGAAGTACATTTTTCGATCACAACCTGACCTTCGCCACCGCAATGAGGACATACGGAACTGGTTTGCATTTGCCCGAGAAAGGTGTTGGTAACCCGTGTAACCTGACCCGTACCATGGCAGGTAGAGCAGGTTTTGTAGGAAGAACCATCTTTGGCTCCGGTACCCTTACAATTCTGGCAGCTTACCAGCTTATTGACCTTTAATTTTTTCTCAACTCCATTGGCTATTTCTTCGAGGGTAAGACTTACCTTTACGCGAAGATTGGAACCTTTGTTTACTCTTCGGCGACGATCTCCTCCGCCGAATGAACTGCCAAAATTACTGAAACCACCGCCAAAAGCACTTCCAAAAATATCGCCAAACTGACTGAAAATGTCATCCATAGACATACCGCCGCCACCAAACCCGGCACTTCCGCCCATTCCACGAACACCTTCGTGCCCAAACTGATCATAACGACCTTTCTTTTCCGGATTACTCAACACTTCATAGGCTTCGGCAGCTTCTTTAAATTTATCTTCCGCTTCCTTGTTGTTGGGGTTTTTATCAGGGTGATATTTTAATGCCATTTGCCGGTAAGCCTTCTTTATTTCCGCTTCGCTGGCATTCCGCGAAACGCCTAATATTTCGTAATAATCTCTTTTAGCCACAATTAGTAACTTAGTTTTAAAAAATTTTTAATAGGCTAATTTTAATTTCCGATAACAACTTTGGCAAAACGAATCACTTTGCTGTTAAGTAGATAGCCTTTTTGAATTTCGTCCATTATTTTGTTCTTCATATCCTCCGAAGGGGCGGGAATTTGAGTAATGGCTTCGTGAAAATCGGTGTTAAATTCTTTACCAATGGATTCAATGGCTTCCAAACCTTTTGATCCCAAAATATTCATCAGTTTGGAATAAATTAATACCACGCCTTCTTTCATTGGTTTTAATTCTTCCGAATCGTTGAACGACTTGATGGCTCGTTCAAGATCGTCAATTACCGGTAGCAGGTTGGTTATAATGTCCTCAGAAGCATTTTTACTCAGCTCAATGCGCTCTTTCAGCGTACGTTTACGGTAATTGTCAAATTCCGAATACAGACGTAAATATTTATCAGTCTGTTCATCCAATTTTTGTTGAAGTTCTTCTTCCTTGCTTTCTTTTTTCTTTTCGGATTTTGAATGTTTCTCCGTTTTTGCTTCTTCTTTTTCAGGTTTTACTTCTTGTTTTTCTTCCGACGTATCTTCCTGTTTTACATTATTCTGCTCCTGGCTATCAATGGTATTATCTTCATCTTCAGTTTTTGTCTTCTTTTTTCCAATCATTGTTTTGGTATATTATAAATTGTAAAGAATTTAGTGTTTAAAAATTATCGAATATTTTCGAACAATCAAAGATTTTGCCAATTGTTTGCCTGCGTCAAATTGGCAGTGGTATATTTGTGTTTAAATGGTATCAAAGATAAAAAACGGTGCAAAAAAAGAACAGGATATAATAGATTAGCTATCAATTATTAGTCAATTCTGTGGATTTGAGCGCCGAGCTTTTGTAAACGTTGGTCAATGTTCTGGTAGCCGCGGTCAATTTGTTCAATATTATCAATAATACTTTTACCATCCGCCGAAAGGGCAGCGATTAAAAGGGCAACACCAGCCCGGATATCAGGCGAACTCATACGTATGCTTCGCAAACGATATTGATGGTTTAATCCAATCACGGTCGCACGGTGCGGGTCGCACAGTATAATCTGGGCACCCATATCAATAAGTTTATCCACGAAAAATAACCGGCTTTCAAACATTTTTTGATGGATAAGAACACTTCCTTTGGCTTGAATGGCAACAACCAGGGCGATGCTGATGAGGTCGGGCGTAAAACCGGGCCATGGAGCATCGGCAATGGTCATGATGGAGCCGTCCATAAAAGTTTCCACTTCATAATGATCCTGAGCAGGAATATATAAATCGTCGCCATGCAATTCTATCTGGATGCCTAAGCGTTTAAAAACTTCGGGAATAATACCTAAAGCTTGATAATTAACATCTTTGATGGTGATTTCGCTTTGTGTCATGGCGGCAAGTCCGATGAAACTACCCACTTCAATCATGTCGGGTAGCAGGCGATGTTCTGTCCCGCCTAATTTTTCAACACCTTTGATAGTAAGCAGGTTGGAACCGGTACCCGAAATTTTTGCACCCATGCGGATAAGCATCTTACAAAGCTGAACAATATAAGGTTCGCATGCGGCATTAAAAATAACCGTTTCGCCTTTGGCAAAAACGGACGCCATGATGATGTTAGCTGTTCCGGTAACGGATGCTTCGTCCAAAAGGATATAACAACCTTTCAATGAAGTGGCATCCACTTTATAAAGACCTTCTTCGAGGGCGTAGTCAAATTTTGCACCCAGTTTTTGTAAGCCTATAAAATGCGTATCGAGTCTTCGTCTCCCAATTTTATCGCCACCCGGCTGTGGAATATATCCTTTGCCGAAGCGGGCAAGCAATGGACCGAGTATCATAATGGATCCTCGAAGAGAGGCTCCTTTTTCCCTGAACTGAGTAGTTTTCAGGTATTCAAGATTTATGTCATCGGCCTGAAAGGTAAACGTTTCGGGAGCAATTTTAGCGATTTTTACTCCAATATCACTCAGTAGGCCAAGCAATTGATTTACATCACGGATATTGGGAACATTGGAAATGGTAACTTTTTCGGAAGTCAGAATAACGGCACACATCACCTGCAGGGCTTCATTTTTTGCACCCTGGGGAATTATTTCACCTCGTAACGATTTTCCGCCGATAATTTCAAATGAACTCATAATTAATAAAATAGCAAAAGTTTAAAAAATGCAAAATTGGTATTTGTGGTTTTTGCCTGCATTGGTTCTTTACTATCTACGCTAACTGCTGGTTTATTTTTTCCGGGGCCAGTTACGGTGACTTCTGGAATTGCTGTTTTCTTTTGTTTTTTCGATAAATTTTTTCTTTTTTGCCCGGGCAAGTATATCAAGCGTGTTATTGAGCCGGATGTCCTCGCTAAGCGTTAATTTTCCTTCGGATAAGAAATTCAAATGCTGACCGATAACTTCGTCGCTTACCGAATCGCGATTCCATGTAAGATAAGATTTCTTCATGTGATTGGCAATCACTTTGATAAAAGCATTTTTAGCCGGACCATCTTCCATCAGAATGGCTTTTTCGATAAGCAATTCAAGATTTTTTCCATAGTGCCTGAATTTAATGTCTTTATATGGATAGGAAAGTTGCTGGGGTTTATCGAGTAAGATCTGTGGCGAAGGGGCAGGAAAAGGAGAATCGACATCCAATTTAAAATCGGACATGATGTACAGATGATCCCAAAGTTTTCGTTTTACATCGCCCACTTCACGCATTTCGGGATGCAATTGTGCCATAATATTTACAAGAGAGTGTGCCATACGGTTGCGCTTCTCTCTGTCGGGTAAGTTAACGATGTATTCTATCATCATCTGAATGTTCCTGCCATATTCGGGAATGATCAGTTTTTCGAGTTGGGTGTAATATTCCATTGAGAAATAAAAAAGTTAATAATTATAGAATTTTTTAAAAATACGTAGTTTAAGGAAAATAGTGTAAATTTAATGATTATCAGTAGTGATAAATGGTTATAAATGAACACTCACATTATTTTGCACAAAGATAATGTATTTCTTGTTAAAAATCAATTGATGAACCAAAAGCGGTTGCAAAGTTAAAGATTTTTATTAAAAATAAAGGTGTTGGATAAGAATTTTCAATCCTATTCCCATTAATATCAATCCGCCGATGATTTCCATTTGTTTTCCGAATCGTCCGCCGGTTTTTTTACCTACCAGAATGCCTGTCATGGAAATGATAAAGGTAACGGCTCCGATAATGAACAATGCAATAATAATATGGACCCCAAGAAGTGCAAAACTAAGTCCGACGGCCAAAGCATCGATGCTGGTGGCCAACGACATACCTATAAGCACATAGAAATTAAGGGGATTGAATTTTTTTTCTTCGCCATTTTTCCATGCTTTGATACTTTCGTATATCATTTTTATTCCCAGCAAAAATAACAAACCAAATGCTATCCAATGGTCGAAAGCAAGCATGTAATTTTTCACCTGTGAACCAATAAACCAGCCAATAAGCGGCATCAACGCCTGAAAAAAAGACAAAGAAAAAGCTATTTTACAGGCGTTGAAAAAACTTATTTTATTCAGCGACAGTCCACTTGAAATAGATACTGCAAAAGAATCGAACGACAGTCCGATGGCAAGGATAAAAATGAAAAAAATGCCGTCCATTAAAATGGTTTACTTTTTTGCTTTTCCTTGATTAGCAACTTGTTCCATTAGTTTCTTGATTTCTTCCGGGTCGCCGAGGAAATAATCTTTTTGTAGGTTGAGTTTGTCGTCAAATTCAAAAACGTAGGGAACTCCTGTTGGAAGGTTCAGGTTTACAATGTCAGATTCGCTAATGTTTTTAAGATATTTTACGATGCCACGCAGGCTGTTTCCGTGAGCAGCAACGATAATTTCGTTATGTTTTTCGAATGACTTTGAGATTTCATTTTTCCAGTATGGAACAATGCGGTTAACGGTATCCTTAAGTGCTTCAGTCAATGGAATTTCATTGGGCATCAATTCTTTATATCGGGGATCGAATTTCGGATTGCGGGGGTCATCCATGCTTAAAGGGGCGGGGGGGATGTTGTAGCTGCGACGCCAGATAAGCACCTGATCATCTCCGTATTTTTCGGCCGTTTCGGCTTTGTTCAATCCCTGAAGATTGCCATAATGCTTTTCGTTGAGCCGCCAGGAATTTTTAACAGGTATCCACATCAAATCCATTTCCTCCAAAACTAACCAAAGCGTTTTAATGGCGCGTTTCAGATAAGAAGTGTATGCTAATTCAAAATTAAAACCATTTTCTTTTAATAATTTACCAGCTTTTTTAGCTTCGGCAATACCTTTTTCGGAAAGAGGAACATCCGTCCAGCCCGTGAAGCGGTTTTCCATATTCCATTGGCTTTCGCCATGACGTATCAATACTAATCGTTTCATCTTATTAAATTTTTTGCAAAGATAGGATGATTTTGAGTAAGTGCATCAAATTTGCTTAAATTCGCGGGCTGATTTATCTGCATAAACAAATCATATAAAATGAATATTTACAAAAAATTAAACAATCTTTTAGGATGGGTAGTATTTGCCTTTGCTTCATTGGTTTATATACTAACTTCCGAGCCAACGGCAAGTTTTTGGGATTGCGGTGAATATATTGCAACCGCAATGAAATTACAGGTAGGCCATCCTCCCGGAGCTCCTCTTTTCCAGATGATAGGCCGTTTCTTTTCGCTTTTTGCTTTTGGCAATGTGCAACATGTGGCTCGTATGGTTAATACCATGTCGGCATTATGCAGCGGATTTACCATATTATTTTTGTTTTGGTCCATCACCCATCTTGCCCGGAAGATTATTGTTAAACATGGCGAATTTTCCAAACCCAGAATGTATGCTGTTTTAGCCAGTGGCCTGGTTGGCGCTTTAGCTTATACCTTCAGCGATTCATTCTGGTTTTCGGCTGTGGAAGGTGAAGTATATGCCATGTCATCATTTTTTACTGCCATTGTTTTTTGGGCAATTTTAAAATGGGAAGATGAGGCAGACGAAAAATATGCTTTACGATGGCTTATCCTTATTGCTTATCTCATGGGCCTTTCCATCGGTGTTCACCTGCTCAATTTACTTACAATACCTGCGATAACGTTTGTTTATTATTTCAAGAAATATAAGAATCATTCCTTCAAAAATATTGTTCTTGTTTTTATAATTTCCATCATTATCCTTGCCGGAATAATGAACGGTATCATACCCTGGATTGTAAAATTAGCCGGGTTGTTCGAACTGTTCTTTGTCAATTCGGTAGGATTACCATTCAATTGGGGTACAATCATTTATTTTATCCTTCTGATAGGCGGAATTGTATGGGGCTTAAAATTCACACATAAGCATAAAAAAGTAGTTGCCAATACAATTTTATTTGCTTTTGTTTTTCTGTTGATAGGTTATTCTTCGTTTATGATGCTGGTAATACGTTCCAACACCAATACACCCATCAATGAAAACAACCCATCCAATGCCATTGGATTGCTTTCGTATCTTAACCGTGAACAATACGGCGACTGGCCTTTGTTAACAGGACAGTATTTTAATGCTCCATCCATAGATGCCAAAGATGGAAAACCGGTGTACGAACGGGATGATGCCAAAGGGAAGTATGTAATAAGCAATGATAAAAAAGGCACCGTACCCGTTTACGATCCAAGATTCACTACGCTGTTCCCGCGTATGTGGAGCAATTCGGAACAATCACAGATAAATGAGTATAAAAGATGGGGAAAAATACAGGGAATTCCTGTACAGGTTGAAACTCCCGATGGAACTCAGACCATTAACAAACCCACTTTTACCGAAAACCTGCGTTTTTTCTTCAGTTACCAGGTCAGACATATGTACTATCGCTATTTTATGTGGAATTTTGCCGGAAAACAAAATGATACTCAGGGATATGGTAACAATACCGACGGTAATTGGATTAGCGGCATATCTTTCATGGATAATGCACGCTTGGGGCCTCAGGATAACCTTCCCGACAGCATGAAAAGCAAGGGAACCAATAAATTTTATTTTCTACCTCTCATTTTGGGACTTATAGGCTTGTACTATCATTATAAAACCCAGAAAAATGATACATGGGTGGTTGCATTGTTATTTGTGATGACCGGACTGGCTATTGTTGTTTATCTTAATCAATACTGCCCGCAGCCTCGTGAAAGGGATTACGCCTATGCCGGCTCCTTTTATGCTTTTGCCATTTGGATAGGGCTTGGAGTGCTTGCTTTATACGATTGGATAAGTCGCAAACTCAAGCCTATGCTTACTGTTATTCTGGTTACCTTTTTTACGCTTATTCTTGTTCCCGGAATTATGGGACAACAAGGTTGGGATGATCACGACCGTTCCGGACGATATTCGGTTCGTGAAATAGCGAAAAATTACCTGAATTCATGTGCTCCCAATGCTATTTTATTTACGATAGGTGATAACGACACATTTCCCCTTTGGTATGCCCAGGAAGTGGAAGGTATTCGTACGGATGTGCGCGTAGTAAATCTTAGTTTGCTTTCCGGTAGCTGGTATGTCGATCAGATGACCCGCAAAGCTTATGATTCGGATCCTGTGCCTTTTTCGATGAAACACGACCAGTACCGTGATGGTAACCGCGATTATGTTGTGCTTTACGACAGAAACACCAAGAATATTTCTGTTAGCGTTAAAGATATCATCAGTTTTATTGCCGACGATAATAATCGTCTCGAGGCTAACAGTGGCAAACTCATGAATTACATTCCTTCAAAAAAAATGTATATTCCTGTTGATTCAAACTTTGTGGTTGCCAATGGCACTGTTCCCAAAGCCTGGGCCGATTCTATTGTTCCGGTAAATTTTGAAATAAAAGGCAATGGCCTTACAAAAAATTATTTGATGCTGCTCGATTTCCTTGCTACCAACAACTGGAAACGCCCGGTATATTTTTCGAGTCCTAATTTGGATGAAGCTTTTTCAGGACTTTCCGACTATTTGTATCTTGAAGGTATAGCTTATCACCTCATTCCTGTTAAAGTGCAAAACAATGATGGCCAGGCTGGCGGAGTAAATTCCCAACCGATGTACGATAATTTTATGAATAAGTTTACGTGGGGTAACATGAATAATCCCAAAGTATACCTGGATGAAACCCATCGCCGGATGGCTCTGAATGTTCGTAATAACTTTGGCAGATTAGCCGATCAATTGGCTGTGGAAGGGAAAAAGGATAAAGCCATTGCCGTTTGCGACAGGTGTCAGAAGGAATTTCCTGATAATTGCCTGACGTATGATTATTATATGTTGCCGTTGGCAGAAGCTTATTATAAAGCAGGCGCCTTTGATAAAGGCAATAAGCTTTTTACCCGTTTATTGAGCATTTACCAGCAGAACCTGGCGTATTATTACAGTCTCGACCCTATTTATTCCAGTCAGTTGAATATGGATAAACAACAGGCGCTTGCCGTAGTGCAACGCATTGGACAGGTGGCAAAGGCAAATAATCAAAAAGCGTTGGAAACAAAGGCTCTCGGCGTTTTTGAAAAATATTATGGTTTTTATGTGAAAGAAAATAAGAACCTGGGGCAATAGAAGATGTATCTGGTCAAATCTCCATTTTTTTACCGGTGGCTTTTTGGTAATAAGCTGATTTGGCGGATACCTGTAAGTGAGAAAATATTATTTTTAACTTTTGATGATGGTCCGGTGCCCGAAACGACACCGGACATCATTTCTATCCTCGGTCGTTACGGAATTAAAGCTACTTTTTTTTGCGTAGGCGAAAATGTTAAGAAACATCCTGCTGAGTTTGAATGCTTGCTTAGTGCCGGGCATGCGATAGGTTGCCATACATTTAATCATCTGAAAGGTTGGGATCACTCAACAACGGATTACGTGGAAAATGTTGAAAAGTGTAGTCAATATTTTCAGACTTCTCTTTTCCGTCCGCCATACGGCAGAATAAAATCATCGCAAATCGAAGCGCTTCGTCAGGAATACAATATCATTATGTGGTCGGTGCTTACCGGCGATTTCGACCGTAATACTACGCCGGAACAATGCCTGCAAAATTCCATCAGGTATACAAAAGCCGGTTCAATTGTGGTTTTCCACGACAATATCAAAGCTAAAAACAATCTGCAATTTGCGCTTCCCCAGTTTATTGAACATTTTTTAGCTCATGGATATCGCTTTGAGACATTGAAGGAAGAATTTTTGATTAACAAAAAAAAATCATAGGAAATTTTGTTGCCAATAAGAATTGGCTATTTTTGTTTATTCCCATTTGCATCTTCCAAGAAAGAGTTAATTCGTTTATTGGCAGATAGATAAAGCAAATGACAAGCATATTTTGCTATCAGGGGAATGTTAATTTATAATTGATAAAGAATCAAAAGGATAATTTTATGAGACAAACATTCCAATTATTCACTAAAAATAAAGCCGCGAAATCAGATGAAATTAGTACCAGCGTTACAACGAAAAATTGTTTTCCGACGAAAAATACAGACCTACGAAAGCTAAATGGCCTGTTGTTGATTTTGCTTGTTCTAATGCTTTCTTGTAACAAATCGAACGATAATGGATCTGATTCCAGTTCCGTAAAGCCGATTGACCAGCTTGTGGTAAACAAGAATTTTAACTGGTCCACGGGTAAAGATATAACGTTCAACATTATTGCAAGGGATAATATGGATAATCCGTTATCTAATATCCGGTTTAATATTTATACTGCTTCACCCGATTCAGAAGGAGTATACATTTCCGGCGGGGTTACGGATGCTTCTGGCGTTTGGACGGTAATACAATCTTTGCCTTCCTATCTTACAACAGTTACCATAACTACCGATTATCTTGGGTTGATAAGGGAAAAGAATGTCAGCATTACGGGTAGTTCCATCAATGTTATTTTCGGCGGAAAAGGGAAAAATATTATGCATCAGAAATCTTCCGAAATACCCTTAAAAAAAGTTGCCGGAACGCAATGGGTATATATGGGTGCATATAATTCGAAAGGCGTTCCCAACTATTTGCTCTCGCCCAACGATCCGGTAGATGCTTCTCTTCTGGACGATCTGAATGCTACCCTGCCCGAACGCAAGTCCGTGCCAATATATCATCCCGAATTTATAGCTTCCACCGTCCCTAATAATCTCAATCTTATTGAGACCTGCGATGTGTGGATTACTTATATTACCGAAGGAGCTACCTGGTTAAACAGCCTTGGCTTTTTTGTTTTTAATACCAATCAGCCGCCGCAAAGCGCTGCCCAGATTGATACGATTCATATTATTTTTCCTAATCTTTCCAATTCAGGAAGCGGTGGAGGATTGTTTCCCGGAAACAAAGTATACCTGGGGCGTTTCCCTGCCGGAAAATCGCTGGGCTGGGTAGTTGTTCCCAATGGTTGGAAAAATAATGGTGTTTCGGTAGGTAGTTATGTCCTTTATTCCATTCCGGAATTTAATCCGGAAAGCAGTCCAAGCCTGAAAAAACACATGCTTATTCTCCGTGATCCCACCCGTCTGGAATTTATGTACTCCTTCGAGGATTGGCGACGCGACGATCGATCCTGTGATAATGATTTTAACGACGGAGTTCTTTATGTAAAGGCTAATCCTGTTACTGCGGTTAATACCGATGGTATGCCAGTAATAGTAACTACACAGCCGGATACCGACGGTGACGGTATCCCCGACAATTTCGACGATTATCCCAACGATGCTTCCAAAGCGTTCAACAACTGGTATCCTTCCAAAACCACTTACGGAACCCTGGCCTTTGAAGACAACTGGCCTTCGAGAGGAGATTATGACTTTAACGATTTGGTGGTAGGATATCGTTTTAATCAAATTACCAATGCCCAGAATAAAGTAGTACAGGTTACAGCTACACTTATCACCGAAGCCATGGGCGCCAGTTTTCACAATGCCTTGGGATTTCAGCTTCCCCTGGCTCCGGCCGATGTGGCAAGTGTTACCGGCACCGATCTGCGCCATGCTCTTGTGAATGTAGCAACCAACCATACCGAAACCGGACAATCCAAAGCCGTGATTTTTGCTTATGATGATGCTTACGACCGTCTTCCTTCCAACTGCGGCATCGGGACAAATACTGAACTCGAATGTCCTTATGTTACTGCCGACACCATGCACCTGACCATTAATCTGACTAATCCGGTATCTTTATCTGCAATGGGAACGCCTCCATATAATCCCTTTATCGTCAAAAATCAAATCCGGGGCATGGAAATCCATCTTCCCGATTTTTCACCTACCGACAAAGCAGACGTTTCTTTGTTTGGAACAGATATCGACGATAGTCAGCCAGCCCTCGAAAGGTATTACAAAACCAAGACAAATCTACCCTGGGCAATCAATATCCTCGATAAATTTAATTACGTTATCGAAAAAACACCGGTCAACGAAGGTTTTCTCAAATTTAACAGTTGGGCTGAAAGTGCAGGTGCTAATTTTCCTGATTGGTATAAACCTGTTTCGGGCTATCGCGATGATACCAAAATCTATACTCATCCATAAACAGGTGAGTTTTGTCTCGGGTTAACCAGCGATGGCTTAATTTAACCCTGGCTTATATTTTATGGCAGTCTCCTTCGCAGACAGGATAAAATATAAGCCCTGTTTGTTTCGTTAATTCTTTATTATCTTTGCATCATGGAAACAACCCGTCAACAAAAAATATCCCGCCTTATCCAGAAGGATTTGAGCGAAATTTTCCGGCAGGAATGCAGGGAACAGTATGCTAATGCTATGATTACGGTAACCAAGGTAACGATAGCCAAGGATATGTCGCTGGCCAGGGTCTACCTGAGTATTTTTGCCGTAAATGATAAAGATCCCATATTCAAAAAAATTGTCAGCCGAACGAAAGAAATCCGCTTTCAGCTAAGTACACGCGTTAAACATCAATTGCGTGTTATTCCCGACCTGCTATTTTTTATTGATGATTCCCTCGATTATATCGAAAATATTGAAAATCTGTTGAAGGAAAGCTGAGGATTAGTTGATAGTTGATTGTTGTTAGTTGTTAGCCGTTCGTAAATTTAAATTCTAAATTCAAAACAAGGTGAATTATGACCCCATAAAACGCAGTCTTGGCAAGGTGTTTAATCAATCACCATTTCTGCGGAAGTTATTCTACCATCTGCTCGATTGGCTGTTGCTGCGCACGTGGCATGTTAAAAAAGAAATCAGGCTGTGGGTTAAAGAAACCGGTGAAAAAAAAGACGTTTGTTTACTCGATGCCGGCTCGGGTTTCGGACAATATTCCTATTTCCTTTCGGGATTGAATAAAAACTGGAAGGTGAAGGGCGTGGATGTTAAAACCGAACAAATTGAAGATTGTAACCAGTTTTTCGGGCGTATCAATCGTCGTAATGTCGCTTTTGCCTATGCCGATCTTACCCAATTCGACGAAACTGCTGTTTATGATTTTATACTTTCGGTGGATGTGATGGAACATATTCTGGAAGATGTGCAGGTGTTTACAAATTTTTCGAGAGCGCTTAAAAAAGGAGGAATGCTGCTGGTTTCCACACCATCCGACAAGGGTGGTTCCGATGTGCACGAACATGAAGATGGCTCATTCATTGGCGAACATGTGCGCGATGGCTATAACATTGACGAAATTCAGCAGAAACTGCGCAAGGCAGGTTTCTTGCGGACGGAAGCCTATTACCAGTATGGCTGTCCGGGAAAAATTTCGTGGAAACTTTCCATGAAATATCCCATCCAGCTTTTGGGCATAACCAAGCTCTTTTTTATCCTTTTGCCGTTTTATTATATCATTACTTTTCCTGTTTCCCTGGTTTTAAACTGGTTCGATGTACATGGCCGGCATAAAACCGGAACCGGGCTGATTGTTAAGGCATGGATGTAGATGGAAATTAGTAAGGAGTAAGTAGTAGGTAGTAAGCAGAAAGCAGTAGGCAGATATTACAATGCAGGTGTTAGATAACAGAATGCAGTAGGTAGTAAGCAGAAGGCAGATAACACAATGCAGTAGGCAGAGGGCAGTAAGTAGTAATCAGAAGGCAGTAATAAACAGCTAACATCCAATAGTTAACAGCAAACAGCCAAAAATCTTGAATTTTGATTTTTCAAAAAACTTTTATTTTATTACCTATCTTTGTAAAAAAATATGGCTATGGAAGCAATAATGATAGAAGCAACAAATAAAGCTGATGTGAAATTTTGGTTGCAATTAGCAAAGAAAACCGGCGTTAAAGCTAAAGCTATCAATACAGAGGAGATAGAAGATAGACTACTTGCCGCTTTGATCGAAAATGGTTTAAAGTCGGAAGATGTGGATCGCTCAAAAATAATGAAAGCTTTAGGTAGATGAAGACGGTATTTAAAAATACCTTTTTGAAATCAATTCAAAAGATAAGAAGCGAACAAATAAAGTCAGAAATCAGTCGCTCTATTGAGAATGTTGAATCATCAAATACCTTAAGAGCTGTTAATAACTTAAAAAAGCTAAAAGGGTATAAAAATTTTTATAGAATACGAATTGGAACCTATCGAATTGGATTAAAAATAGAAGGAAATACCGTTTACTTTGTAGATATTGATAATCGTAAAGATATTTACAAACGTTTTCCTTGATAGCAGGATAATTAGTAGGCAGTAGGCAGAAAGCAGTAAGCAGGAAACAGAAAGCAGTTGAGCGAAGAGCGAAATCCCGATATAGAAGCGCTTAGGAGGAACGACTTAGCGATTCTTCATCGGGATAGGTAGTGACTAACAGCCAGAATGTCCCGAAGTGGAAAGCCGAAATAAACAATAGAAACAATTAAACCATTGAACAATTAAACCTTGAACTTCTCTCTTTTCATCGCCCGCCGTTATCTTTTTGCCCGCAAAAGCCATCATATCATCAATATCATATCTGGTGTTTCGGTGGCTGGCGTAACCATAGGAACCATGGCGCTTATTGTAGTTCTTTCGGTTTTCAATGGCTTTGAAAAGATCGTCGTTTCTCTGTTCAACTCTTTTGATCCCGATCTGAAGATCACCGTGAACGAAGGCAAGACGTTTAACAACATTGACCTCCCGGCTACAGATATCAAGAAAATTCCCGGCGTAGTCCGTTATACCGAAGTGGTAGAGGAAAATGCTTTACTTCGCTATGGCGAAAAACAATACATCGCCACCATCAAGGGGGTGGATGATGGTTTTATCAATAAAAATCCTATTGATAGTATGATAGCCGAAGGGGATTTTGTTTTAACCCGCGGTGAAAACAATTTTGCAGTGGCAGGTTACGGAGTGGCTTATTTTCTGGGAATCAACCTGAACAATGTGAATGAATTTCTTACCGTATATGTTCCTAAACGTGGCAGCAGTTTTTCTGTCAATCCCGAGGAAGCATTCAATACCCAGATGATTTATCCTTCGGGTATTTTTTCCATCCAGCAGGATTTTGATTCCAAATACGTGATTGTTCCCCTTCGTTTTGCCCGCGGACTGTTGGATTATAAAAATGAAGTTACTTCTGTAGAAATTGGATTGGCCAAAGGAGCAGATCTTGATAAAGTCCAATCAGAAGTGAAAAAATTGTCGGGCTCAAAGTTTACAGTTAAGAACCGTTTTCAGCAGCAGGAAGTCCTTTATAAAATCATGAAATCGGAAAAATGGGCGGTTTTCCTTATCCTCGCTTTTATCCTGCTCATTGCCACGTTTAACGTTATCGGTTCGCTTTCGATGCTGATACTGGATAAAACGGAAGATATTGCCGTGCTTCGGAGCATGGGAGCCGACAACAAACTCATCCGAAAAATCTTCCTTACCGAAGGCTTATTTATTTCGCTTGGTGGCGCCCTGCTGGGATTAATCCTCGGATTTATCATCTGCTTTATTCAGCAAAAGTTTGGCATCGTACGTCTTCAGTCTGCCGATAGCTCTTTTGTAATTTCGGCTTATCCCGTCCAGATGAAAATCCTTGATTTTGTGTATGTCTTTCTTACCGTTTTTGCCATCGGAATAGCTACGGCATGGTATCCCGTAAGGCAGATTTCGAAAAAACATCTCAAAGTAAAACTGTAATCCGTTTTTCTGTCGGATATTTGCATCGTTTTTTTGCCAATACTTTTTAAAAATGAACTACCAACAAACGCTTGAGTATATGTATAGCCAGTTGCCGATGTACCAACGCATTGGCGCTGCCGCCTACCGGGCAGATCTTGAAAATACCATTGCCATTTGTAATCTTCTGCATCATCCGTACCACAATTTTAAAACAGTTCATATTGCAGGAACCAACGGAAAAGGTTCCACGGCACATATGCTGGCTTCCATTCTCCAGTCCAAAGGCCTGAAAGTCGGACTTTACACTTCGCCTCACCTCAGGGATTTCAGGGAAAGAATACGCATCAACGGAAAGATGATCCCCAAAACCAGAGTTGCCGCCTTTGTAACTAAGTATAAAAAGGATTTTGAACGGATTAACCCTTCTTTTTTTGAGATGACCGTTGGGTTGGCATTTCAGTATTTTTCTGACGAAAAAATAGATATAGCTGTTATAGAAGTAGGAATGGGAGGCAGGCTCGATTCCACCAACGTGATTACTCCGCTGGTTTCGGTAATTACCAATATTGGTTTGGACCATACGCAGTTTTTGGGCGATACCCTTGCCAAAATTGCCGCTGAAAAAGCCGGGATTATCAAACCGGGCATTCCGGTGGTGATAGGCGAAACGCAACCGGAAACCCGGGATGTTTTCCGGGAAAAGGCTGATGCCGGACAATCGCCGGTAGTGTTTGCCGACGAGGTATATACTTCCGTTTTTAAAGGGTATAGCGGCAATCTCCGTCAATGGCTGACGCTGGATATTTACCGTAATGGAAAACTATTTATCGAAAACCTCCGGTGTCCGCTTCGCGGGCTTTACCAGTCCAGGAATATTACTGCCGTGCTTCAGACGGTAGCGGTTTTAAACCAGTCGGGATATGCCATAGATGAGAAAGATATTCGAAGCGGTATCCAAAAGGTGCTTGCGCAAACCGGACTGCTCGGCCGCTGGCAAACACTGTCGCGTAACCCTTTAACCATCTGCGATTGCGGCCATAATCCTGCCGGAATGACCGAAGTGGTTCGCCAGATCAACGATACCCCTCACCGTAAACTCCATTTTGTCATTGGCATGGTGAACGACAAGGATATTGACGGCGTTCTTCAGCTTCTGCCCCCGGATGCAATATATTATTTCTGCAAAGCCGGCATCCCCCGTGGCCTCGATGCCCGGTTGCTTAAGGAAAAAGCGGACAAATATAACCTTAAAGGCGATGTTTATACTTCCGTAAAAAACGCCCTCGCTGCTGCCATTGCCGCCGCCGCTACCGACGACCTGGTGTTTGTGGGTGGAAGCTGTTTTACCGTGGCTGAAGTGGTTTAGCTATTGGGCTTTGGCTGTTGGCTATTAGCTGTTGGCCATTGGCTGCTGAGCCGGAGGCTTAGTCCTCCCGAGTACTCGGGATCGGGATTGGCCATTCCGGCACGTTATGAATTTTTTTGAAGAGGAAATTTTATTTCATTCCGGGCATGTGGTTTAAATGAAGAGATAACCCATTTACTTCCCGGTTGTTAATCCGGGTAAGCCATCCGCGGATGTTGTAAAGATAGTCGGTTTTTTGCAAACAGTGGCCAAAAGTTTCGCTGGTTTTTTCGGAATTATAAAATCCGACATATTCCGAGGTTGCGGGCTTTTTATTTTAATTCTGTAACTGTTTCGCAATTGTATAAATCACACCATAAGACCGTTGCAAAATAAAGCGAGGGTGAATTTTCTTGTTTTTTTACTAAAGATATTTAGTTTTATATCATCTAAAATG
>Ga0183100_1000203_pt1 | contig 69502 bp, 62 predicted proteins | sample Biomet2_FD_127789 | JGI IMG/M metagenome (GOLD analysis project Ga0183100, IMG submission 127789) | Microbial communities from bioreactor (seeded with anoxic lake sediment) at LBNL, California, USA - Biofuel metagenome 2 | ecosystem: Engineered > Bioreactor > Anaerobic > Unclassified ...
AAGGTCTTAATGCAGTTTGGTATTGATTATAAGGAGTTTGTGGCATGCTTAAAAGTACATATAGAGTTTCAGAGAATATAGTACAAAAGCATATCTATATAATTAGTGCAGTTGTAACAATATTTGTAATAGCATTTAACGTCTATTTTAACATTTCAACACCGGCTGTTATGTGTTTAATTGCAGTTGTATTCACTACATTTGTTGGGGGAATTTTGTCTGGAAGTATAAGCGGAGTTTTAACGATTTTGTATTGTGGTTATTATTTTTCCGGGCCTGGTTACTCATTAAACGATACAAGTCAAAATTTGTATAAGATCGTTATAATTTCATTTGCTACCATTGTTGTAATTTTGTTGGTTGGAATATTAAGCCAACAATTGAAAAATAAGATTGAAGTTTTGGAAAAAGCCAATAAACAGTTAATACTTTTTTCAGCATTGGATTGGCTCACCGGGATAGCCAATAGGCGTTCATTTGATGAGTTGCTAGATAAAGAATGGGAACGTGGCCTAAGTGAGCAAATCTCTGTGGCCTTGATTTTAATTGATGTTGATTTTTTTAAAAATTACAATGACTCCTACGGACATCAGGCTGGTGATGAATGCTTAAGGCATGTAGCGGCAGCAATTATAGGACAATTGAGTGGTCGAGGTAATTTTGCGGCCAGATATGGTGGTGAAGAGTTTGTTGTGGTGATTTCGGGTACTTCAATAGATGAAGCTATAAAAGTTGGAGAAGATATACGAAGTGCTGTTGAAGAATTGAGGATACCATCCGGTGTGGGCAACAAGCACCCTTATGTAACTATAAGTGTTGGCATTAATTCGGTCATTCCATCAGAGCAGATGAGTTCTGATGAATTGGTAAGGTCAGCAGATTTTGCTCTTTATCAAGCGAAGACTTCCGGTAGAAACATGGTTAAGGTATATAATAAAGTCTTTGAAAATACATAGGGTGGTTGTATGCGATTTGGCATAAAAATAACAAAGTACCCATATTTTTAAATAGGGTACTTTGCTTTGTTTACTTCTCAAATTTTTCCTTGGTTGCAAGTTTAAAATTTGCATTTTTACATCATATGGTTTAATAGGCCTTATGGCAATATCTAATTGGCAGCTAACCATTTAGACCAGCTTTTTTTGTAATTATTTGCATGGTTTGCCTGCACATATTTGTAAAATAACGTTATCATTTTAGCCTTATCATTATAACAATAAGCTTTCCAATCGTTTTTTTGAGGATTTTTTATCGTATAAGCAACATAGCTGCCACCAATCATATGCTGCCGTTGGAGAATGTCAGCAAGTGGCAGGTTAGGATTTCTCATTATGTCTACAATCGCCATATAAGCCGTTGTTCTTCCCACCCCGGCTTCACAATGAAAATGGAGCCAAGCATTTGCCGGGAGATTATCATAGAAATTAATAAACTGATCGATATATTTTGCAGCAGGCCATACATGGTCTGTCGCCGTAATGCGATAGTAATGTAGGCCCTCGGCCTTTGCAAGTGATTCTTCGGTTATAGCCTGCGTTACAGTGATTTTTTTTGAAGTTGTTGCCAATTCTCTTTTGTTTAACTTAGAAATGAACACTTCTTTTCCCAGTGAGTTTTTGATTCGGTAGTTCTCATCTTCGCGAATAGCCTTACTGTCTTTCTTATCTAAATTTCCCCAGTTGTGCAATCCATACCAGCTTACAGCATAGCCATTAAAAAAGCCATGGGATTCTTGGCGTAAATCAACGTCATAAATAGGGCCTTTGGCAAGTGTTTTAAGTTCTTGTACTAAAATTTTAAACTGGTTGACTGAAAATTGTGCACTGCCGGAAATATCAAGAGTAGCAAGCCCTTGATGTGAGGGTTCATAGTCTTTTTGGAAAAATTCAGCGTATTTTTTGTCAACTGGGTGATATATAGAACGACAAGTGCGAAAATTATGTGGTAAAGCACTTGCGTCTTTAGCATCTATGCGCCAAATATAGCCATTATAATCGGAAACAAGATTCCCGTAAACATGTTTGTCAGATGCAAATTCCTGCTCGTTGGTATTAAAGGTTACTTTAGGTTGTGCTGCCTCGATTGTAGTAATAACCGCTGTCTGCATTATTAAAATTAAGGCAAGTGCTAGAGAATACAGTGATTTTTTGTGTTTAAACATAATAGTCGCTCCTTTGTACTCTTCTGAACGTTTGGTAAATAAGCCCAAATAGTAGAAACAACTAAACTGCTCACCATTAACATGGGCTGTTTAGTTGTTTAATTTTTAATTATGTGTATTCGTGCGGAAGCGAAATTGGCTAAATTGGTGGAGACGAAGAGGATTGAACTCTCGACCTCTCGGATGCGAACCGAACGCTCTCCCAGCTGAGCTACGTCCCCATGGGTTAGATTATAATACAACCATAGCGTTGTTGCAACTTCTGTTTTAAAAAAATAATATTTTATGTAATATATCTATCATAATATGAAGCAATATGAAAAAACAGAGGTAGTTCCCAATAAGTGGAGAACTGCCTCTGGTTACTTATGGGTAAAATGTTTGTTGTTAATCTACAAATCCCGGAGTAGAGAGGTAACGATCACCGGTATCCGGAAGCAAGACTACAATGTTCTTTCCTGCATTTTCCGGACGCTTGGTTAGTTCTGTGGCGGCAAACACGGCAGCTCCACTAGAAATTCCAACCAATAGGCCCTCTGTTTTGGCTAGTGCTTTAACGGTAGCGAAAGCATCTTCATTTTTAATTGGCAAAATTTCATCGTAAATATTAGTGTCAAGAACTTTGGGAATGAAGCCAGCACCTATTCCTTGAATTTTATGGGGGCCGCTGGCACCGCCGGAAAGAACTGGGGAAGAAGCCGGTTCAACGGCAACAATTTTTATATTAGGATTTTGGGATTTCAAAAATCTACCTACACCGGTTAAAGTACCGCCGGTACCAACGCCAGCGACAAAAATATCTACCTTACCTTCAGTGTCTTCCCAAATTTCAGGACCGGTAGTTTCAAAATGCGCCTTAGGATTGGCTTCATTAACAAATTGACCGGGTATGAAAGAATTTGGAGTTTCTTTTGCTAATTCTTCTGCCTTAGCAATTGCACCTTTCATGCCTTGTGCGCCGTCGGTTAGAACAACTTCAGCTCCGTAGGCTTTAAGCAAATTTCGGCGTTCTACGCTCATAGTTTCCGGCATAGTTAAAATTGCGTGATAGCCTTTGGCGGCGGCTACTGAAGCAAGGCCTATACCTGTGTTACCACTTGTAGGTTCTATGATTGTTGAGCCGGGAACTAAGAGACCTTTTGCCTCGGCATCTTCAATAAGGGCTTTTCCAATTCTGTCTTTTACACTACCGGCAGGATTGAAATACTCTAGTTTTGCAATAATGTTAGCTTTTGGTGAATATTCTTTGTTAAAATTATTCAGGAGAAGTAGGGGGGTTTTGCCGATTAATTCAATTAGGCTGTTTGCTATTTTTTTCATTTTAAATTCCTCATTTCATATATTAAATTTTAATTTATTACTGTTAAAAAATTACTGACTACAGTCAACATCGCTTGCCAATTTGTTGTATTTTCATTATTATCACCTTTTACCATATTCATATAGTAACACTATGAATTACTTTAGCTAATTGTACTATCTAAAAAAAAAGCTGTCAAGCTTTTTTTGCTTGACGGCATTTTTAAATATTGTAATCTAAGACAGTTTTCTCTTTTTGCCTAGTAACCAAATCTGCTAAAGTGATGTTGTCTACTACGTTATCAATGGCTTCTTGTAATTGTTGCCATATCTCTAAGGTAACACACTCGCTGGCTCGAAGACATGGGGTATTGCTGTTATCTAAACATGGAACCGGTGCTAAACTCCCCTCCATTGTGCGGAGAATCTCACCAACGGTATATTCTTCAGGAGTTTTGGCTAACATATAGCCTCCTTGAGCACCTCGAGCGCTTTTCACAAAGCCTGCTTTACTGAGCTGAGTTATAATTTGCTCTAAATATTTTTCGGAAATTTCTTGACGTTTGGCAATATTTTTTATAGTAATATAATCGCCGGTGTAATTAAAGGCCAGGTCTAACATCAAGCGTAGAGCATAGCGTCCTTTAGTGGAAATTTTCATGGTATCACGATCCTTTTATTTTAGCTATTTTAACAATTATATCATACTAATCATCTATATTTATTATAGTAGAAAAATTAAGAAAAGCAAAATAATATTGACACATCGCCATTTAACTTCTAAACTTCTAATATAAGTCTAAATTTTTTGGATAAGGAGCATTAAATACATGGAAAATGAACACCCTGAACTTATAGAAGTACCGGCTACGAAGGATAGCCATCGATGGGTTGCAGTAACCGCTCTATTACTAGCTATTGGTGTCATTTTGCATACCATTAGCCCTAATATTGGTGGAGTGACTCCTAATTGGACTATTGCCATGTATTCCATTACTATTGGATTAACAAACCCAAGTCTTTCAAGAGCTCTGGGAATTGGCTTTATAGCAGGGCTTACAATAGTTCCATCTTCAAAGTCTGCATTTCCCCTTGGCAATGTGGCCAGCGAAATTTGCGGGGCTTTAACTGCGGCAGTTTTGGTAAAAGCCATGTTGTCAATGGGGCTGCGTGATTTTAAGTTTCGCCCTTTCATTACGGGCTTTTTTGCCACGGCCGTTAGTGGTGGTGTTTTTACCTTTATTTTGAAGTTGATTTTGAGTTTGCCGTTAAATGTTTGGACCCATGCTATGCTTCCCGTAGTTATGGCGGTAGCAGCTTTAAATGGAGTTATCACTCAGGCACTTTTTGCTCCGGTGCAAAAATTGTTTTTCATGCAGGAGGGTAAAAAACATGAATGAAACAGCCATTAGGTTTGAAAATTTTTATTATGGCTATATTAATGGCAACGTAGTTTTACATAACGTTAATGTGGATATCGGTAAAGGTTCTTTCACTGTTATTTCAGGACCAAGTGGTGCTGGTAAAACAACTTTATGTAAAGCCATGGTTGGAATAATTCCATATTATTATGGTGGACGCTATGCGGGAAATGTTGAGGTATTGGGGGAAACTACAAAGGGTAAGAGAGTTTCTGATTTATCTATGCGAGTAGGTCTGATGCTAGATGATTATGAAAGCCAGCTTGTTTCTTTGACTGCTGGCGAAGAAGTTGCTTTTGGTTTGCTAAATCATGGTTTTGCCCCTAATGAGGTAGAGGCGCGGACAAAGCAAGCTCTGGCGGATGTTGGCTTGCCCGGGCGAGAGAATTATCAGCTTGATGAGCTGTCGGGAGGGCAGCGCCAGCGCTTATTGTTGGCTTCAGTGCTGGCAGTGCATCCGGAAGTATTGGTTTTGGATGAACCGGTATCTGCTATGGATCCTGATGGAGCCCATGCACTCTACAAACTTTTGTATAAAATTTACCAAGAGTACCAGATGACGGTAGTAGTGGTAGAGCATAATATAAATTTCTTATTGCCTTACGCTACAAATATGGTTGTTATGAATAAAGGCAAAGTTGCGGCTCAAGGAACATTTGAACAAGCTGCGGCCATGGCTTACGAAGTACCGGAACTAAGACCTAATTTGCCTGAGTTGTGGCAAATTAAGCTTAATTTGGAAAAACGTTTTAACATAAAGTTAGGTGCTTGGCGTAAAGCGGAAGATGCTATAAAGGAGTTGCAGGGAAAATTTGTTGGAGGTGAACTTAGATGATTGAAGCAAAAGCTGTTAATTTCGCCTATCATCGTGGTGAGCCTGTTATTAATGATATAAGCTGTAAAGTGGAAAATGGGGAATTTGTTGCTTTATTGGGGCATAATGGCAGTGGCAAAACAACCTTAAGTCGCCTTTTTATGGCATTGCTGCATCCACGTAGCGGGGAAGTTTTGGTTGATGGTGTTAATATTGAGAATTTAGAACCGGCCGATTTGGCTCATCAGGTAGGCTATGTATTTCAAAATCCTGATTTACAAATTTTAGAAGATACAGTTTTTGCAGAAGTAGCCTATGGGCCACGCTGCAAGAAAAAATCTGAAACTGCGGTGAAGGAACAAGTGGATGCCGCTTTGGAGGCCATGGGTTTGTCGGATTTAGCAGATGCCTATCCACGCACATTGTCTTTTGGGCAGAAACGTAGATTGGGTGTAGCGGCAGCCCTGGCACTTAGTCCTCAAACGCTAATCTTAGATGAAATTACGAATGGACAAGATGAACAAGAAAAAAATAATATGATGGCATATTTAGAACGGCTTAATCAAGAAAAAGGAATAACCATTATACTTATTACTCATGATATGAATATTGCCAGAGAGTATGCACGCAGGGCAATTGTATTACAAAATGGAGATTTAGTTTTTGATGGTACTACGGCAGACCTCTACGATGGGAAAAGGGAACTGAGCGAATGGGGGCTTTCCCAGCCTATTATAGCGACTCTTTCTGCAAGGTTTAGTGTTGAGGGGCAGACAGCAGCTGAGTTTTGTGAAAAGCTGCACTTAAAAGAAGGTGCCATAGGATGAAGATAACTGCATTTACTCAACTGATAACGGTGCTAGCGGTGACTGCTTGGGTCTTTCTTTTACCTGTTCCTGTAGTTGCTACTATTTTAGTTTTAGAATTAGCACTTTTACTTTATATTAAACACGATCGCTTGACCATGGCTGCTATTGGCGCCTTGACGGTGTTTACAGGTATGATGATTTTGTTGCAATTATTGTTCGGTTCACCGCTCAGGGTATCTTTAGCTGGCGGGTTGCGCATGTTTGTTATGACAACAGCCTTTTTATGCTTGCTGGCTGCTACAAAGATTCAAGATATTGCTCAAGCTTTGGTAGAAAAATTTCATTTACCCTGTGAATATGCTTTTATGTTGACTACTGCGCTGCGTTTTGTCCCAGATTTTTTAACAGATAGCGCTACAACATTAGATGCCCAGTCTTGCCGCGGCTATTCTAATCGTGGAAATATTTTCAAGCGGCTCTACTCCTATTTGGCAGTGGTGAAACCTTTGGTAATGCGCGCGGTAGCAAAATCAGATACTTTGGCGCTTTCCATGGAACTCAAGGGGTTTGGCGCTAATACATATCAAAACATGTGTCCCCAAAAATTGGGAATAGTTGACTATGTAGTTTTATTGATAGTCATAGTTTTAAGTACTTATCCACTATGGTCTAAATATTTATAATTTTAAGTTGAGATTTATTATAAAAATCACAAAAAGTAAAAGCAAAGTCTCTGCAAATAAATTTGCGAGGGCTTTGCTTTTATTTTGCTTGCTGTATAGATTGTTGCAATAAACTATAATTACCAATTAAAAACATAATTAGAATAAATACAATTATAAACATTACTTTGCGGAAAATATTGCTTGGAGACATGACTATTTCTGTTTGTGCAGCTTCGTCCCAAATTGTAGTGCCATCCTTTACGTAACGTCGTTTACTAAACCAAGCGGGGATAAACATAACAACAGGAATGCCTAACCAAAGGCCCTTTACATAGGCCCAAAATGTTCTATACAAGGCTATTTGAAAAGGAACAATGCGAATATTCTTACCTACCACATGAATTCCTAGGAATTTTTTCCCTGGGGTAGTTCCTGTTCGCGATATAAACATAGCTTCAGAGCTAACGAGGAAAAGAATTTGCACAAAGAAAAAAAGTATTGGATAACTGGTGAAACTAGGAATATGTGATGTTAAGACAAGAAAAATGAAACCAAATAAAAAATAATCAAACATTCTGGCCCAAAATCGCAGCCATGCTATTTTAGATAATGTTTTTTCCGTCACGGCCATCGCCTCCTCATATTTCTTGCACAAACATTTTAGCATATTTTTCGTGTAAATGTGTAAGATTATCATATTTCATAGTATAATATTAGCGTACACATTGTGAGATTTAATAAGTAGAAAGCTGGGTGAGAGAGTATGTTAACTGCAGATATGCCTATAGGAGTTTTGGATTCCGGCGTTGGAGGGCTAAGTGTTTTAAAGTGTTTACGGACTATGTTGCCGGCAGAGGATTTCATTTATTTGGGTGACACGGCTCGCACACCTTATGGACCAAGGAGTGAACAGGAAGTGCGGGCGTTTGTTGAGCAGATGTTATGTTTTTTCGATGAGAAAAAAGTAAAGCTGGTAGTTGTTGCTTGTAATACACTTACGGTGTTGGGAGTTGCGACACTAAAAAGGCAGCACAAATTTGATATAATCGGCATGTCTAAAGGAGCGGCCTTGGTTTTAGCTGCTAGTAAGAAAAAAAATATAGGGGTTTTTGCTACTGAGTTTACTATTGGAACCGGAGCCCACAAGGACGCAATTTTAGAAATTGACCCTAAGGCGTCTGTAGCACCTATTGCTTGTCCTAAATTTGTGCCACTTATTGAAGGCGAACAGTTTGGCTCTGCTGATTTAAGCGATGCTGTAACAGAATATACCGATAAACTTAAAGCGGCAGGTGCGGATACTTTGATTTTGTCTTGTACTCACTACCCGTTTATTAGAAGAGAAATAGAAAAAGCTTTGGGAGAGGGCGTTCATGTTATTGACCCGGCTGAAGAAACGGCTAAAAACACTATAGACTTCTTAGAGGGACAGGGTTTGGCTAAGAGCAATGGACAAGGGAGTACTATGATTTATTTTACAGCTGATTTAGATAGAGGGATGCGCTTGGCAAAACATATGCTGCCAAATACCCAAAGTATTTTTGCTCAGATTAATTTGAAATAAAAAATAATAAAAAAGCAGGAATTTTCAGATTTTTGTGTAACTTATAGTAGTATATTTTATTGAGCAGCTAGAGTAATTCTAGGCGGTCTCAACGAGAATTGCCGTAATTACGTCAAGGACAGTATGGGAGGAACGCTGAAATGATAATGATTGTGCCCATTTTAACTAAACAAATTTCACAGATTAATACTTAAATACCGGTTTCACGTTAAGGTGAAAACGGTATTTTGTGCGCTTATATAGTGTTTAATAATTATGAATGTAAATAAAGGTGGTGAGTAAATTGTCTATGTTGGAAGAAATTAAAGCCGCAGAAGCTGCGGCGACAGAGGATAAGAGAGAGGCAAATCTTACAATAAGAAGTATGTTGCGAGAAGCTGAAGATAAAGCTGTAGCAAATGCGGAAGCTATGGTGACAGCGGCACGGGAAGCTGCTAAAAAAACAATAGCCATTTCAGAAGCAAACGCAAAAATAAAAGCTAAAGCGTTGATTGATGAAAGAGCACGAATCGATCGTGCACAAGCGCGAGCTGCATTTGAAAAGTTGCCGGAAGCGGTAGCTTATATAGTAGAAAAGGTTGTGGTCTAGCATGTTAGTTCCAATGAAAAAGGCAATTTTATATGCGCTTAAAGAAGACCGCGATTCAATTCTATTGGCCTTGCAGCGAGATGGTAACGTTATGTTGATTCCTGCTGCCGAGGAAAAAGGACTGCCAGGCGCAGAAAATGTTGGTAATGAAGTAGAGAAAACTCATGGTGCTATTAAATTTATGGATATGCAGGTTGGAAAAAGCTCTTTTTTATCTTCACGCACCCCTGTGGCTTATAATAAGTTCCTGCAAAATATGCCTGAAGCAGAAGGCTTAGCAGAGCAGGTAGCAACTCTAGAAGATAAGATTAGTTCGCTGCGCAACGAAGCTATAACTATGTTAGCCCAGGTAGAGGCTCTTGAACCGTGGCTGAGATTAGATATTCCGTTGGAAGCTTTGGGGCCTACAGCATCCAGTGTTTATTTTGCCGGCTATATGCCGGAATTGGCTAAAGATGAGTTTGTAAATGATATAAAAGATTTAACAGCAGAGACAATTATTTTGGATGAGGCGCCTGAAGGCAGGGCTATAGTTGTTTTCGCATATAAGAGCGATGGGGCGGAAGTCAAACATTTCCTCAAAGCTCATGATTTTGTGGATGTGGTTTTCCCCAAGCGAATAGGGCTGGCAAGAGAAATCGCTTCTGATTTGGCTGACGCTGCTAGAATGAAAGAGTCTTTAGCGGATAATTTGGAGGAAGAGGCCAAAAAAGTTGCAGGTAGAAGAGATGAGCTGCAACTTTATTATGATCAACTAATTGCTAAACAAGATCGTATGGCGGCAGGTGGATTGGAAACACAAAAAACCTTTTTCGTGCAAGGGTGGGTAAGAGCAGATAAAACTGATGAGGTTGTTAGAGCTGTAAAAGAAGTTACGCCGGCCTATGACTTAAATTTTGTTGAACCTGAAGAAGGGGAAATACCTCCTACTGTAATGGAAAACGGTAAGCTTTCCCGGCCATATGAATTTGTTACAGAATTGTATTCTCGCCCTAAGATAGGGTCTTTAGATCCAAATTTCATGATGGCACCATTTCATTTTATCTTTTTTGGCATGATGTTATCGGATGCTGGATATGGGTTAGTCCTAACTATTTTGCTTTATATTGTTCTTAAGCTTTTCAAACCACAAGATTCTACCGGCAAGTTGCTCACAGTAATTTTCTTTGGAGGAATATCAACAATTATTTGGGGTATTTTGTTTGGTGGATGGTTTGGGCTAGAATGGCATCCTTTATTATTTGCCCCAATGAAAGAACCTCTAAAAATGTTGGCCTTGTGTTTTGGCCTAGGTGCGCTGCATCTGACAACAGGTATGTGCATGAAGATGTATTTGGATATTAAACGTGGGCAGCTGTTGTCGGCAATTTTTGATGAACTTTCTTGGTTGATACTGTTTGCAGGACTTTTCCTTATGGCCCTCTTGCCTGGGGAAATAGGTAAATACATGGCTATATTAGGGGCAGCAACCATTATTCTTACGGGTGGCCGTGAAAAGAAAGGGATTATTGCCAAATTTTTTGGCGGGTTACTTTCTCTTTATAATATTAGCGGGTACGTGAGTGATTTGCTAAGTTATTCTCGACTTTTTGCTTTGGGGTTGGCAACAGGTGTTATTGCTATGGTTATTAATACTGTCGCTCAAATGTTGTGGGAAACAGGACCTATAGGCGTATTAGCCGCGGTAATAGTGCTTATAGGGGGACATTTCTTTAATATTATTATCAATGTTCTGGGTTCTTTTGTACATTCTAGCCGTCTACAATATATTGAATTTTTTGGCAAATTTTACGAAGCAGGCGGCAGGGCATTTATCCCGCTGGCTATTCGTACTAAATATGTTGATGTTACTAAATAAAATTTATATAAAAACAGATTCAAGGGAGGAATTAAATTATGTTAACATTAGGTACAACTCTTGCTTTTGCAGGAGCAGCAATCGCAGCAGGTCTTGCAGGTGTTGGGTCTGCAATTGGGGTCTCTATTGCAGGGCAAGCCGGTTCAGGGGTTATTTCTGAAGATCCCGATAAATTCGGTAATGTTTTAGTACTGCAAGCTCTTCCGGGAACACAGGGAATTTATGGTTTGTTAATAGCTTTTATTATTGTTTTAAACGTAGGTGTTATTGATGGTAATGTCAAAGAATTAACTACTAACCAAGGTTTAGCTCTTTTGTTTGCAGCATTACCGATTGCTATCGGAGGATTAATGTCAGGTATTTACCAAGGAAAAGTTGCTGCAGCAGGCATTTATCTTTGTGCAAAACGACCGGAAGAAACAGGTAAGGGCATTATATTGACCGCAATGGTTGAAACATATGCAGTGCTCGCGCTGTTGATTTCCTTCATTATGGTTAACGGCGTTAAACTATAAGTAGGGAGGGAAATCCGGTGGCAGCAAATAAGATTATTTTGAAAATTCGGGAGGATGCCTCTCAAGAAGTTGCAATTATGCTTGCAGCCGCCAAGAAAAAGGCTATAGCCTCCGATGCTAAAATCATGAATACTGCAAAATTAAAAGTGGAGGAAATCAATGCTCAAGCTGCGGAGGATGCCGATGAAGCTGCTCGCCGCCAAGTGCTAATTGCTGAGTTGGAAGCACGCAAGAATTCCTTAGATAGCAAGCGTAGAGTTATTGAAGAAGCTTTTTCCAGAGCAGAAAAAGAGCTTACAAAATTGCCGTTAGATAAGTGGGAAAAACTTATTATGGCAACAGTATTGGCTGCCAGCGAAAGTGGCAATGAACAATTATGCGTGCCGGCAGCAGATATCGAGAAATATAAAAATGGCATGCTTACAAAACTTAATGCTGCACTTGTAGCAGCAGGTAAAAAAGGGGAACTTACTTTAGCTAGCGAACCTGCTAAATTTACCGGAGGCGTTATGCTTATAGGTAAACACAGTGATTTTGATGGTTCTTTTGCTACGATTTTGCGCGATGTGCGAATGAAATCTGAACGAGAAGTAGCAACGATGTTATTTGGCACGGAGGTAAAGTAATATGCCTCAAACAAGTTATGAATATGCCGTAGGACGTGTTAGTGTCCTTTTTACTAAAATGTTGGATGCGGCACAAATAAGAAGAATTTCTGAAGCAAGTAATGTGCAGGAAGCGTTGACTTTATTGCTAGAAACAGGTTATGGTGGCAATTTGACCGGAGATAAGATAAATACTCTGGAAATTGATTATGTTATTAGGGCTCAGTTGCAATTTTCGCGAAAGCAAATTTGGGAATTAACGCCTGCACCGGAATTGACCAGTTTGTTTTTGTTAGCAGTTGATGTACATAATATTAAAACTTTATTAAAAGCAAGACTTTTAGGTGTGGAAGCTCCTGATGTTCTTATAGAAGGGGGAACTTTTCCATTAGAGTTCTTGCGAGAGAGCATCAATAATAAATATTATGGTGAGATGCCGGACGCTTTTAGAATTGCCATGGACAAAATTGAAGTAGAATTGCAGCGTCATATTGATCCATTACTTTTTAGCGCACAAATAGATGGAGCTATGTTTAAACATATAAAAGCTGTCTTGGATAAAATGCATGATCATAGTTTTGTGAGAGAGTATTTTTCATTAATGGCAGATTTTCAAAATGTACGTAGTATTGTGCGTTCTCGGTTGTTACATTGGGATGCAGATAAGCTAAAGCCTTTACTTTTGGATTGTGGGGAAATTGATCATGGGCTGCTTTTGGAGGCAATGGAAACGCCTTTTGAGCAACTAGGAGCAAAAATAAACCGTGGTAGGCATGGCAAACTGATTTCCCAGACTATTGAGGAATATGTTTCTACCAATGATCCTGCTGTGCTTAAGCATAAAATGGAAACAGCGCTTATGAATGTTTTGCGCAGCGTAAAATGGGATACGTTCACATTGGGCCCTATTGTTGGGTATCTTATGGCCCGCGAAGCAGAGGCAAAGGCTCTCCGCATTATATTTGGAACAAAGCGTGGCGGCTTTGAGGCGGAATTGCCAGAGCTCTATGTCTAGACGGCTGGGTGTGAGGGTCGATGGCCACGTTGACTCATTACTATAGGGGGCAGGCATATGAAAAAAAGAAAAATAGCAGTAATCGGGGATCCGAGCTCTGTAATGATTTTCAAAGCTATTGGCCTAGATGTTTTTTACGAAGAGCAGCCGGCTAAGATAGAGCGTAGAATTCATTATTTGGCAGATAACGGTTATGCCGTAATTTATATTACTGAAAAAGCAGCAACACAAGTGCAAGACGCTATTGCGATATATGCAACTGCAACATTTCCAGCTATAATTCCTATACCATTGAACGCAAGTTCTTTGGGACTTGGAATGAAACAGTTAAAAGCTAATGTGGAAAAAGCGGTTGGCGCAGACATTCTATTCAAGGAAGGGTAGGGAAATAGCCGATGAGTGGAACTATTGTAAAAGTATCCGGTCCGCTGATTGTAGCTGAAGGCATGGGCGACGTACAAATGTATGACGTCGTGCGTGTCAGCGAGAAGCATCTGATTGGTGAAGTAATTGAGTTGAGAGGCGATAAAGCCTCTATTCAGGTGTACGAGGAAACAGCAGGACTTGGGCCTGGAGAGCCGGTAGAATCTACGGGGTTTCCGTTGTCTGTAGAACTGGCGCCTGGTTTGATTGAGGGAATTTTTGATGGTATTCAGCGTCCTTTGGATGTTATCTATAAGCAAGTGGGGGACCGTATTACACGGGGTATTTCAGTTCCCAAATTAAATAGGGAAAAGAAATGGAAATTTGATCCCATGGTAAGCGTCGGCGACAAAGTTATTGGTGGTGATGTTATTGGTACTGTCCAAGAAACCCCAGCTGTATTACACAAGATTATGCTTCCTCCGGGTAAAAAGGGCACTATAGAATGGGTTTTTGATGGGGAGGCTACTATTACCGCTCCTGTCTATAAAATTAAAAAAGAAGACGGAACCGTAGAAGACTATCCTATGCTGCAAGTTTGGCCTGTGCGTCGTAGCCGTCCGTACTTAGAAAAATTAGCACCGGAAGAGCCTATGATTACAGGGCAACGCGTTATTGATGCTTTGTTCCCTATAGCTAAAGGTGGCGTTGCTGCAGTTCCTGGCCCTTTTGGTTCAGGTAAAACTGTCATCCAGCATCAATTAGCAAAGTGGGCTGATGCTGATATTATTGTTTATGTAGGCTGCGGAGAACGCGGAAATGAAATGACAGATGTTTTGATGGAGTTTCCTGCGCTAAAGGACCCACGTACGGGGCTGCCTCTAATGAAACGTACTGTTCTCATTGCCAATACATCTGATATGCCGGTAGCTGCCCGCGAGGCATCTATTTATACCGGAATTACTATTGCGGAATATTTCCGTGATATGGGCTACAAGGTGGCTATTATGGCGGATTCTACTTCTCGTTGGGCAGAAGCATTGCGTGAAATGTCATCACGTTTGGAAGAAATGCCCGGTGAAGAAGGGTATCCTGCTTATTTGGCATCTCGTTTGGCTGAGTTTTACGAACGTGCAGGTATTGTAACTTGCATTGGCAGCGAAGGTAGGACTGGGGCAGTTTCTGCTATTGGAGCAGTTTCTCCTCCGGGCGGTGATATTTCGGAACCGGTTTCTCAGGCTACTTTGCGTATAGTTAAAGTTTTTTGGTGTTTATCTGCCGCTCTTGCTTATCGTCGTCATTTTCCTGCTATTGACTGGCTACAAAGCTATTCGCTATATTCAGATCGTTTAAGAACCTATTACAATGCATCTGTTGCTCCTGATTGGTCTTCCTTAGTAACAAAGACCATGCAGATTTTGCAAGAAGAAGCAGAGTTAGAAGAAATAGTTCGTTTAGTTGGTATTGATGCTTTAGGATTCAAGGATCGTATTACCATGGAGTGCGCACGTTCTATTCGTGAAGATTTCTTGCATCAGAATTCTTTCGATGAAGTAGATACCTACACTTCTTTGGAAAAACAATATGCAATGCTAAAGCTTATTATTACTTGGTATGATAAAGCACTCATAGCTTTAGAACAACATGTGCATCTTGATAGCCTTATTGAGATGCCAATTCGTGAACAAATCGGACGTGCAAAATATATTCCTGAAAAGGAACACAAAGCAAAATTTGCTGAGTTATTTAAAGATTTAGATGCTGCTTTTACTGCATTAACAGAGGATGGTGACTTAGATGCGTAAAGATTACAAAACAATACGCGAGGTAGTCGGCCCGCTGATGATGGTGGAAGAAGTAGAAGGTGTCAAATATGATGAATTGGTAGAAATTCAGCAAGCTAATGGTGAAATTCGTAGTGGTAAAGTTTTGGTTATTGATGGGGATAAGGCTCTAGTTCAGTTGTTTGAGAGTTCTCAGGGGCTTAAAATATCTGATGCTAAAGCTCGTTTTCTAGGACATGGTATTCGCTTAGGGGTTTCTCCAGCCATGTTAGGACGTGTGTTTGATGGTATGGGCAGACCTAAAGATGGTGGTGCGGAAATTATCCCTGATGAATATCGTGATATTAATGGGGAACCACTAAACCCTGCTGCTCGTGACTATCCCGCGGAATTTATTCAGACAGGGGTTAGCGCTATAGATGGACTAAACACATTAGTTCGTGGTCAAAAACTGCCGGTATTTTCCGGTTCAGGGTTGCCTCACGCGCAGTTAGCAGCACAAATTGCTCGTCAAGCAAAAGTGCGTGGAACTGGTGAAGGCTTTGCTGTTGTGTTTGCTGCTGTAGGTATTACTTTCGAAGAAGCAAACTTTTTTATGAATGATTTCAACCGAACAGGAGCTCTAGAACGTGCAGTTATGTTTATAAATTTAGCCAATGATCCGGCCGTAGAACGTATTGCTACACCACGTATGGCTATTACCGCCGCTGAGTATTTAGCCTATGGGCTTGGTATGCACGTTTTGGTTATCATAACCGATATTACCAATTATGCTGATGCATTACGTGAGATTTCTGCGGCTCGTAAAGAAGTGCCGGGTCGTCGTGGATATCCTGGTTATTTGTATACTGACCTTGCCAGTATGTATGAACGTGCTGGGCGTATTAAGGGTAAAAAAGGTTCTATTACCCAAATACCTATTTTATCCATGCCTGAGGATGACAAAACACATCCTATTCCTGACTTAACAGGATATATTACAGAGGGACAGATTATCTTGTCCCGTGAATTATATCGTAAAGGAGTAACACCTCCTATTGATGTATTACCGTCATTGTCACGTTTAAAAGATAAAGGAATTGGCGAAGGAAAAACTCGTGAAGATCATGCGGATACGATGAACCAATTATTCGCCGCTTATGCTCGTGGTAAGGAAGCAAAAGAGTTAGCGACTATTTTGGGTGATGCAGCTCTGTCAAAAGTCGATAAATTGTATGCCAAATTTGCTGATCGTTTTGAAAAAGAGTATGTTTCTCAAGGGTATGAAACAAATCGTACAATTGAAGAAACTTTGGACTTGGGTTGGAAGCTTTTGGGAATATTGCCAAGGGCAGAATTAAAACGTATTCGTGATGCTTATTTGGACAAATATTATGTACCGGCTGAAACGGAAGGAACAGAGGGGGAATAACACATGGCCACAAATGTGAACCCTACGCGTATGGAGCTGACACGCTTAAAAAAGCGGCTTACTACGGCAGTACGTGGACATAAGCTTTTAAAGGATAAACGTGATGAAATGGTGCGGCAGTTTATGTTGCATATTAGGCGTAACTATGATTTGCGGTTAGAAGTAGAGAAGGCTTTGCAGGAAGTTTCTCGTCGTTTCGGATTGGCAAAGGCTCAAATGGGGGCTTTACGAGTGTCTGAGGCCCTCTTATATCCGGCTAGAGCTGCAGTTTTTGAAGTTGGTGTACATAATGTTATGAGCGTAGATGTGCCTACTGTTAAGTATACAGGTGGAGATGGAGAATTTGACATTCCCTATGCTTTTACTTTTACCTCTAGCTCATTAGATAATGCTGTTATGGAGCTTTCCAAGTACTTACCCAAATTATTGGAATTAGCAGAGGTAGAGAAAACTTGTAATCTTTTGGCAATAGAAATCGAGAAAACTCGCCGTCGTGTAAATGCTTTGGAATATGTTATGATTCCTGAAATGCAAGAAAGCATTAAATTCATTACTATGAAGTTAGAAGAAAATGATAGAGCAAGTACTGTTCGCTTAATGAAAGCTAAAGAGATGATGGCACAAGCGGAAGTAAAAGCGAAAACACGCGTAGTGCAGAAAGCTATTTAGGTGGTTGTTTATTATAAATAGTAGCCTTGCTTAATAACGAAATTAAAAAAGGTGTTTCCCGAAAAATCGGGAAACACCTTTTTGTTTGTTTGCATTATTCTAATTTAGTTAACAATTCTTTGCCGGCAATACCGGGATGTGTCATTTGCTCAGGGGCTAGGATAATATCCAAGTCTTCTTTGCTCATGATATTTTTTTCTAAGAGCAAGTCTTTAATTTGACGGTCATTAGCCAAGGCTTCTTTGGCTAGAGCAGAGCATTTTTCATAACCTATGTGAGGAAGCAGGGCAGTAATAATACCAATACTTCTGTCAAACCAGAAATTACACATTTTTTCATTAGCCTTGATACCATCAATGCAAAGATTCTTTAGGGTAGTAACGGCATTAGTGATATAACGGAAAGAAGCAAATATGTTATGTGCCATGACCGGTTCCATAACATTTAATTGAAATTGACCATTTTCTACACCCAAGGTAACGGTTAAATCATTTCCTATTACCTGATAGCACACCTGGTCTACTACTTCAGGAATAACAGGATTTACTTTTCCGGGCATAATTGAAGATCCCGGTTGGCGCGGTGGCAATAAAATCTCGCTGAAGCCAGCACGGGGACCGGAGGCCATTAAACGCAGGTCATTACAAATTTTTATTAAGGCCAGTGCCGTGATTCGTAAAGCGCCGGAAATATCAGTAAAAATATCTGTATTGCTGGTAGCGTCAATTAAGTTTTCCGCAGTAGTCATCTTAAAGCCGGTAACTTCAGTAAGTTCTTGGGCAACAACCTTAATATATTCTGGGTCAGCGTTAAGGCCGGTACCAACGGCAGTAGCCCCCATATTCATAATATGCAGCCCATAGGTGTTGTTTTCCATACGATGCACACTGCGACGCATAGAGCAGGCAAAGGCTTTGAATTCTCCGCCTAAGGTAATAGGCACGGCGTCCTGCAAATGAGTTCGGCCCATTTTTAAAACATTTTTAAATTCCTCACCCTTGGCATCAAAAGATTTTGACAAAGCCGTTAGTGCTTCCGTAAAGAGCTTTGTGCGCATTAAGGCGCAAATGCGTATGGAAGTTGGAATAACATCGTTGGTAGACTGTGCCATATTGGTATGGTTGTTAGGTGAGATGTAAGCATAATCACCGCGCGGATGTCCTAGAATTTCCAAAGCACGGTTTGTAATAACTTCATTAGCATTCATGTTAAAAGAAGTGCCGGCTCCTCCCTGTATTGCGTCCAAGGGGAATTGGTCATCTAATTTCCCTAATATTACTTCGTCAGATGCCTTGATTATTGCGTCAGCAATTGTGGGGTCTAAACGGCCGGTTTTTTTATTTGCCAAGGCACATGCTTTTTTTACCATGCCCATAGCATGTATAAAAAGAGGATCAGCCATACGCCCCGTGATTTGAAAATTTTCCAAAGCACGTAAAGTTTGTACGCCGTAATAAACATTATCAGGAATTTCCATTTCGCCTAAAAAATCATGTTCTTTACGCATTTCCATTGCCTCCTATAATTGTATTCTGTATCTTGTATACATTTATTGTAGCAAGTTAAAACCATAAAGTCAATTTAACAAAGAAGATTTGCGGAAATATTCTGTTTTATTTAATAATCATATGTTATTTAATGCACTTATAAAGCCGGCTAAATCAAGAACTTCCTTTTTAAGCAGGGCATCTATGCGCAGGGGCAGGAAAGGATGCTGACTCATGGCTTTAGCACGAACTAAGGCGGCTTTAATTTCCGGGGTTATGTACTGTTCGTCCCAGCCTTCTAAAACATTTAGGGCATAAGAACGAGGGCTGTCGTAAATAGATGTAAGCCCAGCGATTACAAATTCTGCGCCTAAACCATTTTTGTTGGCTAGAGCCATTAGTAAAGGATCTAGGGTATGTTCTTCTTCTCGATACATATTTAAGTTTTTACGGGCGAAATCTAAAATAGCATTGATTTTCTTTTGGTCATTGGTTAAGAGGAGAAAGGGGTAGAGCTTAGTTCTCAAAGGATTTTCTTTTAGTAAATTAATGAGTTTATTTCTAATGTCTATTTTAACTGCGAAGGAAAAGCTAACTGCTAGATAATTAACGGAATTATCCTCGTTGACTAGTTTGCGGCTAATTTCAGGGAGCCAATCTTTATGAAAAATAAGTTTTTCAGTAGCGCTAATGAGTAAGTGGCAATTATTGGCACTTATAGCCTGCCAATTTTCATCGGCGGCTAGAGTCTTCAACTCTTGTGATAAATTGGCCAGTAGTATAACATCTTCTAAGGTCTGGTTATATTCTGGGGAATAATTGAGCAATTGGTTAATCAAGGTATAAGTATCAGAAAAAGGTAATTCAGGATCATTAGCATTTTCCTTGTCATATTCTATAAGAAAGAGCACATAGTTGTTTATGGTTTTGAGTATGCCCCGGTATAAATTGTGGCTTAGTTTAGGCCGTTGCAAAAAGTCTAGCATATGTCCTTCTTGCACGCCTAACAAGGCAATGCCCGGATAAGTTACAGAAAGGTCGCTGCCGTTAGATAAGAGCCACTCTCGCTTGGGTATAGTATCATAGGTGAAGGCTTCCATAGCGTGGATTCTACCCCAGCCACGCGTATGGCTAATTATTTCCCATAAATCATCATCAGTGGTTATATTGCTCATGTCTAGGGCGAAGATGACGTAAAAAGTAAATTCTTCACAACGGGCGAGAAGCATCAAATCTTTTTTAACATCTATTTCATAGGAGCGTGACATTGTATCTAAATTAAATATACCACAGATAATAATGGCGAATTTCACTGCTTCTCTCTGGGGAGCGTTATAAAGCCAGTTTTCAGCTAGGTGTAAAAGTGTTAGCGGTAGTTCATCTTGGGAAAGACGATCTATAAGAGTTTCACAGTAGGATATACATTGGCAATGGCAAACTGTTTTATAAAGTTGAGTTTCATTTTGTGCAGATGAATCTTCGCAAAAAATTTTAACTTTTTGATAAACTTCTTCTTGCATCTGTTCGTTGTCAATATCAGAAGACATAGAAAGGTACGCATCAGTAGTGCCTAATTCTAAAGAAAAATTAGGATCGGAAGAGGAGATGATGCGGTCGGGTAGATTTTTACCACAGTAAAAACCAGTAATATCTATATTTTCTTTAACGTATGGGAAAAGGCATTGACCTTTTTGCCATGGATTTATTTTTTTGTTCATATTTACCTCATTGTTCTTCATGGTTTATAATTATAGCATGAAATTAATAAATGCCCAAATTTATTGCATAATAAAAAAATATTCACATAGAAACCGCCAGTTCAATTATTGATCTGAACCCAAAAAGTTAGACAAAATTAAATATTTATCAAGCCGCAATGGACTGAGTTCTGTATTGTACAGGACTTAGTCCTTTTAGCTTGCTTTTGATACGGTTATTGTTATAGTACTCTATGTATTTAACAAGTTCTTCTTTAAACTCATTTATGGAGCTAAAATCTCTTAAATAAAACAATTCAGACTTCAGTATACCAAAGAAATTTTCCATAACTGCATTGTCTAGGCAATTTCCCTTTCTAGACATACTTTGTCGTATTCCTTTTTCTTTGAGCATGTGCTGATATTGTTTATGTTGGTATTGCCAGCCTTGGTCCGAGTGAAAAATAAGATTTGTTCCATCTGGTATTTTATCAAAAGCTTTATTCAGCATATCCATTACTTGCTTTAGTGAAGGATGTTCACCAATACTGTATGCAACGATCTCTCCGTTGAACATATCTAGTATTGGAGATAAGTAAAGCTTCGAGCCGAATAAAGCGAACTCGGTAATGTCGGTTGTCCATTTCTGATTAGGTGCAACTGCCTGAAAATCACGTTCAATAATATTTGGAGCTATCTTTCCAACTTCACCACGATAAGAATGATATTTTTTAATTCTAACCATGCATTTAAGTCCTAAAACTTTCATAAGCCTAACTACGGTTTTATGATTAATCTTATGACCTCGATTGTGAAGTTCGTCAGTAATTCTGCGGTAGCCATATCTACCCTGATTTTCATGATAGATGGCAAAAATTACATTCTTGACGAGTGCATATTTATCAGTCCGGTTAATTAGTTTTAAATAATAATAATATGTGCTTCGCTTCACACCAGCAAATTCTAATAATGCTGCCAATTTAAATTTGCGCCTTAATTCGGTTATGACAGCTACTTTGTCTTGCGTTCTGATTTTTCCCGTTCTTGAACTAAGGCATTCAATTTTTTTAAGTATTCATTTTCCATTCTCAGTCGTTGGTTCTCTGCCAAAAGATCAGCGTTTTCAATTACATTTTTCTTTTGTGGCTTTGGTGATTTTTTGAATTTCATCTTACCTCTTCCACGCCTTTCTTCAAATAAGGCTTCTTTCCCCTGCTCGTAATAAATTCGCTCCCATTTACCGACAGTTGTGTAGGATGGAATATTGAAATGAGCAGCTGTTTTCCTGAGTGAAGTCTTAGTATTATGCATATATTCTATAACAGCTAATTTGAAATCACCAGTATAAGTTCCGCATGTAGTACATAAGCCAGCAATACCGTGTTCCAAATATGCATCTCTCCATTTTTGAATGTCACCTTTCACCACATGATATTCTTTCTCAAGAGTATACAAACTAAATCTTTCGTTGAGACATTTCTGAACAATTTTCAGTTTTAATTCTGTTGAATACATTTTTTTACCTGTTGGCATAAAATAAACCCCTTTCGTTAGACTTGTTTTGTCTAACAAAAGGGGTTCACTTCATATATTATTGAACTGGCGGTTTAGATTATTTTCCAAAAATTAGTTTACGGCAATCTGAGCGTTCATATCAATTTCAACCAGACAGTCACCACTTTCAATGCGGCTGGTATTGTTGACGTGAATGGCAGATATAATTCCGGCAATGGGTGCTGAAATTGTTGTTTCCATCTTCATTGCTTCCGTAACAACTAAAGGATCTCCTTTAGCTACTTGTTGTCCCTTGTTTACAAGAACTTTTACTACGGAGCCGGACAAGGTAGCTCCAATTTCGCCCGGATTGGTTTTATCAGCTTTTTTCCGAGTTATATTTGTTGCTTTAATATTTCTATCTTTAATTTCAATTTCGCGGGGCAATCCGTTAAATTCAAAACTTACGGTACGCATACCGCTTTCATTAGCTTCCCCAATGTGGATTAATTTAATGATAAGCATCTTACCGGTTTCAATCATAACACGGGTTTCTTCTCCCGGGGCTAGACCGAAAAAGAAAGTAGGGGTATCAAGTACAGAGACATCGCCAAATTCTTCGGTAAATTTAACCCAATCTTCATAAACTTTAGGATAGAGGCAATAAGAGCTAATGGATTCAGGGGAGGTGGGGGCCCCGATTTCGGCAAGATGTTCTTTGATTTTGGCAAAATCTACAGGAGGCAAAGTATCACCGGGACGGCCAAGAATGGGCTTTTTGCCTTTTAATATAACTTTTTGTAGCTTTTCAGGGAAGCCTTGGTAGGGAACGCCGATATTGCCTTCAAAGAAGCCAATGACAGAGGCCGGAAAATCCAAAGTATCACCGTGATCATAAATATCTTCTTCCGTCAATTCATTTTGTACCATAAATAAGGCCATGTCCCCTACTATTTTAGAAGAAGGTGTTACTTTAATTAAGTCGCCAAACATCATACTGACTTTATGGTACATGATTTTAATATCTTCCCATTTGTCAATAAGTCCCAAAGCTGCGGATTGTTGTTTCAAATTTGTATATTGTCCGCCGGGCATTTCATGCATATAAACTTCAGGATTAGGTGTCAATTCTGTTTTATCAGCAGCCTTGTAATAGGGGCGTACCGTCTCCCAGTAACGAGATATCTCGTTTAAGGCATCAGGGTTAAGCTTAGGCTGGCGGGGATTGCCACTTAGCGCATAATAGAGACTGGAACTGCTGGGTTGTGAAGTTCCGCAGCTCATAGCAGAAAAGGCCACGTCGACAATATCAACACCGGCATCAATGGCTTTGGCATAAGTATAAATAGCATTACCGCTGCCTTCATGTGTATGAAGATGAATGGGTAAATTCACAGTATCTTTTAGTGCGGAAACCAACTGATAGGAAGCTTCCGGTTTTAAAAGGCCGGCCATATCTTTGATGGCGATAATATTCGCTCCGGCTTTTTCTAGTTCTTTAGCCATAGTAACATAGTACTTCAAATCATATTTATCACGGCGTGAATCTAAAATATCTCCGGTATAGCACAGTGCTGCTTCGGCAATTTTATTACATTCACAGACAGTATTTATGGAAAGACGCATATTATCAAGGACATTTAAGCTATCAAAAATACGGAAAACGTCAACACCATTCTTTGCTGCTTGACGGATAAATTCTTGAACCACATTATCCGGATAGCTGGTGTAACCAACGGCATTAGCTCCACGCAAAAGCATTTGGAACAAAATGTTCGGAGCTTTCTCACGCATTCTTCTAAGTCGTTCCCAAGGACTTTCATACAAGAAACGATATGCTACATCAAAGGTAGCTCCCCCCCAACATTCAAAAGAAAATAATTGTGGAAGTTTAGCTGCGGTTTGTTCTGTAATTCTTAGCATATCTGCAGTGCGCAGCCGAGTTGCAAATAAGGACTGATGGGCATCACGGAAGGTCGTGTCGGTAAAGAGAACTTCTTTTTGTGCCATAGTCCATTTTGCTACAGCTACAGGTCCTTGATTATCTAAAAGCTGTTTTGTTCCACTATCGATTTTAGTGTGTTTGTATAGAGGCATTTTTAGTGGAGCAAAATCGGGCTTTGGTTGCACTCCCACGTTGGCATAGCCGTTAATACTGACGTCAGAAATATATCCCAAAAGCTTTGTTCCACGGTCAGAAATTTTGGTAAATTTAAACAGGCTTGGTGTTTCATCTACAAAACAGGTATCATAGGAACCATTAACGAAGGATGGATTATTTAATACATTTTCTAAAAATTGAATGTTTGTTTTAACTCCGCGGATCCGGAATTCTTTTAAACAACGGAGCATTTTGGAAATAGCATTTTCATGAGTTAAACTCCAAGAGGTTGCTTTAACTAACAAGGAGTCGTAGTAAGGGGTAATTACAGAACCGGTAAATGCATTACCACCATCCAAACGAATACCAAATCCACCACCACTGCGGTAAGCAATTAATTTACCCGTGTCAGGCATAAAATTATTGGAAGGATCTTCAGTCGTAATACGGCATTGTATAGCATGTCCATGACAGTATATTTCTTCTTGCCGAGGAATTGCGACTTCCTCACTATGCAAATCATATCCTTCAGCAATTTTAATTTGTGTTTGTACTATATCAATACCTGTTAACATTTCGGTAATCGTATGTTCGACTTGGATACGTGGATTTACTTCAATAAAGTAAAAGTGTTCATCCGGTGTGGCAAGAAATTCTACAGTTCCGGCACTAACATAATTAACATTTTTCATTAGTTTTACGGCAGCAGCGCAGATTTCTTTGCGGAATTCAAGTTTTAAAGAAAAAGCTGGCGCTATTTCAACCAATTTTTGATGACGACGTTGTACAGAGCAATCACGTTCATATAAATGAACAATATTACCTTTTGTATCGCCAATTATTTGTACTTCTATATGTTTGGGATTTTCTAAATACTTTTCTAGATAAATCTCATCACTGCCAAAAGCTTTAAGAGCTTCCGATTTAGCTCTATTGTAGGCATCTTCTAATTCTGCATCTTCGTGTACCATCCGCATACCACGACCACCGCCGCCATTAACGGCCTTGATGATGATTGGATAATTGTATTTGGCAATAAAGGCTTTTACTTCATCAAGACTTTCTACTTTACCGTTGCTGCCTGGAATCATAGGAATACCGGCAAGTTCAGCTTGTTTACGGGCATTTAACTTATCGCCAAACATAATCAAATGCTCAAGCCTGGGGCCAATAAATATAATGCCTTCCTCTTTGCAGCGTTTAGCTAAGTTGCTATTTTCAGATAAGAAGCCATAGCCGGGATGAATAGCAGTAACATCATGCTCGTGGGCAATTCGGATAATGTCTTCAATATCAAGATAAGCATCAATGGGGCCTTTACCAACGCCCACTAAATATGCTTCGTCAGCCTTGTTGCGGTGCAAGGATAGGGTATCTTCTTTGGAATAAATCGCTACGGTACGGATGCCAAGCTCGTTACAAGCACGAAACACGCGAATAGCAATTTCACCACGATTGGCAACCAAGACAGACTCAATTTTTTTCATAGTTAGACCTCCTAATAGTCACTCCTTCTATTCTATATATTGCAAACATATTTTACAAGTATTTGCGAACAAGTATACAGGATTCATAAAGGTGGAAACATATAGAAGAAAAAGGACTTTCCTAGGATTAGGAAAGTCCTTAGATAAGCTATTTGCGTGAAATATCATCGGCTAAATCATTACAGATTCGACCAAGCATCCCTGAAGTATCTGTTTCTTCAGGACGGTCTCTATTGTCTACAACCATATAAACTTTTTGACCATTAGCAGAAGACACAGTAAATTCTAAATTTACAACTGCGTGCCATACGGTTCTGGCTGGGTGATAAATGGTTTCTTCAGAGGGAACGGTGATTGTTGTAGTTTTGCCGTTAGAGTTTTCAACCGTAATTCTTTTGTAAACAGTACGAGTTTCGTAATAAGCTTCTTTCGGTTCGCTCCATTTACCCAAGGAGTTGATTTTAGTAGTTATGGTAAGATAGACATTACTTATTGGGCCGTTACCGCTAGTTACATCGGCGGAAGTAAATACTTTAATTTTGCGCTTTTCAAAAGCCTGTCGCAATGCCGCTTCAACTTTGTTTTGCGAAAAGGCGTCAGAAATGTAACTATTAATATTGGGTTCATTGGTTTCAGTTTCGACAATTACTACGTTACGAACAACAGAAAAATCATAGTCATTAGATTTCCATTTACTTTTTTCAGCACCTACGTTAATAGGTAAAACAAAAAATAAAAGAAACAGTATTGACATAGAAAGGAATTTTTTCATAGTTTATCATCCTTTACACTCCAACATGCATACTAAGTACAATTAAGGCAAATACCCCATAAATGCTTAGTAAGATATTACAAATACCATCACTGTATTATGCGACAATAGCTCAAAAGTTTCTAAGCTAAAGGTTGAAAAGGTAGTAAGCTAGCTCTGTAATCCGGTAACGATGAAGAGCTTAATAGGCAGAGGTGTTTCTGAATGGCAACGATAAAAAATTGCATTTAAAAAATAAAACAATCAACCACATTAACTTATAATGCTCCATAGTGTAAGGCAACAAACAATTTAGAACGTGGCTAATGGAAATGTAGCAGCACAAATAGGGCCTCAAGCTCTGTCACTAACCAAGGGGAAAAATTCAAGTATTACTTTTGTTTACCTGTGCTTTAATTGCTGCAAAAGTTTCAGGGCTGATGATATGCTCAATGCGACAGGCATCTTTTTCAGCTGTTTCAGCACTTACACCTAAGCTTTCTAAATGCTGTGTTAGGGTTAAGTGCCTTTCTAGAACACCGTTAGCTCTAGCAAGGCCTGCATCAGTTAACCTAATGTTGCCATTAGGTTCCATTAAAATAAGGTTTTCTTTCTTAAGAATGCTCATAGCACGGCTGACACTTGCCTTAGTGAACTCAAAAGCATTAGCGATGTCTATAGAGCGGACATTACCATTTTTCTTTTGTAAAACAAGAATCATTTCCAAATAATTCTCGCCGGATTCTTGTAAAATCATGATTTTCTTAGCCCCCAATAAAAATGAATAAATTCTAATTTATTAGACTTTACTACATTCTACAATGAAATATGATTACTAACAAGTTGTTTTATTAAACTATTGACAATAAAGCATATAAAATGGTAGAATTTTTCTGCATGGTTAGCTAGGACTAACGATTTACAGGCAAGAAGTTAGTGCTGGTTGGCGGTGATAGGAGGTCATTGCATGAAAAACTTACGAGAGATTGCGGTAGGGCAGACTGTCACTGTAGTGAAAATAGAAGTAACTGGGGCTATGAAGCGTAGAATTATGGATATGGGGATTACCAAGGGAACTGATATTTTTGTACGTAAAATAGCACCTTTGGGTGATCCTATTGAACTGAAAGTCAGAGATTACGAATTATTTCTTCGCAAAGAAGATGCTGAAAAAATTCTTGTTGAGTAATACTCGTACAAGAATTTTATTTTTTTCTAAAAAACTTATTGAAAATAAAGAATAGGAGCGGTCATGATTACAGTACTTGCTTTGGTAGGCAATCCAAATTGCGGAAAGACTACTATGTTTAACAACTTAACAGGCAGTGACCAGTATGTAGGAAATTGGCCGGGGGTAACTGTCGCCAAAAAGGGCGGCATGCTTTTAAATCATCCTAATTGTGAGGTTGTGGATCTACCAGGGATTTATTCTCTATCGCCTTATACGTTAGAAGAGGTCGTAACAAGAGATTTTTTGGTTAATGAACATCCAAGCGTTATTATTGATATAGTGGACGCTTCAAATTTGGAGCGTAATCTTTACCTAACGACACAGCTGTTGGAGCTAGAAATCCCTGTAGTTTTGGCACTTAATATGATGGACGTAGTAGAGGCTAATGGTGATGCGATTGACATAGAAAGATTGGCTCGTGAATTAAAATGTATAGTTGTCCCCATAGCAGCTATTAACGGCTATGGAGTTGATGAATTGATAAATGTAGCCGTGGCAGCGGCTGCTGAAAAGCATGCCAATCAAGGACTGCCTATTTTTAATGATACTGAAGAGATTTCAGTGCGTGGTATTGAACGATTACTGCCGGACAGGGAATCAACTCAATTAAAACGTTGGTTAGCCATTAAGATTTTTGAGCGTGATAATAAGGTTTTTGACCAGCTAAAAATAAGTAAAAATTTATTGGAGCGTATGAATGGATTGCGGCGTCGTTGCGAAGTCGCAGAAGATGATGATGCAGAAAGTATTGTCATAAATGCAAGATATCGTTATATCACTAGCACATTGAGAAGCTGTATAAAGAAAAAGCTAAAAAAAGGTGAGCTTAGTGCTTCAGATAAAATAGATAATATAGTAACGAACAGACTTCTTGCATTTCCTATTTTCTTTATTATTATGTGGGCAGTTTATTATATCGCTATTCAAACGTTAGGGAACATGTCCGTTGCCGGTATGAAGGAAATATTTGGTGCTATTGGCGACTATACTACACAACTAATGCTATTAGGCGGTGTTTCTCTAACTATGCAAAGCCTTGTAGTGAATGGAGTTATTGGAGGAGTAGGGGCAGTATTAGGATTTGTGCCGCAGATTACCATTTTATTTGTTTTCCTTTCTTTTTTGGAAGATTGCGGATACATGTCTAGGGCTGCTTTCATTATGGACAGGGCTTTTAGGCAGTTTGGCTTGTCGGGAAAATCCTTTATTCCTATGTTGGTAGGAACAGGATGCTCTGTCCCGGGGATTATGGCTACCAGAACCATAGAAAATGAGAAGGACCGCAAGTTGACTATTATGTTGACTCCCTTTATTCCTTGTAGTGCCAAGATGCCTGTATTTGTTTTGTTTGCAGCATCTCTGTTTCCAGATAAAAGCTGGGTAGGACCATCTATGTATTTCTGGGGTATTATTATGGTAGTATTTTCCGGTATGCTTTTAAAGAGAACGGCGCCTTTTGCAGGGGAACCAGCACCTTTTGTTATGGAAATGCCGGCTTATCACATGCCAGGGATAAAAACGGTTTTAAAACATACGTGGGAACAGGTTAAATCTTTTATTTTGAAAGCAGGGACAATTGTTTTCGCTGCTTCTGTATTGGTTTGGTTTTTGCAAAGTTTTAATACTTCGCTGAATTTAGTCGCTCCCACAGAGAGTATGTTAGCAGATATAGGGAGATTTTTAGCCCCTGTTTTTGTGCCACAAGGGTTTGGAAACTGGCAGGCGGCTTTTGCCGCATTGACAGGGTTCCTTGCTAAGGAAGCTATTGTTTCTACCTTCGCTATTCTAGCAGGTAGTGGCGGTGACGCAGGGAGTAAAGCAGACCTTGTTCTTAAGCTTCAAAGCATGTTTAGCCCTGCCAGCGCTTACGCTTTTATGATTTTCACACTTTTGGCGGCACCTTGTTGTGCCGCTGTAGGGGCAATTCGCAGTGAAATGGGTAGCTGGAAGTGGACTTTTTTTGCCGTAGTGTACCAAACCGGAATCGCATATCTTCTTTCGATGATTGTTTATCAAGTTGGTTCCATGCTTTAGAAAAAAATCAAACCAGACAAGACTCTTAGAGCCTTATCTGGTTTGATTTTTTCCTATATGAGAGCTAATTTTCTAAGGCATTTTTTAAAGCCAAAACTCCTGACTCAATATCACAAGCCGCAATGCCGGCAAAAGATAGAAGTATCTCAGGGGAATCATTAGATTTTGTAAGCACAGGAATAATCCTTACGCCTTTTTTTAGTGCTTTTGCAGCAATTTTTTCTGCAGTGTAAGGGTAATGAAGAGATACTCGTAAGTGTAATCCTGAGGCATAATCTAAAATAGCTATTTTAGAACCAAAATTTTTCAGCAGGGCAGCACGCAATAAATCGTTTTTTCTACTATATAGCTTGCGCAATTTTTTTACATGTCGTTGTAAATGTCCCTGAGCAATGAATTCTGCTAAAGCTAATTGCTCAATAGTAGAGGATGTTTGATTATAAAGTTTGGCGGAAACGTAATAAGCTGGTAGTAGATTAAGTGGCAGTACCATATAACTAATACGCAAAGAGGGAATGAGTGAACGGGAGAAGGAGCCTAAATAAATTACTCGTTCCCCATTAGCCATGCCTTGCAAAGAAGCTACAGGTCTCGAAAAATAACGAAATTCTCCATTATAGTCATCTTCTAATATATAGCCGTCGTTTAGGGAAGACCAACTCAAAAGATTGCGACGTTCATCAGCCGATAAGGCTTTTCCCTTATAGGGGTTAGAGGGACTAACCAGGAGTAGTTTAGGCAAATAATCATTAATGTTCCCTACATCAAAGGTTTGAACTGACCATCCATGATCGTTAAATGTTTGCTCAGCCTGGGGAAAACCAGGTGCTTCTAAGGCAACAGCTTTCTCTTTGAGGGGCAAAAGATTTAGTAAAACAGCCAAAAGGCTTTGGATACCGGCACCTACAACTATTTGCTCAGGAGTACAAATAACACCACGAGCAGTATAGCTATATTGTGCCAGTGTTTTGCGCAAAGTAAATTCACCTTGAGCTTCTCCATACCCTGTAATACTTGCAGGATCGTGTAAGGTTTTGTTAAGGCAACGCCGCCATAAGGAAGAATCAAAGGTAGAGCTATCAATGTAGTTATTGGAAAAATTGTAGCGAATGTTTTTTGGGGAAAGCTTTTTTATAGAAGGGAAGTTGGGTTTTTCTGCTTTAATAGTTACAAGTAATGGACAAACCTGATAGCCACTTTGAGGGCGGCTAATAAGGTAACCCTCTGAAACTAATATGTTGTAAGCAGTTTCAATAGTTGTGCGGCTGAGATTTAGTTCTGCGGACAATTTGCGTATAGAAGGAAGCTTATCTTTGGCTTTTAAATGTCCTTGATGAATTTCTCGTTTAAAATAGTTTGATAACTGTTGATATACAGGGATGTCTTTGTTTTTCTTACTATAATTGATGGACGAGGTAAGCATTGTACCACTTTCTTCCCATAAGAAATTGTTTTATATATACAATTGTATTATAACATGGCATTTAATTTTGCGTATAAAAACCCTGAGAATGTATATTCTCAGGGTTTTTATGTTGAAACATAATATTTTAAAAGAAAAGGATGGTGTTATTTAAAGTCACATTACTGAAAGTGCGGAAATGGCATGCTGAACATAAAGGCTTTGTATCGCTTTATTACGGCCAATTCCGGCTAGGTGTCCAATAGTTTTTACACCTTTTTTTTCAATCTTGGTTTTCCAAGAATCTTCATCATCACCACACATATCGTTGTGAGCATGATCGCCGGCTACAATCATTAAAGGATACAGGTGCACTGTTTTGTAGCTGCGCATTGCCAAAACCTTTAAGACTGCATCAATGTTGGGAGAATCAACTTCCTCTACTGTACCTACTATAACCGGAAGCCCCATGGCATCAAAGCTTTTTTGCAAATTATTATAAGTATTGCCAAAAGATCTATTGTTGTCGCGAGGGGAACCGTGGCCCATGAGAATAATGCCTTCATCTTGGTGTAACATGGGAAATTGAGTAGCAAGAGCAGAAGCTGTAATAGCATAGTCTTCTTTGCAGGAGATTAAAGGTTTTCCTGTTACTAAGCGGCTAAATTCATTTTCAAATTTAGTTATAGTCACTAAAACCTTTTTTTCATATTCTTCACCATGTAATAAATGGGTAGGTTGTACAAGAATATCAGTATAGCCTGATTCTTTAAGGTCGGCTAGAGTATCAGCTAAATCCTTAACATAGATACCTTTTTGCGCATTCCGTTTCATAACTATATATGAAGTATTTGCTCGGAAAAAATCTCGGTTAGGGAAAGCATTTTTAATAGACTCTTCAATTCCGCCAATATCATTTATACGAGCTTCTTCAAATGTGGTACCAAAACTTACGACGATAACTGCTTTTGTGTTTTTTGTAACAGTGGTGCTTGTTGTGCAAAATTTCTTCACGGAGAGCCTCATTTCAATTTTTAAAAGTATAAAATGTTTTATTTGCAAACACTATATTTTTAGAAAGTTATGGTAACATCAGTCCAAATTCTCTGGTCTTTACGTCCTTCTCCACCTTTTTCTTCAGTGTCAAAATATTTTACAGTAGCAATGGTATTCTTCATGAGAGTGTAACCAATACCAACGCCGTAGCCTTTGAATCCTGTTAAGGCATCATCAAAGACGGCGGCATCCGTAGTATGTGCAAAGAAAGTAGTACGCGGTTGATTATAGTAATTTGCAAACACAGTTATAGACCCGGGTTTTTCAGGATCTGCTTCTCCCCAAGATAGGCCTAAGGCGTAACCGGTACTATCACCGTCAAGGTTATCTTTATTGCCTTTTAAGTAGTCGGCAGTAATCCCTACGGTGCCAATTTTGCTATCTAGCCCAGCATTCCAGACGCTTGGTTTATTTGTATTCCAAAAGGATTCAATGTCATCACTTTTTAAACCATAGTATCCACCATGAATACCTATAGGTGATGCGTTGTATTTAAAACTCAAACCATAATATTTAGCATCGCTGTCATCAGTAAGTTTGCCGTACATAGCTGTACCGCTGAGCTTATCCCCGCCCAAATCTAATTGCAGCCCATCTACGCTATCACCATCAGTATCTAAAACTAAACCTTCGGCCATGTAAGCGTCATAACGACCGGCTTTGACTTTTACTGTACCAATATTGCCTTCTAGGTAAGCGCGTCTAAACTTGGCTTCTTCATCACCGCTATTATTGCCAAAATCCTGTGTATTTTCTATCATACTAGTATAATGCCAATTGTCGTTGATGTTGCCGCTTAAGAATAAACGGGTACGTAAGTCAGTTTCATAACTGCTGTCGCCATCATCACCCAACGTTTTTTTATTGGAATGAAAGTATTTATAACGAGCTTCTCCTGTAATTGTGACATTGTCAGAGTTTTTTTCCAGTTTAGCAACACGTACTCCAAGTTGATCTAATTCATCAGCAAATTCGGCAACCAATTTATCATTAGGGTTTATTGCACCTTTCGCCAAAGCTCTGGCTACAATTTGAGCCATTTCATAACGGGTCATATGTTCATTTCCCTTAAAGCTGCCATCGGGGTACCCGTCCACAACGCCTGCGGCAGATAATTTAGCTACAGCGGCGTAGGCCCAATGACCGGCAGGAACATCAGAAAAAGGGTTGGCCGCAAAAGCAGTAGCGCTTACTCCAAGCGCCATAGTTAGTGCTAATAACAAAGTTTTTTTCATAATACACCTCTCAAAATAATATTATAGTGTTTCATAAAATAAAAAACCGTCTTCATACGAAGACGGTTTAACCAAATAAAATAAGAGAAGCAGTCTCTCATCAAAGGTATATACTGTCGCTCGCAGTGCTAACTACAGTAAGGGCAGCGTATTATAACAATACTGCGGCGGGACCGCGTCGAGCAAAAGCTCGAACTTAACTTTTAATGCGAGAACCCCTACAAGTTTTCCATTTACATAGAAATTATAACACATATCATTAGTAAGTCAAGCTAGTTAGTATATATTTGCAATAAAATTGCCATATTGGTATCAACCTTGTTTTTATTGCTTAAACTAAGTATAATTAATTACAATGGAGTTTTTTAAGATAATATGGAGGGACGCAGTATGAAATTAGGGTTAAAAATTTTGACAGTTGTGGCAGTAGTTTTAAATTTTGCGGCCCCAGCAATTCCTGTGATGGCTGCATCTCAGGTTTTTGCCCAACAATATGGATTTAACACCAAGGGAGAAATGCAACAGCCACTAATGATTTCGTTTAAGCCAAAAGAACAAACACAAATAACAGCAAAGATTTCTCCATTGGATGAATTGCATAATATCTTATTGATTGCTTTTCCGAATGGTAGAGATATATTTGCCGTTAATTTTGTTAAGGGGTACGGTTATGCCTTGTATAAAGTAGGATTGAGGGAAAATGGTTATCAGGAGCTGTTGGTTCTTAGTTATGGTAAACATGGTACTGGGCGGACTGTTTTAAAGGGTATTGATATCATTGGTGCTAACGATGTTACAGGTAAAACGACTATATTTCCCGTGGCTGGATTTAAGGAGGTTACACTTTTTAACAGTCCTTTGCAGGTAAAACCTAATGGGACGGTTGTATTATTTAGGGACAAGCTTCAATCATTGGTAACTATTAGTTGGGATAAAATGCACAAGCAGTTTAATGTTTCAGGAGTCGAATAGGGGAGCGGAAAATATGGATATTGAAAAAGAATTTAAGAAATATATGGATATTTATAAGGCAGATGAACAGCTAGGGAAGATTATGGGGTTGGTAACTTTTGAGAATATATTTAACATGGTTTTTTTGAAGGCTAATAGTAAATTTGCGTCTATGGATGACATGATTTGGCGCAGCGGCTTTGGCATTATGAATTTGATGGAAGTGGAAAATGTTAACCAAGATAGGTGGAATGAATATATTGCTAAAAATACTGAGTGTAAGACTTGGCATGAATTTGGCAAATTAGCTATGATTGATTGGATGAAAACCACTTTAAAACTTGCAGAAGATGCTAGAAGCAGGGGAGAGGAATTGGTAACTCCTATTTCAAAGCCTTCTGAGCAAGAATAATACTTGAATATATTTCATAATAAAAATGTCATGCTTATTGGAGCATGACATTTTTATTGCGAACAAATTTTCGCTTTTCGTATTGCAAAATAGAAAAGTTCGTGATATCATACAAATAACGAACAGGTGTTTGCGAAAGGCGGTTGCTGAAATGAAAAATTTTATGCTGATTTTTGTTGTATGTTTCACTGTCTATTTTGGACATGGTATACTTAATATGGAAGCTTCGAGTGTTACCATGTATAAGCAGCAGGTTGTTGTCCATAGTGGTGATACTCTTTGGTCTATTGCTTCTAGATGGACTGAAAAAGATGAAGATGTGCGCGAGGTACTCTACCGAATACAACAGGAAAACCCTTTAAATAGTAATGCATTCTTGCAACCGGGACAAAGAATAATAGTGCCTGTAAGGGCAAGTAATGAAGTATTAGTGAGAAAGTAAAAATAGTTCATGGCGGTTTTTTAGCGGCCATGAACTATTTTTTATTTATTGATATAACATAGGAATTGGATATGGTATACTACGGTATAGAAGGTCATATACAAAGGTGGCGAACTTTATGACAATAGTGGGACAAATAAATTTGTTTAATCCCATATTAAATAATATTGATAGAGCAGAAACCAAACGCTATGCAGGAATGGGACGGAGTATACATTTTCCGGAAGCTATTGTTTCTGAGGCTTGTGCTATCGTTATGTTGGAAAAGCATGTTAAGACAGTATGGGTTGTATATGAGTATGATTGCACGTTAGGGTGCATTGGTCATGATTATAAAATTGTTAGTACTGGCTTACTTAAACATTTAAGTGGGTCTAAACAAGTTGTTTTAATGTCCGCTACTGTTGGTGAAGATGTGGAAATTGCCAGTAAAAAATATTTTGAACAGGGTGAATATGCATTGGGACTTTTGATTGATGCAGCAGCTACAGCGGCTGTTGAACAGGCAGCTAATGCACTTTGTAATATGCTTGCAGGACAATTTGAAAATAAAGGCATTACCTTAACTTCAAGGTTTAGTCCCGGTTATGGGGACTGGGCTTTGGAAGAGCAGGAACAAGTTGCTCCCTTGGCACATGTGGAGGCCATAGGAGTTCATTTAACAAATTCTAAAATGTTAATTCCCAGAAAGAGCATTACAGCAGTAGTGGGGCTGCGAACTGCCGGAGCTAACGAGGATAAACAAGGGTGCGTTCAATGTACCCAAAAAGATTGTACAATGCGGAGGATCAAATAATGATAAAAATTTTTGAGGGTGCTATGGGCACTGCTCTTCAAGCTATGGGTATTGCTGAACAGCCATGCCCTGAATATGCTTCGATAAAATATCCTGATGAGGTAACGAATATTCATAAGGGCTATGTTGATGTGGGTGCAGATATTCTGGAATGCAATACCTTTGGTGCTAATCCTTTGAAATTGGCTCAGTTTGGCTTGGCAGATGAAACCGAAAGAATAAATATAGCAGGAGTAACGGCAGCTCGCAGAGCAGCAAAAAAAGGCGTGGAAATAGCAGGCAATATAGGACCAAGTGGGCGACTTATAGCTCCTTTGGGTGACTTGAATTTTGATGAGGCTTGTGAGTCTTACGCACGCCAAATAAAGGCTTTAGCTAGTGCTGGGGTAGATTATATTCTGTTTGAAACCATTATTGACCTGCAGGAAATGAGGGCAGGCTTATTGGCGGCTAAAACTGTTTGTAATTTGCCAGTCATTTGTCAATTAACTTATGATGCGATGGGACGTACTGTAACAGGAACGGACCCAAGTACGGCAGCTGCAATTTTAGAACCGCTGGGGGCTAGTATAATAGGGATGAATTGTTCCTTGGGGCCTGAACAATTACTGCCATTGGTGAAAGAACTTGCCTTGGCTACCTCTCTTCCTATCAGTGTACAACCTAATGCTGGGCTTCCATTTATCAAGGAAGGAAAAACATATTTTCCCTTGACTCCCAAAGAAATGGGATATTGGGCCCCAAAATTAGTAGAGGCCGGGGCTACAATCCTAGGAGGTTGTTGTGGTACTACTCCTGCTCACATAAAAGCTATGAAGGAAGCAGTAAGGGGTATGGACCCAATAGCAAGAACGATACTGCCAGCTGGAGTAAGGCTTGCTTCCCGCAGCAAAAGTGTTTGGCTGGGAAAAGGGCACCCTACAGTGCTCATAGGAGAGCGTATTAATCCCAGCGGTCGTAAAGCTATGGCGGCGGAAATTAAGGCAGGAAATTTGACATCAGTAAAAAGAGAGGCTTTACTTCAAGTTGAAGCCGGCGCTGGAGTTTTAGATATCAATATGGGTGTACCGGGTATGGAACAAAAGAAACTTATGGGCCAGGTGGTAGGAGAGCTGGCAATGTTAGTGAATGTGCCATTTTCTATCGATAGCGTGGAGCCTGAAGTTTTGGAGGCCGGCCTTAGAGCTTTTGCAGGGCGTGCGTTGATTAATTCCGTCAGCGATAAGCAAGGGGTTAAAGACAAAGTTTTTGCTTTAGCAAAAAAATATGGAGCAGCCATTCTAATTCTGCCTTTAGGAGAAAAGGGGCTGCCTAGGACGGCAGAAGAAAGAGTCGCCATTGTAAAAAAACTAATTGCTGAAGGGAAGGCTGCAGGATTAAAAGATAGCGATTTTATGCTTGATCCCTTGGTTTTGACGGTAGCGTCAGATGGGCAGGCACCGGCTGAAACCTTAAATACCTTACGGCAGTATGCTGATACTTTTGGCTATCCTACCACTATGGGCCTTAGTAATGTTTCCTTCGGCTTACCGGGGCGAGAAGATATTAATGCCGCTTTTTATGCTTTAGCACTAGCTAGCGGTTTGAATGCTCCTATCATTAATCCTTGCAACGCTAAAATAAGAAGGATGACAGAGACGACGAATGTTCTTTTAGGTTTTGATAACCAGGGGATTAAATATAGTAAGAATTACGTAGCTGAAAAAAATATTCCTGTAGAATCAGCTGAAGTTGAACAAGGTATTTTAGAAGCTCTTTCCGGGGCGGTAATAAGGGGAGAGAAAGAACGAGCTGCACATCTTACACTGCAAGCTTTTGCGGAAGGGTACGATCCTCGCAAAATCACATCAGAAGCTTTAGTTAGAGGAATGAATATTATTGGGGATGATTTTGGAGCAGGGCGTACTTTTTTACCACAAGTAATGTTAGCGGCAGAAGCAATGAAGAGCGCGTTTGACGCACTAAAAACAAAAATAAATGCTGAAGATCTGCCTTGCCTAGGGAAAGTTATTTTGGCTACAGTTAAGGGAGATGTTCATGATTTAGGTAAAAATATAGTAGGGGCCCTTTTGTCTAATAGCGGATTTACTGTTGTGGATTTGGGCAAGGATGTAGAACCGGAAGTCATTTTAGCTGCAGCAGAGAAAGAAAAACCCGATATTGTTGGCCTTTGTGCCTTAATGACGACTACTTTGGGGGCAATGGGAGAGACGATTAATTTACTGCAGCAAAAAACCACGACTACTATTATGGTGGGAGGTGCAGTTCTTACACAGGAATATGCTACAGAAATTAAGGCTGATTTATATGCGGCAGACGGTGTGCAAGCGGTGAAACTGGCAAAAAAGGTGGTTGAGTGATAAAGCTGTCAGTATTACTATGGTTATGAGAGAATTCGTTACTAGAGAAAAATAGGAGGAATATCTATGACAAACGAAATGCCAATGGAAGATATTAATTTTGATAAAGAAGCAGAAAAAATATGCCGCTGGGGGGCGGCTAGAGCTAGTGTAATAGCTGTTACACCCTTGTTGGGCACGGTGGCTCTTATGGCCAATGAAGTTTATATGATTATGAGGCTGGCTGATGCTAGAGGTGAAAAACTGGAAGAAGGTGCTATTGCCGGTCTTTTAGGCTCTTTGGGGGCTAGTTTTGTGGGACAGACATTATTTACGCTTATCCCCTTTGCACCGGTGCAAATCCCTTTAGCTATTGCGGTTACCTATGGTGTCGGCAAAGCAGCTAGTGCCTGGCTTAAAGCCGGGCAGCCGGAAGATTTAGCCCAATTTAAAGAAATTTTCGACGAGGCTCGTGATGAAGGTATGGCTAAGTTTAAAGAATTTGCCAAGATGGAATCTAAAGATACACCTTTGGGTGACGAAAGCAAAAAATTTAAATTTGCATCTGAACCGATTTTCAATAAAATTAAAGTGGAGGCAGATACAGCCGCTGATAAAGTTGAAAATACACTAGCAGACGCGTGGAAGTGGTTGCAGCCATTGAAAGAAAAAGGTAATCGTTGGTTTACGGCGCAAAATTGGGATGATATTTCTCATGGTGGATTGACTATTCCTTACACGGAGGTACAAGAAAAATTAGCTCAATCTTTGGAAAATAGTGATTTTAGTCTAAAAGGAGTTAACTATTGCAATCCTGCTCAAATAGAAGTGCACATAGAACATAAAAAACATGGGAAAATAAAATTAGTGCTTTCTGCGGAAGAATTTACCATTAACGGAAAAGAAGCCTGTGTGCGGCTGATGGTTAAGAATTTCGAAGTATTGGATAATGATTTTGCCCAGCTTATTGTAGAAACTATGGGAACAAAATTAATTATGTCTATCATCAATGCAATCTTTAATGAAACAGTTTTGGAAAAAGAAGATTTTTCTTGTACTTATTATGATAGTGTGTTAGAGGTACATTTTACACAATTAATTCAAAATAGCAAGATTGTTAAGATTAAATTTATGGATAAGAATATTTTGGATTTTGTGCAGTTCGTTGCGTTAATTCCAACGGATTCAGGATTATTAGTCAAAAGTAATTTGCGGAGTAAATAACAGATAAAAACAGCATCCGGCTACAATTGTAGCCGGATGCTGTTTTTATAATTATACTTTTTTAATATTGTCAACAAACAACAAAAGCCTGTTTGCCACGTTAACATCACTGACACCGCTATCAAAATCTAAAGATAACAAGTTCATTTGAGGATAGAGGGTTTTAATTTTTTTCTCCATTCCTTTGGCAACGATGTGGTTTGCGATACAGCCGAAGGGCTGTAGGCTGATAACATTGTTTATGCCTTGTTTGGCAAAGGTTACCACTTCACCGGGAAGAAGCCATCCTTCACCAAATTGGGCAGCTAGGTTTATAATCTCGCTACCATTTTTAGCATCATTAAAAATGTTGGTAAAAGGCATGAAGTAGCGGAAGCCTTTGCCTAGTTCGTTAACTTTTTGAATTTGTTTGTCCAGCCATCTATAGAGGGTGTTGACAATGAAATTAGGTATATGATCTTTCTGCAAATTCATTTGTTCATTTACTTGTCTGTTGACAAACCCTTGCATAAAGAAGTTAGTAAGAATAGGAGGAATTACTTCTATATCATGCTCAATCATCCACTTAGAAATATTTTTATGCGCAAAAGCATTGAATTTCAGATAAATCTCACCAACAATGCCAACTTTTGGTAAATGCTTATCAGAGGAAGTTATACAATTAAATTCATTTGCTGCTTTGGACAGCAGGCTCATAAGACCTTTGGAATCATTACACATAATGCGTTCCTTGGCCAGTTCCAAATATTTATCCTTTAAATTTTTCGCAATACCTTTGCTGGTTTCACGCACTACAGCGGCATAATAAAATTTGGCAATACAGTCACTATATAATAATACTGCAACTGCAATGTGCAGTATTTTCAACCATTTAATTTTAAAACCAGATTGTTGATTTTTTATAGTGCTGTCAAAAGATACAGAGATGACCGGAACAGTTTTGTAGCCGGCATCAATCAAAGCACGTTTAATCAAAGATATGTAGTTTGATGCGCGGCATTGTCCTCCGGTTTGTGTAATTACCACGGCAGTTTTCTTGCAGTCGTATTTACCGGACTTTAAGGCTTTGATGATATCACCGACAACTAAGGTAGCCGGATAACATACCTCATTATTGGCATACTGCAGGCCGTATTCTGCCGAGGCCTTGTTGCTTTTAGGAAGAATATCAATATCATAGCCGGTAAGCTTAAAGAAGGCGGGAATTAAGGGAGAAATAAAGGGGGTAAAGAAGGGGGCAATAATTTTATAGTCTTTTTTATCTTCAGTAAACTCATCTGTTTCTACAAATGGTTTCTCTATTAAGGCTTGATTTCGATTGAATTTTATACTTTCTACAACCGAGCGAACACGTAATTTTAAAGAGCCGATGTTGTTTACATCATCAATTTTTAAAATGGTCAGGGTCTTTCCGTGGCATGCCAATATTCCTCGTACTTCATCTAAAAGAAAAGCATCAGGCCCACAGCCAAAAGAAGTCATTTGCATGAAATGCACATCACTTGTTTGCTTAGCTACCCATTGGGCAGCTTTTAATATGCGATTAATATAAGCCCATTGTTCTACAAGGAAAGAATCATTGGCAGATAATGAACTATCATTACGAACTATATCTTCACTTAAGACATTAATTCCCATAGCGGCAATCAAATTGGATAACTTGTGTTGTATTAGTGGATCTGTGTGATAGGGTCTTCCAGCTAAAAGCACAGTAATTTTCCCGTTTTTTTTGCTATCCTCAAAAATAGCTTCATTACGGGCCTTTATAGCCTTTTCATACTTCCGTTGCTCATTCAGCGCTAACTTAACGGCTGCGGTAGCCAAAGATTTTTTAACGCCAAGGCTGTTTAGGTAATTAACGCACTGAGTAGTTAGCAAATTTTCGTTTTTAAAGGTTATTACTGGGGCGTCAATTGGGATAGTATTGTCTAATTCCAGGACGCTTTTTATGACATCAGAGTAGCCTGAAACAATAGGACAGTTAAAACTATTAGTCTGTTTTATACTTTCTTGCCGCTCATAGACGACATAGGGCATGAAAATACGGTCAACTTTCTTGTCCAAAAGATTATAAATGTGGCTATGAGCTAATTTGGCAGGGAAACATATATTATCAGACATAATACTATGAATACCATCTTCGTAATTTTTAAAAGTAGACGGGTCGGACAAGCATACTTTTAGTCCGCAAGCGTCAAATAATTTATGCCAGAAGGGATAATTTTCATACATGTTCAAGCAGCGAGGCAAACCAATAGTTTCTCCCCCCGTTTGAGTATTTTTACGGTTAAACAGGTAGTTATATTTGTCGCTATAGATATTTTCGCCATCAATAGCTTCATCACCGCGGTTAGAGAAGATTTTTTCGCATTTATTTCCGGAGAAATAAACGTTGCCGTTGGCAAAGCTGTATTTATTGATGTAACAATTATTCTCGCACCCGCTGCATTGCAGTGGTTGCGTAGTGTAGTCGGCAGCTTTTATTATATTTTCTAAGGCAACGACTCTATGGTTCTTTGCTTTAGCATAAAGAGCACAACCATAAGCCCCCATAATTTCAGGCATATTACTGCGGTGTACAGTGACTCCTGTAAGCAGCTCAAAAGTGCGGACCACGGAATCATTTTTCATTGTGCCGCCTTGCAAAACGATTTCTTTGCCTAGTTCTGCAGTGCTTTTAAGCTTTAGAACTTTGTAGAGACAATTTTTTATTACCGAGTAAGAAAGGCCGGCAGCTATATCGCCAATAGTAGAGCCTTCTCGCAAAACTTGTTTTACCTTGGAATTCATAAACACCGTGCAGCGAGTTCCTAAATCACAAGGATTTTCCGCTAAGCAAGCAGTATTGGCAAAATCTGCCACAGAAAAGTTCATGTTTTTGGCAAAAGTTTCTATAAAGGAACCGCAGCCCGACGAGCATGCTTCGTTTATTTCCATGCGGGACAACACATTGTTTTCAATAAAAATAGCCTTCATATCTTGACCGCCAATATCTAAGATGAAAGAAACCTGTGGGTTTATTTTTCTCGCAGACAAATAATGGGCAATGGTTTCAATAATCCCGCTGTCCAATTTAAATGCGGCTCTTATTAGGTCTTCGCCATAGCCGGTAGAGCAACTACCCATGATTTTAGGGTTAGCGCAATTTGCCTTACAGGTAGAATCAAAAACAGTCAGACCTTTTTGCACTGCAACTATAGGATTACCATCATTTGGAGTGTAGTAGGAAAAAAGGATATTTTCTTTATCATCAATGACTACAATTTTGGTGGTGGTTGAACCAGAATCAATGCCAATATAGGCGGGACCGATGTATTTATCTAAAGAGATTTGCTCAATATTATCACATTTTTTCTCTTTTTTCCAATTTTCATACTCTAGAGGTGAAGAAAAAATGGGTGGCAAATTATTGTTAACTGGCACATTTTTCATTGTTGTGTCATTAAATGACAAAATTAGTTTGTCCAAATCAATGATTTGTTGGCCTTCTGCATCATAAAGAGCAGCACCCCAAGCAGGAATTAAATTCGCATTAGCGGGGATTATAAAGTCTGTCTCCACAAGTTTTAGATAATTGACAAAGGCTTTACGTAAAGCGGGAATAAATGTTAAGGGGCCGCCACAAAGTAGTATCTTAGGATTTATTTTGCAACCATGGGATAACGTAGAAATGGTTTGTACCGCTACAGCATGAAAAATGGACGCGGCAATATCAGCCTTACTAACATTTTTACTTAACAGGTTTTGAATGTCTGTTTTAGAGAATACTCCGCAGCGGGAAGCAATAGAATAAGTATGTTTCGCTTCTTGTGCTAAAGCATCCATGTCCTTAATGTCGACGCCTAAAAGAATGGCCATCTGGTCAATAAAAGCACCGGTTCCTCCTGCGCAATTTCCGTTCATGCGCAAATCTGTGGCGCCATCCTTATTCATATAGACGATTTTGGCGTCTTCGCCGCCAATATCAATAATAGTTGAGATAGCTGGGTATAAAGTTTTAACGAATTCTGTAGCTGCTATTACCTCTTGTACAAAAGGGAGATGATTTTTCTCGGCAACCCCCATACCTACAGAGCCGGTAATTTTAATGTTTAGGGCGCAGTTACCCGCTTGAGCTTTTAATTGCTCAAGGAATTTGCTAATAACCGGAATAATGTTTGCCTGATGGCGCTCATATTTGGAAAATACAATTTCATTATGGTTATTTATAGCAACTATTTTGGCCGTGGTTGAGCCTATGTCTAGGCCGATTCGATACCTATTCATAACACTTTCCCTTTTCATTTTGCGACTTTTATTTATACATACAAAACGCCCCATACCAAGGGTACGCGGCTACTTTCGATTACTTTGCAACTATGAGGGTGAGCCGTAATACGACTCATAGATTTTATCTACTTATAGATTGTAGCTGTCCTATCATATTTTGTCAAATACTAATATGAAGGTTTATGATCCTATACCTTCTTTTTTATACTAGTATATGTTAAAATAAAAGGTAAACTGTTTATAAGGTGGGCTGTAATGGAAGAGCAAAATAAAACTCCTATAGTGAATAACCGTAAATTTCTCAAGGGAACTATGATTCTGACCATTTCCAGTATTGTTGTTAAAGTCATAGGTGCCTTGAATTGGATTATTTTGTCGCGGGTAATGGGCGGCGAAGGTATTGGCCTATATCAAATGGGATTTCCTATTTATTTAATGGCTATAACGGTTTCTTCTGCCGGTATACCTGTGGCTATTTCTATTATTACTGCGGAAAAAATTGCTAAACATGATTATGCAGGGGCGAAAAGAGTATTTAATGTTTCTCTGCGGCTTCTGTTTTGTACCGGTTTGCTCTTTTCAGGTGCACTTTTGTTCGGTGCACAATGGTTAGTAGATAATCATTGGATTCGTGATGCAAGAGCCTATTATTCTATTATAGCTTTGGCTCCCGCTGTATTTTTTGTTACTTTTTTGTCTAGTTTTCGAGGATATTTACAAGGATGGCAAATTATGACACCTACAGCCGCATCGGAAATTACAGAACAATTAACAAGAGTGTTTACTATGATTGCGTTTGCCTATATGCTTATGCCTTACGGTTTGCCCTATGCGGCGGCTGGTGCTAGTATGGGGGCTGGTGTGGGTGCTCTTTGCGGTCTGATAGTTTTATGGTGGTTCTATCGTCGTCTAAAAAAACAATTTAAGTTGGAAACAGTAAAACAGGCGGCTGATTCTGTAGTAGAACCGGCTAAAATGATAATTAAACGTTTAGTGTATTTAGCTCTTCCGGTATCCATGTCAAGCTTGATGCTTCCCATAGTTTCTAATTTAGATTTGCTTATAGTTCCTGCACGTTTAGAAGTGGCGGGCTTTAACGTATCACAAGCAACCACATTCTTTGGATATTTAACAGGCATGGCCGTTCCCTTGGTAAATCTTTCCACCATTTTAACTGCAGCTTTGGCTATTAGCTTGGTTCCCGCTATTTCTGAGTCCAGGATATTGGGAGATATCTCAGGTATCAAAGAGAAAACTAAAACAGCTTTTCGGGTAGCAGCTATTATTACAATACCTTGTAGTGTTGGCCTTTTTGTTTTGGCAGAGAAAGTTGCAGGCATGATCTATAATGCGCCTGGTGCTGCTCCGGCTATCCAGACTATGAGCATGGCTATATTCCTATTGGGAATTCATCAAGTTAGTACGGGAATTTTACAAGGTATGGGGAAAACAACAATTCCTGTTGTTAATATGATTATTGCGGCAACAGTAAAAGTTGGCTTGAATTGGACTTTGACGGCCCTTCCTTGGATGGGGATAAAAGGTGCCGCATGGGCAACAGTTGCTGATATTGGCATTGCGGCAGTGCTTAATTTAGTGTTTATTTATAAACATACAGGTTTTTCTTTACCGGTTATAGGTGTTATTAAAACGGTAGTAGCGGCAGCTGTTATGGGATTAGCAGTACATTTGTTTCTAGGTGCTACATCTATGTGGGGGGTATGGAATATTTTGGGAAGCATTATTATTGCCATTCCTGTATATGGAGTAGTATTGACATTGATCGGGGGGCTACAACGAGAAGATTTAGAAGAAGTACCTATAGTGGGCCACCGAATTTTAGCTTTGGGTAACAGATTTGGGCTATTTAGATAAGGGCGAGCTGGGTGGCCCCCTTGGTACGCTGATTTAAAAAAATTTGAATTTTACAAAAAAATGTGGGATAATGTAGGATGTTAATTTTATTGACTGGAGGGTCAGGGAAAATGCAAGAGGAGAGAAAAAAATCAGCCGCATACATTGCTTTTACTTGGAACCGTCCCGGCAAGGAAAGTAAAACATTTAGTTTTGGTAAAAATACAGTAGTTGTAGCAGGTATTGTTGCTTTTATATTACTGGGTACCGTGGCAAAAGGAGCTGATATGCTTTATGAAGCATATCGTGAGCAAAGGGAATTAACTGTATATAGAGAGCAGTACGCTGAGTATACGGAAAAATTGCAGAAATTGACAGACGACAGCGCAAGAATGCAAAAAGAGTTATCGCAAGTGTCTGCGTTGGAAGCTGCAGTACGCAAAAGACTAGAAAAAGACGGAGAAAAGGTATCTAGAGGCGGTATTGATAGAAAATCTCAGGAATTAGACATGCTAGGTAAGGGTGGTGGCGAAAGCGCTGTAAACCAATTGGAAATCCTAGGTGTCCAAAATGCTATGTTAGACAAACGAATAGCGTATAAAAAAGAGAATCTTTCTAACATGTTAGATCAATTAACTAACAGGGTTGGGGGATATTTTAAGTGGCCCACGGAGGGAGGAAATATATCATCTTACTATGGCGTTAGGGCAGATCCTTTTGGCGGCAAAGGGGGCGAATTCCATCCTGGGATTGATATTGCCAACTCGTATGGTGCACCAATTTTGGCGGCTAATGCAGGCACGGTGGAACAAGCACAGTGGAATGGCGGTTATGGCAGGTACGTGAAGATTGACCATGGCGATGGTTATGAGACAGCTTATGGGCATATGAGCGCTATAGCTGTTAGTGTAGGCCAGAAGGTTAGACGTGGTGAAGTTATAGGGTTTGTTGGCAGCAGTGGGGCTAGTACTGGCCCTCATGTACATTTTGAAGTTTTAGAAAATGGCAGAACTGTTAATCCGTTGAGTTTTGTGCAACAATAATTAAAGGAGTCTCGTAAGAGACTCCTTTAATTAAACTACCGACTGCAATAAAGAGGTCACAATATGTAAGGTAAGCTTATAAAATTCTTACAAGAGGTGAATAAAATGGATATGAAAGAATTGAGAGCACTTGGTAAGGAAAAGTTTGGCAAGGCATGTCGTATGTGTCCTATTTGTGATGGCCGCGCTTGTGCCGGAGAAATACCTGGAGCAGGTGGCGTGGGTACTGGGCAGGCTTTTCGTAATAATATAAGTGCTTTGGCAGAGGTAAAACTACGTCAAAGAATCATTCACAATGTTCATACACCATCTACAAAATTTGCTCTGTGGGGGAAAATTTTAGCGATGCCTGTTTTAGCGGCACCTATAGGTGGAATTGCTTTCAACTGGAATAATTATATTTCAGAAGAGGAGTATGCCAATGCTGTTATTATTGGGTGTAAGAATGCCGGTTCTTTAGGGATGGTGGGTGATGGTAAATTACCTGAGATTTATCAAGGTGGCTTACGTTGTGTAAAAGAAGCAGCTGGGTGGGGAATTCCTACTATTAAGCCTCGTCCTAACGAACAAATAATTGCCTTAGCTAGGCAGGCAGAGAAAATTGGGGCTATTGCCATCGCCATTGATGTGGATGCCGCTGCCTTGATTAATATGACGGTATCAGGCCAAAAGGTGGGGCCTAAAACTTATAAAGAGTTACTAGAATTAAAAACAAATATTAACTTGCCCATTATTATTAAAGGAATTATGGATGTCAGCGATGCTGTTATCTGTGCTGAGGCGGGTATTGATGCCATTGTCGTATCTAATCACGGGGGGCGCGTTTTGGACCATACACCGGGAACCGCAGAAGTTTTGCCGGAGATTGCTGATAAGGTTGGGAAAGTTATGACGATATTCGTTGATGGTGGTATTCGTACAGGTTTTGACGTTTTAAAAATGCTGGCTTTAGGGGCTGACGCAGTGCTCTTGGGACGACCGGTTACTCAAGCCGGGGCAGGTGGGGCGGAAGGTATTGCCTGTCTTATGAATCATATAAAGGAGGAACTTGCGGCCGCTATGATTATGACCGGTTGCCAAGATCTTTCCGGCATTGATCGGCATATACTTTATACAAAATAGTGTCAGGTTTAGTTATGTTTGTACTAGTAATGCAGCAAAAAAGACGCCAACCGTAAGGTTGACGTCTTTTTTGCTTTTAAAATTAGGCCTTCCAGAGTCCATGTAAATTGCAATACTCATAAGCAGCAATTACTTTGTCTCCATCAATCAAGGCAAAAGTTGCTTCCGGTTTGTCTCCTGGTTTGAATGCATGGCGTTGGACACCGTTTTCAGTTTGAATATATACCCATTGAATATAATGTTTCTCTTCCATAGGGTGAGCGACACTACCAATTTTAACAACTACAGTGTTTCCTGTTTGTTCAATTACCGGTACATGTTTTTCTTTAGCGGCATCTACGGTATTGGGAACTAATTCCGTCATGTCCTCGCCACAACAAACTAAAGTGCCACCACCATCATTAATTAAGCCTACTAGGTTGCCACAGTGTTTACAGATAAAAAACTTTACAGCTTTCATGTTACTCCTCCTTTTTAATAGATAAAGATGTCTACCTAAGTTATCAATATAAATGACCATAAAATCCAAAAGACTTTATGATTATTACTAATGGTTAGAACTATTTGATACACCCTTATAGTCTTATTTCGCTATTTTTTGCAGAAATCCTTTATTAAACTCAGGGAAAAGAAAAAAGTTTGACCAATAGTAATAATAACTATCTATTGATAGTATATCAATTTGACACGGAAAAGTAAAGCCCTATAATGAGTTATCACGTTTTTCAGCACTGCAAATAATTTATATCTGTAGTATAATTATAATATAAAGTTAGAATGATGAGGTGAAGGATATGTTTGATGTAGCAATTATAGGAGGCGGGCCTGCAGGACTGTCTGCAGCAGTAACAGCTTCTGTACGCAACAAAAAAGTAGCAATATTTGATTCCAGTAACTTTAGCCCTCATTTACGTAAAGCATGGATAGTACACAATTATTTAGGCTTTGCTAATATTTCAGGGGAAGAATTGATGAATAAGTTTATAGAACATGCCATGAGTTTCAAACCTGAAGTTATTAAAAGCAAAGTAATAGGGATAACGGAAGGTGAAGGTTTTTTTACTATAGGAACGGCAGGGGATATTTATCAAGCAAAGACAATAATTTTGTCTGTGGGTACTTCCCATTCCGAAACTATGAACGGTGAGAGAGATTTCCTAGGCAAGGGCGTTAGTTATTGCGCAACTTGCGATGGTTTTTTCTACAAAGGAAAAGTTGTAGCGGCAGTTTCTACGGTTCCTTCTGCTTTAGAAGAAGTAGAGTATTTGGCTGAACTTTGTTCGGAGGTAAAGTTTTTGCCTTTGTACAAGTTGGCGGAAGTTCCAAAACATCGCAATATTACGGTGATTTCAGACAAACCCACAGGAGTTACAGGAACCGATAGGGTTACCGGGTTATCTACGACGGGGGAATATTTACCGGTTCAGGGTGTGTTTATTTTTCGGGAAACTGATCCAATTGAGAACTTGTTACCGGATTTGCAACTAAGAGGGAAGTCTATATTCGTGGATGAGCAAATGAGTACGAATATTGCAGGACTTTTTGCTGCTGGCGATTGCACGGGACAGCCTTACCAAATTAGTAGAGCAACGGGGCAGGGGCTTATTGCTGCTCTTGGAGCGGTGAGCTATTTATCTAAAAATTTTAAGTAATAATATTATGTAACTATTTAATAGTTAGGGTTTATGCTAAAGAAGAGTGCTAAGGTTATTTTTTTCTTGCTAATTATGACTTTACTATGTATAATAATTCCATAACGATAACTGAATATGGTGGAATGATGGTTGAAAGAGAGACTGCTTAAATGCAGCGCCGAAGGGGCAAGTTACTTTGTAAAAACTCTCAGGCAAAAGAATTTCAGTCGGACTAACCTCTGGGAGTAAAATAATTTGTAACAAAGCGGTTATTAATTCTCTCATATGCACACAGAGACAAAGAAGTGGACACTTCATGTCTCTGTTTTTTGTTATCTAAAAATATTAGGGGGCGCACAAATGGAAGGGAAAAAGACACCACTGTATGACACGCACGTAAAATATGGCGGAAGGATAGTTGAATTTGGTGGCTGGCTATTGCCGGTACAGTATTCAGGAGTATTAGCCGAGCATAAAGCGGTTCGCACTTGTGCAGGACTTTTTGATGTTTCACACATGGGTGAGATTTGGGCGGAGGGCAAAGGAGCATTTGCCTTTCTACAAAACCTTGTAACTAATGACCTTATGGATTTAGAAGTGAGCCAGAGCAGATATTCTCCCATGTGTTACAGGGACGGAGGAACTGTTGATGACCTTTTAATTTATAAATTCGGAAATGAACGGTATCTAATAGTAGTGAATGCGGCAAATATAGAGAAAGATTGGAACTGGATGCAAGAAAATACGGATTCCTTTGATGTCAAGCTTACCAATAAGTCGGATTTTACCGGACAACTTGCTTTACAAGGGCCAAAAGCTTTAGAAATCTTAAAAAAATTGACCACTGCTCCGATTGAAAATATAGGTTACTACCATTTTATGGATGATGTTATAGTAGCTGGAAAAAAGGTCGTAGTTTCCCGCACAGGATACACAGGTGAAGATGGTTTTGAAATTTACTGTGATACTAATGATGCAGTTTACCTATGGGATGCCATTATGGATGCCGGTAAAGAAGAGGGGATCTTGCCATCTGGGCTAGGTTGTCGTGATACTTTGCGCTTTGAATGCTGTATGCCCTTATATGGGCATGAATTGTCCCAAGAAATAACGCCTCTTATGGCAGGATTGGGTATGTTTGTAAAATTAGACAAAGAGGCCTTTAATGGTAAAGCGGCTCTTGAGGCACAAAAAACCAATGGTTTACCGCAAAGAGTAATGGGAGTTGAAATTACAGGACGTGGTATTGCCAGAGCCGGGTTTCCGGTACAAATGGCTGGTAAAGTTATTGGCCGTGTAACTACGGGTTCTCCGGCTCCTACCTTGGGGAAGAATATGGCTTTAGTGCTTATAGATACTGCCTATGCTGCAATTGGTAATGAGATATTCATAGACGTCCGCGGAAAAGCGGTTGCTGCCACTATCGTAAAAAAACCATTTTATAAACGTGCAAAATAATTTCATAAATAAAAGCCGTCTGTAAAACTAAGCATTAAAAAAAAATATTATACGAGGAGAGATTTTTATGAAAATTCCAGCAGAATTAAAGTATTCCAGCGATCACGAATGGGTGAAGGTAGAGGGTAACAAAGCAACTATAGGAATTACCGATTTTGCCCAAGACCAATTAGGTGATGTTGTATTTGTAGAAGTACCGGAAATAGAAGCGGAGCTTAGTGCTACCGAGGGTTTGGGAACTATAGAGTCTGTGAAAGCTGTATCTGACGTGTATTCTCCTGTTTCAGGTAAAGTTGTTGAAGTCAATGCGCAATTAGAAGATTCGCCCCAATTAATTAATGAAGATGCTTATGGTAAAGGTTGGATTTGTGTAATTGAATTATCTAACCCTACAGAATTAGGGGATTTATTAAACGCCGCAGAATATGAAAAATTATTGTTGGAGGAGGCATAACTTATGACATGGAGCTATCTGCCGCACACGGGGGAAGATCGGACAGAAATGTTGGCCGCTATTGGCGTTAAGGATACAATGGATCTTTATGCCGATGTCCCTGATAGTATTCGCCTTCATCGCCCTCTTGCCTTGGGAGAGCCTTTAAGCGAGAGAGAAGTGGCTGCGTATTTCCAAAAATTAGCAGCAGCTAATACTAATTTACAAGATTATGCCTGTTTTTTAGGTGCCGGTGCCTATGATCATTTTATTCCAAGTACAGTCGCCCACGTGCTTGGACGCAGTGAATTTTATACAGCTTATACACAATATCAACCGGAAATTTCTCAAGGTTATTTACAAGCTCTTTGGGAATATCAATCTATGATTTGTGAAATAACGGGAATGCCGGTGGCTAACGCATCTATGTACGATGGTGCTACAGCCATGGCAGAAGCGGCACTTTTGTCGTGTCATTCTACAAGGCGCAGGGAGATTGTAGTTGCTCGCAGCGTTCATCCAAATTATCGCACGGTGCTATGCACCTATGCTAAGGATTTTGGCTTTGTTGTTAAAGAGGTAGGCTTTACTGACGGTATAACCAGCATTGAAGCGTTAAGTGATGTTGTTTCTAAAGATACTGGGGCAGTTATTATTCAAAATCCTAATTTCTTTGGTAACTTAGAAGATTTATCAGCACTTATTTCCAAAACTCATGAAGTAGGAGCTCTCTTTACGGCTGTTAGTGATCCTATTGCTTTGGGTATTTTAGAAGCACCTGGCAAACAGGGCGCGGATATAGTTGTAGGAGAAGGGCAGTCTTTGGGACTAGCTATTTCTTTTGGCGGGCCCTATTTAGGGTTTATGGCGGCTACAACAAAGTTAATGAGGAAACTACCTGGGCGTATTATTGGAGAGACGGTAGATAAAAACGGCAAGCGTGGTTTTGTTTTGACTTTACAGGCAAGAGAGCAACACATACGCCGGGATAAAGCAACTTCAAATATCTGCTCCAATGAAGCGCTGTGTGCTTTAGCTGCTAGCGTATATTTGTCTACAGTAGGTAAAGAGGGCTATGTAGAAGTAGCTTCACAATGTGTGCAAAAAGCCCATTACGCACAAAGGGCTTTGGCGGCAAAAGGAATAGAAACTGTTTTTAAAGCCCCATTTTTTCAAGAGTTCGTAATTAAATTAGCAGGAAACATTACGGAAATCAATAAAAAACTGCTGACACAGGGGATTATTGGGGGGTTAGATTTAGGCTGCTACTATCCGGAACTTGTCGGTAACATGCTCCTATGTGTAACAGAAAATAGGACTAAAGCGCAAATAGATGCCTTAGTCGCTGGATTGGGGGAGAGGGCATGATTTTAGAAAAGCAGCCTTTAATATTTGAATTGGGTAAATCTGGGCGTAAAGCAGTGGATTTGCCCAAATTAGATGTACCTGAAGTTGCAGATTTGTTACCAGGGAAATACCTGCGCACTGACAAAGCTGCCTTACCGGAACTCAGCCAATTAGAACTAATCAGGCACTACACACAGCTTTCAAACCGCAATTTCGGCGTAGACACGGGTTTTTATCCCTTAGGTTCTTGTACCATGAAATATAATCCTAAAATTAATGAAGACATAAGCCGTTATGTGGGACTTTCCTTGTTGCATCCGCTACAAGATTCAACTACAGTACAAGGTGCTATGGAAATATTGTATAAATGCGAGCAAGCCCTCGCAGAAATTTCAGGAATGGCAGCTGTCACAATGCAACCCGCTGCCGGAGCTCACGGTGAACTAACAGGACTAAAACTAATCCGTGCTTACCATAGAGATCGTAATGATTTGGCTAGAACGAAAGTTATAATTCCTGATTCCGCACATGGCACAAATCCTGCTTCTGCCGCAGTATGTGGCATGGAAGCAGTAGAAATTAAATCCCAAGCAGATGGGTCTATTGACCTAGAAGCTTTAAAGGCTGTGGTTGGACCTGATACGGCAGCTCTGATGTTAACTAATCCAAGTACCTTGGGTCTCTTTGAAAGTAAAATTGAAGCTATTGCCAAAATTATACATGATGCCGGTGGATTACTCTATTACGATGGAGCGAATTCTAATGCAATTATGGGAATAGTGCGTCCAGGTGATATGGGTTTTGACGTTGTACATTTAAATTTGCATAAAACTTTTTCTACTCCTCATGGTGGTGGGGGACCGGGAAGCGGGCCTGTTGGCGTAAAAGAGGGTTTGGTAAAATTTTTGCCTAATCCTAGGGTTCAGCTCTGTGATGGACTATATTCTTGGGTTACTTCTGATAAGAGTATTGGTAAGATGCAAGCTTTTCATGGCAATTTTGGCATTATCGTGAGAGCTTATGCCTATATTCTTTCTATGGGCGGGGAAGGTCTTCGCAAATCCAGCGAAGATGCTGTCCTAAATGCTAATTATTGTAAGAAAATGTTGGAAGACGCTTATGATTCTCCATTTGATCGTTTTTGTATGCATGAATGTGTTTTGACATCTAAAAAACAAAAGCAGTACGGTATACATACTTTGGATATTGCTAAGCGCTTGTTAGACTATGGTTATCATCCACCAACTATTTATTTCCCTATGATTGTGGAAGAAGCTATAATGATTGAACCTACGGAATCAGAAAGCAAGGAAACGTTGGATGGATTTATAGCAGCTATGAAAAAAATAGCCTTAGAAGCCGCAACCGATACGGAATTAGTACATACCGCGCCACATAACACCATTGTTAGCCGCTTAGATGAAACCCTAGCAGCACGCAATCCGGTGGTAAAATGGGAAGCCAGGTAACACCGTGGCAAGTTCGTCAGGAGAATTTTGCGCCCATATTATTTATCAGCAGACCCCAGAACACTGAAAGTATAAGTGTTACCGGTACTTGCTGCGCGCTCAAATGTGCCCACTGCGGTGGGCATTATTTGTATCAAATGACGGATTTGTCTAATATAAAAACCAAAGAAGATATTAAAGGAACAAGCTGTCTTATTAGTGGAGGATGTAATCTTAGCGGTAAGGTACAAATTATGCCTTACTTGGAAACACTAAAAAGCATAAAAGGAAATTGTCGCTACAATTTTCATACAGGGCTTTTATCGGAAACGGAAATTAAAGCAATGGCACCACTAGCAGATGTAGTATCCTTCGATTTTTTAGGCGATATTGCAACTATCCAAGATACGTTGAAGCTAAATAAAACAGTGGAAGATTATATTAACTGTTATAGGCTTTTGCGTAAGTATTGTGTCAATGTTGCACCTCATATTTGTATTGGTCTCCACGGTGGTAAAATGGGTGGCGAATACGAAGCAGTAAAAGTGTTAAAAGAATTGGGACTAGAGCAATTAGTTTTTATCGTTTTGATTCCGACTCCGGAAACAGAATATGCTAAGGTTGAGCCTCCAGCACTAGAAGAGGTAATTAAATTTTTAACTTGGGCTCGCCAAGAGTTACCTACGACTCCTTTAACGTTGGGGTGCATGCGGCCCGGTGGTAAATATAGAGCTGCTCTAGATTTGGCTGCAGTAGAGTGTGGTATAAATGGCATTGTTCAACCGGTAAGAGCGGCGGTAAAAAAAGCAGAGGAATTAGGTTTAACTATAAAGGAAAACAAGGAGTGCTGCGTATTATGAGTGTCTGGAAATTGTCCGTAGGAACAGCTGGAGCTATCGGAATACGCAAATTAAAAACAGATGCTTTGCCAACAACAGCCTATATTATGCTGGGGGAAAAATGTACGCGCAATTGTGCTTTTTGTGCTCAAGCTCGTGATAGCACGGCAGCCGCTAAGTTTCTTTCACGAGTAGCCTGGGAGGAAACTAGCCAGGAGGTTTCTATTGAACATTTGGCAACAGCCTATAAAACCCATAAAATTCAAAGGGCTTGCTTACAAATAGTTAACCGTCCTGATAGCTTGTTGGAAGTACAAAAGGCTGTGGCGGCTTTGGTGGCAGCGCAGGTGCCGGTAGTGGTTTCTGGCTATATTACTTCTGTTGCAGAGGCCAAAAAACTTTTTGATTTAGGCGTAGACCGCATAGGACTAGCAATGGATGTAGCGACGCCTAAACTTTTTGAGAAAATAAAGGGTGGTTCTTGGCAGCAAAGATGGGAGTTGTTGACTTCTTGCGCGGTAGCTTTCCCTGGGAAAATGACAACACACTTAATCGTAGGCTTAGGTGAAACTGAAGAGGAAATGTGGCAGCTTATTAAGGAATGTTATGCTCGCAATATTACTGTAGGCCTGTTTGCTTTTACCCCATTGCGCGGTACGGCTATGGGTAATAAACTACAACCAAATATTGGTAGTTATCGTCGCTTACAGATAGCTGTGGGATTGTTAAAACGAGCTTTTAGTTCTGATGTCGTTGTTTGTAGAGACGGAAAAATCACGGGATTTAAAGTGCAAAATGTTGCTGAAGTTTTAGCTGACGGTGATGCTTTTCGTACAACTGGGTGCCACAATTGTAACAGACCTTTTTATAATGAGCGACCAGGACAGGTGCTTTATAATTATCCTAGGGCATTATCTGCAAGAGAAGTAGAGAAAGCTTTTGCAGAAAGCGAAGTGATCACATGTTGAGCTTAGGCACAATCAACCGTGGTAAACAGGTCCCTTGGCGTATAATAAATACGGGTTATAATAATGCAGCAAGTAACATGGGTATGGATGAAGCCATTATGGAAGCTTATGCTGCGGGACAAGCACCACCTACCATTCGTTTTTATGGCTGGCAGCCGGCTGCAGTAAGTTTAGGTTATTTTCAACATGGAGAAAAAGAAATTAATTTCGCTGCATGTAAAAAAGCAGGTATTGATATCGTGCGCCGTCTAACAGGTGGCCGCGCAGTATTGCATAGTCGGGAACTAACTTACAGTATTATTGTTGGCGAAGATTACCCGGGGATGCCAATGACTATTACTGCGTCTTATCGTTATTTGAGCCAAGGGTTGCTTTTAGGACTAGCAGCCTTGGGACTTACGGCAGAAATGACCAAACCTATCTCTTCCTATGGGCAACACGCTCGCCAACCTGCATCCGCGGCTTGTTTTGATGCCCCCTCTAATTATGAGTTGACTATAGATAGAAGAAAGCTAATAGGGTCGGCACAGGTGCGTAAGCATGGTGTGATTTTACAACACGGGTCTATTCTTTTAGATTTTTCTCCGGAAGAACTAGTGGGGATTTTGCAAGTCTCTTCGGAGGAATCCATAAAAACAATTGCTATACTAAAAAACAAGGTAGCGGATTTAAAAACTGCCCTAGGACGTTCAGTTACTTGGGATGAAGTGCGCATAGCTATGACCAATGGATTGCAGGCTGCATTGCAAATTGATGAGGTTGTGGGAGAATTAACAACTGCTGAAATAAAACGAGCAGAGGTTTTAACTTCGGAAAAATATAGTAACGAAGATTGGACGAAAAGACGTTAAAAGGCGGGGGTATTAACATGGAATATCAATTGTGCGTTATTGGAGCAGGGACAGGCGGATATGTTGCAGCTATTAAAGCTGCACAATTAGGTGCTAAAGTTATTTTGATTGAAAAAGACAATTTGGGCGGCGTTTGTATGAATAAAGGCTGTATCCCAACAAAAACCTTGCTTAAGAGTGCGGAAAAATGGCAAGATTTACAAAAATTAGAAGAGTTTGGCATATTTGTTGAGGGTATGGCCTATGATTGGCAAAAGGTTATGGAACGCAAAAATAATGTTGTTTATCAAATGCGTAAGGGTCTTGAGCAACTAATAAAGCTTAATAAAATAGAACTTGTTGTTGGCAAAGCAGTATTTGTTGATAAAAATACAATACATTTGGTGACGGATAATCCTGATGAAGAAAGAGACATTGTAGCAAAAAAAATAATTATTGCTACAGGCTCAGAACCGTCTCGCCCACCTATTCCCGGGAGCAACCTTTTGGGAGTTATTACTAGCGATGAAGTTTTGAAATTAGATGAAATACCGGGGTCTATGATTATTATCGGCGCTGGGGCCGTGGGTGTTGAATTTGCCGGTATTTATGCCGGTTTTGGTTGTATGACTACAGTAATAGAAATGGCACCAACTATTTTGCCTCTCTGCGATGTAGATATGCAAAAACGTATGGGATTAGCATTGCGCAAGCAGCATATTGGCATTAAAACAGGAGCTACTGTAAAATCCATTACACGTGGAGTTGAGGGGCTGGCAGTTACAATTGAAAACAAAGGCAAGGAAGAAGTGCTTGAAGCAGAAAAGGTTCTTTTGGCTGCAGGAAGGCGACCAATTTTCGTGGCAGACGAATTAGATAGAATAGGTGTTGCCTATACTAAAAAGGGGATTACTGTTAACGAAAAAATGGAAACCTCCATTCAGGGAATTTACGCCGTTGGTGATGTGACCGGCATGTCTATGTTTGCCCATAGTGCTTCTCATCAAGGACTTATTGCGGCTACCAATGCTTTGGATGGTGAGGTTGTTATGCACTATGAAGCTATTCCTAGCTGTATATTTACGCAGCCTGAGATTGCTCAAGTGGGATTGACTGAGCAAGAGTGTAAGGAAACAGGCAAGCAGGTAGTTATAAGCAAATTTAATTTCATGGCCAATGGTAAGGCTGTTTCTATGGGAGAAACGGAAGGATTAGTCAAACTTATTGCTGATGCACAGACTCATAAAATAGTTGGCTGCCACATTATGGGCGCACATGCTAGTGATCTTATTATGGAAGGCCTCATAGCAATACAACAGGGGCTTACAGCAGAGGATCTTGCTGATTGCATACATCCACACCCTACTTTGTCGGAAGCTGTAGGAGAGGCCGCAATGGGCTTATTTGGCAACATGATTCACCAAGTTAGTATGCGAAAATAGCTAGGTCGCTAAAAATTAGAAAATATGTTAAAAAGTAGGGGCGAGAGCACAGCACCCCTACTTTTTTTCCCGCAGTTTTTGTGCTACAATATCTAGATACTAATGTAAGAAATTGCTGGGGGTAATGATATGTTAGACATGAAGTTTGTCAGAGAAAATCCAGAAAAAGTTGAACAAGCCATGAAGAATCGTAACATGGATAAAAACTTGGATGAATTTTTGGCTTTGGAGAAAAAACGCCGGGAGGTATTGCAGCAAGTAGAGGCTGACAAGAGCCAACGTAATGCTGCTTCCGGTGCAATCAGTCAAATGAAAAAAGCTGGCGAAAACGCTGATGAGCAAATAAAAGCTATGCGTGAATTGGGCGAAAAGATTGCCGCGGATGACAAAGTATTAAAAGAAACTGAAGCAAGTTTAAAAGAAATATTGCTAACGATTCCCAATATGCCGGCAGATGACGTTCCGGTTGGTAAGGATGAAAATGATAATCCTGTTATTAGGACTGTTGGCGAACCTAAAAAGTTTGGTTTTACGCCGCAAGCTCATTGGGATATTGGTGAAAAATTAGGAATTTTAGATTTTGAAAGAGCGGCTAAAGTTACAGGGGCTCGTTTTGCTTTTTACAAAGGATTAGGGTCGCGTTTAGAACGTTCTGTGTATAACTTCATGTTAGACGTACACACATCAAAACATGGCTATACTGAAATTTTTCCTCCTTATATTGTTAACAAAGAAAGCATGACGGGAACAGGACAATTGCCCAAGTTTGCTGAAGATATGTTTAAGATAGAAGGCTTGGATTATTACTTGATTCCTACGGCAGAAGTGCCTGTTACAAACTATCACCGCGGAGAGATTTTAGATGTTGCAGATTTACCTATAAAATATTGTGCTTATAGCGCATGCTTTCGAGCAGAAGCAGGGAGCGCAGGCCGTGATACCCGCGGGCTTATCCGCCAACATCAGTTTAATAAAGTGGAATTAGTAAAATTCACCAAACCTGAAGATTCTTGGGCAGAGTTAGACAAGTTGACTAATGATGCGGAGGAAATTCTGCAACTTTTAAAATTGCCTTATCATGTTGTGCGTTTGTGTACAGGAGATATTGGCTTTAGCTCTGCTACTACATATGATTTGGAAGTTTGGATTCCAGCTGCTAACTGTTATAGAGAAATTTCCTCTTGTTCTAATTTTTTGGACTTTCAAGCTAGACGTGCTGATATTAAATTTAGGCGTAGTCCTAAAGAAAAACCTGAGTATGTTCATACTTTAAATGGGTCTGGACTAGCGGTAGGTCGAACTGTTTGTGCTATTTTGGAGAATTATCAAAATGAAGACGGATCAGTTACTGTACCGGATGTACTTGTCCCTTATATGGGTTGTCAGGTAATCAAAGCTAAATAATACATTGATAGCCAAATTTCTCGTTTTTGAGAAATTTGGCTATTTTTTTGTGTTGTTAGAATATGTGCCTGCGTTGCATATTGCTAACCACTATATATAGCTATTGCTACATTAGATTAGTATGTCAAAACTGTGGCATTTTGCCTTATTATTGGGTTAATACGCTTCAAAAGGGGCTATTATGAGGTTTTTCATACTTTTGCCATAAAGTACTCAAAAGTCCTCAATTTTCCTCAATTTTCCTATTGCACTTTCCTGAAATAGTAGTATAATAAACTACAGTAAATTAAAGCATTAGCAAGGGGAGGGTGTATATGAAGAGACAAGGTTTTTTTCAACTGTCACAAGAAGCTGTGATGAAACTGGCGGAAAACTTCGAGACGCCGTTACTGGTCCTTTCATTAGACCAGATTGAGAAGAATTATTGTTTTTTAAAGGCGCATTTGCCGAAAGTAAGGTTGCATTATGCCATGAAGGCTAATCCTGATTTGCGGATTCTTGAGAGATTATCAGAATTGGGATCTTCTTTCGATGTAGCATCTGATGGTGAAATTAGAACGTTGGCAGAACTTGGTATTGATGGCCAACGTATGATATATGCGAATCCTATTAAGACAGCAGGAGGTTTTAGAGCCTGCGCAGATGCTGGAGTCAGCAGAATGACCTTTGACAGCGTGAGTGAAATTGAAAAAATTGCCAAATGTTGTCCCGGTGCTACAGTGTTGTTGCGCTTGCGTATAGATAATACAAAAGCGCATGTGGATTTAAACAAAAAGTTTGGAGCTCCAAGGGAAAAAGCGCTGGAGCTTATTAAGTTGGCTCTTGCAACAGGACTTAATGCGGCGGGAATTGCTTTTCATGTGGGCAGCCAAACCACATCTGCTGAACCATATTTAGAAGCCCTAGAAATAGTTCGTGGTATCTATGCTGAAGCTAAAGAAGAAGGTATTAATTTACATATTTTGGATATCGGTGGCGGTATGCCAGTGCCGGAGCCAAAGGTTCGTTTTAATTTACCTGCTATGCTAGGTCAGATTAGTGCACGTTTGGAAGAGGATTTCCCTGATACAGAGATTTGGGCCGAACCTGGGCGTTTTATGTGTGGAACAGCCATGAACCTAATTACCAGTGTTATTGGCGTAAATGAAAGAAATGGCCAGACCTGGTACTTTTTGGATGATGGTATTTATGGGACATTCTCAGGAGTTATTTTTGATCAATGGGATTACAAACTCATCAGTTTTAGGGAAGGGGTTAAGCATAAGGCAACTTTTGCCGGACCTAGCTGTGATTCGTTGGATATTATGTTCCGAGGAAAAATGACAACGACTTTAGAAATTGGGGACCTTATTCTTGTTCCTTTGTGTGGAGCTTATACTTCTGCATCTGCGACAAACTTTAATGGTTTTCATAAGGCGCAGATTGTTATTTGGGAAGAGGTAAGCGTAGCCTTAGGAATAACAAAGTGCTTAGCAAAAGCTGTTTAAACCAAGGAATTATGCGGACATGCCACTTTGTGGTATGTCCGTTTTTTGACGCTGGTAGGTTTATATGTAAATCAAAGGTAAGAATAAACATAATTATAATGATTAAATTTATGGTAAAATGATTATAGCTAAAAAGGATTTTATAGGGGGCGTTATTATGACAATGCGTGAGTATGATTTTGCTTATGGTAGAGGACGCAAAAAATTTACTTTGGATGATGCTAAGGTAATAAAAGAAGTGCGCACTAAAGATTTTACACCATTAGAAAATATCAAAGCTGCCGTTTTAGATGCGATTTATCATCCCATTGGAATGCCGCCAATTAACGAAGTAGTAAAAGCAGGACAAAAGATTGCCTTTATTTGCAACGACCCTACGCGTGTGGCTAATAGTTATGATTTTATGCCAATTCTAGTTAATGAAATGAATAAACTGGGTATTAAAGATGAAGATATGTACATAGTCTTTGCTTTAGGTACCCATAGGGATATGAGCGAGCAAGAAATGGTGGAGGCTGTGGGTGCTGAGGTTGCAGGCCGGTTGAAAATGTGCAATAGCACGGCTACTATACAAGATGATTTTGAATATTTTGGGGAGACTAGTCGCAAGACTCCGGTGTGGATTAATAAACATTTGTGTCATGTGGATCATGTATTTTTAACAGGAACCATAGTACATCATTACTTCAGTGGGTATGGTGGAGGCCGCAAGGCTGTTTTACCGGGATGCGCGGCAATGGAGACAGTGCGCCGTAATCACAGCTGGATGCTGGACTCTAATGCGGGGTTGGGTAAAACTATAGGGAATCCTGTTTATGAAGACCAAATGGAAGGGGTAGCCTTATTTGCTAAGGGACGCTCTCTTATTTTATTTAATGCTATTTTAAATGCTAAACATCAATTTCTGAAGATGTTTGCAGGAAATTATATATTAGCTCATCAGGAAGCTTGTAAGTTTGTAGATGAAGTATATGGGGTGGTGATCCCCAGATTAGCTGACGTAGTTATTGTTTCTTGCGGTGGTTATCCAAAAGATATTAATGTATATCAGATGCAAAAGACTATGGACAATGCACGCTGTGCTGTGCGCGAAGGTGGCCTAGTTATACTTTTAGCAGAATGCGAAGAAGGCAGCGGGTCAAAGGTTTTGGAAGAAACTTGTAAACGTTTGGGTTCTTGCGATGCTATTGAGAAAGAGTTGGAGGCTAATTTTGTTATTGGTGCCAATAAGGCTTATGCTGTTACACGCCTAATGAAGACTGTAAAATATGTTTTAGTTTCATCGCTAGATCATCAGTTGGCTAAGGATATGCTTTTTGCAGGAGTAACAGATACGGTGGAAGAAGCTCTTGCTCTAGCTGAAAAAGAAGTTGGGAAAGACTATAGCGTGATTCTTATGCCGGAAGGTTCACTGACAGTTCCACGGGTAGAATAAATTTTGAAAACATATAAAAAAGGGACAAGCAGATTATACTGCTCGTCCCTTTCTCGTTATAGTAAGCCATCAGTTTCCTGCTCATTGATTATGATTATATCATTTTTTGCCAAAAGGGCTGCCAATATGCCGTCGCCATTAATAGTATTTCCGGAAAAAGTTCCATCGTATATTTTTTTATAACCACAAGATGGGCTGCGTTCTTTTAAAATAGCATATTTGCAATTATAAAGTTTGGCTAACATGAGGATTTCCTGTGCCCCGCGTTCAAAATACTCTGTAAGATCTTCCCCGCTTTTCGTAAGAACTCTCCCATTTTTTATTTCACTAGGCTCTCTAGGAGTACTTAAACCGCCATATATTTCTGGGCATATGGGAACTAGATTATATTTTTTCATTAAGAGCTTGGTGTTAGGCATAATTTGCCCTTCACCATTATAACGACAGTGCATACCTAATAGGCAGGCACTAACTAAGATATTCATTTACGTACCTCCTAAAGCCCAAAGAATAACAAATAATTAACCATATCACTACGATATATTAACATAGTAAAAGCAAAAAGACAAACAGCACAAAGTCTAGTGCAGCAGTAATGCCAGCGCCAGCTTTCATTGACAGTGGTAAAGACGGACGTTATAATGAAAATTGGACAAGGGGCCTGCTAGTGGTTCCCAAATTTAATATTAGGAGGAGTTAAAATGGTAAACAGATTTGTCTTGAATAGTATTTCTTATCATGGCAGCGGGGCAATCGAAAACATTGTTACGGAAGCAATTGCTAGAGGTTTTAAGAAAGCTTTTGTGTGTTCTGATCCCGATTTAATTAAGTTCCATGTAACTAAAAAGGTAACTGATTTACTTGATAAAAACAAATTAGCTTATGAAATTTATTCTAAGATTAAACCTAATCCAACTGTTGAAAATGTGCAAACGGGAGTTGCCGCTTTTAAAAAGTCGGGAGCAGATTATATAATTGCTATTGGTGGTGGATCATCTATTGATACTGCTAAAGGTATTGGCATTGTGGTTAACAATCCTGAGTTTGCTGATATTTGCAGCTTGGAGGGCGTAGCTCCGACTAAACATGAAGGGGTATTTACTATTGCTGTTCCAACTACGGCAGGGACTGCGGCAGAAACCACCATTAACTATGTTATTACTGATACGAAAAAGGAACGTAAAATGGTTTGTGTAGATGTGCATGATATTCCAACGATTGCAATTATTGATCCTGATATGATGAGCAGTATGCCTAAAGGACTTACGGCAGCTACGGGAATGGATGCTTTGACTCACGCTATAGAAGGGTATATTACTAAAGGAGCATGGGAACTTTCAGATATGTTCCACATTACGGCTATTAAGATGATTAAGGACTCCTTGCCAGGGGCGGTGGCTAATACTACGGAAGGAAGAGGAGGTATGGCACTGGGGCAGTATATTGCCGGGATGGGGTTTTCAAACGTGGGGCTTGGCATAGTGCACTCCATGGCACATCCTTTAGGAGCAGTTTATGATACTCCTCACGGTATTGCTAATGCTATTATCCTTCCTACTGTTATGGAGTATAATGCTCCTTGTACAGGTGAAAAATACAGAGATATTGCTAAAGCTATGGGCGTAATCGGTACGGAAAAAATGTCTCAGGCAGAATATAGAAAAGCAGCTATTGATGCGGTTAAAAAATTACAAGCGGACGTTTGTATTCAACCAAATTTAATCGGAATTGTTAAAGAAAAAGATATTCCCAAACTTTCTGAAGCAGCGTTTGCGGATGCCTGCCGCCCCGGTAATCCTCGCGATACTAGTGTTGCAGAAATTGCCGAACTGTATAGAGCTTTATTAAAATAGATTGAGAGAATGCTTAAGGCTTGTTAAAAGAGAGCTTATGATTTTTTTCATACGCTCTCTTTTTTTATGATTTTATGTTATACTTATTACTAATTGATATATAGTTGCATTTTAATTTAGAAAGGAGGGTTGGAGGTGTTTCACATTGCAGTTTGTGCTGAGAAAATTAAAAACATTAAAATGCTTTGTGATTATTTACAAGAATTATGGCAACAAGATTATTCGGTAGAATCTATTCCCTTTACTAAAGGGGAAGATTTATTGGCTAGCTATAAAATAGGAGAACATTTTGATGTGATTATTTTAGATGCCGCTAAGGAGCCCATTTATTGTATTAGTACAATACATAAAATTCGCCAATATGATAAAAAAGTAGTCATAATTATTTTAGTCTCACATGAAGGATTTGCTCTAGACGGCTGCCGGGTGGATGTTTATCGGTGTATTTCTAAACCGATTGATAAGCAATATTTTTTAACAGAAATAAGCGTTTTGTTGGCAAGATTAGCTAGAGAGCAAAATGTTTATTATAAATTTACCAATGGCCGAGGTTTAAGCAAAGTCAAACTATCCAATGTTTATTATTTTGAATCAAATATGCGGAATATTAGAATTTATGAAGGTGGCAACGAGTATATTTTTACAGGTAAAATAAGTGATATCGAACAGGAATTATCAAAACAAGATTTTGTACGTAATCATAAAAGCTATGTTGTTAATTTGAAATACATACGTAATGTTTATAAAGATACTATTATTATGGAGAATAATGAGAAGTTACCACTAAGCAAACACCGCAGCAAGAGATTACGAGAGAGATTCTTTAACTACATGAAAGCCGATAAGGGATAAGCCGTAAGAGAAAAAACTATTCAAAAGTTAAACGTACTTAACTTTTGAATAGTTTTTAAATTGATAGATATGTGGTTATACTAAATATGCTTAATATTAAAAATTCAATTAAAACAATGGGTTTTAAAGTTTTGAAAAAATCTGCTTTAAAATAGTCTAAGGTTACCATAAGACAAACATGAGTAGGAGTAATCATCTGGCCCGCTATGCCAAAAACCATAGCTACACCAAACATAGTTATGTCCCCAGGAGCCATGGCGGCCACAATAGGAAGGACTATAGCTACATGCCCTTGTGAGAGTCCGGTTAGTACACCAATAATAAAGGATATGCAAGCAATAATAACTATAGGAGGCAAAGGTGCAGCATTAAAAGCAGCTACAATAGCACTTAAAATTTCAGTAACAGTGAGCAATTGTATAAAATAAAAAATACTGACCACATTTAAGAGCATTTTGATGTCTAAAGATTCTACGAAAACATTTTTAACGTTTAAAGTTCTGGCAGTTGCTCGCAGTAAGAAAATCATACCAAACACGACCAATCCCATAGAAACGGCAGCTCCTATATGGAAAAAAACGACTAGAAGAAAATTAATTATAATAGGTGCTAAAGATAATGCTACATCGGCAATATCTTTGTTACGCTCCTCTTTTGTTGAAAAAACGTTTTTTTTGGGAGGTAGTTTTAGTGGGCTGATACAAAATATCCAGCCCAAAATAAAGGCTAAGACAGAAAGCCAGCCTAGATGAGTAATAAACTTACTTATGGGCAGCATGGCAATACTGCAAGCCATAATCATACCGGGATTAATAGGGTTAGAGTATTCAAAGATATGGCGAAAGTAAAAATTAATAGAACTTTTTGCCTCAGGGGTAATATTAGTTTCTTTACTAGCGGTTTCTACAATTGGAGCGGAAAAGCGAGCTCCACCAAGTGAAGGTAAAAGCCCAAGGAATGCAGGCATAATTGCTAGAGTAAATTTTTCGCTGGGGAAAAGTCGTTGTAAAGCTCTTACCATGCCGTCTAGGCTGCCACTAGTTCGTAATTCAATTTCTAGGCACATGACAAAATAAAGGGCAAAAAGCAAATCATATGTTCTTTGCATAGTTAGTGTCTGGTAGCCTGCAGTAAGAAAGTGCATGGGATCAGGGGCTTTGACTGCCCACATAAATAATCCACCAAGTAAAATTGAAGGGCCAATAGGATAGTGCCTTCGCAACATAAAAAGGATTATGCACATGGCTATAGTGATAATTAAAAAAATATTCATAGAATGAAATCCTCCATTACGTATATAAGATTTATTATACATTATTTGTGCAAAAAATAATGCACTTTGGTGTATAATATACAAGATACAAAAGAAATATAGTTATTACTGAAAAAAATATTTTAAGGGAAAGTCCCCATATAGGGTAAGAATATAGGAGAATATTATTATGAACGACAAAGAAGCAAAAATTTTGGGTGAAGAAGATTTTTTGAAGCAGGCAGAATTAATCCATAGACAGATTGTTGCAAATGATAAGTTAACATCAGAGGGGAAACGGGCAACATTGACCGTCCTAGAAGGCATTGTAAGGTCAGTTAAGGTTCATGGAGCTAGGCAGCACGGCATTACTAAAAAGATGCTAAAAGTAGCGCTTACTGTTTTTGCTAAAATGTCCGATGATAAGCGCCATAGCCCTGAAAAGTTAGCAGTCTTGCGTTCATTAACTATGATTGTTTTAGAAGGAATTAAGGCTAAATGAATTATCGCTGTATTACACAATCGGTACAAAATGGGCGTTTTATTTGGGGGAATATAAAAGTGGAATTTATGCGGGAAGCTATTATAGAAGCGGAAAAAAATTTACAAACAGGTGACGGCGGCCCTTTTGGCGCCGTAGTTGTAAAAAATGGTAAAATTATCGGACGCGGGCACAATGAGGTAATCAAAAATAATGATCCAACTTGTCACGGAGAAATACAAGCCATACGTTCTGCCTGCAAGTATTTGCAAACTTATGATTTGGCAGGTTGTGAACTCTATACTTCTGCTATGCCTTGCCCAATGTGTTTGAGTGCTATTATTTGGGCAAATATTAAAGTAGTGTATTATGGAAATAGTGCCCAAGATGCTGCCCAAATAGGTTTTAGAGATGATTTTATTTATAGATTTATAGAAGGGAAATGTCATAACGAAGAAGTTTTGCAACTAAAGCAAATGCTGCGTGAAGAGGCCATTGATGCTTTTAAAAAATATCACGAACAGTGTATGACTATTTATTGAGGTAAATTATGAGTGATTTTGCATTGGTTATGTTAGCGGTTTCATTGGCTATGGATGCTTTTGCTGTGTCTGTCTGTGGCGGTCTTGCCCTACCAAGTGAGAGGCGTACTAAAGGTGGGCTTATTTTTGGCAGTTGGTTTGGCGGTTTTCAGGCACTTATGCCTTTGCTTGGATATTACGTTGGATCTCATTTTGAAAGATTCATAACTAGTTATGACCATTGGATTGCGTTTGGCCTTTTGAGCTATATTGGCATTAGTATGATTGTGGAAAGCAGAAAAAACTGTGTTTGTAAATATGATATCATGGATAAGAAGAAAATGTTGACACTTGCGGTGGCTACAAGTATTGATGCTTTAGCGGTTGGAGTTAGCTTGGTTATCTTACATGTTAATATTATAAAAGCAGCCACGGTTATAGGGTTGATGACATTTCTAATCTCGTTTCTTGGTTGTACTTGCGGAAGTAAAATCGGTGAATGGGGCAGCGAAAAGGCGGAAATTGCAGGCGGACTTGTACTTATTGGGTTAGGGTGCAAAATTTTAGCAGAGCATTTAGGATTTATATAAGGAGTTAAATGAATGCCTTAGCATTTTTTAATCTAGTGTTTTTCCTAAGTTAGCGCCTGTAATTATAAGGAGAAAGCATATGCGCTGGATAATGCATGTTGACATGGATGCTTTTTTTGCATCTGTCGAGCAACTAGATAATCCTCAATACCGGGGCAAGCCATTAATAGTGGGAGGAAGGACCCATAGGGGAGTAGTATCTACATGCTCCTATGAGGCGCGCAAATATGGGGTGCACTCTGCTATGCCCATAGCCCAAGCACAACGCCTTTGCCCATGTGGCATCTTCATTTCGGGACGTATGTGGCGTTATGCGGAAGTGTCAAGGCAGATAATGAAAGTGTTTGATGAATTTTCGCCTTGTGTAGAGCCTCTATCCATAGATGAAGCTTTTTTAGATTTGTCAGGCATGGAACATTTGGTGGAGGATATAGAGTCCCTTGGTCCAAAGATCAAAATGCGTATTAAAGAAGTTACGGGGCTTACTGCTTCTGTTGGGTTAGCTCCTAATAAGTTTCTGGCAAAGCTTGGTTCTGATTTGCGCAAGCCTGATGGGTTGGTTGTTATTCATCCAAGTGAAGCACAAAAATTCATTGCACCTTTACCTGTAAATAAAATTTTTGGTATTGGGAAAAAAGCCAATGAGGAACTAAATAAAATCGGTATTTTTACCATTGGGCAGCTAGCAGTCTGCGATAAGCTTTATTTGAAAAATATTTTGGGGAATAATACAGTCCTTGTACAAAATTTGGCCTGTGGTATAGATGAGAGACCAGTGGAAAATAGTAGAGAGGCTAAATCTATCGGCAGGGAAACTACTTATATGGACGATTTATTAACCCAAGAGGAATACCATGATGCTCTTTGGAATTTGAGCCAGCAAGTTGGCTGGCGTGTACGTAATAACGGGCTAGGTGGGCATACAGTTACCTTGAAAGTTAAATATCGCAGCTTTAAGAGTGTTACTCGTAGTATTACTACAGAGGCAGCAGTAAGCCTAGACGAAGATATTTTTGCTTTAGTTGAGAGTCTTATTACTCAAGTAAAATGGACGGAGCCGGTGAGGCTTCTAGGTGTAACCGTTAGTAAATTCGTCCCTGCCGGGGAATTATCTTTAGGGTTTGATCGGGATGAGAAAAAAGAAAAGCGCAATGCTGCCTTAGACGCCTTAAAAAATAAATTCGGAGAACAGATTATTAAACGAGGGAAATAAAAATCCTTTTAGGTTTTTTGGCCTAAAAGGATTTTTATCATTTATT
>Ga0183100_1000204_pt1 | contig 69232 bp, 73 predicted proteins | sample Biomet2_FD_127789 | JGI IMG/M metagenome (GOLD analysis project Ga0183100, IMG submission 127789) | Microbial communities from bioreactor (seeded with anoxic lake sediment) at LBNL, California, USA - Biofuel metagenome 2 | ecosystem: Engineered > Bioreactor > Anaerobic > Unclassified ...
AATAATCATTCACAGAGGTACACATCAAATTGGTGGTTGTATCACAGAAATTAAGACTAAACAGGCACGGATTTTACTCATTATCACGGGGACCATATTGATCTGTTCTCTGATATTTTACCAAACATACCTCTGTATATGGGCGGGGCAGCTAGGGATATATTTCTAACGTTCTACGAGCGTATGGGTGGCGATAATGTAAGTGCTATAAAAAACATTATTCCTTTTTCGGCTAATCAACCAATCCAAGTCAAGGATATAAAACTTACTCCTTAGATTTTACGCTAGCTTGGGAAAGCCTACTTATCAAGAGATTAAAGAAAAACTATATAAATTACAAAAATTTCCCGTTTGCTTTCAAAAAGGTCTTGACATTATAGAGGAAAAGTCGTATATTAAATTCATACAAAACATATATGTATACTGTATTATAAAAAAGGAGGAAACAGCAATGACAAAGAACATCAATAAAAGTGATAGAATGATAAATTTCATAATTTATAGAATCGCGTGTTGTATCATGCCGAAAATCAAATATGACCAATGTCTTTTGTTATTGTCAGCTACTCATTGAGAGTAGAACAGAATAAAACAGTAGGCGGACAGTCAAAATGCTGTCGGCTTTTTTTTATACCCTTTTTTGGAAACTTTTAGCAATATTGATACGACCTTTATGCTTTAAAGTTTTTTAAGTACTATGTGGCACGTTCCCGTGCGAGGTTACCGCTTTGTCGAAAGGTGCGTGATTTGAATAGAACTGGTGGTTGAAATTAGATGATTTATTGTTACATATGGAGGAGTTGCAGATGATAAGAAGGCAAGGAACAAGAGAAATTGAAAAAATATTACTTAATATCTCTGAAGGGGATCTTACAAAGTCCTATGATGAAAAAAGCATAGGTAAAAGTAGTTTGAGAAGAAATCTTAATAATGTAATTTTAAAATTTAGAAGTCTCATATCTCAAATTATAACGATGACTGATAAAACAATCAATTTTACAGAGGAACTACGAAAAGATGCAGACGAGATACAAACTTCAAGCAAGGAAAATTCTACAATGATTAACAACATATCGAAGGATATGGAAAAGCAAATGACTTTTCTTGAGGAAGTCAAAAATCACTCCGATCAGGTGAGTGGCGTGGCTGTGATAATTGAGGAGAAGGCCGAAAACATCAAAAAGATGGAAGTCGATAATTTGAAAACTTTAGGGAGTAGCTATGATAACCTTAAAGTTCTAATCAGTAAAATTGAACAAACGGCTAATTCATATATGGATACCACTGAAAAGGTTAAAAGTTTGGAAAAAAAGGAGCGTCTTATTCAAAGCATAGCCGATCAGGTAAGTAAAATAAGCAATAACACTCATTTGTTATCTTTGAACGCATCTATTGAAGCGGCTAGAGCTGGAGAATATGGCAAAGGATTTTCAGTGATAGCACAATCGATAAGGAAATTAGCAGAAGACTCGACTGCACAAGCGGAACAAATCGATGACATCATTAAGGATATAAGAAATGATATTCGTAATATTTCTTCAAGAACAGAATCTGAGGTTGAAGAAATAAAGAAGTATATAGAGGTTTCAAAAATTACTCAATCGAACTTAATTGACTTAAAGCTACAGACTAATGATTCTTATAAAGCTTTTGTAGAAATAGGCGAAAATATTGTTGGGCAGGTCAGTAATATTGATAAGATAAACGAGGATGTTAAACAAGTATTTGCAACTTTTGAAAATTTGTTTTCAGCTACTGCCAAAATTGCTATATCTTCTGAAGAACAGCATGAAATCACTAGGAATACCTTTGATAGAATTAATAAGCTTCAACAGATGAATAAGGACATAAAACAATACACGGATTCTTTTGTCAAGAACTATAAAATAAACAAAAAAACTCAGCTATACATAGATAATGGAATTGCAACTTTAAAGGAAATTGCTAAGTTACCAGCCTTAGGTACTATGGAATATTCCAAGGCAACTCCCGTATTATTGGAACAATTAGAAAAGCATCCTCATTTTGAATTGTTTGGGCTTGTACAGAAAGATGGTTTGAGAAAAGCCGTCACTTTGGATTATACTGAGGAGCAGGTATATGTAAACTTTGCACACCGCCCATATTTTAAACAGTCTATAACTGGTAAGGACTATATTTCAGAACCCTATATATCTACAGATACCAATAATTATTGTATTGCCATATCTGTGCCCATAAAAAATGCAACAGGTGCCATTCTGGGAATTATCATAGCAGACCTTAAATTGTAGAATAAAGGGTTATTGAAAAGTTGTGAAGTCACGGCTTTGGTTGCTAATTGGTGGTTTTTTATTTTATCTAGCAGAGTATAAAAGACATGTGAGTATAGTTTATGCTTTTTTAATTTTTTGAAAAGTTTCAAAAAACTATTGACAAATATAACCTGCAGGCATATAATATACTAAACCAATAGGAATACTAAGATAACAAATACATTAATTATAGAGGAGGTCACAAAATGAAAAATTTTAAATGCTTTTCAAAACAAATCGATTGTAGAAACATCCAATCTGTTAATAATTGTTGTTGTAAAAAATTTTGTTGTATCAATCATTTTGTTGGCATCTTATATATAATTAAGAATTTTAGCATCCTTTCTAGATGTTTGGATACGTGATTATGAAACAGGATGTTTTATCTGCTTTATAATCTTGTCTGATTAATTATTATGCGAGAATTGCTGACAAAATCAAATTGCCATATTGGCATTTGTGATTTGGGTAATTCTCGCTTTTGTTTTTGGAGAAAACGAAGCATGTTAGAAAGGAAGTTAGATACTATGTTAGCGAACACAGAAAGTATAACAGCAAAGATATGTGCATTTGTAAGAGCCTATCATTCTAATTTTAGTGATAACAAGATTTATGATGACTATCTTGCGTTTGATTTACTTGGAAGGGAAGAATATGAATCAATAAAATCAATGGTATTTCAAGGCTTTAGTAGTATAGGGGAAAACAGTAAATTTAACAATGAGTATGTCCATAAAAATATTGCTAAATATATTGCACCCATTCCATTATCTCGCATTAATTTTGCTGAGAATAAATTAATGCGTTTTGCTCAAAAGCATGAGGAGTGTCAATATGTCGTTTGCGGAGCGGGATTAGACACCTTTGCTTTTCGTAATACAAATCCTCATATAAAAATTTTTGAAATTGATCATCCCATTACGCAGAAATATAAAAAACAGCGCATTGAAGAATTGTGTTGGAATATCCCTGATAATATGAAACTTGTATCAGTCGATTTTGAAAAAGATAGTCTTGAAGATTCATTAATTGCTAAAGGATTTTCTACCGATAAAAAGACATTTTTCAGTGTGCTGGGAGTTTCCTATTATCTAGCACTTTCAACATTTATAGACATGGTACGCAATATAGCAAAATTATCATCGGAAGGAAGTATGCTTGTTCTTGATTTTCCGGATAAAAGCACACTAAAAAGCAAAATTGAAAGAGTGCGTAAAATGACGCAATTTACGGAAGCACTCGGAGAGAATATGAAAAGCGGATTTTCGCCAGATGAAATAGTCAGAATTTTAAAAGATTATGATTTTCTAGTTGATATCTATATGAATCCTAATAAAATTCAGGAATTATATTTTGATAATCATGATGCTAGATATATGGCCTTTGAAAATGTCCATTTTATATCGGCTATTTTAAAAAAATGAAAGGATAATGAATTATGAAAGAATATTTATTTACATCTGAATCGGTTACGGAGGGGCACCCTGATAAGGTATGCGACATTATTTCAGATGCTGTGCTTGACGCATATCTTGAGAAAGATCCATTTGCGCGTGTCGCCTGTGAAACCACCGTTAAAAACAACACAGTCATACTTCTGGGGGAAATTTCCTCCACTATTTTTATAGATGTGCCAAAGGTTGTGAGAAAGGTTATAAAAGAGATTGGGTATGATCGAGAAGAGCTCGGATTTAACGCTGACTCTGCTGAAATAATTCTTCGGCTTGATAGGCAGTCTCCCGATATTGCTCAAGGAGTTAATCGTGCATTAGATTCTGAAAATTTAGATTCTGAAACAGGTGCAGGAGATCAGGGAATGGTATTTGGATTCGCATCAAATGAAACAGATGAGTTAATGCCACTCCCTATTTCACTGGCACATAAGTTAGCAAAGAGGCTTACGAATGTAAGGAAAGACGGTACACTTTCCTATTTGCGTCCTGATGGAAAAACTCAAGTTTCTGTTCGATATCATGATGATGTGCCTATAGCAGTAGATGTAATAGTCGTTTCAACACAACATGACCCAGATGTTTCACTAGATACTATTCGGCGTGATGTTATAGAAAAGGTCATAAAACCTATTGTATCAAAAGAACTTTTGCATGACGGAACAAAAATATTTGTTAATCCCACGGGAAGATTTGTAATTGGTGGACCGGTTGGTGACAGCGGACTTACGGGGAGAAAAACGATGGTGGATACCTATGGCGGATATTCCAGACATGGCGGCGGTGCCTTTTCGGGAAAGGACCCGACAAAGGTTGACAGGTCAGCAGCATATGCGGCTAGATATGTGGCAAAAAATATTGTGGCTGCATCTCTTGCCCGAAAGTGCGAAATACAGATTGCCTATGCAATAGGAGTTGCCTCTCCTGTATCTATTTTTGTCGATACTTTTGGAACGGGTAAAGAATCAGACAGCGAATTGGCTAATGCTATTAGGAAGCTTTTTGATCTTCGCCCAAACGGTATTATTAAAGAACTTGATTTAAGAAAACCAATATACAAGAAGCTAGCTGCTTATGGACACATTGGCAGAGAGGATTTATCTGCAACTTGGGAGAATGTATCGGCAGCAAAAGAGCTCATAGAGTATTTTGCGGAGAGGGAAGCATTAGTATGAAAAGGATAGCAAGCTTTTCCGTTAATCACAATAACTTGAAAAAAGGCATGTATATATCACGAATTGATGGTGACATCGTTACCTATGATATCAGGATGAAAAAACCTAATAGCGGTGATTATCTTGAGTATGCCGCTATACATACCTTTGAGCATTTATTTGCAACTTACGCAAGAAATACAGAATATGCAAAAGATGTTGTTTATGTGGGGCCGATGGGATGCAGAACGGGATTTTATTTTCTTGTAAGAAACAAAATTTCACATCGTAAGGCTTTAGAAATTATTAATGAAACATTGAAATTCATTATTGCTTTTTCAGGAGAAATACCGGGAACAAAGCCTGAGGAATGCGGCAACTATTTAGAACATGATTTAAATGGCGCGAAAACAGTTGCCAAAGATATGCTTATCATCTTATCAAACTGGAACGAAGAAAAATTGAAATATTAATATGACGGAGGTAGTAGCAATGAGTGATTACAAAAATATTGAATCAGCACTAATTCATGGAGGAATTTACGGTGATGAAAGAACAGGTGCGGTTAATGTGCCGATTTATCAAACATCGACCTATGAACAGGAAAGCCTTGGTCATGATAAAGGCTATGAGTATTCACGAACGGGCAATCCTACACGAGAAGCGCTAGAGGCTCTGATTGCCGAACTTGAGAAAGGGGAGGCAGGATTTGCTTTTGCATCGGGTATGGCGGCAATAACGGCTGTATTAAGTCTATTTAAGTCTGGTGATAAAATTATCATTTCGAGCAATGTATATGGCGGAACTTTCCGCGTGCTGGATAAAATTTTTGTGAATTTCAATATCCATTATTCCATTGAGGATACAACAGATTTAGTGACTCTTGACAGCAAAGTTACAGATGATGTAAAGGCTATCTTAATAGAAAGTCCAGCCAATCCTTTAATGACAGTTACCGATATAACGGGCATTGCTGCGCTTGCAAAAAGACATGGTATTTATTCGATTGTTGACAATACATTTATGACTCTGTATTTGCAGAGACCCATTGAACTTGGTGTGGATATTGTTTTGCATAGCGCCACAAAATACCTTGGCGGTCACAGTGATCTTGTTGCAGGGCTTGTTGTTGTGAATTCCAAAGAGCTCGCCGAACGAATCCATTTTATTCAAAATTCAACAGGTGGAATTTTGCAGCCATTTGATTCATTTTTGCTGATTCGTGGGATTAAAACGCTTGGCGTACGTCTGGATCGTCATGTCGCTAATGCGGAGGCCGCGGCATCGTTTTTAGCAGAAAACAAAGCCGTGAAAAATGTATATTATCCCGGACTAAAGAGTAGTCAAGGCTATGAAATTAATAAAAATCAAGCTAAAAATGGCGGTGCCATGATTTCATTTGAACTTCATGAAAACTATGATATTAAAAAATTCTTCTCATCGCTAAACCTAATTGCACTTGCCGAAAGCCTTGGTGGCGTGGAATCTCTTGTGTGCCATCCCGCGAGTATGACACATGCATCCATTCCGTATGAAATTCGCCAAAAAGTGGGCATTACGGAAGGATTAATTCGCTTATCAATCGGTATTGAAAATATTCATGATATTCTTGATGATTTACAAAAAGCCATAGAGAAAAGCGAGGTCATGTGATATGAAATACTACGATTCGATGCAGAAATTGATTGGCAATACACCTCTTGTTAAACTAAATCACATGGGAATTTCTACGGAAATTAACGTGTTTGCAAAGTTGGAACTCTATAATCCATCAGGTAGCGTGAAAGATCGAACGGGAAAATATATGATAGAAGATGCCGAGAGAAAGGGACTTCTAAAACCAAATTATACGATAATCGAGGGCACGGCAGGTAACACGGGACTTGGAATTGCGTTTGCTGCTTTAAACAAAGGTTACAAAGTTATTTTTGTTGTACCTGAAAAATTTTCGGAGGAAAAACAGACGCTGATGCGTGCTTTGGGAGCAGAAATTATCAATACCCCCCGCGCAGATGGTATGCTGGGAGCAGCCGCAAAGGCTGATGAACTTAGATTGCAGATTTCAGATTCCATAGCACTGGGACAATTTAAAAACATGAGTAATCCATTGGCGCATTATGAAACAACTGGTGTGGAAATTTACAATGATTTAGATGGAGAGGTAGACTACGTGATAGCAGGCGCCGGAAGTGGTGGTACATATAGTGGCGTTGTCAAATATCTAAAGGAAAAAAACCCGAATGTTAAAGGGATTCTTGCTGATCCTGTAGGCTCCACGATGGGAGGCGGTGAACATAGCGACTATGATATCGAGGGTATCGGAAATGATTTTATAGCGGATACCATGGATATGTCATTGGTTGATGAAGTGATTAAGATAACGGATGCTGAAGCATTTGAAGTGGCGCGCGAGATTGCAAAAAATGAGGGAATCTTTGCGGGATCCTCATCGGGAGCTGCCATGGCGGCAACTTTAAAATTTGTAAAAAACATCAAAAATGGAAATGCCGTTGTCATTTTTCCGGATCGTGGCGACCGTTATTTCAGTAAACATTTGTATGCGTAAGAGGTTGAATTTTATTTTTGGGATTATTGAGCTATAGACGTAATAAATGTACATGATTTATGATAGGGGTGAGTTGTATGCCAATTAAGATACCCAGGAGGCTTCCAGCGGCTAAAATTTTAAATAGCGAAAACATATTTATAATGACCGAAGATCGGGCATTAAAGCAGGACATTCGTCCGCTTAAAATAGTTTTGGTTAATTTGATGCCAATGAAAGAAGTTACCGAAACGCAGATTATAAGATTACTTGGAAACACGCCCCTGCAAGTCGAGGTTGATTTTGTAAATACAGTCACTCATGATTCGAAGAATACATCACAGAAACATCTAGATGAATTTTACAAAGATTTTGATAGCATTAAGAATGAAAAGTATGATGGCATGATCATAACAGGAGCTCCTGTAGAAAAATTGGACTTCGATAAGGTTGATTATTGGGATGAGTTAACGAAGATTATGGAATGGTCAAAGACAAATGTAACGAGTACACTTCACATTTGTTGGGCTGCCCAGGCAGGACTTTATTACCATTATGGTGTGGAAAAGCATCCTCTAAATAAAAAGATGTTCGGAGTATTTAAGCATAAAGTCTTGAATGAAAAAGCGATACTGCTGCGTGGTTTTGATGATGAGTTTTATGCACCACATTCAAGATACACCGAAGTTAAGCAAGAAGATATCGAAAAAATACCCAAACTGCAAATACTTGCCACTTCTGATGAAGCAAGTGTATACATTGTCACGTCAAAAGATAAAAAGAATGTATTTGTAACAGGTCACTGCGAATATGATGCGGATACATTACACAAAGAATGGATTAGGGATGTTGAAAAAGGGATTGATATTGATATACCTAAAAATTATTATAAAGACGATAATCCAAAAAATAAAACAATCGTAAATTGGCGGTCTCATGCAAATTCTTTATTTACTAATTGGCTCAATTATTATGTGTATCAGCAAACGCCTTACGTGCATGAATCAAAAGAAGAAATTCATACAAAAAATGAAGAAGTACAATATTGTATGTTGCATTGATAGCTTTTTTAGTAAAACATGTGGTAAAATAGAAAAGAGAATAAGAATAAAGTGCCATATTGATAAAAATGGATTTTAAAAGCAGATATAGGAGTGAAAACAATGCAAAAGCTATCGGATAGAACAGCTACTTTTACAGATTCAGTGATTAGAAGAATGACAAGGGTGTCTAATGAATATAATGCAGTAAATTTATCGCAGGGGTTTCCTGACTTTGAACCGCCAAAAGAAATGTTGGATAGACTGTCTGAAATATCTCATACGGGACCTCATCAGTATTCGATTACTTGGGGTGCGGAAAATTTTAGAGAGGCTTTGGCAAAAAAACAATCAAAGCTAATGGGGCGAAAATTTGATCCTGAAAGTGAACTTCTTGTAACTTGTGGGAGTACGGAGGCCATGATGGCAGCAATGATGACCGTTACCAATCCGGGCGACAAAGTTATTGTATTTTCACCTTTTTATGAAAATTATACAGCTGATACAATTTTGTCGGGAGCGAAGCCAATATATGTGACACTGTATCCGCCATCATTTAAATTTAATGCAGATGAACTAGAGGCTGCGTTTAAGCAGAATCCAAAGGCACTAATATTGTGTAATCCTTCTAATCCCAGTGGCAAGGTGTTTACTTATGAAGAACTGAAAACAATTGCTGATTTAGCTAATAAATATGACACCTATGTCATTACGGATGAAGTATACGAGCATATTGTTTATGAGCCACATAAGCACATCTATTTTGCTTCTCTTCCTGATATGTTTGAACGCACGATTTCCTGTAGCTCCCTTTCAAAAACATACTCGATAACAGGTTGGCGACTAGGATATATTATTGCGCCTGCTGAAATCGTTGATGTGGCGAAGAAGGTACATGATTTTTTAACGGTGGGGGCAGCGGCTCCGCTTCAGGAGGCTGCTGTTGTTGGTTTGAATTTCCCTCCTGCATATTATCATGATTTGCAAGACAAATATACCGAAAAACGAAACCTGTTTTTAAAGGGGCTTGATGATATCGGAATTTCCCACACCATCCCAGAAGGTGCGTATTATGTGATGCTTGATATTTCTGAATTCAATTTTGATAGTGATTTGGAATTTTGCCATGAGCTTGCCAAGGAGGTTGGCGTTGGAGCGGTTCCAGGTTCCAGTTTTTTTAAAGAGGATATCCATCATCTAATTCGGCTTCACTTTGCCAAGAAAAACGGTACACTATATGAAGCTCTAAATAGATTAGAACATATTCACTCGAAGATAAAAATCAGATAGTAAATTATTATAATGTGATCTGAACAGAAAAGAAAGCAAAACATCCATGATGAAGTTTTATCATGGATGTTTTGTTATTAAATGATCAACTTTTTATTATCCCAGTTTCTAACCCTAACGGTTTTGCGCCTATGTTACGATTGTTTCATTGCGGTACAACATGACGTAGTCAAGCAAAATTGTAACACCAGTGTATAAAATTACCTATGCAGCCCGTGCTGCACAGGGAGTAAGCCCTCCGTTATATGTATGTGGTCTTACATGGTTGTACCATCCATAAGCGAAATCATTAACAGATACGTCAAGTTCTTGCTTGCTGTTGAATGACAACAAAAGTGATGCAATCACAGAGCGGTCATACAAGTCTATAATTGTGCAGTTATAACGTACGGTTCCATCTGACAAATACAGATAGGTAAAATCTGTACACCAAACTTTGTTCGGTTTTTCCACATCAAAGTTCTGATTTAATAATACGATACTTTAACCACTAAAAAACTACCTAGTTACTAGGTAGTTTTTTTTATAAATTAGCAAAAGCCTACTAAACCTATAGAAATTAAAATTAAATTTGAATTTACTATTGACGAATGAACTTTTATCCTGTATAATACAAACAATTCATATAAAACATATATGATAACTATGAAAGAAGAAGGAGGGATTATATGGATTTGCATTTATCCGCTCCAGAGATTGAAATTAAGTCATTAAGTAAGACATTCACAACGAAAGACGGAGTGATCAAAGCGCTTGATGGGATAGATTTAAAAATCGGTAAGGGCGAGATTTTTGGCATCATCGGGATGAGTGGTGCCGGTAAGAGTACATTGGTAAGATGCATGAATTATCTTGAAAAACCAACAGAAGGACACGTGATTATTAATGGCAACAACCTTTCTACATTAAATGACAAAAAGTTGAGACAGGCAAGACAATCCATGGGAATGATTTTTCAACAGTTTAACCTTTTAATGCAAAGAACAGCTGAGAAAAATATTCTCTTCCCTCTGGAAATTTCAGGTATGAGCAAACGAGAGGCTAAAGAGCGTGCCAAAGAGCTATTAGAAATTGTAAACCTTTCAGATAAGGCAAATGCGTATCCAGCCCAGCTTTCGGGAGGCCAAAAGCAAAGAGTTGCCATTGCAAGGGCACTAGCAACTAATCCAGATGTCCTTTTATGCGATGAGGCAACCTCGGCTCTTGATCCAACAACGACCCAATCTATTTTAAGTTTACTTAAGGATATCAATAGACGCCTTAACATTACTATTGTTATCATTACACACGAAATGAGCGTCATTGAAGAAGTATGTAGCCATGTAGCTATTATAGCTGACAGTAAGATAGCAGAGGTTGGTCGGGTAGAAGAAATATTTGCCCATCCAAAAACTCTTGCGGCGCAACAACTCGTTTATCCCAATGGCAAGAAGATTGACCATTTCATTGGAACACGATGTTTGCGCATCGTATTTGATGGAAGTTCGGCCTATGATCCAGTCCTTTCCGATATGATTCTCACTTGCAAAACACCCGTTAACATTATACATGCGGATACGAAGAATATTGATGGGAAAGCGTTTGGACAACTGGTTATTCAACTACCGAAGGAGGAAGAAAAGGCAGAAAAAATCAAAAAATACTTGATTGAAAAGAAACTTACTGTGGAGGAAAGTGTGGTGAGTGGTTATGTGGGATAGTGCGAATACGCAGATGATTGTTATTGGAATATTTGAAACATTATACATGACATTGTTTTCAACCTTTGCCTCGTATGTGATTGGATTGCCGTTAGGTGTTGTTTTAGTGGTAACAGAAAAGAACTCAATTTTGCCAATTGCATGGCTCAACAAACTTTTGAATATTATCGTTAACATTCTGCGGTCTGTTCCTTTTTTGATTCTTCTTATCGCTGTCATACCTGTCACAAGAGCGATTACTGGAACCACCATGGGTTCAACGGCAACAGTCGTGCCACTTGTTATAGCGGCCACTCCTTTTATAGCAAGGCTAGTTGAGTCCTCTATTAAAGAGGTCGATAAAGGGGCCGTTGAGGCAGCGCTTTCTATGGGAGCAAGCCCATTACATATTATCTATAAAGTATTAATACCCGAGTCTAAACCTTCTTTAATCGTTGGGGCGGCAATCGCAACCACGACGATACTAGGATATTCCGCTATGGCAGGTATTGTCGGAGGCGGGGGACTAGGAGATATCGCCATCCGCTTTGGATACTATCGATATCAAAACACAATCATGATTATTACGGTTGTATTATTAGTGGTTTTGGTTCAGGTTCTACAAGAAATCGGAATGAAAATTGCTAAATTGCAAGATAAAAGAAAATAAAAAATAAAACAAATAAAAAATTGGAGGAAATTTATTATGAAAAAAATATTATCAATTCTACTGCTTACTGTACTTGCGTTATCGGCGTTTACGGGATGTTCATCATCAAAAGGTAACGCATCTACAGCGAGTACGCCTTCTAAGGAACCCGTGAAGTTAAAGACGATTACTATTGGAGCTTCACCTTCACCACATGCTGAAATATTGAAGATTGCTCAAAAAATACTCAAAGAGCAAGGGTATGACCTTGTAATTAAAGAGTTTACCGATTACATTCAGCCAAACTTAACTCTTGAAAATGGCGAATTGGACGCAAACTATTTTCAACATAAACCTTACCTAGATGATTTCAATGTAGAACATAAAACAAATATTGTATCCGTTGCTGGCATTCATTATGAACCACTTGGTCTATATGCTGGAAAAACGAAAACCTTATCGGCCATTAAAGAGGGTGCCGTTATTATTGTTCCAAACGATACGACAAACGAAGCACGTGCACTTTTATTGCTTGAAGCGCAGGGATTAATCAAATTAAAAGCTGGCGCTGGATTGAAAGCAACCAAAAATGATATTGCAGAGAATCCTAAAAAGATTCAAGTAAAGGAAATCGAAGCGGCGCAAATTGCTCGTTCACTTCCTGATGCGGACTTTGCTGTAATCAATGGTAACTATGCGATTGAGGCAGGGCTTGACGTTTCTACTGATGCGCTTGCCAAGGAAGAAAAAGATTCAACTGCGGCACAAACTTATGCAAATATTATTGCTGTTCGTAGTGGCGACGAAAACAGAAAAGATATTAAAGCACTTGTAGCCGCTTTAAAAAGCGATGAAGTAAAGAAATTTATTGAGGAAAAATACAAAGGCGCTGTTGTACCGATATTTTAAGTAAGTTTATTATTGAAATTATATAAACAAGAAGGAAAAAATGATAATGAAAACAAAAAACATGTGTTGTACAAAAAGCGATACGAAAATGTTTAATGTGTGTAAAAAATTAAATATGGCTTTATTTATGGCTAAAATGTCAAATATGTTTTTTTGTTGATTTATCATGCAAATAGATAAAGGATATAAAACGAAAACTTATTAGGCTCATTTGCCTGATAAGTTTTCGTTTTTTTATACACAAATAATTCAACATATCGGATTGTAAAAATGGGTTTCATAAAAGATAATTATAAAATTTCATATTCCAATACAATTCTTTGATTAATAATAGCATATGAGAAGAGATGATAAACATGAAAATTGCACTAGCTCAGATAAAAATTGAAGAATCCATGGAAGATAATTTAAAAAAATCATTATATTTTATTGATATAGCAGCAGAAATGGGCTCGAATTTAATTATGTTTCCAGAACTACAATTAAACTATTTCTTTCCGCAGTATTCAAATTTGGACGTTGAAAAATGTGTGGTAAGTGAAGATAGTAGTTATATTAAAAAGATTTGTGATAAATGTAGAGAAAGACATATCATCGGAGTGCCTAATTTTTATTATGAAGAGAACGGGAAATATTATGATGCTAGTATGGTGATAGACGAATCGGGTAACATATTGGGTATTCAAAAAATGGTTCATATTGCACAATCGGATAAATTTTATGAGCAAGATTATTATGAACCTTCGAATGACGGGTTTAAAGTATTTGATACATCGTATGGAAAGATTGGAATTGTTAATGTTTTGATAGGCATTACCCTGAGAGTATTCGTACAAGCACACTATTAGGTGCTGATTTGATTTTAATTCCAACTGCAAATACAAAGGATGAACCAATGGAAATGTTTGAATGGGAAGTGCGGGCTCAGGCTTTTCAAAATAGTGTAAATGTGGCAATGTGTAATCGCGTAGGCAAAGAAGATACTATGGACTTTGCAGGAGAATCGATAGTTATAGGTCCTGAAGGTCAAGTGATATGTAAAGCCTTAGATAATGAGAAACTTTTAATTACGGACGTAAATTTGGATAAAGCAAGAGAATTTAGAAATATAAAACCATATTGTTCATTAAGGAGAACAGTATGGTATTTATAAGTGAAACTCCTATTATTCTAAAAACGAGCTCATTTTTAGAATAATAGTTATCTATTTGTTTTGTTAAAAATATATCGTTACACACTAAAAATAACCCACTTTATAACCCATTATGTATGTTTCGGCTAAAACATCGAATGATCTGCAAAAAGATTCCATGCGCACAAAAGGCTTTGTTATCGCATTTTAGGCATGGAAAGTTTTATGTAAAATATTTCCTTCTGGGTTCAACTCCCACCGCCTCCACCATATAAGAACGCTAATTTTGATACGGTAAGTATCGAGGTTAGCGTTCTTATTTTTTGCCAGAAAACGGCTTGAAATAAGGCTTTTCGTCACTTTGCACTTTGCACAGTCCGCCTCAAGCACAGGAAAATACACACCGCCTCCGAGTTCTTTTGCCTTGTCCCATACCCTCGATTTACTATTTATCGGTGGGGTGTTCACTTTTTCGGAGGGGTGTGCATCTTCGCAAATTATAGGTGCAAATGGGTAAAAAAAGAGGTCGAGCCTTATAGCTCAACCTCAATCTCTGTGCCATTCTTGAACTGAAATACCATTCTGACATCGTGGAAAACAGTGGCCTTTTCGAGCAATCCGACCCACAGCCTTTCGTTCCATACTTCGAGGACGAGGGGCTGTTGCTTTATCGCTTCGATGAAAAGTCGGAGTTCACGGTCGCGGTCTTGTTTTCGCGCTCTTTCCGCAGAAAGCGTATCAAGGCGAAATGCGGTCTTTTCATAGCGTTTCACCAGACTGCCGTACTTTTTTGTGTATTCTTCTTGGGATTGTGCGGAAGATGCATTTTCTTTCACGCAGGCTTTAACCATCTCTGCCACAATGTCGATTTCCTCGGTGAGCTTCTCAATTTCAGCATCCAGTGCAGTACAGTCCGAGACCTTCCGGCGCATTTGAGTGCAGTCGGCGATGACCCCATCACGGTTCTGCATCAGCTGATTGTAAGCCAAGAGGAACTTTTGCTGTATTGTTTCCGTATCAAGGTGCGGTGTACCGCATTTCTTTTCGCCTTTAAATTTACTATTGCAGTGCCATATCACCTTGCGGTAAGCATCGGTGGAGTGCCACACTTTTTGACCGAAAAATCCGCCGCAGTCACCGCATACCAGCTTCGAAGAAAAGATACTGTTCCCGCTGTAGGCTCTGCCGAGCGTCTTTCGTCTGTCGATTTCCGCCTGCACCATGTCCCAATCGGTAGGGCTGATAATGGCATCGTGGCTGTGTTCCACATAGTACTGCGGGACTTCGCCCTCATTGACCTTCATCTTTTTCATAAGAAAATCCACGGTGAACCTTTTTTGTAAAAGGGCATCGCCCTTGTATTTTTCGTTGGTAAGGATACTGTTTACCGTAGTTTGGCTCCATTTTTGTTTGCCGGACGGCGTCGGCGTACCACGCTTATCAAGATAGCGACATATCCCTGCTGGGGTCTTACCTTCAAGAAATAGCTGATAGATGAGTTTTACGGTTCCAGCTTCATCATCATTTATAACCGGAGTTCCGTCCTCGCCCTTTTCGTAGCCGAGAAACTGTTTATATGGCATACTTACCTTGCCGTCTGCAAAGCGTTTTCGTTGACCCCATGTGACGTTCTCTGAAATGGAGCGGCTTTCCTCCTGTGCAAGGCTGCTCATGATGGTGATGAGTAGCTCGCCTTTGCTGTCGAATGTGAAAATATTTTCCTTCTCGAAAAATATCTCCGTGCCGTGTTCTTTCAGCTTGCGGACAGTAGTCAGACTGTCGACGGTGTTACGCGCGAAGCGGCTGACGGATTTCGTGACAATAAGGTCGATTTTGCCACCCATGGCATCTTGAACCATCTGATTGAAACCATCGCGGTGTTTTGTATTTGTGGCTGAGATGCCTTCGTCCGTATACACTGTGACAAATTCCCAGTCATCACGAGCCTTAATGAATTTCGTGTAATAGTCAATTTGCGCTTCGTAACTTGTAAACTGCTCATCGCTATCCGTTGACACGCGGGCATATCCCGCCACGCGGCGTTTAGCTATGGAAGCGGTCGGGAGCGCCGTGAACTTATTTTTGGTAGCGGGTATCATCGTTACTGCTCTTGACATGAGTTTTTCCTCCTTTGCCTTGTTCTTTCTGCGGCGGTGTGCTTCATTTCGGCAGTCCAGCTATCCCGCCGTGAACGGTCTGCCCATGTGCGTTCTTCGGTTCGCCCGTCATTGAAAACGAACCGTAAGTGGTTATCTTCCGGCACTTCAATGCGCTCTATCAAGGTGCCGAAAACAGTCGAGTCGTATTTTCCCGTGCCGAGAACATCGGCGCAAACCGATTGAAGCGTGGTTTCAGGTATCTTTTTTCCGTGGCAGTATGCCTTACCCTGCGATAAATAGGTGGAGCAATTCCATCCGACTGAGCCGTTACTCGTAGTGCGCTTAAAGTTTTTACCGCAGTGCGGGCAATAAATGCGACCCGTGAATTCACTTTGCTGTGGTACCGGTCTGTTTTTTGCGGCATCGCACATTTTTTGTAATATCATCTGGGCCGCATTGAAGGTATCCACATCAATGATGGCAGGGTGCGTTTCCTCGGCATAGAACATCGGTAACTCGCCTTTATTTCTACATTTCTTCTTTTCCAGATGATTGTTGCGGTAGTGCTTTTGGAGCATTGCATTTCCGATATATTTTTCGTTTCCGGCGGTTTCGCGGATGCGTTGGGCGCACCATTTTCCGCCGAGCGCGCCGGGAATGCCACGCTCGTTCAGGTCTCGGCTTATGGTACCGAAGGTATCCCCGGCGATGACCCGCTTGAATATCTCGCACACAATCGGCGCGGTTTCCGTGTTGATTTCTATTTCCCCTTTTGTAATGCGGTATCCGAACAGGAACCGCCAATTAATGAGCTCGCCGTTTTCAAAGCCTTTTCTAACCCGCCATTTCTGGTTTTCGCTTGCGGAAAGGCTCTCCGCCTGCGCGTATGATGCAAGAATGGTCAGCATCAATTCTCCCTCGGCGCTCAATGTGTGGATATTCTGCTCCTCAAAATAAATGTCCACCTCCAACGCTTTCAGTTTACGAACGGTTTCCAGTAAGGTCACCGTGTTTCGTGCAAAGCGGGAGATGGACTTTGTAAGTATCATATTCACTTTTCCGGCACGGCAGTCGGCGAGTAACTTTTGAAAATTCTCTCTGCTGTCTTTCGTACCAGAAAGGGCTTCATCGGCATAAACACCGACATATGACCATCCCTCGTGGTCTTGTATCAATTTGCTGTAATAGCTGACCTGTGAGGACAACGAATGAAGCATGGCGTCTTTCCCCGTTGATACGCGGGCATAGGCAGCAACTTCTTTCTGCTGTGCCAGTCTGGGCTTATGCGATACTTTAATTACTGTTTTCGGCATTTTGTCACCTCCTCGTAATGTGACATATTACCGTCGTTCTCCTTATATAGCAAGTCATTATCCCGGAATAAACTACACGAAGACAAGCCGTATTTCTCGGCCATTATTGTATCAATTTCAAGGTACGCGCTCTCGGTTAAAATCCCCTTTACAAGCATCAGCCGAGCCTGCGCCATTGCGGATTTGTAGCCGCAAATACGGTCAAAATACTCCTTATTCATCGCCGCCACGCTCCTTGCCGAACCGTGCCGCAACGTAGCACTCGTGAGAGCAATATTTTCTGTTTTTATTGCCGTGGCTCTCGAAAGGCGCTCCACATTTTTCGCAAACAAAGTGATACGTCGTTTTTGCCCGGCTTTGGCGCTGATGGATGTTCCACCACGCAACACGGCACCTGTCGGAGCAGAACTGACGTGGCTTACATTTTTCTTTGATAATTATTGGCTTTCCGCATTGTTTGCAGGCGGCTGTATTATTGAGTGCATCAGAACTCAGACCATTTCTTCTGCAGTACGATTTAACCGTATTCTCTGAAACAGAAAGAGTTCGAGCGATTTTCGAATACCCGTCGCCGTTTCTGCGCATATCAGTTATTTGGTGCTTCTGTTCGTTTGTCATTGACCGTCCTCCAGTCTGAGGAATTTGCTCCCTCAATGCTCACTGGAGGGAAAGCGGCGTCTTGAACGAAAAACAAGCAAAAAAAGACCCGCGAGAGTGAAAAAATCACAAACGCGGGTCTGATGGCTGAGTTTAATATGGTCACATAAGAGTGCGGCGGTCAGTTTAGACCGTTTCGCTCCTCATTTCATCATAGCGTTTCAGCATCACACAGAACTGTTCTCTGGTGAGATTGCTGTGGAGCAAGAGGTTGCCGTTGTCGTCACCCTTCAGCAGACCTTTCTCCGTTGCCCATGTGACCGCGTCTTTCGACCATGTCGCAGGGGTGTTGTCCATAACCTTTTCCTCCTTTTTGTTGAGTGCTTCTTTCACCGCCGCCCTGAATGCGTCCATGCTTTTGCCGTGTTTAGGAAACCAGTGCATCACATCGGCATGGTTGGAAGCGATGCCTTTTGCGTATCCCTCACTGTGGCAAATGATGTTCTGCTCCGTCAGGCCGTAGAGCTTGCAGAGATACACGCAGAGGTCGACCGCTTCCTTATATACGGCAGAAAAATACGAGGAATAGGCCAGACCGTCCTCGCAGATTTCAAAGCCGATATGGGTGCTGTTTGCAGCACCTCCGGCGTGCCAGCCCCGCATATTCCAGGGCAGCGTCTGGTAGGTGGCGATGCTGCCGTCCGCCAGTTTTCCGATAAAACCGTGGACACAAACCTCCAGTCCTCCCGGCTTTGCCGTATTCCAGTTTGCACTTGAGACAGTCCCCAGCAAACCGTCGTCCGGGCCGACATACCGGCGCAGGTTTGGATTATTCGCCCCGGTGGAATGTACCATAATGCCTTTCGGAACAATGGTTTTGCCTGCCTTATAACAGTCGTTTTGCGTCAAAAGGCACTTGTGCAGATTCATTTACTTATCCTCCTTGGATTTCAGCTGTTCCAAAATATCCTTGAGTTTCTGTGGAATTGGAAGCCCGATTCGGCCGGCGTTCTCAATAATGCTGATCCCCTCATTGGAAATATAAAAGAAGATGACAGCGGTCCGAAGAACGCTGCCATCCCCTATAATCTGCCGGTCTAAGATGCTTCCGATGCCGACCAGCATAAAAATGAGTATCTTTTTGAATATGCCCCTGAACCCGACTTCGCTGGACAGTTTCTTTTCCACCGCCGCCGCCATTATCCCGGTCAGGTAGTCGATCACGACAAAGGCGACCAAAGCGTAGAGAAAACCGTCCAAGCCGCCGAGGAACCAGCCAAGCCCGCCGCCGATTGCAGCGAACGCCAACTGGACTCCGCTCCAAATATCTTTCATTTCACAACCTCACTTTCCGTAATTGTTGCATCACCAGTCGTCTGGCCCGAAGATTCAAGCACTTCGAGCCTGCTTTCAAGGGATTTGTTTTCATCTTCCAAAGCCGCTATCCTTGTCTCCTGTTCCGCAATTCTCGAATTTAAAGATTCGACCGCGGAAGGATGTATCTTCTCCAGCACTGCAGCCGATACCGGTTCCTCAACGGGTGCCGGAACAGTTTCCACTACAGGCGGCGCGGAAAAGGTGCCGCTTTCGCTGTCATAGCGCCAGCCGCTTTCGACCTCTACACTGTCCTTTACTTCGACGCAATTGGCCAGATACTCCGCTGAAAACCTGTCTTTTATAGATGTGCTGGGAAAATCCTTTGACTTTCCAGGCTGAATATCGTGGACGGTTTTTCCATCAACAAGGTATACATATTTCATTACATCTCCTCCTCACCAAAACACCGCGACGCAGCCTCCGGCACCGCCTCCGCCTGCGCCATAGGTGTAATACGGCGTGTTGGAGCCATAGGTCAGCGTTGTTACCTTCTGTTCACCGCCGGTCCCGGCATAACCTCCGGCCGTACCATAGCTTCCCGCGATTCCGGCCGCTCCCGCGGAACCCGCATTTCCGGCGTTGTACGAATAGCTGTTGCTGGAGCTGTAATAATACTCAGCGAGTCCTCCACCGCCACCGCCTCCGCCAACGGATGCCGCAATTGAGCCGGTTCCCGTGAGAGTCACGGCCGCATACCGTACCTGACCGGAATTGCCGCCGTTACCCGCTGAATTTATGCCGCCGTAATAGCTGCTGCTATAGCCTCTCCATACGTAATTGCCTCCGCCGCCTCCGGCTCCGTAACCGGAACCACCGCAGCCAGCCAGATGAAAATAACGGTAGCCGGAATATTGATCGCTACCACTTCCCGTGGGAAGATAGAAAAGCCCTGTATCCCTGGCTCCGCCGCCCCCACCGAAATGCAGACCGGATCTGGCATTACCGCAAAGAATAAGCGTGTTATTTGAGCTCGCGGCGCCCATCTCGGTTGGCACAATGCAATACCTACCGGGACTGATATACCGTATACCAGAAGCATAACAAGTTGCTGAGGTCGCTCCGTAATACAAGGTGTACGTGCCGTTTCCGTACACACCGCCCGCTCCTGCCGAACCAACAGGCGAAGTCAGTTCCATGATGCCCATTGTGCTCGATCCGTTTGGAGCAATAACATACAGTCCGTTCCCGCCGTTGCCGCCCCAGTCCGCCACTCCGGGTATCCATCCGCCAGCACCACCGCCTCCACAGTTGCCACCATAATTTAAGCCACCAATGAACTGGCCCTGAATTCCAGGCGTGCCGCCGTAGTAAGCACCTCCGCTGCCGCCCAAAGCGGTGACGAAGCTGCCGAAGGAAGATGTGCCGCCCGTTCCTCCGGTTCCGGGATAGGACGAGTTCCCGATACCGCCTCCGCCGCCTCCGCCGACGCAGACAATGTTGATGATGTCTCCCACGTTAAGTCCATAATCCAGCGGAGAAAATGTCCCGCTGGCGTTGAATAATATAAAACCCATATCGAATCCTCCTAAAAGCTCCTTGCGTAGTTGGGGTCAAAGCCGCCGAACAGCATTAGTTCGAACGTGCTGATTTGGCTTACTTCGTTCCCGTATCGGACAGACGCATCACCTCCGCTACCCTGCAAGATAAAATTTCCGAGTGCCTCGCTGTAAACGACAGTCAACCATGTCCCGGCTGGAATACCCGCCTTCATCGGCTTCGTATTCTGCTGTTTAATTGAAATCGCTCCCGTGCTTTGTACATTGAGCGTCGGCGTTGCGCCGGAAGCCGTGTGAAGCCGGAAACGCAGGGTTGCTCCGTCGACGAGTTGAAAACCCTCCTGCGCCAGTGTCAGCGCTGAGCCAGTCCCCGTTGTCACGCCGGAACCCGCAAGCAGCTCGTCCAGCGTCACTTTGTCAATCGGGCACCCTTCGTCTGTCGGCGCGTCGGCGCGGGTGATGGTTCCGTAAAACGCCGCACCGCTCTCCGGTGTAATGAGTACACGCCCCGGTTTCGTTGGCGTTCTGTTTCTGTGATTACGCATTACTGCACCTCCCCGGTGTATAAGTCGCCTGCAAAATAGAAAACAGAAACCATCCACTCCATGAGCGCGTTTGTCACGGAGAGGATGGTTTCAATGTTGTTTGCGCCTGTGTAAGTCAGGCTGTTCATCGTATTGGGAGCGTCCGGCGTTCCCACCGGCAGCGTCAGCGTGTCCCGGATTGTCCGCAAATCCTCCAAATAGTACTCCATCTGCAAAGCAAGCGGAATATCGTACTTCGTCCAGTCGGTCTTGGGCGACACACGGCACTGGTAGCCCAGTGCGAAAAGCTGATCAGCAAGCCAGTCCATCGCCTCGGCAACCCGGTTAAGATCGGAAACATTATAAAATGTACCTGAGCTTCGGCCTGTAACCAGTTCGTCAATGATGCTCACGTCCATACGCCTCCTTGCCCGTTGATCGTTCCGGATAGCCCGCCGTCATAAATCAGGCTACTGCCGGTGATGACACAGGAGCCGACATCGCCGTAGGCGCTTGCTACTGTGACCGTGTCGCCGATTTCCAAAGCAGGGTTTCCACGATAGGACGGCGTATAAGCCAGCCGTCTCTGGTAGGCCGTCAACAACCAGTCGGCCAGTGCCTGCCCGTCATACGCGCAAGGGTTTGTCACGGAGACAGCCCGGACGCTCTCGTCGCCCTCCTTGTTGGATGCGGTATAAACAACCGCCTGTGACCCTTCCACATAGCTGTCCTGCACGCTGACCGCCACGGTATTAACGCGCTCGGTCACCGCAATTCCGGCAAGGCTTGTCATGTTGGACGCGGAAAACGCGTCACGGACCGTTCCGAGTGTCAAGGCACGGAACACCAAAGCGCCGTCCCGGTCAATCCAGCAGGTGCAGCGCGCCGCCTGTGCCAGGAGCCGTAGTGCTTCCCGGTGAGACGCATCCTCCGGGATCTGCTTTCCGACGGTACGTCCCGCAAGCTCGCTCGGGATATCCGTTTCAATATCCGTTCCCGCGTCTGAAAGAACGGCAGCCACGGCCACGGCCAGCGTCCAGCCTCCGCTGGCTCCTATTCGGCAAGTCGAACCGTCCAGCCATAGGACTTTGTCGCTCGCAGTGATGGACGCGGTCAGCGTTTCGTCCTTTGCTTCGGCGGAGGAAAAGTAAAAGCGGCCCATGCCGACCCATTCGCCAGAGCCGCGCGAAGAACCGAGCTGTATTTCTGCGTCGATGGGCTGTCCCTCCTGAAGGTAAGCGTAGATTCCGTCAGGGTTGATGAGATTGTATTTGTGGTCTGAGTTATCAAAGGTGAACTCCAGCTCTCGGCTCGGCAGACTTGCCGCTTTCGCGTCGACGCCGTAGGAAAGGGTAGCCTTCGTCAGGGAATCCTTGTTGAACCGCTGGATGATACCGAACAGGCACTCGCTGACGCGCACCCTGCGGTTCGGTTCCGAGGTCTGAAGAAAGGTAAACACAACCCTACGGTATGCGTAGGACGGCAGGTAAATGGCACACATGGACTCACTGTTTCCCACAGCAGCGGAAGAAACAAGGCTGCCCACAGCGTCATACACGGCAACCTGAAATTTCACCGGCCACTGCCCGTGCGTCGCGTCAAAATTCAGTGTAAAACCGATGGAGGAGATATCATCCGAAAAAGTAAAGGTCAGCGTGGGCGGTGTTGTAAAAAAACCATCCGCCCCCGAAATCTCAGAACTGTACCACCCGGTTTGCAGCCCCGTGAATACGTCCGGCAGGATGTTCATCGTTCCGTCCAGCGTCCAGAAGTCCGTCTCCAGAGCCGGGAACTTGCCGTATAGTTCGGAACTGCTGTCGGTCAGCTGCGAAAGCTGCGAAATAAACGCCGCTCCACTTGTACTTGGAACGGCGAGGGACGCAGCCTGCAGGTCAATTAGAGAGAATACCACGCGCATGTTGACCCAGCGGACGGACGTGTAGGGGTCATAGCCGCTTTGTACTGTCTGCATCATTCCACCTCCTGCGCCGTCATGGAGAGGGTCACGCCGTGCCAGACCGCTTCTCCGTTTTTATAGGCAAAAACCTTCATATTGGGATATTCCACCTCAAACCAGCCGGTCGCGGAGCCACCGGGCGATGGGTACTCGACGTAAAGAAAAGGGTTCCCCCGCAGGAGTGCCGCCAGAGTGACAATGCTGCCTGCGGGGAGCCAGTCCCAGCTTGCCGTAACGACCGCCCGGTAACCGAGCATATCCTTTACTACCTTGCCGGAAGCCATCTTTACCGTGTTGGAGACTTCCTTAGCGCCTACCTGGACATCTTTCACGCGGGGCAGGGTGAGCGACTGCGACAGATCCGCGCTGTAAATCGTAATTTTATCCAAGGGCGACACCTCGCTGTTTCGATACGCTCAGGAGCGGGTCGAACACCGTCTGCGCGATTGTTTTGCCGTCAAGGTTCACCTGCAAAACGATGGTCTGGCTGCCGCTTCCCAGCAGAGAGGACAGGCCGCCGATCAACCCGTTCACAATATTTCCGCTCAGATTGGCGTTTACGGTCGTATCCACATCGGTGGGGATGCTGTCCTGAATCTCTTTGGAGACCTTACCCATTCCAGAGGAAAAGCCTTCGCCGAGTCCCTCCGCCATATAGCCGCCGATCTGGGCGAAAACCTTCGACGGAGAGTTAATTCCGAGTGTACTCTTTACGCCGTCCACAATGCTGGAGAAAAAACTCCTGACCTGCGAAGCGAACCAGGAGGCCATGTTTTGAATGCCCTGCCAAATGCCGGTCACAATGCTTTTGCCGATATCCACAATCTTGTACATCAGACTACCAAACGTGTTGACGATAGCGGTAACGATCTGCGGGACGGCCTTGACAATTTCGGTGATGATGTAGGGCAGATTCTCTATGAGGGCGATGAAAAGCTGGATGCCCGCCTCGACAAGGAGCGGAATGCTGTTAATCAGGGCATCTATGATGCTCGTGATAATCTGCGGTATCGCCGCGATAATGGCGACAATGATGTCCGGCAACGCACCGATGAGCGCCACGAACAGATTGATACCCGCCTGAATAACGAGGGGCAGGCTTTCGGTAAGCGCCGTAATCAGGCCGTCGATTATCTGCGGAATTGCCGCCACGATTGCCGTTACGATATCCGGTAGCGCTTCAATCAGGGCGGTCAGGAGCGTGATCCCGGTTTCGATGATTTGAGGAATGCTGGAAAGCAGTGCGTCAATCAGGCTGGTGATAATCTCTGGCAGGGCGGTGATTAGTACTGGGATTGCGGCGAGAATGCCCTGCGCAAGTCCCGTGACGAGCGCCAGCGCCGCCTGTATAATGAGGTCAATGTTGGAGACAAGCGTCTGGCAGATATACACGACTGCCTGAACCAGAGAGGGAATGAGTTCCGGCAGGGCTTCCGCAATTCCCGTCGCAAGAGCGGCAACCATCTGAATCGCCGCTTCAATGATCTGCGGTAGGTTCTCAATCAGGCCCTCAACCAGAGCGAGGATCAGCTGCAGGGCGCCCTCCGTGATCTGCGGCAGGGCCGCTATCATGCCTTCCAAAAGAGTAAATACGATCTGGCCCGCCGTTTCCACGAGCATCGGAAGGTTATCCACAATTGCCGCACCAAGGGAACTGACAATTTCCATGACCAGAGAAAGCATGGCGGGGACATACTCCATGATTTTATCCAGCGCTTTCGGCAGCACGTCTCCAACCACTTGAGCGATTTTCCCGATATCGCCGTTCGCTTCCAGAACGCCGTTTGTAAACTCACCAAGGAGTGCTGTTCCCTCACCGGCAAGGTCAGTCAGCACAGGTAAAAGCACTGTGCCGAGGGCGTTCTTGGCGGCTGTCGCCCCGACCGAAAGGTACTGAAGCTGATCGTCCAAAGCGCCATAGGCGGCAAGAAGTTTGTCGCTCATGACATAACCAGCCGCCTGCGCCTGCTCTCCCAGTTCGGACATACGGTCCGCTCCCGCCTCGATGAGCGGGTTGAGGTCCTGCGCTGACTTGCCCAGCAGGGTCATGGCGAGGGCGTCGCGCTCGGTTTCGTTTTTCATGCCGCCCAGCGCGTCGATTACATCCCAGTAAACAGCGTCCGAATCACGGAGGCTCCCATCGGCGTTCGTAATGGCGACGCCGAGTTTCTTGTACGCTTCCGTATAGGAAGAGGAGCCGTCCTGAGCGGATTTCATGGATTTGATCTGCTTCGCCATAGAGCCGGTAAGGGTATCCACGGACACATCCACCAGTTCGGCGGCGTACATATACTCCTGCAGCTTGTCCGTTGCGATTCCCGTCTGTGTCGAGGTGGTCAGCACCTCATCAGCAAATGCGGCACCGGATGTGGACATATCCACAAGGGCTTTTCCGGCAGTGACAGCCGCAGCCGCGACAGCGGCAAAAGCGGTTGCCATAGCCGCTCCGACTCCCGCGACGATACCGCCCAAGCCGGAGAAGCGGTTCCCGGCGTCATCGGCGGTATCCGCGCTTTTGCCCAGCTCATCGCCGAAGCCTTTTGTGTCCCGCTCCGCTTCATCCATTTCGCCGCCGAGGGTTTCAAGCGACTTCTCGTTTGATGAAAGCTCGCGTTGCAGGTTGTTTAGGTCGGCTTTGGCGTTATTCAGCTGAACGGCCCACGCCTGCGTCCGTCTGTCATTCTCTCCGAAAGACTCGGCGGCGTTGGCAAGGGCTTGTTCCAGCGTACCTATTCTGTTTTTCTGCTCGTCAATCTGCTTGCCCAGGACTTCATTTCTGGCGGTCAGGGCGGCGACGCTTTTGTCCTGTTTGTCAAACTCCGACTCCACCAGCTTCATTTCCGAGCCGAGGACTTTAAAGGACTGGTTGATGTCCGCCAGAGCTTTTTTGAATTCCTTTTCGCCCTCGACCCCGATCTTCAGGCCGAAATTATCCGTCATAGAACCACCTCCTTAAATTCCGTCCGGGATAATGTCGTCGATAAACAGTTCTCTCTTGGGCTTCGCCAGCCCGTTCCACTGCTTGTGACACTCCCAAATGTCAAGTAGCAGTCCGACGGGCATAAGCCAAGTTTCATCTTCCGATCGGTTCAGATGCACCGTCCCGTAATAGAGAAGCCGGGTAAACAACTCGTCGTCGTTTATCCGGCTTACGTGTTTTTTGAGGGGTTATCCTCGCTTTCAATGTTGCGCTTCGACCCCTTTAGCATGGCTTCAAGAATGGCGCCTTTATAGGCAGAAAGCTCCATCGGTGACGTGAGCAGCTCAACCGTTTCTTCTGTAAGCAGTTCTCTCTTTTTTTGCGGGTTTTTCAGGTTGTGGATCAAAATGCTCTGATTGGCAAGGAGCGTAATGAGCCATACCACCTCATCCAGAGCCATTTCAAAGTTCTCGGCTTTCATGAGCTTATCGCCCAGGTCGGCAAGGCCACCGTAACGTTTGGCGATTTCTTTTGTCGCGCGGGTAGTCAGTAGCATCTGGTACTCAACGTCGCCGATGCTGATTACAGCGCTTCTGTCGTTATCCATGTGTCAGTCCTCCTTATACGCCATCCGTGAAGGATGGCTCATAGACCTGTGCGTACCAACCGGTAATCACAGATGCTGGGACGCCCGAATCGTTCTCATTTACTTCCGCTTTCCACGGATGGTTGCCTTGGCCGTCCTCTTTGTTGCGTCGGATGACCGTACCCTCAATAGTTGGAGTAGAGAAGGTAATGCTGTCGCCTTTGGTGGCGAGATTCGTTGCGGGAACGCCGAAAATAATGCGGTAGAGCCAGAAATAGCGGTATTTGCCGTTTCCTTTCTTGGCCCGGAATCCGATTGCCACGGGTGATCCGCCGTCCTCGCTTGCCGAAACCAGCACGTTGTTATCGTCAACGATGGCTCCGGTTAGAGCCTGCGCGGCAGTAATGCCGATATCGTCCACGCCGAGGGAGAGCTTGCCCTGCTTGAATTCTTTCACTACTTCCGCAGCAGCATCATCCGCGTACAGCGTGGCTTCAGCAAGTTCCACAGATAGGTCAGCCTTGATTGCTTTGGCGAGCGCGACAGGTGTGGCATAGGTTTCGTTGCCGCTGGCATCCTCGGTAATTTTTGAGTAATAAAGTTTATCCAGTCCAATGGTAGCCATTGTCATTCCTCCAGTTCGTAAATTTTCGCCACATCGATGGCGTAGTGGTGGTAGCCGGTATCGTCCTCATGTCCGATATACCGGCGGTCGGTTATGGTGAATTCCGCGTTCAGCAGAGCGCGGACAATTTGATTTTTTACAGATGTGTAGCTGCCCTTATCAAAAAGGGACAGCCGCGCTTCCTGTGTTTCGTTCCGGGGTCTGTCGTCGGAATATAGTTCAAAAGTATCCGCCAGCGGTGTAATCACAACATATCTGTCTGGGGCGGATTTTGAAAAAACGCCTGTCTCAACAGGGACAATTGGTGAAAGGAGGCCGTTTAGTTCTTGAAGCAGGCTCATATGTTTTCGACCTCCTTCTCAAATGCCGCGATCATTGCATCAACGCAGGCGTTTTTGCTTGCCGATTTTGCGGGTTTCAGAAAAGGCTTCGGTGGCTGTCCGCTTTTCCCGTATTCCAGGACCCCTGCAATCATGGCGTTGCTTTTGCCGTCAGAACGAGGTTCTGAAAAGCCTACTTTTACATTGAAATTCCCGTCCTTATCCTGTCTTGCGGAGGAAACACCCAGCGCCGAGAGCAACTCGCCCGTGGAACGGCTTTCTTCCTTTGTGCCGCTGCCGATAACGGATTGCAGGTTGGACTTCACTTTTGCTTCCACAACTTCGCCGCCTGCTTCCAGTACCTTTGGAATGATCTCGTCTGTTTTCTCTCCGAGCCGAGCGAGCTTCAAAAGGAAGTCTTCTGGCATTTTCATAGTCGCTTTAGCCACTGGGCTTCACCTCCTTGGCAAGCACCTCAATGTACATCCCGCGACCTTTCACATCCTCGACCGAGGTGATTTCAAACCGTCCGTCCCCGTAAACAATAACCATCGCGGTTGTAACCGTAACGCTGGGAATACAGCGAAAGCAGAAAAGGTCGGTGGCTTCAGAGAAAGCGGCTCTGTTAGCCCATTTCTCGTTGCCGTGCCGACCCTCCCGGTACGCTCTGACAGACGCGATAATTTCATCCGTTTCGATGGAAAAGCCCTCCGAATCCTTGACGGTCACTTTCTGTACGAGGTCGATAAATGCGTTCATCTTGCCGAAGCTCATGCTCACACCTTCCAATCCCGGTCGAGCCGCAGAAGCAGATTGACCGTGTCCCAAACCTGCTGTCCCGCCTGAACATTGTCGGCAAAAAAGCCGCCCGTGCTGCCGTCCCTGGATTCATAGAAATGGGACGACAGCATAATGACGGCTTGCTCTGTGGTAGGCGGCATCTGATGGCCGGTGTAGTAGTTTTCTGTGAGATGCTGATAGCTTTCGGCGTATTTAACGGCGGCGGTGATGTACATCTGTAGAAGTTCATCGTCCGTCGTGTGTTCCAGAATGAGGTTCGCCTTGACTTTTTCAAGCAGTGTCATACCGCCACCGTCCTTTCATTAAGCCTTGATTTTCAGAATTTGTACGGCTTCGGGCAATACCAGCTTACCGTCAACGCGCTCTTTAGCAACGAATCCAACCATACCTTGACCGGCGAACAATTCCTTGAGTTCCGCGAAAGAACGGGAGCCGCGGTCGCCGATGTTGTAATAGCTGTAGTCTCCGAATGCCATAACCGGCACTCCGGCGGCGATGACGGGAACATATGCCGAGGTATAAACAGGATATCCGAGCAATCTGTCCGGCTCGCCCGCCTGATAGGAAGGCTGCCAGATATAGGCGCTGTTGTTGTCCTTCAGTTTACGCAGCACGGAAAGCGTCTGGTCGTTGGTGATAAACGCCGCGTTCTTGCGGTACGGACGTTTCAGTGTGTACACAAGGTTAATCGCTTCATCGGCTGTAATGGAACTGCCGGAAGTGGTCACACCGACTTGTCCGCCGCCGGTTGCGTCGAAGATGCCGAGGGGCTTGCCCGTACCGTCGCCGTTGAGGAATGCATCCTCTTCGGTATTGCCGAGAGCTTTGGTAAACTGCGTCAAAATATAGTTTTCGAGGTTGAAAGCGTTGTCGTAGAGCAGTTCCTCTGTGACTTTCACAGCGACATGAAGCTTATGCGCGTCGAGGATAATCTGCGCGAAGGTCGCGTCTCCGAAGGTAAGGGTACCGCCTTCTTCAATCCATGCCGCGGCGGGCTTCGTGGCAGCAATGTTGATTTTGTGTTCTCCGCTCGTTTTGATGGTAGTGCCGAGCTTACGGAAGATATTCTCCTCGGTCAAACCGTCAATAAGGCGGCTGTCATACTCATCGGGGACAAGATAACCGCCGTTCGCGTCGATGCCTTCCTGCAGGACATTGCTGATTCTCTTGAAGTTGGAGCGCAGGGCGTCCAGCATTGCCTTTTTGTATTCAGCGGCAGCCGTACCCGTCTTGACCTCCATGCCGGGAACAGCGGGTTTGCCGGTAAGCGGGGTATTCAGCGGCTTGGACAGCTCGCGATCGAGTGCTTCCTGCTTTTCCAGACGGTCGATTTCCTTACCGAGTGAGACGACATCGGCTTCCATTTTGTCGTATGTGGCGGTATCCTCGGCGGAAACAATGCCGTCCGCACCGCGCTTGGTGTCGAGGAAAGCCTTAGCCGCTTCCCATGCCTTCGTGCGCTTTTCGCGCAGTTCAAGAATTTTACTCATTGTGTTTTTCCTCCAATAAATTTAGTGTGAAATTAAAGAGAGCCGCTTCTCCAGCGACTCAACGGGTGTGCCTGTTTTCGCAGGCGGCTTCTTGGGGTACAGCTTGTTCAAGAGAGCGTTCGTGACTGCCCGTCGGCCGAAAGCGTAGGTGATATCCTCGGTCTGCACACGCTTCTTTTCATCCTCCAGAACTCCGTCCGCAAAGCCCAGTTCAATTGCTTTATTGGCGTTGAGCCATGTTTCCGCGTCCATAAGGTGGGCGAGCTTTGCGCGGGACTGCCCGGTCTTGATTTCGTAGGCATTGATAATGCTTTCCTTGACCTCGTCGAGCATGGAGATCGCTTTCTGCATTTCTTCGCTGTCGCCGATTGCCACGGTCAGCGGGTTATGCACCATCATGAGCGCCGTGGGAGCCATAAGCACCTTAGTTCCCGCCATGGCGATAACGCTTGCCGCCGAAGCCGCAATGCCGTCTATCTTGACGGTGACCGACCCTTTATAGTCCATGAGCATGGCGTAAATCTGACTCGCCGCGATACAATCGCCGCCGGGAGAGTTGATCCAAATAACAATGTCACCCTCTCCGGCAGTCAAATCAGCTTTGAATGCTTTCGGGGTGACATCGTCGTCGAACCAGCTTTCCTCGGCAATCGTGCCGTCGAGGTAGAGCGTTCGGGCACCGGATTCTTCATCCTTTGCCCAGTTCCAGAATTTCTTCATTGGGTTGTTTCCTCCGTTCCTGTTGTATTTGCGAACGCGCCCGCGTCCTGTAATTTGGTCATCGCGCCGTTGATGAGATAGAGATCGCCGCCGAGCTCCGCTGAAATACGGTCGAGGTTTTCAAGCTCCCGGATGTCGTTGGCGCTCATCCAACCGTTCTGTCTTGCCGTGGCGTACCCGTTCATACGGCTTTGGTAATCGCCGCGAAGCAGCCCGTCCACATTGAACTTGATGAACACAGTGGGCTTTTCGCTCTCCATCAGCAGGGCGCGGCACATGGACTGCTCCCAGCGCACCACCCACGGGTCGAGTGTATATTTCACAAATTCCAGCGACTGCTGCTCGATGTTGCTGAAGGATGATTTTTCGAGGTCGGCGAGCATATGGGGCGGTATCCTGAAGATACGGGCGATTTCGTTTATTTGGAACTTCCGTGTTTCAAGGAACTGCGCCTGTTCGGGTGAGATTCCGATGGCTTGGTATTTCATACCTTCTTCCAGCACAGCCACACGGTGAGCGTTTGTCGAACCCTGGTAGGCGGCATTCCACGATTCTTTGACCTTCTGCGGGTCCTTGATAGTGCCAGGGTGCTCAAGCACACCGCCGGGAGCCGCGCCGTTGGCGAAGAACTTCGCTCCGTATTCCTCAGTGGCAATGGCAAGTCCCACGGCGTTTTTTGCCATAGCAATGGGCGAATACCCAACCAGACCGTCAAAGCCCAGACCGGGAATGTGCAGCACATCGGACGGTGCGAGGTAAACCTGGCTGTCTTTACCGAGCGTTGGCGCATCCTCGGCGCTTCTCTGATACAAATAAAAAAGTCGGCCGTTTGAATCACGGTCGACCGTCATTTTATTTGGCATCAGCGGATAAAGGGCGATTACCTCACCTCTGGCGTTTCGGATAATCTGTGCGTAAGCGTTGCCCCATAATAAAAGATGACTCATCAGCGTTTCCCGGAACGCAAATGAAGTCATCTCAGGGTTCGGCTCATCGTGGAGCAGCTTATATAACGGGTGTTGCAGGTTTTTCTCCTTGCCTCCCGTATCGTTGTAGCGGTACACATGAAGAGGTAGCCCGGCAACCGTTTCGGACAGTATTCTCACGCAGGAATAGACCGCCGTCATCTGCATGGCGGTATGTTCGTTGACCGGCTTTCCCGCGCTTGTGCTTCCGAAAAGGAAACTGTAACGGCTGCCGCCCAGACTGTTATTAGGCTTGTCGCGCGCCTTGAATATTCCTTGAAATAATCCCATAGACATCACACTCCTTTACTAAAAAATGAGCAATCCACGGTTATCGTAGACGCTTTCGCCATTGTCATTACCGCACCGAATCGCACGGTCGAGCGCCATGATGGTGGCGACAGCACCGTCAATCTTCTCTGTGGATTTTTCCTTGTCGGCTTTTATATTGCCTGCGGGGTCGGTTCGGATGTAGATGTTGTCCATCATCCAGCGGAGTACCGGGTGTCCGCCGTGAGCAATTTTCTGTTCCAAAGTCAACTTCATCAGTTCTTTGGTCGGAGGACTCATATCCTTGAATCCCTGGCCGAACGGGACGACCGTAAAACCGAGATTTTCAAGGTTCTGCGTCATCTGAACTGCGCCCCAGCGGTCGAAGGCAATCTCACGGATGTTGTACTTGGTGCCGAGCTCCTCGATGAAGCTTTCGATGAAGCCGTAATGAACGACGTTGCCCTCGGTGGTTTCAAGATATCCCTGCTTCTTCCAGATGTCGTAATTCACATGGTCTCTTCGCACACGCAAATCCACATTATCCTCCGGAATCCAGAAGAATGGCAACACGATGTATTTGTCCGCTTCATCCTCAGGCGGGAATACCAGCACGAACGCCGTAATATCGGTGGAGGAGGAAAGGTCAAGACCTCCGTAGCAGACCCGCCCTCGCAGGGCTTCCAGGTCTACCGCAAAAGCGCAGGCGTCCCAATTGTCCATCGGCATCCAACGCACCGCCTGTTTGACCCACTGATTCAAGCGAAGCTGACGGAAGCTGTTCTCCTCGGCTGGATTCTGCCGTGCCGATTCGAAGGCGGCTTTGACCTTATCCATGCCGACCGTGATGCCGAGCGACGGATTCGCTTTTTTCCACACCTTGGGGTCAGTCCAGTCGTCCTCCTGCGCCGCGCCGTAAATGACGGGATAGAAGGTGGGATCATGCTTCCTGCCGTTGAGGATGTCGAGAGCCTTTTGATGAACCTCCCAGCAGATGCTGTGCTGATTGTCTCCGGCGGTGGTGATAAGAAAATACAGCGGCTGCATTCTCGCGTCGCCGCTGCCTTTGGTCATTACGTCATAGAGTTTTCGGTTCGGCTGGGTATGCAGTTCGTCAAATACCACGCCGTGGGTGTTGAAGCCGTGCTTGTTGCCGACGTCCGCCGACAGCACCTGATAAATACTCCCGGTCGGCAGATAGATGAGCCGCTTCATGGAATCAAGGATTTTAACCCGTTTTGCCAACGCCGGACACATCCGAACCATATCCGCCGCCACATTGAAAACAATGGACGCCTGGTTGCGGTCGGCGGCGCAGCCGTAAACCTCGGCGCGCTCTTCGTTATCCCCGCAGGTGAGCAGCAGTGCGACCGCCGCCGCAAGCTCGGATTTGCCCATCTTTTTCGGAATCTCCACATAGGCGGTATTAAACTGCCGATAGCTGTTTGGCTTCAGCGTTCCAAACACATCACGGATAATCTGTTCCTGCCAGTCGATCAGTTCAAAGGGCTTTCCCGCCCATGTGCCTTTTGTATGGGAGAGGGATTCGACAAAAGCAACTGCGTAATCGGCGGCGGCCTTGTCATAAACCGAATCCGCAGCTTTGAACCGGGCGGGATTGTATTTTTTAAGTTTTCGTATACCCGCCACCTCCTTTCGCAGAGCATAAAAACAGACCTGCCGTCGGCAAGCCCTCGAAATCCATCTGTACGAGAAACAGAGCCGTTTCCGGCGCTGTTCTCCAGTTATGCTTTTTTATTATTCCTCATCGCCTGTTAGGATGAACCGCGTATATGCGGCTTTGTTTTCGATGAGGTAAACCGCCAGTTCGCAGTAATCTTCCCGTAAGGCGATTTCCCGTACCTTCGGCACATCGAACATATTTGTTTCACCCAATTTTCGAATGCCGAGTATTTGTTCCTTAACTTTACTGTCCATCGCTGTCCTCAACTTTCCGGCAGAAATCTTCACCATATACCACATTCAAACCACTGCCGTTGTCCCAGTTAACCATGATGGAACCTATGTCGTCCACGCCGACGACCGTACCTTTTGTACCTACAGGCGGTGCCTGAACATCGTCCATACGAATAATCTCCACACGGGTTCCGGGCGTAAAGCAATCTCTTAATTGTTTGAGTATTTCAGGATGTATGTTCATTCAACTACCTCCTCACTTGGCAAATACGCAGCCCATTTTGGAAAAACTCTGCCTTCGGACATAACCAACACGCCCTCGGATTTTCCTTTTTGCCTTACCAAAACGCAATGCCAAACTCCGTTTCCGTCTATGCTACAAAGATTCGTGTATTTTTCTATAAACCATCTGTCAACACATAAGTCGGTTATAAAGTTTTCGTAATCAATTTTATTGAGCCTAATTTCCTTTTCCACTATATACGGTTTCACCCATTCCGATAAATGAGGGCGGATTAAGTCCTCAATGCGAAATGGATACTCAACGAAGAAGGCGGTGGGAAGCTCATTCATCTTCATCCACCGCCTTGCAGTTATTCTGTTTGAACGCTGAGCTGCCTGTCAGCTTTGACAGCAGAATTTTTCGCTCCGCCTTATATTCCGAGCCGATGAAACCGAGCCGGAGGAGAAAACAGCGGAAAGCGTACTTCTCGTTGTCCACAGGCTTGTCGGTCGCGCTGACCCGTTTCTGCGTTTTCGCCATCTCACAGAGCGCAGTGACAAGGTGGGTATAAGCCTTTACTGCGTCCGGGTCGCTTGCATCGTAGAACCACGGGAAGCTGACCGTCTCCTCACCCTTTAGGATAGACAGGTCGGTGATGCCGAGAGCCTTTTTGATGAGCGAGCCTTTGCTTTCCACCAGCCTACTGAGATTTTCCAGTGCCGTGTCGGTGAAGAAGGATCGGGGCATTTCAATGGTAAGCGCGGTCTTGTCGTACCCGTCAAATTCAAAGCCCCGCTCCGCCAGACCCTCGATGAGTTTTTCGATTTCTTCGCTGTCGGCACGGTTGTCAAAGGATAGGACGCCGTTTTTGTCGATGGTGAAATAGTCCACCTCGTAGGCGAAGGTCGGAGCGCCCTTATATTTGGCGTCGCACTCCATGATTTCTGAGATTGCTTGCACGAGCCGTTTGCGCTCGCTGCCTGTTACATTATAGTTGATTGTCATTGTTTATACCGCCTTTCTCTTTTCGGTACATACATATATCACTCTGAATGCCTGATTTATCAAGCAATTCAGAGCTTATTTATGTGGAGAATAATGTCCCGATAATTAAGCGGTTTCTTGTGTAGATAACACAATGCCGGACAGAACAAAACAAACGCATGGGAGTGCCACCCCGTTGCCCCACATCTTATATTCGGCGGCGTCGGAGTGCGGGTTGTTCAGCCATTTGATAATCTGCCTACGGCTCTTGGGCTTTTCGCTTGTGCCGATAATACGGCGGTGAGTTTCCCAAACCTCAGCCCAGAACGCGATTTCATCCTCGGTTGGGTTATCCGCGCCGAGACCGGCGCACCAGCCGTCCGGGAAGCCTTGAAGCCGGGCGCATTCGGTTGGCGTCAGCCTGCGGACGATGTAGTCCGGCTGGTTAACAAGCTGAGGGTCTTTATAGTCACGCGCCATCAAGGTGGCGGCCTTTTCCTTGTGTATCTCTGAAAAGCCGCCGGTGGTCATGGCGTAGGCAACGGCGTGGCGGTCGACTGTATTTAATGTAAAAGACACATCTTCATCAATGCCACTGCCTTGGGGCCCGTTCTTTTCCTCACGTCCAATCATGGAACCCTGCAAGGCAACCACGGCAATACCGCCTTGATTGCAGCCGGGATTTCCGCCGTTTGCGTCGATGGTTCGAGAAGTGGCAGCTTTGTAAATGCCGCTGCGTGGATTATCTGACATCATGGAATTGCTCTTGTCGGAGCAGATGCCGTAGGCGGTTGGCACGAAAACCGTCTGGTCATTGTTGCAGCCGAGTGTAGCGGATTTGTCATCCTGTATCAGCGCACCTTTGCCGCCGCCCTCACATCCGGAGCGTATTTTAAGCGTTTTCGGCGTATCCAGTACAAGCGGAGTGTTCATGCCGCCCGTTCCCATACGGGAAGTGAGTGTCTGCACCATGCCGTCTTCTGAAACCTTGACACGACCGTCGGTCGGATGATTTTCGATTGCGACACCAGGCACGACACCGGCCCGGAGCGTGGGAGAGCGTTCTTCCTCAAACCCCACACCACGGCTCTTCGCCGAATGCTCTGTGCAGAACCCGCTCGACTGCATGACGCAGGGCGGGTGATGGGCTTCGGCGCGGAGCGTAGCCGTCGTATCTTCGGTTATATCCATACGGTCGCCGCCTTGGTCGTTCAGGCAGGTTATGCCGCTGCCTGTTGTTCCAGAGCCGTTCTCAGCATCTCCGGCAGTTCTTTGCCACGGGCTTCCGCACGGCGCAAAATTCCTTGACACGCCTTCCGGCTCAAATAGTATTTCTCCGGCACATTCGCCTGCAAAATCCACGACAAGGTAGATTCTGCGGCGGCGCTGGGGTACTCCGAAATATTGCGCGTCGATAGTTCTGTAAGCCAGCGACCATCCGTCTCCCATGTAGCAGTCGGCGTAAGACCACCGCCCGTTGTCAGGCGCAGGCACCTCGGCGTTTTTCCCGGTGACGCTGACAACCGCTTCGAGGACTGCCTTGAAATCGGCCCCTTGGTTTGAACTGAATGCGCCGGGCACGTTTTCCCAGACAGCGTATCTTGGGTATCTGCCATTGGTCTTGCACCTCATTTCCTTCATAATTCGTATTGCTTCATAAAAAAGGACGGATTGGCTTCCGTCCAGACCGGCTCTTTTCCCGGCAACTGACATATCGGTACAGGGCGAACCGAAGGTTATAATATCCACCGGCGGTAAATCTGCACCGTTCAGCTTGGATATGTCACCGTAGTGTTTCATCTGTGGTATCCGCTTGGTCGTTACCCGTATCGGGAACGGCTCAATCTCCGAAGCCCAGAGCGGTTTGATGCCGCAGAGCAGACCGCCGAGCGGAAAGCCGCCGGAGCCATCGAAGAGGGAGCCAAGTGTTAATTTACTCATCGGAGAATACCTCCGCATATTTCATCGTGACACCGTCGCGGATAACGGAAACACTATTTACATTCCCAGCCTGTTCAATGTACCGTTTTACAATGACGTCGCAGTATTTCTCGTCAAGCTCTATGGTGAAGCAAATTCTGTCGGACTGCTCACAGGCGATGAGCGTACTGCCGCTGCCGCCGAAGGGGTCAAGCACGATGCAGTTTGTGAGGCTGCTGTTCATAATGGGATATGCCAGGAGCGCAATCGGCTTCATGGTGGGATGGTCGGCGTTTTTCTTCGGCTTTTCAAATTCCCAGATGGTGGTCTGCTTGCGGTCGGCGTACCAGTTGTGCTTGCCTTTTTTCTTCCAGCCGAACAGCACAGGCTCGTGCTGCCACTGATAGGGCGAGCGTCCAAGCACCAGCGACGGCTTTTTCCAGATGCAGCACCCGGAAAGCTGAAAGCCCGCGTCCGCGAACGCTTTGCGGAAGTTCAGACCTTCGGTGTCGGCATGGAACACATAAATGGAAGCGTCCTGCGCCATCGCCGCTTCGGTGTTCGTAAACGCCGCCAGCAGGAAGTCATAGAACGCTCCACTTTCCATATTGTCGTTTTTGATTTTACCCGCCGTTCCTTCATAGTTGACGTTGTAAGGCGGGTCTGTCACCACCAGATTTGCGAGCTTCACGTCCATCAGAGCGGTAAAAGTGTCGGCTTTGGTGGAATCGCCGCAGACAAGCCGATGCCGACCGAGCAGCCACACATCGCCCGGCTTGGTGACGGCAGGCTTTTGCAGTTCCGCATCCACATCAAACTCATCGTCTTTAATACCGTCTTTCAAGCTATCCTTGAAAATGTCGTCAATCTCTCCGGGGTCGAAGCCCGTGAGCGAAACGTCGAAGTCGGCGCCCTGCAGGTCGGCGATAAGCAGAGCCAGCTTGTCTTTATCCCAGTCACCGCTGATTTTGTTAAGTGCGACATTGAGCGCCTTTTCCTTTTCGGCGTCCATCTCGACCACCACGCACTCGACCTCGGTGATGCCCATATCAAGTAGCACCTTCAGACGCTGGTGACCGCCGACGATATGAGATGTAATCTTATTCCATATAACGGGTTCAACATAACCGAACTCCTCAAGCGAGCGTTTCAGCTTTTCGTATTCGGGATCGCCGGGTTTGAGGTCTTTGCGTGGGTTATAGTCGGCGGGAAGGAGCCGTTCAGTCTGTATCTTTTCTATCAGCATATTTCTCCGCCGCCTTTCTGATTTCTTTGTACCTATCGTAATCCTCCCACGGGAAGAGACAGGAATTGAAATGTCCGTATACCGACGTGTCCTCGTATATCGCAGTGCGCAGACGCAGCTTTTCAATGATTGCCGCCGGGCGTAGATTGAACACGGACAGCACAATATCTCGTAGCTGCTCATCGGTCAGAGCACTCGTGCCGAAGGCGTTAATATTAACCGCCACGGGGTCAGCTTTGCCAATGGCATAAGAAAGAGCGACCTCGCATCTTTCAGCCAAGTCGCTCCATACGATATTTTTTGCGATGTACCGCGCCATGTAAGCGCCGCTGCGGTCGACCTTGGTGGGGTCTTTGCCGCTGAACGCTCCACCACCGTGAAGAGCAAGCCCTCCGTAGGTATCCACCATTATCTTTCTGCCCGTCAGCCCGGTGTCGGCGGCGAGTCCGCCCTCGACAAATCTGCCGGAGGGATTGATGAGGATTTCGGTGTTGTCATCAAACGGAAAGTCCTCGAAGCACTGCCACAGAACATTTTGCTTAATGTCGGAGTAAAGCTGCTCCTGCGTTTTATTCTTGTCGTGCTGAACGGAGACCACAATCGTTTTCACGCGCTTGGGCTTTCCATCCTCATATTCGACCGTGATCTGCGCTTTGCCGTCCGGCAAAATGCCTTTCACAATTTTATCCTTGCGGATGGTATCCACACGCTTCACAATTCGGTGTGCCAGCACCAGCGGGAGTGGAAGCATCTCGCGGGTCTCGTTGGTGGCGTAACCGTAAACAGTCCCTTGGTCGCCCGCGCCGATAGAGGCATAGCGTTCCTCGCTGCCGTTTCTGGCTTCGAGGGCAGTAGTCACTCCGGTGTCGATATCCTTGCTTTGTTTATGGACGAACACGAAAACCGTGAACTTCCAAGGGTTATATCCAGCCTTGCGGAGGACTTCACGCACCTCCCAGCGGATGTCAACTTTGCCGTCGCAGGTGATCTCGCCCGCAACGATAATTTTGCCCTTGGTCGCCATGACCTCGCAGGCAACACGGGATGATTTGTCTTTGCGCAGACAGGCGTCAAGAATGCTGTCGGCAATGATGTCGCACAGCTTATCCGGGTGTCCGGCGCATACGCTTTCTGCTGTTTTGTAAGTAGTCATATTATTTCCCTTTCCGAGCAGTCAAAAGCCGCTCCATCACATCGTCCTGCGGATTGGCTCCGCTGTATTCGCCGGTGCAGTTGTCTTTCACAATTTGGAAAATCTCATACCATAGGCGGTTGGTCTGCGTCATGAAATTCTGGCTCATCGCCACATACGGGCTTTGTATCGCATTGCCCGTGGTAGGGTGCTTCGCCAGAAAACCGTATTCGGAGATGCACTCCTCGCACTGAATCCACCGAGCCACACTCATGGCATAACGTTCCAAAAGCTGCGGGGAGACGAGAGCCGCACAGCCACGCTCATTCAGCCAGTGCCATGTGTTTTTATAGATATCAGCTGCCACGAGTGTCTTGCCGTCCTTCTGCACGGCTTCGAGCATTTTATTTGGTTCAGGCATTTCGTTGCCTTGTAGATTTGCCGTGTCGGAAAACTCCATGACGGTCAATTTTCTGCCGCCGGGATTTCCTGCTGTAATCTTATCGGCGAGCGGCTTCTTTTTCGCGCCCGCACCAACACGAGCGCCGCCTCTGCAGGTGCCGTCTTTCGCCATATTCATCACACTCCTTTTGTGCCGGGGCTATTCCACCGTTTGAAACCGCGTTTTTCAACACGAAGCCCCACGCCGCTGTCCGCTGAAAAAAGTTTTAGAGATTTTGATACCCCCACCGGATTACAGACCTCATGATTACATTTTCGTTTTTCGTGAATACATTTTGGTTTGTATCAAAATGTGATACAAACCTCATCGGTCGTGCCAGCGGTCACCCATCTCGACTGTGATGCGGGCGTGGCACGGCTTGCATAGAGCCATGAGGTTGCTGGCTTCGTTGCCGCCGCCGCGTGAGAGTGGCAGCATGTGGTGTACCTCCTCGGCGGGTGTCAACTTTCCTTGCTTCTGACATTCCTCACAGAGAGGGTGCGCTTTGATGTAACGGTCACGGATACGCTTCCATGCACGACCATACCGTTTGTTGGATGCGGGATCACGTTCGTACTGGTTGTACTGTTTGTCCATGACCTTCTGATGCTCGGCGCAGTATTGCTCACTCACGGCAAGCCGACCGCAGCCAGGGTAGGCGCAGGGACGTTTTGGTTTGTATGGCATGGGTCACCTCCTTGGGGCATAGAAAAAGCCCTGCGGGATTGCTCCCACAAGGCCCTTAACCATTCTTATCTGGCAATTATAATGATATCATAGGGCAAGAGTATCATTCTATGTCTTTAGGTATCACGTTGCAGAAGTCGGTCGCAAACGTCCAAAGCGGCGTTATGCAGCTTGTACAGGTGGTGGATACTGTAGTTGAGGTCGACGGCAATCTGCTCCCATGTCATGAAGCAGAGATAACGTTTTTCAAGAAGCGTCTTATATTCCGTGTTGTCCACGCTCTTTATAAGAGCCACGATATCGCGTTTCAAATCCACCAACGCGTTGATGTCCCAGTTTATTTCGGCTTGCAAGTCAACAATTTTACATACGGCGTCCGCCATCGCAGAAGTGGCGCGGTTAGGATTCCGGGGCATACCCGTCAAAGTTGACGTGGCTTTGGCAGCGAGTTCATTCAAAGAAGCGACCTGCTCCAGCTTGGATTCAACACGCTGGTCGAGCCTGTATGCCTGGGCGAGATATTCTCTTGCGTTCATAATCTGTACCTCCGATATTTGTTTTCACTCGGATTGGCACGGATTGTCGAAGATTGTCTTAGATTTTTAAGTCTGCTTTGACTGCGTCTATAAGCGCGGACTGTGTTTTATCCTTTTTCCGCAGAGCCGCCATGATTTTCTCATCAATGGTGTCCTCGGCGATGATGTGGTGAATGACCACCGTGTCAGCCGTCTGACCCTGTCTCCACAAACGGGCGTTGGTCTGCTGGTACAGTTCCAAGCTCCATGTCAGTCCGAACCATATCAGCATGGAACCGCCCGACTGCAGGTTCAAACCATGCCCGGCGGATGCTGGATGAACGACCGCCACGGGGATGTCGCCGTTATTCCACCGCTTTATAGAATCGGCGCTGTCCAGCTTTTCCACCTTGAAGCGTTTTTGTATACGCTCAAGGTCGTGCTTGAACCAGTAGGCTACCAGCACGGGCTTGCCGTTGGCGGCTTCTATTAAATCCTCCAGCGCGTCCAGCTTTCGGTCGTGTACCGCTATGACCTTACCATCTTCGCCGTAAACCGCACCGTTCGCCATCTGCGTCAGTTTATTGGACAGCCCCACGGCATTGATGGCGTCGATGTCCTGTCCGTCAAGGCTTAGAATCAAATCGTCCTTTAGTGTCTGGTAACATTCCATCTCTTTTTCACAGAGCCGAACGGGAACTTCGTTTATAACGCATTCCGGCATCTTGAGGTAGTCGGTGGATTTCATGCTTATGGTGATATCCGACACAAGGCGGTATATCGCTTCCCCCGCACCCGGCTTCGGCTTGTAGCTGAACACAATCTGCTGATTGCGCTTGTCAGGAATGAAATAGTCGCTGCGGAAATGAGTAATGAACCGTCCGAGACGTTTGCCCATATCCAGCAGCCGGAACTCCGCCCATAAATCCATAAGACCGTTGGAGGACGGCGTTCCCGTCAGCCCGACCACGCGCTTCACCTTCGGCCGCACCGACGAAAGGCTTCTGAAGCGTTTTGCCTGATAGGACTTGAAGGACGATAGCTCATCGACCACCAGCATATCGTAGTCGAAGGGCAGGCCGCTTTTGGTGACCAGCCATTCCACATTTTCACGGTTGATGATGTAAATGTCCGTTTTTTTCAGGAGAGCCGCTTTGCGCTGAACCTCACTGCCGATCACTGTGGAATATGTCAGCCCGTGCAGATGCTCCCATTTCTCAAACTCCGCAGGCCATGTATCTCTGGCAACTCTCAAGGGAGCCACGACCAGAACCTTGTGGATTTCAAAGCTGTCAAACAGCAGGTCGTTTATGGCGGTCAGTGTGATGACGCTCTTACCAAGTCCACAGTCAAGGAATATGGCGGCTATATCGTGATTTTCAATATACTCGGTGGTGTATTTCTGATAATCATGTGCCTCGTATCTCATCGAGTATCCCTCCAATCTGTTCTATACCGTCAATGCAGAATACCGAAAAGCCAAGTGTCTCTAACTGCTTTTTTCGCTTTTCCTGCAAGGGACGCAGCTTCTTGCCCGGTGCCTTCAGTTCCACAAACGCCAGCTTCCCATCAGTGAGAAGTACAAGGCGGTCGGGAAAGCCGTCATAATTAGCCGATGATATTTTCAGCGCGATGCCGCCCATGCTTTTTACCGCTTTTGCGAGTTTTGCTTCTACTGTTTTTTCTCTCATATTCCGCGCCTCCATAATGCGAATTTCATATTGGGTGAGGGTCTATGAGGGTCATTTCATAAAACTCTCTTTAGACTAATTTTTTTACTCCTAAAGGGACTTTTAGTATTTGACCCTCATCGACCCTCACCCTCAGTTCAAGAAGTCCTCAAAATCACCGTCGTCAACCTTCAGTTGAAGCCCGGTAATGAAACTCCTGCCCTTGGGCTTGATTTTCTTAAAGCCCGCATTCTCAATGGCTGCGTAGAAATCCGTGGTGCTGCGTACAAACTCATTCGTTTCGGCACAGTAATTCCGATATGCGACATAGAGGTCGCTGGACTTTTCCCGAAAGTTGCCGCCAAGCTCACATTTATCCTCAAGGAAGTGACCGAGCCAGTCGTTTTCCCGTTTATACGCCTCGATTGCGTCGCTAACGCACTTCGGGAGCGGGATTTTGAAGTCGATGTCGATAACCTTTTTCGCGCCTTCGATTACCCATGCGAGAATGCTTTCGCCTGCGTTGGCATAAAGGTACTCGGCGTAATTCTTGATATCGCCTTCGCCCTCAATCTTGGCGTTGAACGGAATGACAATCAGCCTGCGCCAGATTCCGGCGTCTGAAGCGCCCACCTTCGGAAGGTGGTTTGTGTAAAGAACCAGAGTATGACAGGGTGTAAAGCTGAATGGATCTTTGTACTTTTTTTCGGCGAATACATCGTCCGTAGAACATAACTGCTTTACGACCGAGTTGTTCAGGCGTGTACCTTCCTGCAACTCCGCTGCAATCAACAGACGTTTGCCATTGACCTCCGCCATCTCAGGCTTGATATTTCTGCGACACCCTACGGTGAGGGCATCGGCGGAGATGTTTCCGCTGTATAGGCCCATTACGCGAGATATGATATTCCAGAAGGTAGATTTGCCGTTGCGCCCGTCGCCATAGGCAATTATAAGGGCTTCCAAAAACACCTTGCCGATAGCCGCAAGACCGCATACCATTTGTACATAGTCAATAAGCGTTTGGTCACCGTCGAAAATGAGGTTAATAGTGTCCTGCCACAGCTTCTCGCCTTTATAACCGGGTGAAACGGAGGTGATTTTCGTGATATAGTCCTCGGGCGAGTGTTCTCTGGCACCTGCCATACCTTTGCGAAGATCATAGGTGGCGGCAGGCGTACACAGAAGGAAACAGTCAGTATCAAGGTCTCGCGGCGAGATTTCCAGCATCGGATGTGCTTCCCGTAGCGCCGCTGTGATATTTTTCGATTCTCGGCGCTTTATGGCAAAGGACTGATATGCTTTTGCGGCAAGGAAGGCGGCGTAGGCTTCGGCCTGCTCATCATTGAACAGCGACTCGGCCTTACTCTTGGAAGTGGTGTCCAATATTTCCTGTGCGCCGACCTCCGATAGCATTCTTGCGGCGGTCAGCAAGTCGCTGGTCGCTTCGTCCAATTGGCGTCTGGTGAGTTCCTGCGCGACAGCCTGTGCGCCGGGTTCGGTTTCCTGCCAGTAGTTTTCACTGTAGCGGATGTAGTGGGTAGCCGGAGAATACCGCAGTTCGCTGCCGAAATACTTTGACAGAACCGTGGCCTGTCCAACATCGGAGAAATCTCCAGGCTTATACGAAACATCGGAGTTGTACACCTCCGGCGGCACATACCCGTCCTGCCGCTGTATGCGCTGATAAAAACTCCGTGCGCTGCGCCAGATGATGGCAAGTTCCTGTGCGTCCAGCAACGGAGAGCATTTTGCGGCTTCATCGCAGAAGCATTGATGTGCCTCCTCGGTATTCCCGTACCGCTTAAGGACGCGCCCGGCAAATCGTGACATAGTTGCATTCCGGCTTCCCTTGGCAATGACGCGGGGCTGACCGTTGTTCTCCATATCCGCATCGAAGTCATCTGCCTGCAAAAAGGCGGTCAGGTTCATTGTGTCGGAATGCAATTCGACCTCCGGTGCGACAGTACCAAAAAAGAATCGAGCGGCGTCAAGCGCCTGTGTGTCAAAGAACGGAAAGATGCCGCAAACCAACTTTTTCATATCCGCATAAAGCCTTGCATCGGAAACGCGGTCGATGGGAAAGAGTACATGAAACTTGGGTCTTGCGGCTTTGCCGTTCTTTTCTTTCATGTTGTTGCGGCTGTAATGAACGACGAATTTAACGCCGGGAAAGGCGTCGGCAATGTCGGCGGGAGCGACCCAGTCAGAAGGGTCTTCCGAATGGTCGTTATCGCAGTCGACGGGAAGGCAGTCCGCACCGATGAAATTTGCTCCGCTGCGGTAGCTGTTCCGGTACTCAGCGCACACATAGTCGCATCTGACCGCTTCTTTCAGCGCGTCTTCGTCCGTGACATTTATCTTATTCGGATACAGGCAGTTCCCGCGATTGCCGATACAGTCGGCACGATATAGCGTGAACATCATTTTTGAACCTCCTCACAACTTTCGGTAAAATAGCGCAAGCGGTAATTTTTCCATCGGGCGCGTTTGATTTCCGCTTCCATACCAGCAGTGATGCGTTCGCCGAATACCCATACCTCGGAGCATTTGCTCATAAGAGCGTTGCCGAAGAACAGACCCAGCTTTCGCTCTGCGGGATCGGCGTCATTCATAAACTGCGGAAACAGGAGATGCGGTGCGACGGGGATATAACCTTTGTCTACCGCAAATCTGCTGTATCCCTGCGCGGACTTTACGTTGTTTTCCGTATCTCCGGCATAAGGCGAGCAGATATACGCGATTGGTCTGAACGCCCGAAGTGCACGGTCTTCCTTTTCAATAACGGACATCGCTTCATAGGCGGTCGGGTCGTAATATCCCTCGGCGTTGTATTTGTCTATACTCATTCCGCATCCCTCTCAATCACGGGCAGAATGCCGCGCTTGCTTTTGAGCAGGTCGTAAAGGAACAGTCTGCCTTTTTGAGTCCAGTAAGTGTGCATAACGCTTCGGTCGGCGTCGATGGCGTGGGTGCGGGACTGCGTATAGCCCTGATTGGCATAATCCTGATACAAAAGCCATGTTTCACGCAGTTTGTACTGGATACCGAGTTCATGAAGCAGCTTGTTAAACGCGCGGCCGCTCATGCCGTAGTCCTTGGCAATCTGCGTAACGGGTACAGTGTTCTTGTTTTGAAGAATGAGATCATAATAGCTGGCTTTCGGCTGCATCTCAGCAATTTGCTGTTCCTGAATCGCTGCCGTGAGCTGTAACAATTTTGTATGCTCGCGCTCCGCTTTGAGTTCCTGCAATGCGGCGATGAGGACATCCGGGTCAGCGAGCAGTTCGTCTGTGGCATAAACGCCGTACTTACGTATGGAAGGAATGACATCATGCGTAATCCAGCGTTTGAACGCCCGCGCCTGCGGCTTGCGGCTGCCGAGAATGAGCGTGTACAAGCCGGGTTCGTTTATGATATTTCCGTTGTCGTTCCCTCTGCTCAAGCCCTCAATTGAAATGAGGGCTTTCTCGTCCTCGTCCAAACGCTCCAAAGCCATTGTGGGATTGCCGAGTTCAAGCACCTTGCATACATCCGCCGCAACGAACCACGGCTCACCGTTTTTGTTTACTGTGCGCACATCGCAATTCTCGTAGCGATAAATTTGAATAGTGTTCATAAAAACCTCCAGTAAATTTGTTAGGGGTAAGACCCCTTCAAAACTCACTGGAGGGAAATGCGGGTTTTGAACGAAAAGAATCAATCTTTTTTATAAAAATCCGTCTCATAACCGTCGGCGTGGAGTTTAAGCCCTTGAGCCCAAGGCGGAGTGCGGCTCATCTGTTTGCAGACCGCTTCAAGCGACATACGCCTGTCGGCTTCAATGACCAGCTCGTCGTGGATATGCATAGTGATAAAGCAATAGCGGAGCGTCTGTATTGCGTAGCAGAGAATATCGCGGGCTGTCGCCTGAACGATGTTTTCCACGATTTTGGGACCGTAACTTTCGATGCGCTCCCATTTTTTCGTACCGCCGACGCCTTCATAGGTGATGCAGTCACCGCCGAACCTGTTTTCTCCGATGCGCGGTTTCACATAGGCGAGCCGTCTGCCGGACGGAAGGATAATAAAAAGCATCCCGCTCTGATACGCAAAGCAGATGCCGTGTGTATCGGTCGCGGTTTTTTCCTTCACAGCTTTCATCGCGGCGCGGTCGACGTCCCACCAGAAGCTCACGATGTTCGGATTTGACGAGCGCCAGGCCGACACGAGCGGAGGCAGCTCGTCTTCAGTCAGTCCCATGTCCAGAGCACCCATTGCTTTGAGCGCACCTACAGAGCCTCCGTAACCGAGTGCGAGTTCAGCGATTTTACCTTTTTGCCGCAGATGCCCGTTCACACCGTGTTTCTCCACGGGGACGCGAAACATCTGAGATGCGGACGCACAGTAAATATCGCCGCCGCTTTCAAAAACTTTCTGCCGCCACTTTTCATCTGCGAACCACGCAATGACACGGGCTTCGATTGCGGAAAAGTCCGCAACGATAAATTTTCGTCCGGGTTTCGGCACAAAGGCCGTGCGTATCAGTTCGGACAGCACCTCCGGCACGGAGTCGTAGAGCATTTCCAGCGCATCAAAATCGCCGCTGCGCACAAGACCACGCGCCTGGTCCAAGTCCGGCATATGATTCTGGGGCAGATTTTGCATTTGAATCAGTCTGCCAGCCCAGCGCCCGGTTCTGTTCGCACCATAAAACTGGAACATACCTCGAGCTCGTCCGTCGGCGCAAACCGCGTTTTCCATCGTCTGATATTTTTTCACCGAGGATTTTGCCAACTGCTGACGGAGCGTCAACACATCACGCAATTCCGGCGGCGCTGTTTTCAAGAGTTCCACTACCGCCTTTTTGCCGAGGGTATCCGTTTCCAGCCCCTGGTCGCAGAGCCACTGTTTCATTTGCATAACCGAATTGGGATTGTCCAGTTCGGTGAGGGTCTGAATCATATGTGTCAGCTCGGAGCGCGAGCGTGTATCCATTGCGACGGCTTCTCTGACGAGCGTCATATCCAGCGCCACGCCCCGGTCGTTTATTTCTTGGTCGAGGTGGTATTCGTCCCATATGGATTCCGGTACGGTAAACTTCGACAGCTTTTGTTGTATCGACATCTCCGTCTCGACGTCACGTTTGTTATATGATTTGAAAGTATCCCATTTTTCCTTGATGTGGATTGGCAGATTTCGTGTGCGCTGCCCGTTTGCGGCAGTGGGCTTGCAGGGTGCGCAGAAATACCGAATGAGGTCTTTGCCTTCGGTCAGCTTCTGCTTTTCAAGACCAAGCACTGCGCCAACGCCTTCCAGCGAGAGAGGCAGTCCCATATATGCCGACCACACCATCGTGCATCGCCACGCTTCCGGGGTGAGGTAATTGCCGACAGTATCCTGAGGAATGCTGTAACCTGTGTTATCGAGACATCCGATATCCCGTAGATACCGGGAAAGGCAGACCCTCTCAAACTGTGCGTTGAACGCCCATTTGACCACGTCGTTATCCATAAGAGCTGTGAGAATGCACTCTGGGATGCTTTCACCGTTTGCAATATCGACCACCTGTACTTCACCGCCGTCAACGGAATATCCGAACAGCAGAATTTCAAAATCCGGCGCTTCCGTATAGCGGTAAACACCACATTTGGAGAGATCAATACTGCTGTAAGTCTCAATGTCTATACTGAGTGATTTCATAAATCAACCGTCCTTTCATAAACCCATATAGGGTGGCAGATTGCTCCGCCACCCTTTTGGCATCTGGTGTTTAGGCGAGAAAATCCTCGTTTTCGTCGGTTGTGAAATCGGATTCAGCACTGGCTCTGCCGCCGAGTGGTTCGCCGTCGCGAATTTTCTGAAGATTGTTCAGTCCACAAGCGATGCCCTTGTTACCGTTGCTGTTAAAGGCGTAGAAGGAGATGCTCGCTCTGCCGTACACGCCGCTGTATACCTCGGAGCGGGTGAGAATCACGTTGCGGTCGGCGTCGACGACGCCGGGAGCGGTAACGGAGTTCGCGTTGATGAAATAGGCGTTTGTGTAGGCGGGGTCATCCGGGCGTTCGGTATCACCATCGCGGAGCGGGGTCTTGATGGTGGCAAGAGGTGGCACGGACTTGCCGCTGCCTTTCAGTTTGGCTTCGCCCTCGTGGTATGCTGCTTCGATAGCCACTTTTATTTTCTGCACGGTGCGGGTATCGGTCTTGGGAATGATGAGACTGACCGAGAACTTCGGTGTACCGCCATTGATGGACTTGGCCTCCCAGACGTTGGCGTAACTCCAACGGGTGTCGGTACCGGTGATAACCTTCATGGGATTACTTGCTTTTTCATTATTAGACATATTATTTGTCCTCCTCATAATCATTAAAATCTTGTTTTGCCGTGTTGATTACCGGGCGTTTATCGCTCTCCGGCACGAGCGTCGGTTTGCCTTGTGGCTTTTCGATGTAACCGCTGAGGACTTCCTCAAAGCGTTTTTTACCGAGCAGCGAGGTCATGGCGGTAATGCCCAGAACCTTGCGCTCATAGGGATCGAAGCCAAACGCTGTAACGGTTTCAGCCACGACCGCTTCATTTGTATATTTGCGATTGGAACGACCTTCGACCAGCTTCCAGCCGTGCCATTCCTTGCCGCCGACCGCTGTCTGCAGTGCGTAGTCTTTGATGTCGTTTGCCCAGGAGACCAGTTCATCGACGCGGCCGAGGATTTCTTCAACGTCCTCATCGGTGAGCAGCGGCGGCAGTTGGAAGTCAAATTTAGCAAGTTCCAGATTGTATTCCGCACGCTTGCGGCAGTCGTGTTTCGCCTTGCAGAATTGGCACCAATCGCCGCATTTGTAATCGCCGCCACCGGCATAGGCGAGTTCGGCGGCGGGCTTCAACGTATCTTCCGCCCATTGGTACAAATCGTCCTTTGACAGCGTGAAGGTGCTGACATTGGCACGGCGCGGTTGATAGATGGTCATACTGACCGTGTCGATGTCGTAGATGCCGTCGAAGATTTCCAGTGCGCCGAGCGCGTATAACATCATTTGAGGATTGTTTTCCGCCTCTACCAGAACGCCGAGTCCGTTTTTGTAGTCAATTATTCGGAGCGTCCCGTCAGTGATGATGATACAATCGGCTGTTCCGAAGCCGCTCTCAACCCAAGAAGAAAAGTTGACACGTTGCTCAATCAGCACAACCGGGTCAGCACAGGTCTGTTTTCCCGCTTCCACCAGTTCCAGCACATAGGAGGCATAGCCGTTGGCACAGTCCTCCATTTCCTCGCTGTAATATAAAAGCATCTCCGTAGGGTCTTTCGCTTCTACACCGAGCGCCGATTTAAGCTTGAACTCACACAAGCTGTGCGCATCGGTGCCTTCTGCTGCATAGTCGCTGCCCTTGTCCTCATAACTCTCGCAGAGCCGCGCGGACGGCGGACAGTTCAGCCATCGGTGGGAAGATGAAGCGGATAGAAGTGCGTGGCTGCTCATGCCAGCACCTCCGCCTCTGCAAGCAGAGCCTTGTAGTTAGCCGGGTCGATTTCCGAAAGCTTGCTTGCGCCGTACTTCTGGAGCAGAGAGCGAATCTGAGCGGTGTGTCCGTTGCGGGACTTGTCCGCCATGACAGCTCTGACCGCTTCCAAGGTAAACACCGGTTCTGCGGTGGGATTGGAAATATTCGCAGGCTCGTCATTGCCGCTGAACATTTCGGTGAAAGAATCGGCGATGCCGATAATTGTCTCCGCGCATTTACGCAGTTCCGCAATTTCTGCGGTCAGTTCGCTCATTTTGCTCATCTGTTTTTCCTCCTTCCATTGATTGGCTCTGCCCGGCAAGTATTGAGAGTTTTTTTGCCAGACGCTTTGACACCACGCTGATAGCGGTAAGGACTCCGATTAACTCCTCATCCGGCACATTGCCGTGGGTGTCGTGTGTTTGAACGGTCTGATTCATTTCGTCTACCTCCTGTCCGAGGGTGTATTGTTTTCCTCCCTCACTACCCACTGGAGGAAAGCGGTGGGTTTGAACGAAAAAAATCAGAAAAAACATTTGCCCTTCAGTCGCCGTGTGACGACCGAAGGGCAAGATGGATGATTATTGGAAGTCATTTAAGCATTTACGAAGCTTGTCCATGAGCTTGTTTTTCCGATAATTGAGCGTGGATTGCCGCACACCGAACTCAGCCGCAATTTCACGTTCGGTTTTTCCTTGGCGAATAAGCTCACAGATGCGGCGGCTGTCGGGGTCAAGTTCCTCCAGCGCCTTGAACAGTTCCTGAAGCATGAGCTTGTCCGCAATGATGTCCAGAATATTTGGCGCCGAGTCCTCAATGGTATCCAGCAAGGTCAACTTTGAACCTTCCTCACCTTCGTATTCGGCATCAAGCGACAATGAGTCACCCGCAGTGCGGTAACGACAGAGACCGCAGTCACCTTCGCACCGTCTCCAGTCCGTGCAACCGCACTGCCCATGCTTGCTGGCGTGGTAATGCGTCCTCCAAATTGGGCGGTAGTACTCCTGGTAAACATCCTCGTTGACCGGGATGAGTTCACCGTTGAGTGGAATAAAATACTGCTTTTTTTGCTGTTGATTTTCTTGCTTTCTCATAGATTGTCCTTTCCGCCTGTGCGGGGTCAAAGGACAACACAAAAGGTTCTGCGGCGAGAAGTATGCAGACCCTGCAGCCTGAAAATGGGCGCAAAAGGTCAAGGGTACTCCTCATCGCTCACAGCCACTTGTGGTGACAGTGTTGAACGATTTGTGTATCCTTTGCCCTTATTGCAAATCAGGCATTGAATGAATTTTAGGTGTGGTGGGCGCGCTTGCTCAGTACAGAAGTAACTTTCTTTGTGGATTTATAACTCGAATAGTGCAAGTGGATTGATATTTACACCGTATTGTGATATAATACCTTTTAAATACCTGCGTTGTGGCTGTCGCAGTGCATCGCCCTTACCACCTGTTTTTATGATACAGGGTCAAAATGGTACAAAAAATCCACCTGCGATGGTACAGGTGGTACAAAAGCTGGTACATTGAAAGCGAGGCGATTTTTATGAAACTATCTGAATATTTCAAGACTATTTATCCAGTTATGGATAATCAGAAAAATCAAGGCCTCTTTGTCACACGGTGCTTTCAATCTGCCGGAAGCAATCACTTTACTCTTTCGTCATGGAAGCAAACGAGCAGCGATTTGGAAACACAACGAATGCTTTATAAAGGAAACCGTAAACTCACAGCAGATATGAGAGCAAGCTTTCCACTCCCAATTGACAGCTCGGGTTTATCAGTATTTTTTTCAAAAAACATAAGCGGAAACAATTTGCGCAAGGCAATGACCGCATTTGCTATTCCGCCTACGGCGGAAGAAAGTAATAAAACCTTTGCAAAAGCACTATCATCGCAATTTGTATTATTCGTTACAAGCGAAGCTGACGATGTGGACGACATTGTTGCTATGGAGTATCAGCGTTACTTATCAGAGCCGGATGATGAGCCAGTGCCACAATTCACGCCGCTTTATCCAAACGACAGCGCGTATGTGTCATTTCAGCCGCAAAGGACATATTCCACCACGGCGCATGGCAAGTTCCAGCACACTTGGGTGATTCAAAACGATGGCAAGCAGACATGGCGTGGTCGAAAGCTCGTTTTTTCAAACCGCACGGAAGTTCGTCCGCGAGCAGATACGAACATCCTTGATATTCCCGACACTCCTCCGGGCGAAAGCATAAAAATAACCACAGGCTTTAATGCCCGTGGTTTTGAGGGAAGCTGGGATTGCATATGGGAAATGCACGACAGCGACGGAAACAACTGCTTTTCTAATAACAAGAAGATGTTTTGCATCACCGTAAATGCAAAATTCGAAAGCAAATAACATTACAAGATATATGGAGGTTCATACATGAGCGACAAAAGCATTGAAAAATGGTCTACATTAAAAGAGGTGCAGGCGTATCTTGGCGTTGGCCGGGAAACCATTTTACAGTGGATTGCCAAAAGAAATATGCCTGCATATAAAGTTGGTAGACTGTGGAAATTCAAGCTTTCCGAGTTGGACGACTGGATTCGTTCTGGCGGAGCTGATGACAGAACTACCGAAAAGGACGATGACACCGCAGAGTAAAGTCCGTTTTTAGGTACACACGATAACGTAGAATTATAGTGGGCAAATGGCGACAAACTTACCTTTCTGCCCAGAAACGAGGAAAATATATGGCTAAAGCAGCAAATTTAAAAGAGGTATCTCTTGAATCTATAATGTGGAACTGCCGCAATGCCCTTCGTGGTACGGTTGGCGGCACCGAAAAGAACCGCGACGCCGTCATGGGTTTGGTATTTCTGAAATTCGCTGGTGATAAATTTGAAAAGCGCCGTGCGGAGCTTATGGAGGAATATGGCGATGTTCCAGCGTTCCTTGAAAAGGACTCCTTCTATCGCAGCGCCAATGTGTTCTATATCAATGAAACCGCAAGGTGGTCTTACCTTGTAAAACACGCCAGCGCGGACGATATTGCTGTCATAATCGATAAGGCAATGGCTGATGTCGAGGACAGAAACCCTCCACTCAAGGGCGCGTTGCCGCAGAACTTCTATTCTACGCTCGGAACACGTAAGGAGCAAATTAAAGGGCTGATTGATGAAATCAACAAAATCGATGAGAGCCGCTTTCATGAAAAAGACCTCATAGGTCGCGTGTATGAATACTTCCTACAGGTGTTCGCCATCGATTCTGGCACAGGCACTGAGAAGGGCGAGTTTTATACTCCAGCAAGCATCGTCAACCTGATTGCGGAACTGATCGAGCCGTACACTGGCGTTGTGTACGACCCATGCTGCGGCTCCGGCGGGATGTTTGTGCAGTCAATTAAGTTTGTGGAACGGCATAATGGCAACAGAATGAAAATCTCTGTTGTTGGTCAAGAGTCGAACCCAGACACTTGGCGGCTCGCAAAAATGAACCTTGCGATTCGAGGTATATCCCATAACCTTGGTGATCGAGCTACCTCTACATTCACAGATGACCGTCACAAGGATACAAAGGTGGATTTCATCATGGCGAATCCGCCCTTCAACCTTAAAAAATGGCGTGGCGAGGATGAGCTGACCGATGATTACCGTTTCAAAGGTTATGAAATTCCGCCTGTGGCGAACGGAAACTATGCGTGGATTTTACATATGCTCTCCAAGCTCGATGTTACGAACGGTATCGCGGGATTTTTGCTTGCCAATGGTGCGTTGAATACGGGCGGTGAAGAATACAAAATTCGCAAACAACTCATTGAAAACCGTAAAGTCGAAGCCATCTTCGTATTGCCACGAGATATGTTCTATTCCACTCCTATTTCGGTAACGCTGTGGATTGTTAACAACAACAAAACCGCACGGACACTAAACGGACGTAGCCTGCGTGACCGCCGCGATGAAGTCTTGTTTGTTGACCTGAGACGATGGAATACCGCCATTTATGAAAAGAAGTATGTTATGTTCAGCGATGACGAAATCGCTGCTATTAAAAAGATATATACCGACTGGCAGAGCGCAGACACTACCTCCTATACTGATGTGCCGGAACTATGCAAATCCGCGACGATTGATGAAATTCGTGCACAGAACTATTCGCTTGCACCCAGTAAGTATATTGAGTTTATCGACCATGATTTAGACATTGATACAAAAGAACACATGGGCTGGATTATGAGTGAAATACAAACAGCTCTTGCAGAAGAACGAGAAACAGTAAAGCTTTTAGAACTTGCCGCGAAGGAGGTTTAATGCCGTGTTAATCAAACGAAGAGTAGACCAGTTAATTAGTTTTGTCGATGAACGCAATAGCGGCGGTTCAATCACAGAATTCTGTGGAATTAACATCCAAAAAGAATTTATGCCAACTGTTGCAAATACAGAAGGAATCGACTCGCGAAAATACAAAATTGTTTGCGCCAATAGATTCGTTTTTAGTGGTATGCAGACAGGGCGCGATGAATGCATCCGAATCGGATTATATAAAGGTCACAAACCGATTATCGTTTCTCCTGCCTATACAACATTTGAAATTGCTGCTTCTAATGAGGTTCTGCCAGATTACTTCTTCATGCTGTTCCTAAGAAAAGAAATGGATAGGTATGGTTGGTTCATTAGTGATAGCAGCATCCGCGCAAATCTCGATTTAGATAGGTTTGGGGAAATTACATTTGACCTTCCCTCAATAGAAATACAACAGAAGTATGTAAATATATATGCAGCCTTAATGCGTGTTGCAAAGTTAAAGGCACAGGTGAAAGACATTTGTCCCATTCTGATAAAAAGTTCGCTCGAAGAAGCAACGGGCGTGTGAGAGGAGGCACGGCAATGAGCTATTATACAGAACGACATGGTCTCCGAACACCGATTGAGCGCACAGAAACCATATCTTTTGAAATGTATTCATTGTTATATGACTGCTGTGCAAGGTTTTTTGACAACGTGGCTTGGCAATACCCTGACGAATGCCCTGATGGAAATGGCTGTTGCGGGCTGGATTTAGGTAAACTTAGCACAGCTATGTCATTTGAAATTCCTACGCTTTTCCGAAATCAAAACGGTATTATCGATAAGCCTCATAAGGGCAGTTGGAACTATGATGATGATAATTTTGATCAGTATGGATTGCTGGATTTTATCGAGTTTATGTATTCCAACTGCAAAGATATATCCAGCCGATGGTGGCATTCATTCCATAGACATTACGACATTAGTTTCGACAACACTCGCGCATCAGCCAACGAATTTAAGTCCGCTATCAACGGAATTTTCGAGAAGACGGGTCTGCTATATACATTAACTGACCAGGGTATGGTTGAGCGCATAGTTGAAAACGGAGTTTTGTCAAAAGGAATCGAAGCGACGGTATTACAAGTCAAGGAAAAAGGACTGAAAGAACTATTAGATGATGCAATATTGGCTTATAAAACACCTCACCCGGCCGCGAGGAAAGATGCAGTTGAGAAAATATGGGATGCTCTGGAGCGTCTGAAAAGTTACTATGCTACATCAAAGAAGGATAAAACTGTTTCAATAAGCACTATTGTTGCAGCGATATCGGGTGGCGATGACTATTTTCGGACGTTGTTTGATAACGAATTTCGAGTGCTTTCCGATATTGGTAACAGTTGCTTTATAAGGCATTCCGAAGTATACCAAAATCAAATCGAGGATAATCGATACTATGATTACTTTTTCAATCGATGCTTGTCGTTGATTGCACTGACGATTCAATACTTGCGAACAACCGGAACTGATGATGCTGGAGGTGAAACAGATGGATTACCTTTTTGAAAAAGGAAAATTTACGGAGGAAGAACTCGAAAATGCGATAATCGTGCTTTTCGAAGCGCAGGGCTATACCTATGTCCACGGCGATAGCATCCACCGCCAGTTTGAGGACATTCTGCTGGAGAACGATTTGCGCTCCTTCATTGCGGCGCGATATGCTGCAGAAACCCTAACAGAAAACGAAACGCAGAAAATCATCAGCCGTTTGAGTCTTATTCCCTCCACGCCGCTTTACGACGGAAACCGTGAGGCGTTTTGGCTTATTAACGAAGGATTTGACCTTACCCGCGACGAGCCGGGCAAACTTGCCCTGCACGTCAACTATATCGATTTTGATACGCCGGAGAACAACGAATTCAAAGTGATAAACCAGTATTCGGTTCAAGGTGAGCGTTTGCGCCGCCCGGATGTTATTCTGTTTATCAACGGCATTCCAATAGCGATTTTTGAGTTCAAAACAGCCATCGCGGAAGACAAAACCACACATGATGCTTGGGAGCAAATAACCATTCGCTATTGCCGCGATATACCGAAACTGATGAAGTACTGCTTCATTTCTGTTGTCAGCGATGGTGCGAACACCAAAATGGGCAGCATCTTCACACCATATGAATACTATTATGCTTGGAATAAGGCAAACGATGAAGACAAGGTATCAAACGGAATCAGTTCCTTACTGACGATGATAGAGGGTGCTTTTGCGAAAGACCGTGTCATGAGAGTCTTACGCGATTTTGTGTACTATCCTGATGACAGCAAAAAAAGCGAAGCCATTGTGACGCGCTATCCGCAGTTTTTCGCCGCCAATAAAATGCTTGATAATATAAAAGTTCATATGCGCCCGGCGGGTGACGGAAAAGGCGGTACATATTTTGGTGCCACAGGCTGCGGAAAAACATATACGATGCTTTTCCTGTCGAGGCTGCTTGTACTCCGCGATCGCGAATCTTTTAATAACCCCACCATTATTGTAATCGCGGATCGCGAGGATTTGGATACACAGACTTCCGAGTTGTTTGTTGCCGCAAAGCGGTATCTTCACGAAAGTGACGTGCGGAGCATCGAAACCCGCAAAGATCTGAGTGAAACGCTGAATGGTAAGCCCAGCGGCGGCGTTTATATTACGACTATTCAAAAATTCTGCGAAAATACAGGGTTGCTATCTGACCGCAGCAATATCATCTGCATTTCGGATGAAGCACACCGAACACAGACCAGTGTCGGCGCTAAATTAAAAAAGACCGAAAAAGGTGTGTTCACTGTTTTTGGCTTTGCAAAGTATCTGCGCGACAGTTTTCCGAATGCTACATACTGCGGCTTTACAGGAACACCGATAGATGAAACCATCGCAGTGTTCGGCGACGTGGTGGACAGCTATACAATGAAGGAATCCAGCGATGACGGAATCACTGTTCGTATCGCTTATGAGCCGCGCTTGGCGCGTGTTATCCTGTCCGACGAGCAGGCAAAGGAAATCAAGAAATACTATGATAAATGCACCGATGACGGTGCAAACCCGGAGCAGGTCGAGGAAAGCAAACGTGCCATGAGTGAAATGCGCCGTATCCTTGGTCACCCGGATAGATTGAAACGACTGGCGGCTGATATGGTCGTCCACTATGATGCGTTGTGCGCACAAAAACCAGAGGTTGTTCAAAAGGCAATGATTGTGTGCGCTGACAGGAAACTTGCGTTTAGCCTGCTCAACGAGATTATTGCAATTCGCCCCGATTGGGGTGTACCTCGCAAAGCCGAAAATGAAGCCGAGTTTACCGACGAGCAGTTGGATAAGCTGATTCCACTTCCCAAAATCAACCTTGTAGCCACGCAGGGTGATAACGATGAGAAAGCGTTGCACGACCTCTGCGGCACGAAGGAATATCGCCAGAAGCTGGATAAGCAATTCAAGAACAACAATTCTAATTTCAAAATTGCGATTGTTGTAGATATGTGGATTACGGGCTTCGATGTTCCGTCGCTGGCTGTCATGTATATCGATAAGCCACTTCAGAAGCACACTCTGATACAGACGATTTCCCGTGTCAATCGTGTGTTCGAGGGCAAGGACAAAGGCTTGGTCGTCGATTATATTGGCATCAAGGAAGATATGCTCGAAGCCGTGAAAAAATACGGCAGTCCGCAGGAAAGCCCGATTGACGAACTGAATATCTCTCTTGCGGTTTTCCGCAATCATTTGGCGCTCATCGACGAACTTTTAAACGGCTTCAATGCCACCAAGTTCTATTGTGGCAAGCCACTGGAACGGCTGCTCTGTCTTGATATGGCTGCCGAATACGTTCAAACAAGCAAAGAAATGGAAACACGCTTCATGGGACTTTCGCGCAAGCTGAAAGCAGCCTATGAAATCTGCTTTCCATCCGGTGAGTTGACCGATGCGGAAACATCCAAGTCTCAGTTCTATCTTGCCGTACGTTCTATCATCTATAAGCAAACAAAGGGCGATGCGCCTGACGCAGAAGTGATGAATCGCGTCGTTGAAGAAATGGTGAAAAAGGCTATTACCTGTACCGGCATAGAAAATATTGTAAATGCTGATAAGCCGGAAGATTTGTTTGGCGATGAATTCATGAAGCAGTTGGATGCGATTAATTTGCCGATTTCCAAGTTTAACGCGTTACTGAAATTGCTTCGCAAAGCCATCTCCGGCTATGGAAAGACAAACAAGGTAAAAGCAATCGAATTTGATGCCCGACTGAAAAAAGTCATTGATACTTATAACAACCGCGATAAGCTCGTTTTCACGAGCGAGGTGGTGGCGGACTTTGTTGATGGGCTGTCAGACGAGCTGATTAAAATATTCACTGACCTACAAGCAGACAAAACCTCTTTTGAAAAGCTCGGCATATCATACGAGGAAAAGGCGTTTTATGACATTCTCATCAAGGTGCGCGATGACCACGGCTTTCCATATCCTGATGAAAAATGCCTTGTCCTTGCCAAGAAAATCAAGGGGCTTGTGGACGATAAAGCGCAGTTCGCTGACTGGTCTACCCGTGATGACATCAAAAACCAACTTAATATGGATTTGACGATACTACTCTATAAGAACGGGTATCCGCCTGAGTGGGATGAGGAAGTATTCGATAAGGTTATGGAGCAGGCAGAAAACTTCAAAAAATATAACGATTGACAATCAATAATAACGAGGAGAAAGCCATGTGCTGTTAGGAGGAAAACATGACGCCATTGACAAAAACGATAAAAGGCAATACGTTCGATGAGGTTTTCACCGAGGTCGCTCACACAGAGAGTCTTGGTTTGAGAAACCCAGAACAACTGCGCCTTTTTCACCTTGATGTGCTTAATAACAAATTTTCCTCCAGCGAATTGCAGAAATTGTTGATGCGAAATATCGGACGCTATGTCTTCTCCCGCGCAAAACTGGAGAAATTCCGCATTGATGATAATATTGACATAATTTCCTCTCAAGCACTACGAATCTTGCAAAAAAGTGGCGGCGCAGATTTAAAAGGCACCGGCAGTGAACTTGGTGAGATGTTGGTGTATGCCTTTTTGGAAGAAAAGCTCCAGGCACCGAAACTCATGAGCCGTGTCGAACTGGCAAACGACGCTATGCAGTATGGCAGCGGATGCGACAGCATCCACTTACTTGAAGTGGATGGGACGGATGCTGTTCCATGTTACCAACTGGTATTCGGCGCATCTGACATTGTAGGAGATATGAAAGATGCAATTGACTGCGTCTTTGAAAGTATTCTAAGAATTGGGCAGAGCGAAGCCAATGAAATACAAATGGTCGAGAACACGGTGCTTTCAAGATTATTCGAAGCAGATGAAATTGAGCGAATCACTAAAATCTTGATTCCAAGCCCCGGTAAGAAAAGTACCTGTGATACCGCTTTCGGCGTGTTCCTTGGATACACCCTCGGTCTTGACCCATCCAGCTACTCCGCCGTTGAATTCCGAAAAGTGTTAACGCAAAAAATGGAGCGCGACATACAGGAACACGCTGCTTACATAGCTAAAAAAATACGGGACAACCATCTGGATACTCATTCCTTTTATTTTTACATTTTGCCCTTCAATGACGCAGAAACTGAGAAAAAGGAAATTATGGGGAATGTGCTGAAGGGAGATGTCGGCTTATGAGCAAAACTCAGAAGATGAGTTTAGGGGATGCCATCTTCAGCAACATCGATAATAATGACTTTTTGAATGAATTATACGACAATATTCTGTACAATTATGCCCTTAAGAAACTTAACCTTGTTGGCAAACGCCAAATGCGCGACATTGATGTGACTGCGGCACTGCGTTTTGCCGACTTACTTTCAAAATCTACCAATCAAGAAAACAGCGACAAACATAAAATGTGGGCGCAGGAAATTGTAAGTTTGCTGGACAGCATTTATGAGGATAATGCTGAAATCAGGCTCTATGCAGGTTCCGTATTTTCCAACACTGGAAATCACCGTGGAGTGGAATTGGTGCAGTCGAACTATGTTGCAACAGCGGCAATGGAAAAAATATTTTCTGCCTTTAGCACTGATTATTTAACAATTCCAGCCGCGCCGGACAAGCGGTTTCTTCGGGCGCAGAAAAACATATACGACCATTTGACTGATGACTACTTTAGCTATTCGGGTCCTACATCAATGGGCAAGTCGTTCATCATGCAGATGTTCATCAAAGACCAGATAATACACGGCGCAGAGAAAAATTATGCTCTTGTTGTGCCGACCAAAGCGCTAATCAACGAAATCAGGAGCCAGGCTATAAACGAGTTAATGGGCTTGCTGGCGCTGTACAATTATCGTGTGGTTACCGCTGCTGGTGACCTTGCTTTAGAGGGCGAACACAATTTTATATTGGTTCTTACGCCGGAGCGGTTGCTTTATCTTATGATTAGTAAGCCGGAATTGCGCATTGATTACTTGTTCATTGACGAAGCCCATAAGCTGTCGGGAAAAAACAGCCGCTCTCCGTTTTATTATAAGGTCGTCGATATGCTCGCCAGCCGCGAGAGCAAACCCCATGTGATTTTTGCATCGCCCAATATTCCAAACCCAGAAGTATACCTGAAACTCCTTCCCGATGCGGATATTTCTGCTGATTGTAAGGTGGCTTCTTCCTATTCGCCGGTGTCGCAGGTTAAATTTTTAATGGATTTAAACGACCATTACTTCAGCATATACAACGAACACACACAGGAACTGGAAACAGTGAGTACCATAAAAAAAGAGGACGCCAAGCTGCTGGACTTTCTCATATTGTTTGATAGACAGGACAACCCGTCAAAGATGGAGGAAAAACAACGAACCATTATTTACTGCAGCGGTAAAGCGGATGCCGTTTCTCTTGCGCGAGAGTTTGCTGACCAACGGCAGAACTACCATGACGATGAACTGAGTGCTCTTGCAAAGGATATCCGAAATGAGGTGCATGGTGACTACTATTTGGCGGACATTCTCGAGAAAGGCGTGGCGTATCATATAGGATATCTGCCTTCTGCTATTCGCATGAGGATTGAGGATTTATTCCGTAAGGGCAAAATCAACACAATGTTTTGCACCAGTACCCTCGTTGAGGGTGTTAATCTTCCTGCGGACAACCTATTTATTACAAATTTTCGTAATGGACGCGCAAAAATGACGGCTGTGGATTTCCGCAATCTTATCGGTCGTGTAGGGCGAATTAAGTATAACCTTTATGGGAATGTATTCCTTGTCTGCGCTGGGGAACGCATCAAGCAGGAGGAGTATATCAAGTTGCTTAAGCAAGAGGTGCCGGAGCAGAAACTCTCACTTGAGTCGGATTTAAAGCCGAAAGCGAAAAATCACGTAATACAGCAGCTTATTGCCGGGAATGTTGATTTTGGCAAACTAAAGAATCAAACAGAAGAAGAATCTATCATGATGCGGAAGTTCGGTTTAATTCTGTTGCGCGATATAGTCAATGACAGGAACAGTCTGGTCAGACGAGAATTTGCGTCTTTTATGGCTGATGGTGACGAGGAAAAAATCAAAGCAGCGTTTGCAGATACGATAGCTGTGCCAGATGATGATATTAATGTTTCTGTCGACCAAGCAAAACATCTCACTGCCGCCATTTATAGCGGCCTTGCATACCCACAAAAAAGTGGAGACGGGTTTGATTATGATGACGTCGTTGCTTTTCTTGAAAAACTGTGCAGAATTTTCAAGTGGGATAAATATGAGATGTCGACATTAGGGAAAACAAACGAGTTAGGTCAACATCCTCTTCTTCGATGGTATGCCGTTATCCTGATTCAGTGGATGGAAGGTACCGGCCTAAGCAATATCATGAAAAAAGCCATTGAATATAGGCAGGAACATCCAGATAACTTCTGGATTAACAATCACGAAAAAACCTATTACAATGACACACGCGAACACCGTAATATCGTTATTGCCGATACCTTGGAGGTAATTGAGAACATCATCCTATTCAGCATCTCAAATTACTTTTTGCGTTTTTCTAACGAATATAAGCGGATTCATGAAGTGCATGAATTCGACAATAACTGGTACGAAAATGTCGAATACGGAACTACGAATCCGATTACGATTCAGCTCCAGCGCAATGGATTCTCCCGTGAAGCGGCTACATACATCCGGACGCATAGATCTGACTATGTTGTTGAGGATGAAAATCAGCAGATTAAACTACGGCGTTCTTTGCTGGAGTGCAGCAATAATAGCGTAAAAAAAGAGGCAGAGGACATCCAGTACAATGTTCCGGGCATATTTATTGACTAAACAATCGCTTTAAGGGGGGGATCTTCAAATGGCATCACGAGGGAAAAGTATCAATCTGTTTTTAATGGATGGTGAGCCGAGCGGACGCATGAAATGCACACTGGCAAACTGGACGGGCGTTGCATATAAGATTCCGCGTACCGCTTTAGACTTGTGCCTATACTGCAGATGAGCATAGTGAAAAAGTACGATACTATTTGAACGATTCGTTGCTGTGAGAGAATATCGCAGTCGAGTGCATGACCACATTTGTGGATGTGATGGATTTTAATGGAAGGGGGTCAGTTTATGTCAGATCGGACACATGTGCCAGATAAACTTCAGGGGTATTTGATCCAAGTACGTCATATGCTGTACGAACTTATATCCCTTGATTTGGAGCACATTGTTAGCATAGAGGCCTATGACGATATCGCCATAGAAACGGAAGATTCCATTATTGCGGAGCAAATAAAGAGTGTTACGTCAGATAATAACCCTATGGCTAACCGCGCCACAGTATTTTGGAAAACCCTGTATAATTGGTGTACGTATATTAGCTCAAACGCATTACCCACAAAAGCGATTGTCTTACGCTTCATTACCATCTCTGACAGGGATATAACTATTGGCTCTATTCCAAAATCATTTGATGATGCGATTACGGATGATCAGGCAAAAGAGGCATTAGAAAAAGCCAGGAAGGAATTATACGTTGCAGAAGATGGCAGTCCAAAAGAAATTGCAAAATCGTATAAAGAGTATGTGGATTATTTGTTTTCTGACGTTAATGAAGGAACGGTTATTGCGGTTATAAAAGCCTTGTCGATAGAAGTCCATGTGGCGGACTACGATGATAAACTGAAAAAGCGATTCAACAGTCAGCTTATTCCAGTGGAATATGCCGATGAACTTTTTGAGTATATGCTGGGTTGGGTAACTGACGAGGTGCAATCGCAGACTAAAGCCAATAAACCTGCTTATATTTCGGTTGAAAAATATCGAGATGCATTACAGGCACAAATTCGCGGCAAGGACTTAAATCGAATTTTTGCAGCTGTTTCTACTATGCCGAGCAACGAACGGATGGCGGCTGAAATAGATCGTCAAGATACATATATAAAGCAGTTAAGCTTTATCGAGGTGGAATCCACCGACATTTTTACAGCTGCAAGTGATTTTTTACGTGCGAGTACAGAAAAAACAGCTTGGGCAAAAAAGGGGATCGTTATTCCGCAGAGCTTTGATGACTATTACGATGGATTAATGCGGACATGGCGAACCCAGCAGCGACTCATTGCATTAACATCAACATCCACTGATGTAGAAAATGGACAAAAACTGTATTATATCTGTGGTGATGCTGGTCGAAGTCTGAAACTGCAAGGCAATGAACTACCTCCTTTTTTCGGAAGCGGTTGTTTGCATTCGCTTGCCAACGAACCATCAGACAAGCCGCAAATCGGATGGCACCCACAATATATCCAGCTATTAGAACAGGAGGCTCATGACGATGAACAGTCTGACACATGAAATTGACAATGTTCAAAATCCAGCAATTGGTGCTGCGATTCTATGGCGCTTTGTTTGTGGTTATTATACGACCGAGAAAAACCCGGTGCCTTTCCCGCTCCTCTTCATCGTGCTTCCAATGATATTTCGAGAAGATCTCTGTGATATTATCAAAGGAACTCAAAAAGGTAAGGGACTATCAAAAGTTTCAGAAAAATTGTTTAAAGACAAGAAAAATGACAATCTTTATTCAATAAACAATACTGCGATTGCATTGCGACAAAAATCTCTTGAATCGATATGCATTGCGGAGAACGCAAAACTATTTACATTAGATGTGGAAACAGCATTAGTCTTTCCGTTGATTGAAGCAAAGAAAACCACCGTTTCATCATCCACCAAAACGCTATTGGATGCCGCAGATAAGCTGGGGTTATGGTGTTCTTCATTAAGCTTACTTGAAATTTGCGACTGGTTGAAAGTGAGGTTCTGATATGAAGTTTTCAATAGATGCGGTGCTTCTTTGGCCCAAAAAAGCAGGATTTACATATCGCAAGCTTCAATTCCAAGACAATAAAATAAATGTTATAACGGGTTCATCTCGTACAGGAAAATCTTCTATCATCCCAATTATCGATTATTGTTTAGGAACTGAAAAGTGTGCTATACCTGTCGATACTATCCGCAACGCTTGTGAATGGTTTGGCGTTTTATTCAACTTGGAAAATGAGCAGCTGCTTCTTTGCCGCCGTGAACCGGGAAATCAGAGTTCAACAAATGAAATGTATATATCACGGGCTGTGAAGGTGGAAATACCAGATGCTGTAGAGTCTAACACAAATAAAGATGCTGTAAAAAATGTGCTTAACGAGTTGTTTTCAATGTCTTTTCTCGACCTTGACCCAACAAATAACAACTATTCTTCGCGACCTTCTTACCGGGATTTTATGGCTTTTCTTTTCCAGCCACAAAATATTGTTGCAAACGCAGATGTGATGTTTTATAAAGCTGATACTACCGAGCATAGATTAAAACTGATCAATGTTTTCCCTTATGCCTTAGGGGCAGTCACGCCCCGTATATTAGCTGCCCGGCAAGAAATCGAAAAATTAAAGAAGCAGCGGGAGCGTGTCCAGCGAGATATTGACACGATAAAAAATGTATCAGAAAGTTGGAAACAAGAAGTACGGGGCTGGTTATCTCGTGCAAGAGAATTTGGATTAACTACATTCACCGAATCAGATAACACAACTTTTGAGGAGCAGATAGAGCAGTTGGGATTAATTGCCGAAAAGACCGAGGTCGACTCAACAATTATCGCCACCAACATTAGAGACCTTTCCGATGAAATAGTGGCTTTGCGTAAGGAAGAACAGGAGATTTCATCGCAACTGTTTGCTTTGCAAAAACGGCATTCGGAGATGGTGCAGCTTAAAGATTCGATGAGTCAGTATGATGATTCTCTACAAATACAAGTGGAAAGGTTAGAAATATCTGATTGGCTGCGTTCAATGTCGATGGCGCAAGATGTTTGTCCATTTTGCAAAACGGTTCATCCTGGTGCGACGGAAACACTGGATATACTATGCAATGCTATCAAAAGCATAGAACAACAGGCCGGTGATATGAAAGTCGTGCCTGCTGCATTTGAAAGAGAACTGCAATCGGTAGAAACAGAAATGCAGTACTTTGCAGAGAGGCTTGCTGCTATTAGAAATAGGCTGAATGAAGAAAGCGGTCGACATACGGACAATTCTGAAAAGAAATATACACTGACCTCCATCTCAAGATTTCTTGGCAAAATGGAGGCAACTATACATACTTATAGTCGTATAGGAAAAGACAACGACTTGGCGCAGCACCTTGACTCACTCAATGATAGAATCAGCGAACTGGCGCGGTTAATAAACGAAAGAGAAATCCAGAAGAAACAGGATGCTGCGTTAAGCTATATAAATTTGGAAGCCGGAAAAATTGTCGCATCTCTCGATGCTGAACACCCGGATTCCCCAATTGAATTCATTATAAAAGACCTAACAATACGGGTAAAAACACAAAGTGGGAGAAATGATTATCTTTGGGAAATTGGTAGCGCATCAAACTGGCTGGCTTATCACATTGCTGTAATATTAGCATTTCAACAGTATTTTCAAAGTAAAGGTAAAGTTCATGTCCCTAATTTTGTAATTTTTGATCAACCCAGCCAAGTGTACTTTCCACGAGTGGTAACTAAAATAACTGCTGATGAAAATGCAGAAGAAACGATGTTGGATGATGAGGACAAGCTGGCTGTCAAAAAGATTTTCTCTGCCATGGATACTTTCTTAAAGACTTCGAAAGCCGATGTTCAAATTATTGTCACCGAACACGCCGATGAGGATGTTTGGGGTGGGATTCCCTCAGTTCATGTGGTGGAAAAATGGCGCGGAAATGACAAAAAATTAGTTCCTGTTGAGTGGCTATAATGCCTCACCCGCCACACGGCGTTGATTGCGGAATGACGCATAAAGATCCTGATTTGATTGATAGTATTGGCTTCAAACCCTCGCAAACGATTTATACCCTCGACGAGAAGCAACTGCAAATAGTAAAAGAAATTGTTGCGAACAACCGATTTAAAGATGAGAATATTGAATCTTGCAATGATGGGCTTGTTCGCGCAATATTACCGCATCAAGCGAGATGCATATTAGCTATGAGAATTTGATAGGAGGTAATGGTTATGCCAGCAGTAGTAGTGAAAAAAGAAGAAAAGGTCGCAGCAGTATTTGCATCAATGAGCAATTTAGATGATATGCAGGAATTCAAGATCAAATTCAAAGAAATGTTTCCGCGGGAATGGCAACACATTAATTCGGTATACCAAAAAGAAGAACGCGCTGATATAAAGCACAAGGGTCATCCAATGCCCGAACCAGAGAAATACCTCGAAAATATGTATAAAGTAGCACGGAGTAAGCACTAACTCTCAATGGTATAATGATTGATACCCTCGCTTACAATTTGTCAGCAAAAGTATATCGAATATTATGGTTTTGGTTTCAAGTGTTCTTTCGTATTTGAGTAGCCAACTTGGGGAAAAGGAGGAGAAATGGATATTCGTGAAATTGAAAAGGTTATTGACAATTTACATAAGAAGCACCCTGCTTTTTCCGGAACGAAAGAACAGGTAACGTATGAATTGTTGTCTGCTTTTGAAGACCTATGCTCTCTCACGGTAATAAGCAGCATGTTGAATCCATTGGCTCTAAGAAAGATAACAGATCATATGGATGCTCTAAACCAGGCATTGTATTGGGTTGAAAAAAGTGACTTACCCACTTCAACCGTGCAAATCGCTACCGATATTTCAGAAGAGAGATACAATCAGTGCGTTTCTCTACTTATTGATTATGCGTATCCATACTCAGTGATATGTAGCGGCTATATTTCATTTTCAAGGAATCGGTTAGTAGCCAAAGTTGATGCCAACACAGTTACTTTTGATTTTCCGGCGGATCATAATAATTCTGTGTGGAGTGATATTCTCAGAGAAGCTAGCCAGTCGACACTTGGCAGTTTTATGGATTGTATTAATCCGGTAAAGATTGCAAAGGCTAATGCAGTATTACAAAAAAGAATTCGCATTGAGGACGGATGCCTGTGTTACGAATTAACAAACGAAATAATAGATCCATTTTTTGAAATTGCAAACGAACAATGGAATTCTACAAAAACCTTGCCCGACTCATGGAAGTTTGACCTGTTTACATTAGATGACTATCGGCAAGCATGGACATGTATCGCAGTACTTTGCTACATACATTTTTTCAGCTGTATTACAATAAAAGACCCGTTAATCAGATTGCGAAATAGCACAATAATTCTGCCGATAAGCAAGATAGTAGACTATATTGTATCGATAAGCGGATTGAAAAAAGAATCGGTCGAGAGTATTGTGAAATACATTACTTTTGAACCGTCCAAGCGTAATGTAGATATCATGTATCAGCCGATAACCGTGCTTAGTAATGAATTAGCGATCATCGCCCCTATGTTGTTTCTTGGCTCCCGCCCGGAACGGAATCTACTTGCAGTTGTAAGTTCAAAAAGCGATTCGGAGCACTCAAAAGAGGTAAACGATTTAGAAGATTTGATGGTACAGGAAATAGAGGCTGCTATCCCAGGTGCAACTACTCTAAAACTCGCAAAGCATAAAAACCTTGGTGGGCGCTTGCCTGATGTGGATTTTGGACTGTTGGATGCGGCCTCAAACGCTGCCTTGCTATGTGAACTTAAGTGGTTTGCTGCCGCGGATTCCTCAAAGGAGGTATATGCCCGAGAAGATGAGATTACTCACGGCTGTAAACAATCTGAATCAATTATGACGTATGCCATGAGTGATCGGAAACGGTTTATTAAGCAAGTGTTTGACGTTGACGATGGTGACAGTTTTGATTTGTTTTGTTGTGTAGTTGCAAGGCATAATATTAGAACTCAGCATAAATACATCCCTGTAATTGACTTGAAAAAGCTAAAGGAATTATTTTCGAGCAAACCAATTAGCAGTGTGTTCCATGCTATCCGTAACCACGAATACGAGGAATCCCTGCCTGAGGACGCATCAATAACACACCAGGTCATAAAGTATGGGGATTTTACGTTTAAAATACCTGCGATTTGTTTCGAATCAATGCCACTATAAAATGAAGATAGATAACAAAATGGCACACGGTTTTGTGTTTCGCAGTTTGTTTAAAATCCTATCATTTG